>Ga0315284_10001023_pt1 | contig 39141 bp, 33 predicted proteins | sample YL17G09_16_MG_FD_203696 | JGI IMG/M metagenome (GOLD analysis project Ga0315284, IMG submission 203696) | Sediment microbial communities from Yellowstone Lake, YNP, Wyoming, USA - YL17G09_16 | ecosystem: Environmental > Aquatic > Freshwater > Lake > Sediment | place: USA: Wyoming | collected...
TGGCCGAAAGTGACCAGATCGTCGAGGCCATGCGGAAGAACGGGAAGACCGTTGAGTACATTGTTTTTCCCGATGAAGGGCACGGGTTTGCCCGGCCGGAGAACCGGCTGAAGTTCTACGCCGCTGCTGAGCCTTTCCTTGCGAAATACCTGGGAGGCCGTGCCGAACCGCCCTCGGAAGCAGAAAAAGTTGACGACCTCCGCAAGTAGTACGATTGCGCCAAGAACCTGGGCGGGGGGATGGTAACGAGAGGGTGACCGTCAGCCTGCGGGAGGTGGATTCATACGCTGCACCAGAAATCGCAGCCACCTGACATCTGGTCTAGATAGGAGGGACCGTGACGTCGAGATGTTTTTGCTCAACGTGTGCGCGTTCCCGGGCCCCCTCCGCTTCGACCCGCACTTCCAGGACCTCCTGCGGCGCGGGAATTTCCCGCAATAACCCTTCGCGTGCCCATGAACTCTTTCTGCAGCCGCTGAATGCCAGCGTTTCGTAGGTGTCACCTCTTGGGGCATCACCTACAGCCTGTCAACTTGCCCTTCCGCGAAGACAATTATGAGCGTGGATCGATCGCTAAGGCCATTGGGCCGCGAAGTCGTCAAGCCGTAGATGTGGTCCGCCCTGTCACCTTGGCGATTGTGCCTGGGTCACGGCGCCACTGGCCGGATAACGCCATTGTCGGAGAGTAGACCTTTGAAACAGTCAGGCGTGTGGTGACCTTGTGGGTGTGTGGTCAGACGGCTCGCTGCCCCAAGTGCCGGGACGGGCCTACCTTTACAGAGCTTTTGCACAACGCTGGACCATCCCCACTGACGTGCCGAATCGCGCGGCCAGTTGCCGAAGACTGCCCTCTTCATTCCGGTAGGCCTCACCGATGGACTGTCTAACCTCTGGGCTCAGGTAGGTTCGCGGTGGGCGTCCAATCCTTTTCCCCTTGGCCCTCGCATTCCGCATCCCGGCCTTCACCCGTTCCACGATCAGGGACCTCTCAAACTCAGCCATCGCCCCGATGATCTGAAACATGAGGCGGCCCGAGGGTGTGCTCAGGTCGAGGTTGTCACGGAGGCTCACGAACGAAATGCCAAGCGACTCGAACTCGGCAAGCGCGTTCACCAAGTGGCGCAACGACCTGCCGAACCTGTCCAGTTTCCAAACCAGGATTGCATCGAACCGGCGTTGGTGAGCATCGAACATGAGCCTGTCTAGTTCCGGACGGGAATCCTTGGCGCCGGAAACCCCGGTGTCAACGTAGCAGCCAGCGACTTCCCAGTCGCGACGTTCGCAGTACTCTTCAAGCTCGCGCGTCTGCATTGTAGGGTCTTGCCCGTTGTGAGCGGTGCTGACCCTTGCGTAGATAGCCGCCTTCGTGCGGCCTGGTTGTGCAGAAAATGTCGGTGGGTGTATCTTCGGTGCAGCCATGTTCAACCTCCTGTGTAGGTTGGGTGTGGTTAGGCCATTCTCGAAGTTGGCGCTTCGGGAATGGCCGTTTTGTTTATGGGCCCACGATATAAAGACCGCAATCCCCCTTGGATTAAACTCTACAACTCCCTCCTCGACGACCATGCGTTTGCAGCCCTCGCGGATCGAGACAAGGGTGCCCTGATCCTCATTTGGCTCCTTGCCAGCCGTCTCAAGAACCGGATTCCCTGCGATCCCGCTTGGATCCGAGACAGGATTGGATGGAAACGTACACCGAACCTGACGAGTTTCATCGGAAAAGGATTCTTAATCGTTTGTGAATCTGACGGGCCAACCGTTGACGCTCAACAGGTTACAGACGGAATTGCTAGCACCACGCTAGCGCCGTGCAAGCAAGACGCTAGCCCAGAGACAGAGACAGAGACAGAGACAGAGACAGAGACAGAGACAGAGACAGAGACAGAACCCCCCCCGACCCCCCAAAGGGGGAAGCCTTCGGTTTGCAAAAAGCGCAAACCTCGGGTCGGTGTTTCGCCAAGCTTCGATGCTTTTTGGACCGCATATCCGCGCAAGGTTGCCAAGGACAAAGCGCGGAAGGCATTCCGGAAGATCAACCCAAACGCCGAACTGCTCGCCGAGATGCTTCGCGCCGTTGACGCCCAGAAGAAAGCGAAGGACTGGCTGAAGGAGGGCGGGCAATTCATTCCACACCCGGTGACATGGCTTAACGGCCGGCGCTGGGAGGATGAGCTAGAACCAAGCAACACGAGCGGAGGAGGAGATCATGCAAGTAGCAAGTTTGCCGAAGTCCCCAGCTTCTAATCCCACGCCCGACTTTCTGACGAATTGGGAGGCCAGGAAGCATTGCCGTTGTGATGGGGGAGATGTCCACGGTCACTGCGGGCACTGCAAAGCCAGAGTGCCAGAGGGGGAAATGTGTTGCGACAGTTGTGACTTGAAGGCGCGCATTCGGCGATGTCCGGGTTGTGGCGGTTCCTATTACGTTTCGAAGGGCGGAGAGGATAAACCACCGTTCGATTTTCGCGGCGAGGGTGTTTGCAGCGCAGCTTGCCGGGAACGGCTATTCAACAAGTTCCTTTCAGATTCGGGCCTCACTGCGGCGAGCCTGGAAAAGACGCTGGAAAACTTCACCCCTCAGACTCCGGCGCGCAAGGGTCAACTCGAAAAACTCACCGCCTGGAAGGACGGGAAGCTAGAGGCTGGCGTGTTCCTTTGGGGACCGCCGGGAACGGGCAAGACCCATCTGGCTTCCGGGCTAATGAGGGCCTTGTGCCGACGCGGGCTGAATGGGCGGTTTGTTAAGTGCTGTACCTTCACGCTGCGCTGTCAGGCAGCGTTCTCAAACGATCAGACGGCTATCGACATCGTTGATGACCTTCTGCGAGGTCAGTTCCTGGTCCTGGATGATATTGGCGTGGAAAAAGCCACAGAGTACGTGCGTCAGTCGCTGGTGTATCTCATTGACGAGGTTTTGACACGCAAGAAGATACTTATCGCCACTTCCAACAAGAGCCTTGATGAATTGGCCCTGATAGACCCAAGGTTTCCCGACCGGATTGTCGAACTGTGCGATCAATACGAATTCACAGGCCCAAGCTACCGGCCTCGAATTGCCAAGGCGCGAGCGAAGGAACACAGCGCGACGGAAGCGGAGGTTCAATGAGCGCGACGAAAAACGACATCGCCGAATACTGGCGACTCGCAGTTGATCGGGCCATCGCGAAGGCTGACTGATGCGAAGCGGCGTCGCCCTAGAACAACGGCAAGCGTGGATGCGGGATCGCCAACAAGCAGCCGGACCCGCCGCTGCGCCGGCCGTGTCTCCGCCAGGGTTTGCCGAGCGCCATTTCGCTGTCGAGGATGCGGCGATCCTTTGGAGCGTGTCTCCTGATACCGTGCGCCGATTGTTTGAGGGCGAGCCCGGCGTGTTGGTCCTTGGAAGTACTCGCGGGATGGGCCGCAAGCGCCGGTACCGCACGCTCAGAATTCCTGAATCCGTAGCGGCCCGAGTCTATCGGCGAATGTTGAATCCGGCCCATCCGTCTCATGATTGACAGGGGGCGTAGAAGGCGAGCATCTCCTGCATGAGGTGACCCACCATGTTAACGATCTACAGACGGCACGTGAAAGGTTGCACGCACCGAAGCGAGGGGCGCCATATCGGCGTTGCCGGTGCCCGATCTGGGTTGATGGCTTCCTGGGCAAGCAGGAGATTCGTAAATCTCTCGGGTTGCGCGACTGGGAGAAAGCCCAGAGTCTGATCCGCGAGTGGGAAGCCAGCGGGGAAGCCCGTGAGGATAGTGCGCCTGTGTTCGTGACGCTTTCCGATGCGTGCGAGCAATTCACCGCGGACGCGAAGGCTCGCGGGCTCAGGCAATCCACACTACGCAAGTACGATCTCCTTTTCCGGCAACTGAAGGACTTCGCTGCTGAGTTTGGACTTCGCTTCCTACGCGAGTTCGACGTTGAGAAGGTGCGCAAGTTCCGGGGAACATGGAAGACTCACAACCTTGCGTCGTTGAAGAAACTGGAATACCTGCGGGCTTTCTTCCGGTTCTGCGTCGAGAGCAGTTGGATACTGGAAAATCCTGCGAAGAAGATCAAGAGCCCCAATATCACTGACAGGCCGACGATGCCTTTCAGTCAAGACGAGATGATTCGGATTTACGCGGCCTGCGATGAGTACAAGGACTGTCATGATCGAACTGGACAGATTCACGCTCGCCGACTAAAGGCGCTTGTGCTTCTGCTCAGGCACAGCGGCCTCAGAATCCGCGATGCCGTGACGCTCTCACGGGACCGGATTGCGAATGGGAAGCTCTTCCTCTACACGGCGAAGTCAGGGACACCGGTTTACTTGCCGCTCCCGCCATTTGTGCTAGATGCGCTGGAAGCTGTAGCGCGCGGTGCGGAATTCTTCTTTTGGACCGGGAAGTCGAAGCCCGAGAGCGCGGCCAGCGACTGGCGCCGGAGTCTCCGCGAAGTTTTTGAACTGGCCGGAATTCAGGATGGCCACCCGCACAGGTTCCGGGATACCTTCGCCGTAGAGTTGCTGCTCCAAGGTGTACCAATGGAGCGCGTGAGTGTGCTTCTCGGCCATTCCAGCCTTCGCGTTACGGAGCGTCATTACAGCCCCTGGGTGCGCGCGCGGCAGAAACAACTAGAAGAAGATGTTCGGAGAACGTGGGCAGCAGATCCGGTGCTGTCTGGACAAACGAAGGGTACACCTGGGGTACACGGGAGAAGGGACCTCGTCAACTAAATGACAGCAAAAGAGAAAGAATGGAGGCGCGGGTGGGAATCGAACCCACGCATAAAGGTTTTGCAGACCTCTCCCTTACCACTTGGGTACCGCGCCCGGCGAAAGAAGGGAGGCATGTGTGCCTCAAGAAAATATGGAGCGGGAAACGGGATTCGAACCCGCGACTTCGACCTTGGCAAGGTCGCACTCTACCACTGAGTTATTCCCGCTCGAACGCGACAAACGTCAACTTCGCTTCTTACATTCAAATTATAGAAACCCTGGAAACCCGATGTCAAGCCGAAGCCGCTCGGGGTGGAGGCCGTGCGCGCTTCACGTGGTGACGGGAACGAGCGCCTCGCGCAGGAACTTGGTGGATTCCTCCGGCGGAGTGGGATTGATATAGAAACCCGTTCCCCACTCGAAGCCCGCCACCTTGGTGAGTTTGGGCATGATCTCCAGGTGCCAGTGATAGTAATCGTTCGAGACCTCTGGAAATGGAGAAGTGTGGATGATGTAGTTGTACGCCGGAGAGTCCAGAACTTTGTCAAGGCGCATGAGCATATCCTTGAGGATCGCGGCGAGTTGCTCAAATTCGTGCTTCTGGGACTCCTCGAAGGCCGACTGGTGGATTTTGGGGACAATCCACATCTCGAAAGGAAAGCGCGGAGCGTAAGGCGACAGGGCGATGAAGCCCTGGTTCTCGGCAATGAGGCGCACACCGTCTTCGGCCTCTTGCCGGATGATGTCGCAAAAAATGCAACGCTCCTTGAAGTTGTAATACTCCTTTGAGCTGTCCACTTCCTCGCGGACGCGCTTGGGTACAACCGGAAGCGCGATCAGTTGCGAGTGCGTGTGCTCGAGTGAAGCGCCGGCGGCCTCGCCGTGGTTCTTGAAGATCAGGATGTATTTGAAGCGCCGATCCTTCTTGAGGTCCAGGATGCGGTCGCGATAAGCCCACAGGACGTCTTCGACGCCCCGGGGGTGCAAGGTCGCCAAGGTCAGCTGGTGATTCGGTGTCTCGATAATGACTTCGTGCGCGCCGATGCCATTCATCTTGTCGTAGAGGCCCTCACCCTGCCGGTTGAGTGTCCCTTCAATACCCAGCGCAGGAAACTTGTTGGCCACCACGCGCAAGGACCAGCCACCCGTGTCGCGCGGACCTCCGTCTTTGCGGTAAGCAAGAATTTCGGGCGGCGTCTTGGCTTCATTCCCGGAACAAAACGGGCAGAAGCCTGACCCGTGGATTTGAACCTTTTCGCGTACAAAATCCGTGGGCCGCTTGGCACGGTCGGTGGCGATGATGACCCATCGTCCAGTAATGGGGTCTTTTCTTAGTTCGGGCAAAGTTGGTACTCCTCGTGGATGGGGTCGGGGCTGAGCCCGACCCGGGTTTTAAATCCCGTTAGCCTCTGAAAGCGTCCTTGATCAATTTCACCGTAAAGCCCGCCTCGGAATCCCAGTAAACGCTCACGATATCAAACCGGTAGTTCACCGGTTTTCGTTTCAGCCGTCGGAGATATTCCTTGGCAGCCCGCGCGACACGTTTCTGCTTGCTCCGGGTGACCGCTGCTTCCGGTGGCCCAGCCTCCGCGGTAGTCCGCGTCTTGACCTCGACGAATGCCAGGATGGGTCCGTCCCAGCCTACCAGATCCAGTTCACCCGCCCCTGAGCGCGCGCGCCGATTGCGGGCCACTATGGTATATCCAGCTTGGCGCAGAAACCAATAGGCGAGAGTCTCGCCGCGCTCCCCGGTTTTCAAATGCTCTGGCCGGCGGTCCGTCTTGCCGGCGACGCTTGACCCCTTCGCTCTCGCTGCGCGCTGACGTTCTTTCCACACCAGGGCGCGATAGACAATGCGAGCGAACCAGCTCACAACCACCTCGAAACGATGAACGATGAATGTAGAATGATGAACAGGCTCACGGGGTGACGGCCGTTCCGCGGTTCATCATTCATCATCCCGCGTTCATCGTTCTGCTTCGGAAATGCAACGGTCGAGCACACCCAGTGCGAAATCAATCTGGTCCTCCTCGACGACCAGGGGCGGCATGAACCGGACAGTGCTCTCTCCGCAGCCCAACACGAGCACGCCTTGCTCGAAGGCGCGCTGAATGATCTTCTTGCGCGCTTCGGGATTGGGCTCGCGCGTTTGCTGGTTCTTCACCAGTTCGATGCCGACCATCAGCCCCAGCCCGCGGATGTCTCCGACGATGGGGTGTTTCTCCCGCCAGTTGGCGATTCGCCCCAGAATGTACTCACCCATTTTGGCGGCGTTTGCGATGTATTTTTCTTCCAGCAGGCGGATGGTTTCCATGGCGGCGGCACAGGCCACGGGGTTGCCGCCGAACGTCGAGGCGTGCGCGCCCGGCCTCCAGTTCATCACGTCGGCGCGAGCGATGGTGACGCCGAGCGGAAGTCCAGAGGCGATTCCCTTGGCTGTAACCAGGATATCCGGCGCGACATCGAAGTGGTTGCAGGCCCACATCTTCCCGGTCCGGCCCATCCCGCACTGGACTTCATCGAAGATGAGCAGAATACCGTGCTTGTCAGCCAGTTCGCGCAACCGCGCCAGGAAATTGCGCGGCGGAATGACGTAGCCGCCTTCCCCCTGGATCGGCTCGACCACGATAGCGGCAACTTCCTCGGGCGGCACGGCCGTCTTGAACAGTTTCTCGATGTAGTTGACGGAATCGCAGTGGCATTCGCCGGCGCCGTGACCGAACACGCAGCGATACGGATTGGGATAAGGGACATGCGAAACACCGGGCAGCAGCGGGCCGAATCCGTTGCGCTGCACGGCCTTGGACGCGGTCAGCGATAACGCCCCGAACGTGCGGCCGTGAAAGCTGTTGAGGAAAGCCACAAAGCGGTGCCGCCGCGTGTGGTAGCGGGCGAGCTTCATCGCGGCTTCCATGGCCTCAGTTCCGGAGTTGCCGAAGTAGACGCGCTTAGGCGAATTCCCCGGCGCGATCTGGGCCAGTTTCTCGGCGAGCTGCGCCAAGAGGGGGTAGTAGAAGTCCGTTCCCGACATGTGGATGAGCGTGGCGGCCTGCCGCTGGATCGCCCGCACCACGTCAGGATGGCAATGCCCGGTTGACACCACGGCAATGCCCGCGCTGAAGTCGAGGAAGACGTTCCCGTCCACATCCTCGACCATCATGCCTTCGCCGCGCCGCGCCACCAGCGGATAGTCGCGGGTATAAGACGGGGAAACAAATTGCCGATCGAGGGCCAGGGTTCGCTGGGCCTCGGGCCCGGGTAGCGATGTCTTAATCTGGGGTAGTCTTTCCATGGTCTCGCTCCTCTGCCTGTCCTGAGATTCACTCAGCAGGCTGGTGAATTTTGAACGGGAAGAAACACCAGAGGAGCATCAGTCGCCGCCAAACAGGTTGGGGCGAGCGAGCAGGGGAAGCGTCGACCGGGAAATGAATGGAACCATAACTACTTCCTCTTCCACCGCGTTCCGGCTTTCGTATCTTCCAGTATAACCCCGGCATTCAATAGTTCGTCACGGATTTTGTCGGCACTCGCGAAGTCGCCTCGGCGGCGGGCGGCGTTGCGGGCGGCGATGCACTTTTCGATTTCATCTCCGGTCAGCGCGTCGACGAGGACTGCCGAGGTGTAGCCGTTGCCGAGGGCGGTGGGCTTCCCCTCCTCTGAAAGAACTGCATCAGCAGCATGGCTTTTCTCGACTGTTGTGATGAACCCGAACTTGACGAGCTTGGCGTGGTCGGTATCTTCGAGCACGGCGAAGATGCGATCCCAGCTCTCGAGCGCGTCGAGGAAGGCGGGCCGGTCGCCGTCGTGGAACTCGCCGCGGTCCATGGCAGTGTTGATGTCACGAACCATATCGAAGATCGCCGCCAGCGCTTCGGCGGTGTTCAGGTTGTCGTCGAGCGCGTCCTCGAAGGCCTGGAGGGCCGCCTGCGCGCGCGACTTCATTTCTGGGCTTTCGCCGCCGGGAAACTTTTCCATCGTCAACCGGTACCGGAAATTCCGCAGACGGTCGATGGACTGCTGTGCCTGGTGCAGGCCGTCGAAAGTGAAATTGAGTTGCCTGCGATGGGGAACCGACCCGAGCAAATACCGGATGGCAGTGGGCTTGTAGCCCTCGGCGATTAGATCGCGCAGCGTGAAGAAATTGCCGAGCGATTTTGACATCTTCTCGCCGTTCACAATCAAATGTTCGGCGTGCAGCCAATAGCGCACGAACGGTTTACCGGTGGCCGCTTCGCTCTGGGCGATTTCGTTCTCGTGGTGCGGGAAGACGAGGTCGCTGCCGCCCGAGTGGATGTCGAAGGTTTCGCCCAGGTACCTCATCGACATCACGGAGCACTCGATGTGCCAGCCCGGGCGGCCGCGGCCGATCGGTGTATCCCAGGCAGGCTCACCCTCTTTGGCGGCTTTCCAGAGGACGAAATCCCGGACGTCGGCCTTGTCGTATTCGTCCGAGTCCACGCGCGCGCCGGCACGCATTCCCGCGAGGTCGATTTTCGAGAGCTTGCCGTAACCGGGGAAATTGCTTACGCGGAAATACACCGACCCGTCGCTGCGGTAGGCGAAGCCCTTTTCCTCGAGCGTCTGGATGAGCTTCACCATGTCGTCAATGTGGTCGGTGGCGCGAACGACGATATCGGGAGTCTCCAGGTTCAGAAGCTGACCATCCACCTCGAAGGCCTGGATGAACTTGGCAGTGTAGTCGCGCAACGAAAGGCCGGCGGCTTGTGAGCCCCGGATGGTCTTGTCGTCGATGTCCGTGAGGTTCATGACGTGCCGAACCTCATAGCCGCGATACTTCAGGTAGCGGCGCAGGATGTCCTGAAAGATGAACGTCCGGTAATTGCCGATGTGGGCGTAGTCGTACACCGTCAGGCCGCAGGTGTACATGCGGACCTTGCTTGGCTCGAGCGGCAGGAAGTCTTCCACGCGGCCGGAGAGCGTGTTGTAAAAGCGCAGAGGCACTGATAGCTCGTTTCGCTGCGTGGTACCTAAACAATTGATTCTACGGGGCAGGTTGGAGAGAAGTCAAGAAAAGCGCAGTGGCTTGGCGGGATCTTGTGTTCATTCGGAATTGGTACACTCGAAGTCGTCCAGGCTGGCCGTTGACCGGGTGGCCGCCCTGGACGTGTTGACGGGCGGGTGGAAAGGTCGGGGGCGGGGATCTGTCTCCCAGGGCGGACGCCGAGGGGAGAGACTCCACCCCCGCCCGGGCAGCCGCTACTGACGCGCGGCAGCCGACTCCGTTTGCGACGAAGCCGTGCCCTCGGTCGGGGCGGAGGCGTTTCTGGCCAAAACCTCGACCCGCATTTGCTTGCCCTGCTGGACGGAGAAGTGCAGGCCTTCCATCTGGATCCGCTTTAAATCCTTCCGGCCCCATGCGACGCGCATAATTCCCGAGTCGGTGTGGCGGATCGTGCACAGCAGCAGGTGGCCGATTTCGTGGGCGATGGCGTGGCCGAGAATCTCCGCCTCCGGTGCATCGCCCAGCACGGCGAGCTCCTGCACACTCTGATAGAAGATGCTGGCCATCGAGCCACGGTCACCTTCACCCGAAAGGGCAGCAAACCCTAACGTGTTTTCCCTAAAAGGGAGCGGATTCACCTTCGGCAGGATACGGAGCGACAGGTCGAGCGGCCCCAGGACGTCATGACAAGTGGGGTGGCCCCGGCCGTCGCCGGTTGAGAGCGGGCATTCCATCCAAACGATTTCCATCCCGGCGTTCCGGAGGATCTCTCCGGCGACGACCTTTCCCCTGGCCGTCGTCTCCTGAGGCGCATGGGCGTAATTGTATGTCCAGACCGTTATCGTTAGCCCAGTCTGTTGAAGCTGGGCTTTAGCCAAACCTTGCGAAGTGGTCGTGGCAGCGAGGGCCAGGAGAATCCCTAGCCCCCAGCCCCTGATTCCTAATCCCTGATTTTCCATGGCGTCCTCCTGTCCCGCCTCGCGGGACGCCGACGCCACTTCTCAATCAGGTCAGCAGGTACCTCAATGCTTTGGGGATGACGGCTGCGAGATGCGTTCGTGACGAGATATCTGCGTTGAGATCAGTCAGTTAAGGGGGCGGATGACGAACCCTTAAGACACTTTTGCGGGACTTGACAGAGTGGTACAATCCGCTCCACTCGAAAGTCCGCCTAACCAAGCGGGACCTTTTTATGGAAGTGACCCGACCGAACGCTCGCACGCCCGTCCGCTTCGGGGTCTTTGAGGTGGACCTGTTGGCCGGGGAGTTGCGCCGGAATGGCAGCAAGGTGAAGCTGCAGGAGCAGCCGTTTCAACTTCTCGTCATGTTGCTCGAGCATCCCGGCGAGGTGGTAACGCGCGAGGAGATTCAGCAGAAGCTCTGGCCGTCGGACACCTTCGTCGATTTCGAGCACAGCATCAACGCCGCCGTCAAACGCCTGCGCGAAGCGCTGGACGACTCCGCGGATAATCCTCGTTTCGTTGAGACACTGCACCGCCGCGGGTATCGGTTCATCGCGCCGGTAGACGTAGGGGCAATTCACGAATTGCCCCTTCCGATAACCGGCCCGAGGGCGATTCATGAATCGCCCCTACGAAGGCGGTGGGTCGTCGCGGTGGCAGGTGGCGTGGTGGTAGCTGTGGTGGCCGTGCTTTTTGCGCTCAACGTTGCCGGCCTGCGCAAGCGGCTGGCCGCGATCGTAGTAGGGGCGCAGCATGCTGCGCCCCTACCCAAGATCGAGTCCATCGCCGTCCTGCCGCTCGAGAACCTCTCCCACGACCCCGAGCAGGAATACTTCGCTGACGGCATGACCGACGCCCTCATCACCAACCTGGGCAAGATTCGAGCCCTCCGGGTCATCTCGCGGACGACGGCGATGCACTTCAAGGGAACCAAGAAGACCCTGCCGGAAATCGCGCGCGAGTTGAATGTGGACGCGGTGGTGGAAGGCTCGGTCTTGCGTTCCGGCAACCGCGTGAGGGTGACGGCAAACCTGCTCCACGCGCCCACTGACCGTCATCTCTGGGCCAACTCTTACGAAAGCGAGTTGCGGGACGTGCTGGTGTTGCAGGGCGAAGTGGCGCGCGCCATTGCCGAGGAGGTCAGGATCAAACTCACGCCCGAGGAGCAAGCGCGCCTGACACCCACCCGCCCCGTCAACCCCGAAGCCTTCGAAGCCTATCTTCGGGGTCGCTACTTCTGGAACAGAAGGACGGAAGAGGCACTCAAGAAAGGTATCGAGTTCTTTGGGCAGGCTCTCGAAAAAGACCCGGCTTACGCTCTGGCTTACGCTGGGTTGGCCGACTCCTACTGCGTGCTGGGCGATTACTCTTTCCTACCGCCGAAGGAGGCTATCCCGAGGGCCAAGGCAGGGGCAACGAAGGCTCTGGAATTGGATGAAACCTCCGCAGAAGCCCACACTTCGCTGGCCTTTGTCAAACATCGCTATGAATGGGATTGGCTGGGTGCGGAAAGAGAATTCAAACGCGCCATCGAGCTCAACCCGAACTATGCCACCGCGCACCACTGGTATTCCGACTACCTTGAGCAGATGGGGCGGCATGACGAAGCCATTACTGAGATCAAACGAGCCCAACAGCTTGACCCGCTCTCGCTGATCATCAATGCGGTTGTTGGCCGTAGATTCCGTTCCGCGCGCCGCTACGACGAAGCCGTTGAACAACTGCGAAAGACGCTGGAGATGGACCCCAACTTTGCTGTGGCGCACTGGCTCCTTGGTGACGCTTATGAACAAAAGGGCAAGTATGAAAGCGCCATCGCTGAATATCAAAAGGGTAGATCGGCGTCGGGAGGCAGCGTGTACTTGGTGGCAGCCCTAGGGCACGTGTATGCGGCGGCAGGAAACAGAAGAGAAGCTCTGAAGATTCTGGGTGAACTGAAAGAGTTGTCGAAGCGCACATATGTCTCCCCGCTGTCAATTGGATCAATCTACAACGCCCTCGGCGACAAAGATCAGGCGCTCGAATGGCTAGAAAAGGCCTATCAGGATCGCGCTGCAGGCATGACTGATCTCAAGTTGGACCCAATGCCCGATCCCCTGCGCTCCGACCCGCGCTTCCAGAACCTCCTGCGCCGCATGAATTTCCCGCCGTAAAGCGGTAGATGGTAGACGGTAGACGGCATATGGGGGCAACAACCCCCATATTGCGTGATCCATTTCCGATTCAGCGACATTTCCGCTGACCCGGCTGCCGAAGGAACTTCCTCCGACGCCACAAAACGCTTTCACTCCACCCGCAATTCTGGCAGACTGAGGGGCTGCATCATGGCCCTCATTCCAAGCTTCCAAAGGAGGTTCTCATCCCATGGGTAAAGATTCACTTACCAGGCGCGACTTTATCCGGATTGGCGCGGGTGCTGCGGCGCTGGGCGCTGCGGGGAAGGTGACGATTCTGGAGCCCAGCACTCTTTGGGCCCATGCCGGCCCGGTTGCGCCGTCCGACACGATTCGCTTTGGCATCATCGGCACGGGTGTCGAGGGCTGCTCGCTGCTGGGCGCTACGCTGCCGATTTCCGGCGTCGAGTGCGTAGCGGCCGCCGACCTTTACGACAGCCGGCACATCGCGGCCAAGGAAGCGCTCAAGGGTAAGAACATTGACACTACGCGTGAGTACCGGCGCATCCTCGACCGCAAGGATATCGATGCGGTGATCGTGGCCACACCCGACCACTGGCATCGTAAGCTGGTGGTCGAAGCCTGCCAAGCCGGTAAGGATGTTTATTGCGAGAAACCCATGTCGCACAGCGTTGAAGACGGTCTGGCGATGGTTGAAGCCGTCCAGAAGAACAACCGCATGTGCACCGTGGGCAGCCAGCGCGTAAGCAATATCCTCTACGCCAAGGCTAAGGAAATCTGGGACTCCGGCAAGCTGGGCGCGGTGGATACCATCATGGCGGCTTGGGACCGCAACACCGACAGCGGCGCTTGGGTCTATCCCGTTCCCCCCGACGCCAGCGAGCAGACCATCGACTGGAACACCTGGCTGGGCGACGCCCCCAAGCGCTCCTATGACCCGGTTCGCTTTTTCCGCTGGCGCTGCTACAAAGACTACGGCGCGGGGCTGGCGGGCGACCTCTTCGTCCACCTGATCTCCGGCATCCATCACGTGACCGGGACCAATCGGCCTCCCGATCGGGCGCTCTCCAGCGGCGGGATTTACCACTACAAGGATGGGCGCGAGTTCCCGGACCTGCTCTGGACGATTTACGATTATCCGAACTTCCAACTGGTTCTGCGCTGCAACCACAACAACGACGAGGCGGGTGAGTTCTTCGGCTTCTACGGCAAGAAGGGCACGATGACCATCCAGGGCTCGACGCTGCGCTTCAAGCCGCAGGCGCCTTACGAGCAGCCGGAGGGTTATTCGATTCTTGGTTGGCCCAAGAAACTGCGTGAAGAGTACCTGGAAAACTGGCGCAGGAACCACCCCGCGCCCGCGCCGGGCAAGTTCGCGGTGGGCGAACAGGAAGAGGTTTACACTCCGCCGCGGGGCTACAGCGACATGACCGACCACCTCGCGAATTTCTTCAATTCGGTGCGGACGCGCAAGCCGGCGATTGAGAACGAAGTTTATGGCCACAACGCCGCCATCGGCTGCCACATGTCGAACGAGTCGTACTTCACAAAAAAGCCGGCCGTGTGGGACGCGGCGGCCAAAGCGATCAGGAGCTAGCTGGATCCCATCTGTGGGGGCGATTCATGAATCGCCCCTACAAACTTTCCTATCATGATTTAACTATCGAATCACTCATGCAAGGAGGAGATTTCCCCATGCGCAATAATCGTTTGACTCGACGTGATTTCATGCGCTTCGGCGCGGGTGCGGCGGCGCTGGGCGTGGCCGGCAAAGTAGCTTTCCTGACGCCCAACTTTCTCGCGGCGGCTCCGCGCGCGGTTGCGGCCAGCGACCGCGTGCGCTTCGCCTCCATCGGGACGGGCGTGCGCGGCTGCGAGATCATGCATGCCGCGCTTTCCTGCCCGGGAACCGAGATCGTGGCGGTCTGCGACCTTTATGATGGCCGCCTGGTCGCGGGTCAAGAGACTGCGGGGAAGACGCTTCCCACCACCAAGCACTACCGCGCCATTCTCGACCGTAAAGACGTGGACGCTGTCCTGGTGGCCACGCCGGACCACTGGCATCGCAAGCTGGTCGAAGACGCTTGCGCGGCCGGCAAGGACGTCTACTGTGAGAAGCCCATGGCGCACACGGTCGCGGACGGCTTCGCCATGGTCGAGGCCATGGAGAAAAACAACCGCATCGTGCAGGTCGGCAGCCAGGCGCGCAGCTCGATTGTCTATGCCAAGGCCCATGAGTTATACGCCAACGGGAGCCTGGGGCAGGTGACCGCCATCGAAGCCTGGATCGATCGCAACGACGCCAGCGGCGCCTGGGTCTATCCCATTCCGCCCGATGCCAGCGAGAAGACGATTGATTGGAAAAGGTTCCTGGGTAGCGCGCCTCAGCGCCCCTTCGACGCCAAGCGCTTCTTCCGCTGGCGCTGCTTCCGGGACTACGGCGAAGGACTGCCGGGCGACCTGTTCGTGCACTTGCTGACCGGCATGTTCACCATCACCGGGATCAACCAGCCGCCAATCCGGGCGGCCTCCATGGGCGGCCTGTTCCGCTGGACTGAGGACCGCGACGCCGCCGACCTGGCCTGGACGCTTTTCGAGTATCCGGAGTTTCGCGTCGGTCTGCGCTGCAACCTGAACAACGAGTCACCAGGGGAGGCGCGGGTCTTCGGCACCAAAGGGACGCTGGTGATCAAGAATGATGTCCTTACCTTCTCGCCTCAGGACACGCGCCCGCGGCCCGAGGGTTACTCGATTTACGGCTGGCCGGAAAAGTTGCGAAACGAATATCTCGCGGCCTGGCGCAAAGAACACCCCACGCCGGAGCCGGGCAAGTTTGCGGTGGACGCGGAGGCCCAGACTTTCCAGGCGCCCGACGGGTACGACTACGCCGTGGACCACATGAACAACTTCATGGAGTCGGTGCGGACTCGCAAGCCTTCGGTCGAGGACGCCGTCTTCGGCAACCACACCGCGATCGCCTGCCACATGGCGAATTACTCGCTCGAAAACAAAACCATGGCCGTGTGGGATGCCGCCGCAAAGAAGATCAAGGGCTAGTGGATTTTGCACCGTAGGGGCATAGCATGCTATGCCCCTACACTCCTTATCCCCATTTCCAGCTTGCTCCTTCTACGGGCGAGGAATAGGATACCCCCCGCGAAGACTCGCTATGATCGCAACACACCAGGAGAGTGTGTTTATGCTCGAGAAAAGAATAACTCGCCGCAACTTCATGCAGACGACGGTGGGCGCTACGGGCGCGACACTGGCGGCCCGGACAATGCTCCTTGAGCCGGAGCCGCTGGCGGCTTTACCCAAGCCCGTCGCGCCGAGCGACCGGGTGCGCTTCGGCATCGTCGGGGTCGGCATGGAGGGATCAGGCCTTCTTAACAATTCGATTCAACTTCCGGGAGTCGAGTGCGCGGCGGCCTGCGATCTCTACGATGGCCGCCACGAACTTGCGCGCGAGATCGTCGGCAAACCCATTCCCACCACGCGACGCTACAAAGAGCTTCTCGACAACAAGGAGATCGATTGCATCCTTTGCGCCACGCCAGACCATTGGCACAAGCAAGTCGTGGTGGACGCGGTGAACGCGGGCAAGGACGTGTATTGCGAAAAGCCCATGTCGCACGCCGTCGAGGAGGGCTTCGAGATGGCGGTCGCCATGCAGAAGACCGGGCGGATCGTTCAGATCGGCGCGCAGCGCACCAGTTCGGTTCTTTGCGCCAAGGCCCACGAGCTTTACAAAAACGGCAGCATCGGCACGCTCTGCCTGATCGAAGCGACGATGGGACGCAACAGTCCCACCGGCTGCTGGGAGTATCCCCCGCCGCCCGACCTTTCGCCGCAGAACCTCGACTGGGATACCTGGCTCGGCACGGCGCCCAAGAAACCTTTCGATCCATATTTGTTCGCGCGCTGGCGATCCTGGAAGGAATACGGCACGGGCGTCGCGGGCGACCTGCTCGTCCACCTTGTCAGCGGCATGATGTTCGTCCTGGGCATCAACGAATATCCGAAGCGCGTCTCAGCCACCGGCGGCATCCTGCGCTGGAAGGACGGACGGAATACTCCCGACGTCCATGCGGTGCTCTACGAATATGGCGACATTCCCGTCTACATGCGTTTGTCGCTCGACACCGAGAGTCCGGAAGTGACGCGCTTCATGGGTTCGAAGGGCCTCATCGAACTCACCGAAAACGGACTGAGCTATTCGCCGCAGACGGGCGAGGACGATGCTCCCAGTTACTACGCGTACAGCTTCCCGAGCCGGTTGCGCGAACCGTACTTCCGAAAATGGCACGAGGAGCATGACCCGAAGCCGGGCCAGGAGCCGCTTCCCGAAAGCTTGAGCTTTCGCGGGCCGTCTTACGATGATTTGGCGCCGCACCTGTGGAAGTTCTTCCAGTCGGTTCGCTCGCGCCAGCCGGTCTTGCAGGACGCCGTGTATGGCAACCACGCCGCCCTCGCCTGTCACATGGCGAATGAGTCGTACTACCGAAAGGTTCCCGTCTGGCTCGATCCGGCGACGAGGACACTCAAGTCCTAGCGAGGCCGGGGAGGTGGCGAGACGGTTGCGGAATGTTACCGATGCCGCCCGGACACGAGGGCCTCGTTCTGAAGAGAGCCTGTGCCAGACCTTGCGCTTCGATTAGGGCACGCATAGCATAGGCCTGTCTTTATATCGTCATCGTTTTGCAATCTGAGGAGGATTTCCCAATGAGCAAACAAAAGATTACCCGGCGCGATTTCATGCGCCGGACCGCGGGCGTTGCGGGCGCGACGCTGACCGCACGTTCCATCCTGCTTGAACCCCTGTCCCTCGCTGCTTCGGCGCGCGCCGTACCGCCCAGCGACCGCGTCCGTTTCGGCATCATCGGGATTGGCATGCAGGGCTCGGGTTTGCTGCGTAATGCGGTTTCACTCCCCGGTGTCGAGTGTGTCGCCGCGTGTGATCTGTACGACGGCCGGCACGAAGTGGCCAAGGACATTGTCGGCAAACCCATCTCCACCACGCGTCGCTACATGGAGTTGCTCGACAACAAGGAAATCGACGCCATCATCAACGCCACGCCCGATCACTGGCACCGGCAGATCGTGATGGATTGCTGCAACGCGGGCAAGGACGTTTACTGCGAGAAGCCCATGACGCACAACGCGAGCGAAGGCTTCGAGATGATCGATGCGGCGAAAAAGAACAACCGCATCGTGCAGGTGGGCAGCCAGCGGCCAAGCTCCGTCATCTATACCCAGGCCAAGGAGCTTTACTCGAGGAGCGCACTCGGAGATGTTTGCCTGGTGGAAGCTTACATGGGGCGCAACGAGCCGGGCGGCGCCTGGCAATATCCCATCCCGCCTGACCTCTCACCTGAAACACTCGACTGGGATACCTGGCTGGGGACCGCGCCCAAGGTCCCGTTCAATCCAATGCATTACCAGCGCTGGCGTTGCTGGCAGGCTTACGGTTCCGGCGTGGCCGGAGATCTGTTCGTTCACCTGCTGACGGGAATTCACTACGTCGCCGGGCTTACGGCGCCGCCCGCCCGCGCGCTTGCCTCCGGCGGGCTCTATCGCTGGAAGGATGGGCGCGACGTCCCCGACGTCCACGCGACCGTGTATGACTACCCGAAGTTCCAGGTGTCCATGCGCGTGACTCTGAATACGGAGACGCCGGAAGTTACGCGCTTCATGGGGACGCGCGGCATGCTCGAAATCCTGAACAACGAGCTGACCTTCACGCCCCAGGACGGCCTCGACCACGAGCCCAGCTTCCTTTCCGGCACCTGGCCAAAGAAACTCCGCGAAGATTATCTCGCCCGCTGGCGCGAGGAGAACCCTTACAAGCACGACGCGCAGACCGTGGAAGGCACACGCTACACCGTGCCATCGGGGTACAACGATACCCGCGAGCACCTGTACACCTTCTTCAATGCCGTGCGGACCCGTACACCGGTGGTCGAAGACGCCAGCTTTGGCAACAACACCGCGATCGCCTGCCACATGGCGAACCACTCCTATTTCAAAAAGAGTGTCGCTGTGTGGGACGCGGCCGGCAAGACGATTAAAGGATGATTCCACACCTGTACCGGCGATCTCTGATCGCCGCCTGGGAGTGCGGTCGCAGGGTGCGGGGCCGCACTCCGAAGCGCAGCCATTGTCCGTGAGAATTCTATTCGCGCTGATTTCGCTCCCGGTGTCTCTGATGGGAGCCGAGGTCCGGTCCGAGTTCATCTTCGAGCGCGCGCCGTTTGTGTCGTGCCACGCCTCGACCATCGTCGAGACAGCGGATGGCGATTTGCTGGCGGCGTGGTTCGGCGGCGCCGACGAGGGCGCGAAAGACGTCGCGATCTGGATGGCGCGCCTCTCCGGCGGGAAATGGTCCGAGCCGCAGCCGGTGGCGCGCGAGGCGGCCGTGCCGACGTGGAATCCCGTGCTTTTTCGCGGGCACGACAATCGCATCTGGCTCTTTTACAAGTTCGGTCCCTCGCCAGAAACCTGGACGGGCGCCTACAAGACCTCCGCTGATGGCGGAAGAATTTGGACGGCAACCACTCCGCTTCCTGCGGGCCTCCTCGGCCCAATCAAGAACAAGCCGATTCGTCTGGCGAATGGCGACATCGTCGCCGGCACTTCCGTCGAGAGCTACCACAGTTGGACAGCCTGGATCGAACGTAGCAGCGATGAAGGGAAGATGTGGACCAAACACGGTCCCATCGTCATTCCAGGCGAGCCGTTCGGCCTGATTCAGCCCACGCTGGTGGAGCTCGCGCCCGAGCATCTCCGGGCGTTCATGCGTTCGCGACAGGGCTTCATCTACATGGCGGACTCTTCCGATGGCGGGCGGGCGTGGAGCCCGGCGCGGCCATCCTCTCTACCCAATCCCAATGCCGGGATCGATTGCGTGCGGCTTACGGACGGACGCATCGTGATGGTGTACAACCACTCAACCCGTGAACGGTCGCCATTGAATGTGGCGGTCTCGTCGGATGGCGGCGAAACCTGGACGCCCGTCGCGACGCTCGAGGATCAACCCGGCGAGTTCAGCTACCCGGCGGTCATCCAGTCGTCAAACGGCGACGTCCATATCACCTATACCTGGAAGCGCAAGAGGATCAAACACGCGGCCATTTCCAAAGATGCGCTGAAGGGTTTGTGATGCCGGCTGGGTTCAAAAAGGGAGATCCCTGAAATGAATGAGCCCCTCGAGGGTGCGCCCTCGAAGGGCTCATGGGAGGACATCCCATCCCGCACCGGCGGCTTGCGCCTTGAAGACTTGGGGGAGGGTCATCATGGCGCGACCGAACACGCGAGCGGGATACACCCACATTTCTAATTCATGGCGCACCGGCAGTCCAATCGATTCTCTTTATGGCTGACATTAACGAATTGTTAGGCTGCTCTCCGGCAGGATTCTCGGCTGCTCAATGATGCCGTTGGGATAGAATCAATCGGGGTAGCGGTGAAGGCCGCGTGCTGCGTCGCGCCGCACGGGCCGACGGATTAAAATCGCCCGCCCAACGATGGAATGCGATGACTCAGGTTCAGACCGAAGAAAATCTAATGGCCAGGGTCGCCGAGCGCGACGTGGAGGCTCTCGGGGAACTTTACGCGCGCTTGGCGCCTGCCCTGCTCGGCATGCTCCAGAGGATTCTTCCTGATCGCGGGGCGGCCGAAGAAGTCCTCGACAACGTCTTTCTACGCCTGTGGGCCGAAGCACATCGCTATTCCGAGGAGCGGGCCAGCGCGGCGGTATGGTTGATGATCACGGCGCGTCGCGCGGCCATCGACGTCCGACGCACGAAACAGAAACTTCCTTTGCTTCCAAGAAATCAGGATGACGTGGTTGACTCGTCCCTCTCCTGGCTGCCTCGGCCTGAGGTAGTGGCACGGTTGGAGGAGCGGCGCGAGTTGCTGAAAAAAGTTCTGAACCAACTTCCCAAGCCCCAGCGGGAGGCGCTGGAACTCGCCGTCTTGGAGGGTTTCACGGAAGAAGAAATCGCGGTGAAGCTCGGCGAACCGCTGGGGCGAGTGAAGTCCGGTGTGCGCGCCGGAATGCGCTTTCTCCGGCACCGGATTCGCGCCATCTCAGGAACATGGGCTGCCAATATCTAGAAGATCTCTTCGAACTTTACCTGCTCGGCACGCTGTGCCGCGAGGATCTGGCCGCGGTTGATGAGCACCTCGCGCGCGGCTGTCCGAACTGTCTGGAACAGTTGCGCGAAGCAGCGCTGACCGTCTACGTCCTCGCCCAGCCCGCGCGCGCAGCGCGGCTCGACCCCAAGCACAAGTCGCAATTGCTGCGGCGGCTCCGCAAACAATAACCCTCCACGCGCGCCTCCGCCGGCGATCCAGAGTCAACCCACCTGTTCCCGTCTCAGCGCAATTCGGTCTGCCCCGGCATGGCGACCGGCGGTGTCGGCAGCGGGGCGTTCCAATCGAGCGTGGCGGGCATCAGGTTCTCTTCCGAATTCAGAGCCTGCTCCCAGGTGACCAGCTTGCCCGTGTAGGCCGCCATGCGGCCCATGATGGCGGTCAGCGTGCTTTCGGTGACGTTTTTGAGCTCGTTGATGGGCTTGCCGGCGCGGATGCTGGCGATCAGGTCCGCGTGCTCCTGGATATAGGGTTTGTTCTCTTCGCCCTCAAAGGTCCAGGGCTTCGGGCCGGTGATCGTCAATTTCCGGAACGGCAGGATAGTGCAAAAGCCTTTGGTCCCGGCAAAACCTTCGGAGGAGCTGTTTTCGCAGCGGTCCATCTGCCGGCACATGCTCATGAGGCGCGAGCCATTTTCGAACTCGTAGTCGATGGCGAAGTGGTCGTAGATGTGGCCGTAATCCGGGCCGGTGCGCACCTGCCGGCCGCCCACGCCCACGCATCGGACCGGGTGCGCGCGCATGGCCCAGTTCACCACGTCGAGGTTGTGGATGTGTTGCTCGACGATATGATCGCCGCACAGCCAGGTGAAGTAGTACCAATTGCGCATTTGATATTCCATGTCCGTCCAGCCAGGTTGGCGCGGCTTGACCCAGAGCGCGCCGGTGTTGAAGTAGGCGCGCGCCGAGACGATATCGCCGATCGCCCCGTCGTGGAGCCGTTTGATGGTCTCCTGGTGGGCGGTGCTGTGGCGGTATTGCGTCCCAGAAGCGATGCCGAGTCCCTTCGCTTTCGCCTGCTCGTAAACCTCCAGACAGGTGCGAACGCCCGGGCTATCCACGGCCACGGGCTTCTCGGTGAAGATGTGCTTGCCCGCGGCGACCGCGGCCTTCAGGTGAATGGGACGGAATCCCGGTGGCGTCGCCAGAATCACGTAGTTGACGTCGCTCGCGAGCAGCTTCTCGCAAGCGTCGAAGCCCACGAAGCAGCGCTCGTCGGACACGTCGAGTTTGTCGCCGATTTCCTTCTTGAGCTCCGCGCGACTGGTCTCGAGCCGGTCTTTGAAGGCGTCCGCCATGGCAACGATCTTGACGCCCGGATCGGCGTTGGCCACGTCGGTCGCGGCGCCGGTGCCACGTCCGCCACAGCCGATCAGACCCACGCGAATTGCATCACTGCCCGCCGCGTGTACGGCAGGGACAAATCCCAGTTGTGACGCGACCGCTCCACCCACCACGGCGGCGGACTTCCTGATGAACTCGCGCCGCGAAGGTGCGGCTAATTCCTTTTGCTTCGGTTCAGGCATGATAATGACCTCCATCGTTTCTATGAGTAATACAAGAAAACAGATTTCCTCTCTTCACACGCCCGCTCTCGATCGGCGGAGAGTAGGAGCAAAGGACCCGCCGCTGGATAACCCATCCAGCGGCGAGGCTTCAGCGCAATTCGGTCTGGCCGGGCATGGGCACGGGCGGCACGGGCAGTGACATGTTCCAATCGAGATTCGCGGGCACCAGGTTCTCTTCCGAATTCAGGGCCTGCTCCCACGTGACCAGCTTGCCGGTGTACGCGGACATGCGTCCCATGATGGCCGTCAGCGTACTCTCCGTGCCCGCCTTGAGCTCGTTCTCCGGTTTGCCGGCTCGGATGCTCGCAATCAGGTCAGTGTGCTCCTGCACGTAGGGCTTGTTCTCAGTATCACGAGTCGGGAACTTGAAGGCTTTTGCGCCGGTAATCGTGTACTTGTCCACCTGGCAGAATCCCTTGGTCCCGTGCAAGGCTTCGGAGACGTTGTTCTGGCAGTTCGGAATCTGCCTGCACATGCTCATCATGTGCACGCCGTTTGCGTACTCGTAGTCGATCGCAAAATGGTCGTAGATCTGACCATACTCCGGCCCGGTCCGGAACTGCCGCCCACCGAGGCCCACGCAATTGGCGGGATGCCCCTTCATGGCCCAGTTCACCACGTCCAGGTTGTGAATGTGTTGTTCGACGATGTGGTCGCCGGAGAGCCATGCGAAGTAGTACCAATTCCGCAACTGCCACTCGAGGTCCGTCCAGCCCTCCTTGCGCGCGTGAACCCAGATCGGTCCCTGGTTCCAGTAGGCGCGCGCCGAGACGATGTCGCCGATGGCGCCGCCGTGGATCTCCTTCATCGTGGCGATATAGCCGGTCTGGTGGTGACGCTGCGTGCCGATGCCGACGCCCAGCTTTTTCGCCTTGGCTTGTTCGTAGAGTTCGAAGCAGGTGCGGATCCCCGGCCCATCCACCGCCAAGGGCTTTTCGGAGAAGATGTGCTTGCCGGCGGCGACGGCGGCCTTGAGGTGCTGTGGGCGGAACCCCGGCGGGGTCGCGAGAATCACGTAATTGATATCGCTCGCCAGAACTTTCTCGAAGGCATCAAGGCCGACGAACTGCCGGTCCGCCGGCACATCGATTTTGTCGGCGACGGTTTTCTTGAGGTCCCCGAGGCTGCTCTCGATCCGGTCTTTGAAGACGTCCCCCATGGCGACCAGCTTGACGCCCGGCGCGGAACTCACCGCATCTTCCGCGGCGCCGGTGCCCCGGCCGCCGCAGCCAATCAGGCCGACACGGATTTCGTCACTGCCGGCGGCGTACACTGCCGGGATCGTCGCCCAGCCCGCCGCGACGGCGCTACCAACCACCGCCGCAGTCGAGTTCTTCAGAAACTCCCGCCGCGATGGGCGGTCTTTTTCCGTTCCCTTGGGTGTAGTCATATCGATGTCCTCCATCTATTCCAATCCTAGTTTGAATTCGGAGTTATCTCTCATCGAAGTCAGAATTGCTTCCCCTTGGTCACTACTTGATCTTTCTCCTGCCACACTACGGCGTCACTTGCGACTTGAGGTTCTTCAGATCCTCCTGTTCCTCCAACGGCCGGACGACGCGAAAACCCACGTGCAATGCGTCCGTAAGCCACCAGATACTCTGGGGGCGCTGCGGGTCCTGCTGGTTCCAGGCCTTGGTCGAAGGCCGCCGCGCGGCGCAGCGCGACTTCGCGGCGTCGTCATCCCACGAACCGCCGCGCACGACGTGCGGGTAGTGTTCCGTCCCCGGAATTAACACCGGCGCTTCAGTGGGAGTCTGCGGGTCGAACTTCTTGTAGTAGTCCTTGTCGTAGAGGTCCAAGACCCACTCCGCGACGTTGCCGTCCATGTCGAACAGTCCCCAGGCGTTTGGCTTCTTCAGGCCGACCGCGTGGGGCATATCCTCGGAGTTGAGACGGAACCACGCATACTGGCTCAATTGGCCGGGCGTCACGCCAAAGTCGTAGGGCGTTGTGGTGCCGGCCCGGCAGGCGTATTCCCATTCCGCTTCGGTGGGCAAGCGGTAGGCTTTGCCGGTCTTCTCCGAAAGCCAGCGGCAGAATTCCATCGCCGCGTGATGCGAGATACTGATGATGGGATGCGCTTTCCGCCCGTAGCCGAACGTCGGGTCGGAGTAGGGCGGCGTGGGCCGCGTGATGGCGTCCGCGCCTTTGCTCGCGTCGGAGGGTAGCTCCGCAGCCTTGGCGAGGTTCCGGTTGAAGGCGTAGAGGTCGAACGATTCCCACGTCATCTCGGTCTTGCCCATCCAGAACGGCCGAACCTTTACTTTATGTTGCGGACCTTCGTCGGGCGCGCGGCCGCGTTCGGTGGCGGGGCTGCCCATGGTGAACGTCCCACCACGAATCGGCACCATATCAAACTTCACGGTGCTGCCGGGGAGCGTCTCCGTATAGGGTTTCATCTCTTTCTCAGAAGCGGGCGAGGGCGTCGAGCCGGTCTGCGAGGGTTGTCCGGACAATTCCCAGAAGAAGAACGTCGAACACATTAGTATACCACTAGCTGAGAACAGGACTCGCTTCAAGGTCGCGCTCCGTCAGGTGTCGATGTGTGTTGGGGCCGATTTTGATAGCATGCTGGATGGCATTCGAAATTTCTTGCCGCGTGAAGGCGATGACGACGAGGGGACGAAACTGGATTCTGGCTGGCTTGGTCTGGGCGACCTCCTCCTGGGGAATTGCTGCCGAACCGCCGTTGACCCGCTTCGAGTTCTCGCAACCTCACATGGGCACACGATTCAAGATCATCCTCTATGCGCCGGATGCGACCGTCGCCGCCCGCGCCGCAGACAAAGCCTTCGAGCGAATCGCGCGGCTGGATGATACCATGAGCGACTACCGCTCGGGCAGCGAATTAATGTCCCTGTGCCATAAAGCCGGCGGGCCGCCCATCGCGGTCAGTGAAGACCTCTTTCGCGTGCTCTCCCATTCGCAGGAACTAGCCAAACAGACCGGCGGCGCCTTTGATATCACCGCCGGGCCGGTCATCCATCTGTGGCGCCGGGCGCGGCGCAGGCGAGAGTTGCCCGAGAAGAAGGAGCTTGCACAGGCACGTCGCTTGGTCGGCACCAAGTATCTTCGACTCGATGCGAAGGCACGAACGGTGCAGCTCCTGAAATCCGGCATGATGCTCGACCTGGGCGGCATCGCCAAGGGCTACGCCGCAGATGAAGCGCTGAAGGCCCTCGCGCAACACGGAATCAGCCGGGCGCTCGTTGCCGCGGGCGGAGATATCGCGGTGGGCGCGCCGCCAGATCAGCCGGGCTGGCGCATCGGCATCGCCCCGCTCGAATCTCCCGATAAGCCGCCGACACGATACCTGCTGTTGCACGATGCCGGGGTCTCGACGTCGGGAGACGCGGAGCAGCACGTCGAAATCGGAGGCAAGCGGTATTCCCACATCATCGATCCCCGCACCGGGCGCGCGCTCGTGGGCCACAGTAGTGTGACGGTGGTCGCGCCCAATGCCACCGCTTCCGACGGCCTCGCCACAGCGCTCAGCGTGCTCGGACCGAAACGTGGCCTGGCGCTCGTGCGCTCGACCCCGCACACGGCGACACTGATTCTCCGGGCATCCGAAAAGGGCACGCAGACTTTCGAATACAACCTGGCGCCATTTGTAGCCCCCGCCGCTCCGCCCGCGCCGTAGGGGCAACCCCTTGTGCCCGCTTCTACACACGCCGCAGGGTAGGCGCAGTGGCCTGTCCCTAGGAACCGATGCGGCGCGCTTCGGCGAAGCGACGTCGCAGGGTATGTCAATAGTTGTAAACAGAGCGGAGGATTTCCGGATCGCGGGAAGGCGAGGAGTGTAGAGTTTTCCGGGAGCTTCGTTTCGGGGTTTTTGTCTGAAGTGTATTACTGCACTATTTTCAAGTAGTTGGTCGGTGCAAAAAATGTGCCAGTGGTGTTCAGCCAAACGCTGTTCAAGGGGCTACATCGCATGATTTGGCTCGAACTAGCCGGGGTTTTGTGCCACCCCAAAGCTGGTAAGTACTTTGCTGACAGCAAGATATCAGCTTAGGGGTGTCCAAGAAAATCTTTTTGGGTTCTCAGCCCCCTCCGGTATAGCGGTTTTCGCTTTATATTCGCCATATTCATAAGTAGTGAACATCGCCCCCCCAGCCTGGCCAACCAAGGGCCTGTCTCGTGTCCCTTCGGGTCGCGTCCCGGTCCAAGTTAAACCTAGCCTAAAAGACTAGCATAAGTCGTCCCACAAGTCAAGAGGCAAAATGTCGGGTGGCTGGCGCAGACCCCGACTTGGGGGGGTCTGCGATTTCCCGAAGGGAGTTGGTCCGTTGCACCTTGTTATTCGGCTTCGAGTCGCGTCCGTGCGCTACCTACCAATCGCTTTGCGAGATCGCAGACCCGCAAGAGCCAGGGTCTGCGCCAACCCGCGAAACCCGAACCCCGGAAAGGTGCAAGGGAAGGCCCGAACCCCGAGGCGGGACCCGTTGTATAATCCGCCCATTCTCGGGCTCTTGCCGGGCACGCGGGTGCGAACGGCCACGTCCATCGGAGACTGACCGATGAGTTTCCTGCTGAGCATACTCGCCTCGTTTCTCCCTCGGCGATATCGAACCCGGCTGCCGATTTTCTCGGAGATGGATCTTCGGAACGGGGCTTTGGTTTCCGGAATCGTTGAAGGCCTGGCGTGCCTTCTGATTTTCATTGTCCGCTATCTGGGGTTCATTCAAGCGAAAGTCGGGGCGATGGGGCAGGCGGCAATCGACCGCGGCGCCGAGGGCGTGCTGGCGGCGCCCGCCGTGCAATCCGGAATGGGCTACGTCGCGACGGTGGAATACCTCATCCATCCTCTCACACCGCTGCTCATTTATTTTGCGCTGGAAGGTGTCGTGCGCGCGGTCGCGGCGGCTACGACTGAGGAGACGGTGGGAACTTTGCCGCTTCATGTGGTGGCCTGGGCCGAGGAGCAATTCACCGAGTGGCGCATGGAACGCCGGCTGGGACCGCGCGTCGCGGACATCGTCGAGCCGGTCTACAGCCCCGACTACGACCTTCGGATTTTTAGTTTCCGGCCCCAGCGAGATTGGGACCGCATGATGACCGTTTCCCACGAGGGGCAACTCTACGAAGTCGTCGGGCAACAAGAGGGCAAGCCGCCGCGGCGCTTCATCTATCGCCTGCGGAAGTCAAAACCCGGCCGGGTTGTGCGCGCGATTCATTACTACGACCCGGAGGAAGCCCTTGAGAAGGAGGCCGACCGGTCGCTTCCTTCCCGCGTCATGGCAGAAATTCGGTCGCGCCTGGCGCGAAGGCGCGCCGAGCAGGAGATGTCCCCGCCGGTGCCGGATTTGGTGGAGCGCGTGGCAGGCGAGGATTACGAACTCCGCATCGCCAGTTGCCGGTCCAAGCCTGCCTGGGACCATTTAATTACCGTGGAATACGAGCACGTGTATTACGAAGTTGTGTTCGAGCAGGCAGGACCTCCCGCCTACCCTTATGTTTACCTGCTCCGTAAACTTCCTCAGGGCAAAGCCATCCGTGCCCTCCACCACTACCAACCCGACGAACCTTTAGTTGAAACGCAAAGCAAGCGGGATTAATGCACGCCTCGGTCCGGGTGGCTGGAGGGTTGCACACGACTGTCGCCATTACGCGCCAAAAAGGCTAATGCGCGGCGAGTGGTTTGAACACCTGCGACACGACGGTTTCATAATCACGTATACTCTTGCGGGCATTGGTTGCCGGAGCGGTCGGGCTCGATTTCGGATGTCGCAGTCAAAAGTTGAAAACAAAAGTCAAAACGCAAAAGACCAAGGACCGAGGACACATCCGCCTCAAACAAAACCTTAGGGCAAAACCATCGAGACCCCAGGAAGCTGAGATCTGACGGCTGTGGCCTGACAGAAGGTGAGTGGTAATTGACGGAATCAACTCCCAAACCCGGTCTGCGCCGCGAACTCGGCCTGGTGCAGGCGACGGCGCTGGCCATCACCGACATGATCGGCATTGGGCCGTTCATCACTATCCCTTTGTTTCTCGGCACGATGGGCGGACCCCAGGCCATGCTGGGGTGGATTGTGGGCGCGCTGCTGGCGTTTTGCGACGGACTGGTGTGGGCTGAGCTGGGCGCCGCCATGCCCAAAGCCGGGGGAAGTTACAACTACCTGCGGGAAGCTTTCGGGCCGGCCTCGGTCGGCCGCTGGTTCTCGTTCTTAATCGTCTGGCAAATCATGTTTTCAGCGCCGCTCTCGGTGGCCAGCGGATCGATCGGCTTCGCCAACTACTTCCACTACTTGGTACCTTCGCTGCCCGACTGGAGCGTCCGCGTCTTCGCTTCGCTCGTCCCGCTGGTCTTGACCTTGGCCCTCTACCGGCGAATCCGCACGATCGGAAACTTATCGGTAATCCTGCTTGCTGGCGCGCTGGTGGGTTGCGTCTGGATTGTGGCCTCTGGACTGCCGCATCTCAATGCGGCGCGGATTCTGGATTTTCCTCCGGACGCCTTCCGTCTCAACTGGGTCTTCTCGGTGGGTCTTGGTCACGCCACACTGATTGCTCTTTATGATTACTTCGGCTACTACAACGTCTGCTACCTGGCGGAGGAAATTCGCGACCCAGGACGCGTGATTCCGCGCGCCATCATCTTTTCCATTGTGGCGGTGGCGGGACTTTACCTTCTGATGAATGTCTCTATTCTGAGCGTTGTGCCCTGGCGCGAGGCGCAGCACAGCACGTTCATCGTCTCGACCTATATCGAGAAGTTGCACGGCGTGGGTGCCGGAAATCTGATGACGCTGCTGATGCTTTGGATCGCTTTCTCATCGGTTTTCTCGCTCCTGCTCGGCTACTCGCGCATCCCCTACGCGGCGGCCGTGGACGGCAATTTCTTCCGGGTGTTCGCGCGCCTCCATCCCACGGGCGGCTTTCCTTACGTCTCGCTTGTGACGCTGGGACTCGCGGCCTCGATCTTCAGCCTTGGTCATCTGCCGGATGTTATCGGCAGCCTCGTGGCCACGCGCGTGCTGATCCAGTATTTTCCCCAAGCAATCGGGTTCTTCGTGCTGCGTTTCCGCCGGCCGGATCTCCCGCGCCCCTTTCGCATGTGGCTCTACCCTGTGCCAGGACTGGTCATCATTCTGGGTTGGATATACATCCTGGGAACATCGCAGCCGTTGTCGCTGCTTTTTGCACTCGTGGTGTTCGTGCTCGGCAGCGTGACGTTCTTTGTGCGGTCGAAGGTGCTCGGCGAATGGCCCTTTTCGGTAGATGGTAGACGGTAGATGGTAGATGGGGTAAGAACAGCAGTGTTCGGGAGTCTGAAGAAGACACGCCCAAGTGAATCGCCAGGAGGCAAGCGATGAGTATCGAGAGCTTTGACCAGTTGGACGTATGGAAGGAAGGACATCAGCTAGTATTAAGCGTCTACCGAAACGTGCAGAAGCTGCCTGCGGATGAGAAATTCGGTCTCATCTCACAGATGCGGAGAGCCAGTGTCTCTGTCCCGGCGAACATTGCAGAGGGTTTCAAGCGCCGGGGACAGGCAGACAAAGTCCCTTTCTATAACATGGCTCAAGGATCTTTGGAGGAAGTGCGCTATTACTTTATCCTTTGTCGTGACCTCGGCTTCAGAGTGGAATTCGATACCTTGGTGGATCAGGCCACACGAGTCGCGCGCCTGTTACAGGGTCTTATCAATGCGGTTGAGAAACGAACCCACTAAACTGTCTCCGTAAGCCGCGATGCTCGCAGGTTCAGGGCCCCATCTACCATCTACCACCTACCATCTGCCGCTTGCTTCACAAGCACAAACATGCCCTCATTATGCACAATCATGATGTCGTCGCCCTGGGGTTGCGGGGAATACCCCGCGCGGTCGCCGGGGATGGAGTCTTCGAGGAGCTTGCGGGCTTCCTGGTAGCGTTTGTGTTTGGGTTCGAGTCCGGCGCGCAGCATCCACTGGTTGAACGATCGCTGGCGGCGCTTCATGGTCTGGCGGGCGATCTCCAGGCCGCACTTTTCGAACATCTCGAGGAAAGTCGTCAGCCTGAGCGACTCGGCGTGCGAAGGATCGCGGACGCTTTCAATGCGGTTGTGCAGCTCGAATTTCGAGTCGCTTTCCGGACTCAGTGTGTCGATGACGACGATGCGGCCTTCGGGTTTCGAGACGCGAACCATTTCTAGAAGCCCTAGTTCAGGCTTGGGCATGTGGTGGAAGGACATCTGGCAGGTGACCAGATCAAAGGTGGCATCGCGATAGGGTAACTGCTCCGCCTCGCCGCAGTCGAAGGTAGCGTTGGCAATCCGGCGTTCGAGTTGGAAAGTGCGCGCCTTGCGAAGCATCTCCTCGGTCAGGTCAATTCCCCGGGCGAATCGCACCCGCGGCGCCAACGCCAGCACAAACGCTCCCGGGCCGCAGGCCACGTCCAGCGCCAAATCGGCAGGTTGAGGTCTTACGAATTCCACTTTCTCTGTCAAAACCTCCGGAGTGTCGCGCACTGCGTACTCGGTGAAGGCTTCGAGCGTTTTTGTGAACTGTTTCCGGACGGCTTCTCTGTGTTTCTTCGACATAGACCTCGGCATGTTGCCGGCGCGGACACAAATTCTATCCGGCTACCGCTGGCACCCCAAATGTTATAGAATGCGCCTTCTTTTGGAAACCCCAAACTGCGAGAGAGAACGCAAGGCTTGATCCAATCCCTCACACCGCGCGACGCGCGCCACCCGGCCGGGACAGATCCGCAAGAGCCAGAGTGTCGTTTGATTCCCGCGGGGGAGTTCCTGATGGGTTGCGAGTCAGGCCAGGACGCGGAGCGCCCGGTGCATCGTGTGACCGTGGATGCTTTCGAGATGGCGGCCTGCCAGGTGCGGAACGCTGATTTTGAGCTTTTCCTCGAGGCTACTGGCCACCCAGTGCCGCCATTCTGGAAAGACCCCGACTTTGACCACCCTGACCAGCCGGTGGTTGCCGTGAGTTGGTTCGAGGCTGTGAAGTATTGCGACTGGCTGAGCGCTGTGACCGGCCGGCATTATCGGTTGCCTACGGAAGCCGAGTGGGAACGCGCCGCGCGTGCTGGCCGCGAAAGCTGCCTCTATCCGTGGGGTAACGAGCCGCCCCATTCGCGGCCCGAGTACCAGCGCCGTTGGGGCGGGAAAGTGCGAGGGCCGCTGCCGGTCGCCGGCGATGCGCCGAACGCATTCGGTATTTACGATCTCGGCGAAAATGTGCACGAGTGGTGCGCCGACTGGTTTCAGGCTAATTATTACGCCGTGTCGCCGGACCGCAATCCGCCGGGGCCCTCGAGTGGAACGCGTCGCGCCTCGCGTGGCGGCTCGTGGCGGCATCACGTGAAAGTGAGCCGTTGCGCAGCCCGCTCGAGCATCCCTCCGGAATTCCAGTACGCGGATTATGGCTTTCACGTCGTCCGCGATCTTCGTCCAACTCTAACCCAGGAAGGTCATCATGCCTGAACTTCGATACAACGTGATTACGCGCGAATGGGTCATCATCGCCACCGAACGCGCCAAGCGCCCCGATCAGTTCGTCAGGAAGCAGGAGAGAAAACCCCTTCCCCCGTTCGACGCCAAGTGTCCTTTCTGCCCGGGCAACGAGGCGATGACGCCCCCGGCGACGTACGTTGTTCCGGACACGAACAGTTGGCGGGTGCGCGTCACGCCGAACAAGTTCGCAGCGCTCAACTACGAGGGCGAGCGGAAACGCCTCGTGCAGGGCATCCGGCGCACGGTCAGCGGCGTGGGCATCCACGAGGTTATGGTCGAGACGCCCGTGCACAACATGACCACGGCGCTGCTCGGGGACGCCGAGGTCGAGATCATCATCCAGACCTACCTCAACCGCTTCCGGTTCGCGTCCTCCGACCAGCGCGTCGAGCAGGTAACGATCTTCAAGAATCACGGCGAGGCGGCGGGTACTTCCATCGAGCATCCGCACTCGCAGATGATCGCCACGCCGGTCATCACATCTCAACTCCGCTTACGGCTGTCGCACGCGCTGGAACACTTCGACGAGTTCGGTGAGTGCATTTTCTGCCGCGTCCTGGAACTGGATTTGAAAGACCAAACACGCATCGTCCTGGAGACCGAGCACTTCGTGGCGTTCGTCCAATTCGCCACGCTCACGCCCTTCTCCATGCTGATCATGCCGCGGCGCCACATGGCGTGCTTCGCGGAGATTCAGGACGCCGAGGCGGCGGACCTGGCGCGCATCCTGCGCCGCGTGCTGGCCAAGCTTTACCGCGGTCTCGCGGACCCGGACTACAACTACGTGGTGCGCACCGCGCCGACCGAGTATAGCGGGGTGAAGTATTACCACTGGTACGTGAGCATCATTCCGCGCTTGACGAAGATGGCCGGCTTCGAGCTTGGCTCTGGCATGTTCATCAACGCCTCGCTTCCCGAAGAGAATGCCAGCTTCTTGCGCGGCATCCAGGTGGACTAGCGGTATCATACCCGCGTTCTTCGTAGGACCCTCCTTGCGCCCTCGCAAAGGGAGGAACGTGCAATGAAACGTCGAGATTTTCTGACTCGTATAGCCGGAGGCGCCGCCGCGGCGGGCATGGCGGGAGGCGTGGGCGACCTCTGGGCCGCCGAACAGGGGCACGCCTCGGGCGCCAGGTCGGACGAAAAGCGTCGCCGGATTGCGGTTTCCACGTGGAGTCTTCATAACTATTTCCAGTCTACGCGGGAAAAAGAATTCACTCTGCCGGGGAAGATGCTGGAGCTGCTGGAATTTCCCGAAATGATCGCGGACCGGTACAAGGTCCACCATCTGGAATTCTGCGCTCCGCATTTCGCTTCCACAGAGACGGCTTACCTGAAGGAAGTGAAGGATCGCCTGACGAAAGCGCACGCGCAGGTCGTGAACATGCCCATGGATATTGAAGAATTCTGGACCGAGGGCGGCCTCTCGGACGCCAACAGTAAGGTGCGCGAGAAGGCCGTCGCCGCCGGAAAGAAATGGATCGACATCGGAGCGGCCATCGGCACAAAGTCGGTGCGCTGCGACCCCGGGAAGATGAACCCGCAAAACCTCGCCCCCACCGTCGAGTCTTACAAGGCGCTGGCGGCCCACGGCAAGTCGCGCGGCGTGCACGTCATCATCGAGAACCACGGTGGCGTGGGTTCGGAGCATCCGGAAGAATTGGTGAAGTTGTTCACGGAAGTGGGCAGTGACTACTTCGGCGCGCTACCCGATTTTGCCAATTTTCCCGATGAGGCGACGCGCCAGCGGGGGTTGAAGCTCCTGTTCCCGCACGCGCACGTGGTCTGTCACGCCAAGGGGTTGGAGTTCGACGCTACGGGAAAAGAAACCAAGTACGATTTCGCAGGCGCCATCGCCACATCCAAACAGGCGGGATTCAAAGGCGTCTATTCCATCGAATTCGAAGGGCCCGGCGATCCCTATGTGGGCGTCCAGAAGACCCTGGACGAGCTTGTTAAATACTTATAGCGTAGCAATCGTTTTCCAATAACACGGTTTAGTAAGGCAGGGGCACAGCGTGCCGTGCCCCTGTTGCAAAGGAGGTCTGTATGGACCGAAGAAAGTTCTTGGAAAGAACTGCTTCCACGGTGTTCGCGACCGGATGGGCAGCCAAGTTCGGGCGAGCGGGCACAGGCGGCGGAACGATGGCGGACGCTCAGAAGCAAGAGCGCCTGGGTGTCTGCACGTGGAGCCTGCACGGATACTTTCCCAAGACTCGTCCCAAGGATTTCAAGTGGCCGGGGAAGATGCTGGATCTTCGTGAGTTTCCGGAACTGATGGCGGACAAATACCACATCCACAATTTGGAGCTCTGCAACAGCCATTTTGAATCTACAGAGGCTTTTTACATCAAGGACTTGAAAGCCTCGATCCAGAAAACCCACAGCCGGGTGACCAACATGCCGGTGGACTACGAGGCCGACTGGAAGGGCGTAGGGCTGTGCGATCCCGACGACAAGCAGTGGCGCGTGGAGATCGCGGAGCGCAAGAAGTGGATCGACATCGCGGCGGAGCTGGGCGCGCAGTCGATTCGGCCGAACCCCGGCGGCACCGCGCAGATGACCGACCTTAGCCGGCCGATCGCGGCCTACAAGGAACTGGGCGAATACGGGAAGTCGAAGAGAGTGAAAGTCCTGATTGAGAACCACGGGAACGTCGCGGCCAAGGCTGAGAACATCGTGGCCATCATCAAAGGGGCGGGGCGGAAATGGGTGGGCGCCGCGCCGGATTTCGGCAACTTCCCCGAGGCCGAGCGCTATCACGGCCTGGAACTGATGTTCCCCTACGCCTCCGTGGTCTGCCACGCCCGTTGCGAAACCCCCGGCGGCGCTGAAATGGGCGGGAAATTGATTCAATTTGATTTTGCCCGCTGCATGAAAATCGCCCAGTCGGCGGGTTATAAGAGCGTTTATTCCGCCGAGTTCGCGGGTGACGGCGACCCTTACGAAGGCATCCAGAAGATTCTTGACCAGCTCGTGAAGTACGTATAGCGGCGGGTTTGGGTGGCCGTGTAGCCCCGGTCCCGCTCAGAGCGGGACTGCCGCCGGGACGGCGGTGCTACTGCGCGTTCAATCCTTCAGGGCAAACGGGAGACAACAATTCATGCCGGAGATTGTGCGCTCGGCGAAAGTGTATGACGTCTGCATCATCGGCTCGGGAGCCGCGGGCGGGGCGGCGGCGAAAGTGCTGACCGAGGGCGGGCTCCAGGTGGTGATGCTCGAGGCGGGTCCACCGCTCAATCCCGAGAAAGATTACAAAGAGCACGTCTGGCCGTACGAGCTTGCGCACCGCGGCGCCGGAATCGGCGGCGCGGGATATGAGGACTTTGGGCAGACGGAGTTCCTGGCTCCCAACGGCGCGTGGACGATCGAAGGCGAACCTTACACTTCGGCCCCAGGCTCGATATTCCGCTGGTTCCGCTCGCGCATCGTGGGCGGGCGAACGAACCACTGGGGCCGCATCGCGCTACGCTTCGCCGAAGTGGATTTCAAAGCGCGCTCGACGGACGGCATGGGCGATGACTGGCCCATCACCTACCAGGACCTGGCGCCTTACTACGACAAAGTCGAGTCCTACATCGGGGTCTTCGGTACCCAAGAGAACATTTCGAGCGCGCCCGACGGCATTTTCATGCCCCCGCCCAAGCCGCGTTGCACGGATTTGTTGGTCAAGAAAGCGTGTGACAAGGTTGGAGTTCTCTGCGTGCCTTCGCGCCTGGCCATCATCACGCAGGAGCTGAACGGCCGCGCGCCGTGCCACTATTGCGACCAGTGCGGGCGTGGATGCCGGACGGCGTCGAACTTCAGCTCCAGCCAGGTACTGATTCCGCCGGCGATGGCCACGGGCCGCCTCACGCTGATTACGAATGCTATGGCGCGCGAGATCCTCGTCGGGAAAGATGGGAAAGCCGCGGCCGTATCTTACGTTGACAAGACCACGCGCACCGAGCAACAGGCGCGCGCGCGGGCCTTTGTTGTCGCGGGCAGCACTTGCGAATCCACGCTCTTCCCCGAGGGGCTGGCGAATTCATCCGGCGTGATCGGCCGGTATCTGGTGGATTCGGTCGGATCGGATGGGGCGGGATATTTTCCCCAGCTCGAGAAGATGCCTCCGCATAACCACGATGGCGTGGGCGGCATGCACTTGTACATGCCGTGGTGGAAGTTCGATTGGAAAAACGATTTCCTGCGCGGCTATCACATCGAGTTTGGCGGCGGGCGCAGCATGCCGCACGCCGGACAGTTCCGCGGGATTTGCCAGCATTACGAAGGATACGGCGCCGCGCTCAAGCAAAAGTGCAAGCAACTCTACGGCGCGTTTATTGGCTTTGCAGGCCGCGGCGAAATGATTCCCAAAGAACAAACCTACTGCGACGTCGACTCCGACGTGGTCGATGAGTATGGCATTCCCGTGCTGCGCTTCCACTTCCGATGGAGCGACAACGAAATCAAGATGGCGAAGGACATGCAGGAAACGTTTCGTTCCATCGTGGAAGCTGCCGGTGGCACCTATCTCACCAGAACTGAACCCACGGGCTCGAACCCTTACGGGATCTCTGACGGCGGTGAGATCATTCATGAACTCGGGACCGTGCGGATGGGAAGAAATCCCAAGACTTCAGCCCTCAACGGATTCTGCCAGGCGCACGATGTGAAAAACCTGTTTGTGACCGATGGGGCTTGTTTTGTGACGAACCCCGACAAAAACCCGACATTGACCATCCTGGCGCTGTCGTGGCGCGCGTCGGAATATTTGCTGGAGCAGGCAAAGAAAGGAAACCTTTAGAAGGCTGAAGTATGAAGGATGAAAGAAACTCAGATCCCGCGGACTTCATCCTTCATACTTCAGACTTAAGCTCTCCCATTGGGTAGGGGATATCTAAGATGGATAAATCCGTTTCGCGGCGCGATGTTCTGAGAACGCTGACGGCCGGAGTCACGGCGGGTTCTGTGCTCAGAGTCATCCCGCTCCAGGCGGCGCAGCACGCCCACCAGATGGTCAAGCAGAAGAAGGCTGCAGCGCCGTCAGGGTCCTACGCGCCGAAGTATTTCACCGCGCACCAATACAAGACGCTTCGGGCCTTGTGCCAAACGATTTTCCCCCCTGACGAGCAGGCCGGGGGAGCCCTCGAGGCGGGTGCGCCGGAGTTTATCGATTTACTGACCAGTGAGAACAAAGATTACCAGCGCCGCCTGGGCGGGGGGATCATCTGGCTGGATGCGGCCTGTGCGGGGCGATTCGGAAATGTCTACCTAGAATGCGCACCCGCCGACCAGAAATCAATCCTCGATCTTATTGCCTATCGCCAGAACGCAGAGAAAGATGCGAGCTTGTCCGCAGGTGTTCATTTTTTCGAGTTCCTCCGTAACCTGACAGCGGATGGTTTCTTCACCAGCGAAATCGGAATCAAGTACCTGGGGTACGTCGGGAACGATTATCTCGCCGAGTTTCCCGGCTGCCCGCCCGTGCCAGGGGCGTAATCGCACGAGCAGTGCAACGCGCGAAGTCGTGAAGTCCCTCCAGTGAGAAATATCACAATGCAGAAGGTACTCAAGGTTGTCTGCTGCCTGCTCATGGTCCAGATGGGGCTGATCTCAGAGGTGCGGGCTGAAAAGGAACCACCAGAGAAGTCAGGGAAGACCGCCGCCTCGCCGACCGCCCAGTCTCCCCCGCCCAAGGAAGAATCAACTCACCGTTTCTGGGACGCGACGAACGCCGGGCTTTTCGCCGGAGTGGGAGGCGCGCGGGCGCTGGACTATGCGTCTTCTCGCAACTTTCGCTCCCGGGGCGTCAACGAAATACTGCTGAATAATAGTATTGTCGACAACCGCCCTCTCTTCGCGGGCATCGAAGCCGCCGGAGTGGCTGCTTCCATCGGGGTCGCGTACTTGTTCCACCGCAGTGGTCACCACAAGATGGAGCGCTGGGTTTCAATCGTCCACATCTCGGTTGGCGTCGGCGGCTCGATTCGGAACTTCCGGTTGCAACCTCATCAGGCGGCGTCACCTGCCCAATAGCTGTCCTTCCTCGGCTCCCAAGCCATGGAATAGTCTTCAACCGCGGGCTCTGTCGAAACCTGACTCGTATTTGAGTCACGATCGCGTGCAGGGACAAGAGTCCCATTGCGAGCGTAGGTTCCCCTGCCCAGTTTCAACCACGCTCCAGGGTCGAGCCCGCAGCCACTTGGAGAGACATCGGTCGCTCGCTTGTCCCTGGTCCAAGAGGCATTTTGTCTGAAGTCCACAGGGCTTTTGACCCTGGAAGGGAGCCCTTCCATGTGGGGATGAAGACTCTGGGACTAAGGGGTGCCAAGGGGGAGACGCATACTTTAGAACGCGGCGTAGACTGGAGCAGGAGCTTCTTGCCGGGAAGCGGCCAATGGGGTCGGTCTGCCAGTGCTGACGATTTCCAACTGGACGGGCCCGATTCCGGGTCCCAGCAAGCCGATGGTTTTGGCGGCCGCCATGGAGATATCGATGAGGCGTCCTGGAATGGCCGGGCCACGGTCGTTAACCCTTACCAGGACGGATTTGCTGTTGAGAAGGTTCGTTACCTTTACCCTCGTCCCCATGGGAAGCAGTCGATGGGCGGCTGTAAGTCCGTTCATATCATAGACTTCACCGTTAGCGGTACGACTGCCATGGAACTCCAGCCCATACCAGCTTGCAATGCCAACTTCCGGGCGGGAGTGATCTGAAATGGGATAGATAACTGAAATCGCGCCAGGAGGACGAGCTTCTGATTTGGCGGATAACGCAACAAGCGCTGCGACTGCGCAGCCCATGACCAATTTCCTCATCCAACCTCCATTCTCGACTTTCCATAGTCGAGTCCAATTTCGGTCGTGCTCCGGTCAGTAGCCAAGGGCTGGGATTCACGAAAATCTTACAGAATTCTGTATTTTTTGTCAAGTCCCTGTACTCGTTCACATGATTGGTGACACTCTGAGTGACTGCGGAGTCTGTGGTCACCTGGCTCCTTTAGGAGCCAGGCTTTGTCAGCGCACTGTGGAAATGACGCGCCGTGGAAACGGCTGTCGGACCACGGGCAGTCGCAAGTCTTGACGAGACTTACCAGTCGTTTCCACGGCGCTTGGGAATCCCGCCTACGGCGGGATTCCCACATTCCCACAGCGCCGGTTGCAGGTCCTTTTGCTACAAGCAGAACCGTCTTCCCTGCACAGCCATGTGTCACGGATCAATCTGAACGAGTACAG
>Ga0315284_10001024_pt1 | contig 39131 bp, 17 predicted proteins | sample YL17G09_16_MG_FD_203696 | JGI IMG/M metagenome (GOLD analysis project Ga0315284, IMG submission 203696) | Sediment microbial communities from Yellowstone Lake, YNP, Wyoming, USA - YL17G09_16 | ecosystem: Environmental > Aquatic > Freshwater > Lake > Sediment | place: USA: Wyoming | collected...
GCTCCGGATGCGGCTACGCCTGATGGGTGCCTTCGCCCATCCGGCCGCCGCCGAACGCGCCGTCTTCGGCCAACTCCTCCGCTGGCACCTCGTCCCCGAAATTACACACAGAACTTGACACTACCGTAGCGTGCCGTCCTCTTGCCAATCGCCGATCTCCTTGCGGAACTGCCGATTTGTCAGGAGCAAGATGGCCGTCACCAGCGCCACGGAGAACGCCCCAGACCAGTCAACCCCACCGCCGGGGCGCATCTCGCTTGCGGTGCGCACGCGGAAACGGCACTCCGGTACGGCCCCTGTGGACAACCGACACAGGTCCTTGAAGAGAAGGTTAGCTACCTCCGCAACCTTCCGGATGTTAACCTCTCGGTGACGAACAGAGAAGTCACAGGGGACGGCAAGGCTGGCATGACGATATACGTGGTGCGGGACATCCCGCAGGGGTCCGGCGGTTGGGGGATCAAGCAGAAGAGACGGTTCCAACGTGGATGCAGGCCCGAGTGGCTCAAGACCGACGTAAACGCGGAGTGGCACTTGTTGGATTACAGCCACTGCTCCGTCGAGCACAGCGTGCTCGCCGGCCCAGAAAAAGACGCCTGGCGCGCTGACCACGATCGGACAACACAGAAGCAATGTGTCGATGGCCTCATGCCAAGACCATGTTTGGCCGCTGGCGGCACCGCCGCGAGCCCGTCTCTTGCCAGCCATGTTCCCCCCTTCTTACAGGATCATCTTGCCGGGTCCACTTGCTGCGTCTCGCATGTCGTTCTCCGTCAATGACTGCAGTTGTTGAGAATCAACCGTCACGCCCAGGCAGAGGTTTTGAGGCAATGGTGACCGCAAGAAGGCCGGAGTCGGGAAGCAGAAACCTGGGGCAAGGTTGGTTCCCCGCCGCGTGTTGGGGCATTTCAAAGCCGGCCTCCAACAAGTCCTCCATGTACCTCTGGACTGGTCTGTGTCCTTCTAGAATCAGGAAGGGGGCTGTGTTGGGTTGATGGAGCCTGCTGTAGGCGATCCAGAATGCCGTGATCTGAGCGTTCGCCCGGTCCTCTTCAGGCGCAGTCGGTGGCGCGGTTTGCTCGTTGGCCATGGTGAAGGTTTGCCGAAAGCGACGTAACGCGTCGGCCTTGTTAGGCCAGTCCATGCGCTCCATGAGATGCAGCACGCGCCGCGGGTGTTCCCACATCGAGTTATGCCAGTCCCCGATGACGATTGCTCCCCCCGGTTCCAAACATCGGATGCACAAGGCCAGGATCGGCCTGATATCACTGTGGTGATGAAGAGCGGCTCCACTGACGACCAGGTTGAAACTGAACTGGGCGACATGTGAGAGAAACGACCGGTCAGTCTCCTGGACTAATCTAAACCCGAGCGGTTGTGGAAACTGGAAACCATCAAGCGACTGTCCGGCGCGGTCCAATGCCTTGGCGGCAGGATCCGCTAGCGTGAGGTCAACGGCACAGGAACGTTCTCTTAACGCTTCAAGAACCGCAAGACTGGTTCCCCCCGCTCCCGCGCCGAGATCCAGGATCCGCAGAGCGTGTTTTCCCCAGGTTTCCACCAACGAGCCCACGGCTTGGCCGATCGCCGCATTCAGGCGCGCGTTTGCATCGCCGAGGCCGGCCTCCTTTGCTGCTGCTGCAATCTCCTCATGGCCAGCCTCGGAAGTCGGGTCCCATTCGCTTCGGTAGCATTGTTCACTTGTCTCAATCAAGGCCTCTCGTTCACTCTGCCCCTGAAAAGAGATTCCCCACTTTGGCCAAGCATAGTGTGGGGGTCCTCAATGGCGAGCCCAACCTGACCGGCATGCCTCTATCATCAAACGGTGGCGGCAGCATCGCCTTGTAAACCTCCATCTGTTGCTTTAGGCGGCTTTCTACAGCGTGAGTCATAATCATTCTACATCAAGAACCGGGACTTGTCATGCAATACTGCGCGCCGCTCGGCCTGGAGGCACCCGCAAGGGGCTGCCTCCGTAAACCCAACGCCCGCTGCCGCCGCTCGCGGCCGGGGATGGTGATGGAAAACCTTTTGACCGCATGGATTGCTCGGACGGCCCTTACGGGCCGATCTCCCGGTCCTGGAGGCCATCGCCGACCCCGATCTCTCCGGCGGGGTTCGCAGACTTGACGTAGCGGCTTCAGTGATTGGGGAGGAATAGGTTCGAACAACCATGGTTTTCGGGCAAATCAGCCTCCGAAAGAAGTAGTGACCAGACGCCTCGGAGGCTACCATAAGTGTGGCCAAATGAGCAGGTTGTGCTGCCAGACGAAGGGCACGAAAAGCGGTGGACCAGCACATCCATCTGGCATAGAGCAACTGGCTTGCAAGACACAATCAGGGCAGCTCCGAACTCGATGCTGCCCTTTTTCGCCACTGCTCTGGAAACAGCTTGTGGGAAATGAACGTCAGTGCGATAAGATTCAATATGCAGCCTACGGAACAAAGCCCGACCAGTCCTCCGACAATGGGAAAAACCATTTTCCTGGCTGCTTCCGGCAGAATGGGTTCGTCGGTAAAAGCCAGAAGATCGTTGGTCTCGGTTGCAGAGTGGTTCCCTTCCCAGTCCTTTTCGTCGGCAAGCGCAACGGCTTGCCGACAGATGTCTATCCAGCGATGCTTGGCTTGGTCGGCCGCTAGGATTGCTGCTCTCGTTTCGGGCACGTGTATTGCGACCGTCGTCGGGAAGGTCCGTGCAACTATTCCAATGGGGACTAGCATTGCAATGAGTCCTAAGATCAATGTGACTGCCACCAAGGCCTGAGCCTTGACGGTTCTTCTGGAAAACCAGTAACTTCCCAGCACATAGGAACCCGAGGCACAGACATGCCGCCATTGCCAGAAGGAGAACGCTGACAGGAAAAGGGCGGACACGGCTATCAGGAGCACCAAGAGAGGTCCTGCGACCCACAGAAAGGCTCTTGCTGCGTCCGCCGTTGTTGGTATAAGGCCGCCTTGACGAAAGTCATTAAAGGTCCTGAAGAGCCAGAAGGCAGAGGCAACGGCAGCCCATCCGTATACGAGTACCTTCGCTGGCAGCATCACCCGCCTAAGAACGAGCCCGCGCACTTTCAGGTACTCAACAAAACCATGATAGCGGATACGTGCGTCCATCGGGGACGCCCATAGATCTATGAGGTACAGTATGCTTGTTAGTACGAACATACACGATAAGAGCCACGCCGCCAACGCAAGGAAATTGACGGCCGCGAACACCCATACCTCACACCATACGTTCGCCAATGCAGCTCTAGTTGCTCCGATCATCTCCGCTGCTGTCTGCCGAAGCTGTTGCAGTTCCGCGGAAGGCGATTCAGGGGAGGCATCTTGAGCATCTCGGGGCAAGAGGCAAACAGGGCAGGACCGCATTATTGCTGCTTCTGGAAGATAGTCGCGAGTCATTATCGCCAGACTCAGAAGGGCGACTATCAGGATAATAAAGCAGCCATAGGATTTGAGATACATGCCGACTCTGTGTGTTCGTACTCGCCCTTGCCAGAGAGACTCAAATAGGCTGTCATCGCCGAGGGCGACAGATTGCGTCAGCTGCCCCTCCTCATCCTCGCCGCGGTTCAAGATCACCAGCCCCAGCTCTCTCATCCGGTGCAGGAGGCGGTTGTTTCTGGTGGTTAGCGCTGTTGCCAGGCCTGAATCATGCTTGGCGATCTGGTCGAGCGTCATCTCGAGGGCCTTGCTCTTGCCGAGCGTCGCCACCAACCGGTCAAGATTCTTGCGGAGCTCCTTGTCTTTGGCTACCCGCCTTCGAACAAACCGCTTGGTTATCCCGTCCTTGCCGACTTCCTTCAGGTCATTGCCACTGAGGACACCCTCGGCGTAGCGAGAAAGCAGATTCGGGTTCGCGAGATTGCCGCCGTGCATTTGCTGGGCTGTTGCGGCCGTCTGAGGGTCTATGCCATAGGCCCGCAACATCGCCCCGATTTCCTCCGGGGCCAGGCTCGGCATGATCATCCACGGCTTGCTGTCCACCAAGTGCAATAGGCCGTGGTTGGCGAACTCCGGCACGCGGCTGTGAGGGAAGTAGATGTTCAGACTATCCCCATCGATGCGCGTCGTTACGACAACTTTGAGAGCCTTGCGGCCCGCGTGGCTGTCGACGAAGGCGTTGATTGTTCGCCACAGGCCTTCGAGGTCTCGCCCGGCCGACAGGAACTCGTTCAGGCCGTCCATGATAATCACAAAACGCCCGGACGGACCGTGGGTCGCCTGTTCCAGGATCTTTGTGAAGGGACCGGCATAGCCATGGAGGGCACACAGCCACTCCTCGAGACGGTGTACTCCTCCGGCGACCTTCGTCGGCAGCTCAACGGCCCGGCCCACGCACACCGGAACGTTATCATCCAGGAGCCGACGGGCTACGTGTATGGACGTGGCCGTCTTGCCCGATCCGCTCTCGCCGGCGATGAACAGCAGTCTTGAGGAATCGTCCGCAATAAACTGATCGACCACGCCCTCCACCGCCGGCCGCTCGACGTGCCGGGAAGGGTCGTACAAGTTGTTCCACTCGAAGTATTCCAACGAGTCCCGACTCTTCTTGGCCACATACTGGAGCACCCGTTCCAGCGGCACGTCTTGTCGCTTCGCCCAGACCTGCTTCCCATTGAGCAGCGTGTCGAAGCTCGCGGAGAGATCCCGCCGTTCCGGCTGGTCTCCTGCCATGCCCAAGTAGACCGGGACCATCGTCTTCTGCAGCTTGATCTGATTGAGTAGGTAAAGCTCCGCGGTCTGATCCAGAAGAGAACCTCTGACCGCCCCCTCGGTCGGTTCACCGAGGGTCAAAGGATGAAGCAGAAGAACACTGCCATTGGGCAGTCTGAGATAAGCCTGGTCCGCCGACACGCCGGCGGGAGGCGTCACCTTGGTGAAACCACCGATTCCCCTCAGCAGATAGTGCTGGCGCGTCTTCCCTTCGGGTAATGGAACACATAGATCATAGGACCAGATGGCGGCCAACTCATCCAGAACCAAGCGGAACAACTGGCGGATCTGGGCCGAGGCCTGGGCCTTCTCCGGTCCCGTGGGCGTGACGCCATGGGCGTAGAGTCTGTTGCGAGCGTGGACGAGGGTCAGAACGGGGCTGAGCGGGCCGGAACGGATGCAGTACCGGTCCCATGCCATGCTCACCCGCAGGGCGTCTTCCCGTTCCATCCGAAGGATCGCCGCCGCCATCTCTGCCAGGGGGCGGCCAGGGGCTTGACGGTGCGCGCAGGCCTTGGCCAACTTCCACCAGTCGCCGTCAGAAACCGGTCGCGCAAGGTTCATCACCTCGTCGTTGACGTCGTGGTCCGGCTTGTCCCCCGAAGCCAGATACTCGCTAACCCCGAGCAGGGCGGTGTACCACACCAGTGCGTTCACGGCGTCTTTCAACAGGACGTCCCACGGCACCTCCTCCTGTCGCACCCGGTTCACGGCATACGCCAGGGGAAACGGCAGACGCTGGAGCATCTCCTGCTCCCAGGCGACGTCCAGACGGGCTAGACGCTCGGTAGTCTCCGAAGATAGCGACAACTCGAGCATGAACCCCCCGCGCCAGCAAGACCACTTCAGGGCCTTGAGCCACACGGCATACGACAGAGGGATTATATTCGTACAGGCCCTGTTCTGCCATCAATCCCTAACAGAAATCGGCAGTTGAGGCGCTTTAGGACGGTCCTCGGTGAGCGAAAACCATGAAGTGCATCAACTGCCTCGAAAAGCGGAATAGGAAACCTTCTTGGCCAAACTGAGTTCATGGGTCCTGACCTGCTGCCCAACAGGTAAACTCATGAAGGAGGCGGAGTGTTCGCCGGCTGACCGCACACGATTTCCATGAACCGCCGGGCGTTCTTGGCCGCCTGGCCATGACGGCAGTTGTTGAAGAACACGAAGATGCAATCCGCCCCCACGGCCAGCGGGTTCCACACCCCCCCAGATGGCCGCCAACTCCGCGTCGCTGTAATCGTAATCGTACCGCTGGACGGCCCCGGCATACCACTGAGCGGCACTTCGGGAATGCAGCCGCAAGTAGCCGATGCGGCTGGTCGCGATCGCTTCGGGATGAAACAGGTCCCCCAGCGGCGGCACGTCGGGCACCACCAGCGTCAGGCCGCGCTCGCGCAGGCCCTCGTAGGTGGCCGGGTGGTCCCAGGACCCGTGGCGGAACTCCACGGCCAGCGGCACGGCCTTGAAATCCTCCACCGTATCCCGAAGCACCTGGCGGTTGGCCACCGTCCGATGGAAGTTCTGCGGGAACTGCATCAAGACCCCGGCCAGTCGGCTGCCGGCGCGCAGCGGCTCCAGGTTCGCCAGGAACTCCGCTGCTGCCGTGCGGTCGTGCTCGTGCGTCGTCCGCTGGTTGGCCTTGACCCAGAACAGAAAGTCCGGCGGACTAGCCTGGGCCAACCGTTCCAGCGTCCGGGCTGCGGGCATCCGGTAGAAGGTGTAGTTGAGTTCGACCGTGCGGAACTGCCTCACGTACTGGGCGAACATCTCCTGCCGCCGCGTGCCGGGCGGATAGAACGGACCCACCCAGTCGGGAAACGAGTAGCCGCTCGTGCCGATGCGGAATATCGATGCAGGGTCCATACCCCTTGATGATAGCATCTAGCCGGCCCGGACGATCGGCAATTCGTCCATTGTGTGGTTGCACAGGCAAAATACCGTGCAGAAGGTGCAGCCTCCTGCACAGCCTTTCGTGGCCTTCGACCCGGCCTGCCCGCCGTAGGTCGCCTCGGCGACCGAAGGCTGGCCCGACCGACGGATGATCAGTCCGCCTGCCGCGCCCATCGCGTGTTCAGTTGTCTGCCGTGATCTATACGACTCAGAGACTGGGTGTCAAGGCTGCACCTCGAATCTATTGGCATTACGGCCATTCGTCTGCTAGCATACGCGGTCTAGCCCGTCAAGGAGATGCCGGTGCATCCACAGGTCTTTCTGAAAACCTTCTGGCGGCTCGAACTCTTTCCGCGAGTTTTCGTGGCAATGGATTTCGGTGCCGAATACCAGAGGCGCTATGACCAAGTCATCGCGCCTGCCATCTGCCAGACCGAGGCTAACGGTAGGACACTCCAGCCATACAGAGTTGATCTGTCCAAGTCCGGCGACTCGATACTGACGGACATCATAGAAGGGATAGCGCACTCGCAGATGGTTCTCGCCGACGTGTCAACGATTGGAGCAGATTCGAAGACAGGCAAGCGATACCGCAATGGAAACGTAATGTACGAAGTTGGGCTTGCGCTTGCATGTCGGCATCCTTCAGAGGTCTTGCTCATTCGCGATGACGAAGACAGATTTCTCTTCGATGTCAGCACCATTTTCCACAAGAAGATCGACTTCACCGACACTCACAAGGCAATTATTGACATCCGAGACGAACTGCGTGCCAGACTGAAAGAGCAACGCTACATCAACGACGCTCGCGTGCAACTGGCGATTACTGCACTAAGCGGAGGCGAGATCAACCTGCTGAAGGACATGGCTAGCCGTCCGGCCACTACGGCCTGGGGCCGAAAGAGCGAGGGCGATGTGTCAGGGCTGGTGTCGATTCCTCGTCTCTTGGACAAGCAGTTGATCCGAGTTGTCGGAGAATTTCCGGAAGGCTATCCCGCATACCTGCCTACGCCTCTGGGTTATGTAGTTGCAAAGGCAGTCGAATCAGGATTACCACAACTGAAGCCCGACCCAAAACCTCCTGAAGCGGAAAGAGGTGGCCTTCCGGCGACGTAGCAACCGTGGTGGGATTTACTCCAATGGCGCGTGTGCGCCGCCGGACCAGTTTACGGACCATGTGTCAACGCTTTGCCTGGAATTTATTGGCAAATGGCTCATTTTGCTGCTTCAATACTGGTGCTGTCTTGCTGAGGGCTACGCCATGGAGGACAACGCTTCGTTAGACGTATTCCTTGTCAATCCGTGTCTGCCCGCAATCCAAGCACCGGCACCGGCGGCGGATGATGGCCGCGTAGAGCGTGCCGCTCGTGCTTCGTAACGAAGAAGCATCGTTACTTCGCAGAGTAGCATCGTCGCAGAGGCCGGCGCATTGCACAGATTACATCGCCCGGGCGATCAGCAATTCGTCCCACCGCGTGGTGTAACAGGGTGAGGCGTGCTCGCGCCGCATGTGCCACCCTCCTTCGCGGGGTGAACCACGCTTCGGAGGGCTAGCGTCCTCTTCGCGGGCTGAACCCCGCTTCGGAGGGCAAGGGCCCGAGGTGGCGTAGCGGAGCGTGTCGGGACCCAGGCGATGGTTGACATCGTCCAGGACAGCCATCAGCCGTTCGGACCGGCCGCGGTCGTACCGGGCAAACAGGCTCTCTGTCAGGCCCGCCCGCGGCTGGAGCCCTCCCAGCATCACGCCGGCCTTCTGATACGCCAGGCCCTCCCGAAAGATCGGCCGCAGGGCCGCCAGGGCCGCGTGAATCAGGCGGGCGGAGTCGTCGGTCGGCGGGTCGAGGGGGATGGTGGCCAGGTTGGCGTAGGGCGATGCGCGGAACCGCGACGTGGCCACAAAGACGCTCATCGCCCCGGCCACGCGCTGATGCTGGCGGAGTTTCTCAGCGGCGCGCGTGGCGTGGACGGCCACGGCCTCCTCCAACTCCTCCCGCCGCTCAACAGGCCGACCGAACGAGCGGGACCGGATGATGCTCTTGGCCGGCGGCGGCAACTCCTCCAGCGCCAGGCACGGCAGGCCCCGCAGTTCCAGTGCCGTCCGTTCACCGACGACGCCCAGCAGGCGGCGGATGTGGCTCGGATTGGCCTCGCGCAGTTGCAAGGCCGTCGCGATGCCGGCGCGTTTGAGGCGTGTGGCCAGCCGCGCTCCGATGCCCCAGATATCCTGAACGTCCAGGCGGGCCAGCGCGGCGGCCTGATCGCGCGGGTCGGCCAGGCTCCAGACGCCCCCGGCTGCCGGGGCGTGCTTGGCCAGATGGTTGGCCACCTTGGCCAGAGTCTTCGTGGGGCCGATGCCGATGGAGACCGGGATGCCCGTCCACCGAAGGACCGTGCGGCGGATCGTGCGGCCGCACTCCGCCAGGCGGTCGGCAGGCATGCCGCCGAGGTCCAGGAACGCCTCATCGATGGAATAGACCTCCAGGTGTGGCGTGAAGCGGCCCAGCACGGCTATGATGCGGGCCGAGAGGTCGCCGTAGAGCGTGTAGTTGGAGGAGCGGACGACGATGCCGCGGCGGGCGACGAGGTCGCGGATCTGGAAGAAGGGTGTGCCCATAGCGATGCCGAGGGCCTTGGCCTCCGGCGACCGGGCCACGACGCAGCCGTCGTTGTTCGACAGGACCACTACGGGACGATCCCGCAGGCGCGGGTCGAAGACCCGTTCGCACGAGACATAGAAGTTGTTGCAGTCCACCAGGGCCAGCATGGTCTAAAGTCCGTGGATGACGTACCGGCAGACGCCCCAGACGTGGAGGTCCATCTCCTCGGTGATAGCCAGGGGCGGATGGGCGTTGCCATCGGAGACAAGGTACAGGCGGCCCAGGCGCCGGCGGAGACGTTTGACGGTCAGTTCGCCGTGAACGACCGCGATCACCACGTGGCCGTCGCGGGGTTCGACGGCGCGGTCCACGATCAGGAGGTCGCCGTCATGGATGCCTGCCCCCACCATCGAGTCGCCGCTCGCGCGGACGTAGAAGGTGGCGGCGGGGTGCTCGATGAGGTGCTCGTGGAGGTCGAGGTGACGGTCAATGTAGTCGTCGGCGGGCGACGGGAACCCCGCCGCAGCGCCGGCGGCAAACAGGGGAATCCGCTGCCCGAAAGGGGTTTCCGCGACCCGACCGAGGATTTTCACCTGATTCTGGGCCATACGGGTAGCATAACCGAAACCCTAACAAATGCCAAACAAAAATGGCGTCCCTGTCAACAACACCATCCGGCCCTAAAGCAGATTATGGAGCGAGGCAATTGCACGAAACGCATTCGAGAAAGAGATTAAGATAACCGTAATTCTTGGGCAAATCAGCCTCCGAAAAAAGTTGTGACCAGACGCCTCGGAGGCTACCATAAGTGTGGCCGAAGAACCGGGTTATGATGCCAGGCGAAGGGCACGAAAAACGGTGGCCCCGTACGCCCTATAGCGAACTAACGTACTAAAGATATCAACCATGAAACATCTGACATGCCTCATTCTCCTGACCGCCTGTATCCTCTCCGCCGCCGTCCCGATTGTGACTGCCACCGAACCGGCCGCGAATAGCTTGGCGGTCCCGGCCGACGGGACAGCAGTCTGGGAACTCTGGTTGCCGCCCAACGGCATGCCCGTCAGAGCCGTATTGGTCTGCCCGCGATGGGGTGATGGCGCGAGGATGGTCAAACTGGCCCAGGAGCACTTGGGTGCGAAGCTGGGCGTCGGAACCATGCTGAGCTGGCGCGACGGGGATATTCTCGACCAGTTCAAGGATCCCGCGTTCGTCGCGTCCATAACCAATTGCTTGGCAACCTCGGCGGTCAATCTTAAGCGCCCTGAATTGGCCCATGTTCCCTCCTGATCTGGGCGCATTCCAACGCCGCCTGGTATCTTCAGAACGTCCTTAAGCTTATGCCGGAGCGGGTCGCGGCCTACTGCCTGTTCAAGTCCGCCTTCGGGAAGAACAACGACCTTGGGACCCTGTCGAAAGATGCCGTTGCAGCGTTTGGACTGAGCATCTGGGACGAGAATGACCGGATCGGAAAAGGCTATGACAACCCGCGGGAGAAAAAGCTGATGCTGGACAACCTGGCCGCCGCGCGTAAGCAGGGCGCGCTGGTTCACGTGACCATGGTCCGTGGCACGCACCATCTCATTGACGGGCAGGAAAAACTGATGCTGGCGTTTTTCGAATCTGCCATCGCCATGCGCATCCCGCCCAACGCGAATCCGGCCAAGGGACCGGTCAAGCTGGTCAGCGGCTTGGAGAAGATCGGCTGGATCCAGGACGAGTCATCCCAAACGGTCCATGCCGCGGATCGCTATCCCGCGGGCAAGGATCCGCGCCGAGGCTGGTGGCTGCCCGGCCGGGAATATGCGGAACTGTGGAATGCGTACGCGCTGAACGCAAAGGGAACCGTGGCTGTGCGCGACAACCCCGCTCCCAAGGCGCTTCTGGCCGGGAATGCCCCGTAGGGCGCAAGAAGCCGGAACGCGCTTTCCGAAATCGTGGCCGGCCGCGGCCCTGCTAGGATGAGGGTGAAGATTTCGGCCGCTTTTGTCTGATCGTTGTACTGGTCCACCGAAATTGCGTTTGCCGTTCGTTAGGCTGTGCGAAAGCCGCGGTAGGGGCAAGGGCCGGCGCCGGAAAAAGCGACGGTAACTTCCCGAAGGTTCCGTGGTGGCGGGTGAAACCTCGAATCAGTTTTCTGCGACCCGCCGCAGTGTTGCTTCCTTTACAGCTGGCTTGGCGCTGAGGAGCGTCGCCCATGCAACGGCGTGCCCATCCAACGCACCGGCGCATAACCAATATCGTGGCGGCTCCCCTGGGTATTCTTGGAGCGCTCTCGGCCCTTGTGATGCTGTGTACGAAGGAGAACGGGCCGCAGGCAGTGCTTCATACGGTCGCGATCGCGGGTTTCGGGACGGGAGGGCTGGGATGTCTCTGCTGGCTTGTGCTCCGGTCAACGGTTTTGAGGTGTCCGCAGTGCAGATCCATCATCTGGAACCCGCGCCGCTCCCCCTTCGGCAAGTCCAAGCGCTTCCTGTGCAAGCGGTGCAAGGTCGAGTGGGACTCAGGCATTGTTGACGAAGGTGGTGCCCCCTGACGTGCCGGGGACGGCAAGTGCTTGTAGAATAAGGCGGACGGAATATCTGGGATGGACAGGCCGATATGGCAGGTCGCGACGGTCCCTTCGCAGCATGGAAGGAAGTTTCCTATGCCTGCACGACTCTGGATGGTTTCTCTGGCGGTCTGGGTGGCCGTCCTGCTTGGCGCGGCCGCCGTTTCCGCGCGGGAGATCCACGTAGCCAAGACGGGAGACGATGCCGCCGCTGGCGATCAGGCCCGCCCCTACCTCACCCTCAGTAAGGCGGCGGCCGCCGCCCAGCCAGGAGACACGGTGACAGTCCACGCCGGAACGTACCGCGAATGGGTGAAGCCCACCCGCGGCGGCACCAGCGAGCAGAGCCGCATCACCTACCGGGCAGCTGCGGGGGAAGAGGTCCTGATCAAGGGGTCCGAGCGAATCACGTCGTGGGCGCCAGAAGGAGACGGCGTTTGGAAGGCAGAGTTGCCCAACGCCTTCTTCGGTGACTACAACCCCTACGCGCTGACTCTCTCGGGCGGCTGGCTCGAATACGGGCAGTGGCACCACCGGGGCGACGTGTACCTTAACGGCGAGGCGCTGGGCGAGCGACAGACTCCGGAGGCGGTGAAACAGCAGGAAGGGACGTGGCATTGCCAAGTGGCGCAGCAGATGACCGCCATCTGGGCCAACTTCGGCCGGGCGGACCCCAACCGCGAACTGGTCGAGATCAACGTCCGCGAGAGCGTTTTCATGCCGACGGACAGCGGCCTGAAATACATCACCGTCGACGGGTTTCACCTGATGCACTCGGCGGAGAACTGGCAACCGCCGGGACTCCAGGTCCAGATGGGAGCCATCGGCCCGCGGATGGGCAAGCACTGGATCATCCAGAACTGCCGGGTCACCAACGCCCGCTGTGTGGGGATCGTGCTCGGACATGCCCCGGGCGTGGACTACGACGACATCGACGCCTTCGGCGACCACGTCATCCGCCGCAATGTGATTCGGCGGTGCGGCCAGGCGGGCATAGCCGGACAGAAGGGCGCGACGCGGTGCCTGATCGCCGGGAACCTCGTCGAGGACACCAACTACCGCAAGGAGTTCGGCGGATGGGAGACCGCCGCCATCAAGTTCCATGAGACCGTGGACACGGTCATTGCCGGAAACCTGATCCGGCGCGTCGATCACCAGTCGCACGGCGCGTTCGGCATCTGGATGGACTGGGGCAACCAGGGCACCCGCATTACTGGCAACATCATCTACGACACGAAGGCGGCCGCCCTCTTCCTGGAGATGGACCACGGGCCGATCCTGGTGGACAACAATGTGCTCGTCGGCCAAGGGCTCCGCAGCAACTCCGAGGGGAGCGTCTTCGCCCACAACCTCTTCGCCGACTGCGCGTTCGAGATGGTCTCGGACACCGGGCGGCGGTCGCAGTACTACCGGCCGCACACACGGACGACCGTCGACCGCAAGGTCGGCATCCCGCAGGATGACAAGTGGTACAACAACATCTTCATCCGGCGGGGGCTGGAGAAGGTGAAGGAGGCCCCCGGCTACGCCTCGGATGGCAACCTCTTCCTGGAAGGCGCCGGCAAGAGCACCTTCGGCGATGCCCACAGCATCGTGGACCCCGTCAAGACGGACTTCCGCCGCGAGGAGACGCCGTTGGGCGTCACGTTCACCTTCGCCGTGGGCAAGGCGCCGCTCGGTCTGCGTGGTCCCCGTGTCGACGCCGCCCTCGTAGGAGTGATGCCCACCGTCGGGCAGACCATCGAGGACCGCTACGGCAAGGCCATCTCTGTGGATACGGACATCCACGGGCTGAATCGCCAGGACCGCGTCCCGGGTCCCCTGGCCGGTCTCAAGCCGGAAGGGAACACCGTCACCTGGTCGCTGGAATCCGCCGCGCGGCCGCAGGGCGAGATGGTGCTCTGGTACCGCCAGCCGGGTGAGAAGTGGCTGGATGCCATGCCCCTCGGCAACGGCCTGATGGGGGCGATGGTCTTTGGCGGCACGCAACAGGAACGTATCGCCCTGAACGAGTCCAGTTTCTGGACCGGGCGTCCTCATGACTACGACAACCCCGAGGCCCTGAAGCACTTGCCGCAGATCCGCGACCTGGTCTTTGCCGGGAAGTTCCAGGAAGCCGAGAAGATGGCCGATGCGCACTTCTTCGGCGTTCCGGCGAACCAGCAGGCCTATTCGACGCTGGGCGATCTCGTGCTCTCCTTCGAGGGCGTCGAGAAGGCCGACGAGTACCGCCGCGAGTTGGACATGGAGACCGGCGTGGCGAAGGTCCGCTACCGCGCCGGCGACGTGGTCCTGACGCGCGAGGCATTCATCTCCTATCCGGACAGGGTGATGGTGGTGCGCATCACCGCCGACAAGCCCGGCCGCATATCGCTTCGGGCGCAACTGAAGAGCCCGTATCTGGATACCGTGACCGCCAAGGCCGGCAAGCTGGTGATGGACGGGACCTGGAAGGGCCCGGGGGCCGTCAAAAACAACCTGATCGCACCGGTCGAGGGCAAGGGCCTGCGGTTCCAGGCCGCCCTGTTGGCGCTGCCCGACGGCGGGAAATCCGCGGCCGTCGAGGACAGCCTGCACGTTGAGGGGGCCAATGCCGTGACGCTGGTTCTGGCGGCGGCCACCAGTTACGTGAACTACCACGACATCAGCGCCGACCCCGCGGCCCGGTGCGAGAAGGTCTTGGCCGGCATCGAAGGCAAGGATTACCCCACGCTGCGCCGCCGGCACGAAGAGGACTTCCGCCGGCTGATGGGCCGCGTGCACCTCACGATCGGCGACCGGTCGGCCAACGACAAGCCCGTCGACGAGCGCCTCAAGGCGATGCGCGCCGGCGCCGACGATCCGAACCTGGAGGCCCTGTGTTTCCAGTTCGGCCGCTACATCCTCACCTCCAGCAGCCGCGCGGGCGGGCAGCCCGCCAACCTCCAGGGCATCTGGAACGAATCGGTCGCGCCGCCCTGGGGCAGCAAGTACACCATCAACATCAACACCGAGATGAACTACTGGCCGGCCGAGGTCTGCAACCTGTCGGAGTGCCACCAGCCCCTGTTCGACATGCTCAAGGACATCGCGGTCACCGGCACCAAGACGGCCAAGACCTGCTACGGCGTGGGTGGCTGGGTGACCCATCACAACATCGACCTGTGGCGGGGGACCGCCCCGGTCGATGCGGCCAAGTTCGGCATGTGGCCCGTGGGCGGGGCCTGGCTCTGCCAGCACCTGTGGGAGCACTATGCGTTTACCGGCGACAAGGAGTTCCTCAAAGAGTACTACCCGATCCTGAAGGGCGCGGCCCAGTTCCTCGTGGAAGTCATGGTCGAGGAACCCAAGCATCATTGGCTGGTGACGCCCTTCTCCATGTCGCCGGAGCACGGCTACCTCGACGGCGAGGGGAAACTGGCCTTCCTTTCGCCGTCGCCGACGATGGACGTCGGCATTATCCGCGAACTGTTCCCGCACTGCATCGAGGCGAGCAAGATCCTGGGCGTTGACGAGGATTTCCGCGGCAAGCTGGAGGCGGCCCTCAAGAGGATTCCTCCCTATCAGATCAACCGCACGGGCGGCCTCCAGGAGTGGATCGAGGACTGGAAGCCCGGCGATCAGGGGCACAATTGCTCGCCCAACTTCACGTTCTACCCCGGCAGTTCCATCACGCTGCGCGGCACGCCCGAACTGGCGACCGCCATCCTGAAGTGGATGGAAGGCCGTCGCACCCGCGGCGGCTGGCCCCTGGCATGGGACATCTGCGTGTGGGCGCGCCTGGAGCGCGGCGACAAGATCGCCGACTGCGTGAAGCGCTTCGTCAGCAATTCGCTGGCGATCAACCTTCACAACAGCGGCGCCAACCAGTCCGATGCCAGCTTCGGCTTCACGGCGGGCGTGGCTGAGGCGCTCCTTCAGAGCCACGCCGGCGAGATCAGTCTGCTGCCCGCCTTGCCCGCCGGTTGGGGCGACGGCTCGGTCAAGGGGCTGCGGGCGCGCGGCGGGTTCGAGGTAAGCCTTCAATGGAAGGGCGGAAGACTCCATGCGGCCGAAATCCGCAATGCCGGCGCCACCGCATGCAAGGTGCGGTACGGGGCGAAAACGGCCGAGTTCTCGCTCAAGGCCGGCCAGGTCCTCTGGCTGGATGCCGACCTGGTTTCCGCTGCCGATGCCACCTGTCCCTACTGAAAACTCCATCGCCGTCGAAACCTGCGGGGTTTTGAGCTTCCGCTGTTGTGCAGTGTCATCTTTGCACCAATTCACAGCGGCGATTGGTTCGCCGACCAGCACAAAGGGACCGTTTTTGCCAACGCGGCGTAGAGAATCCTCCCGGAACAGGTTGGAGGGAACTCCGATTCCGTCACGCCGCCCGCGTGTAGTAGATGTGGTGTAAGCCGCCGAAGTAAGGTGTCGAAACGACCTCGCCTTTCTCGGGCGGCTTCAGCGGGAACAACTGCTTCAGGAGTAGTTCTTGGGAAGACGTGGTTTCTGGGAGACGATCGCACATCGGACCCAAGCGGATGTGGCTTCCGGAGGAGCTGCTACGGGGCGAGCAACTGCCTCGTGGCTGACGAGATGCTGCGAGCCCTTGGCATCGAGCCCGCGCTGGCCAAGGCCAAGAGATAGGCGGACAACGGAACGGCGGGCCGACCCCGGCCAGTCCCATCTCGGCGGCAGGTCCTCCAACGTCACTTCGTAACCAGTTCACTCATCTTGACCACTTCGAGATCCCGGCCTTTGACCTTCTTAAGCGTGCCGAGCACTTCATCATCGTCCCACTGAGGGTGCGGCGAGCCGCTGATGAACCAGTCGCCGCCGTTGTCGGCCAGGATCATGCCGTACTTCTTGAGGGCCTTAAGGACAACCTGCACGTGCGGCGGGAACGAACGGATGTCGTACGAGGCCTTAAGACGGACCCTCATGCCCATCGGCGGCAGGTTCACATCGTTGCTTCGGCTGGCAAAATGCAGTGCGGGCGCGACGTACGCGCGGCGGGTCCGCTGGACAGTGAAGCGGACGGCGTGCGTGATTTCGCCGGCGGCGACTTCGTTGTAACAAACCAGGCCGGGCAGAATCGGCAGCCCCGCGGCGTCGGCGGATGTCCAGCTGGCCGGGCGGGCTTGACCGGTCCGCAGGTCGAAGATCGCCCCGCTGCCGGCCTTCCACCACTTGCCGCCATCTTGCGGGTAGGCCGAATACAGTTCGTAGAGTTTCCACGCCTGGCGGTCCAGCACGATCACGTGCCGGTCGCCGGTGGAATCAGCCCCGCCTTCGATGGGCGGATTGGAGGGAATCGGATAGGGACCCGGGTCGCTCTCGTCGGCGTACTCGAACTGGACCTTCACGCGGGGCGTCTTGTCGCCATCCACCACCACGTAAGGAATGCCGTACTTCCGGCCGAAGTCGGGATGCAGCGGCTTATCGCGGCCGATGGATGCAATCAGCCGCTCGGAGTTTGGGTCCACGGGTTCCTGCGAGATGTCTTTGTTCCAAAGGTCGCCCGGCGGCAGAAGCCTGTTGCCGTTCAGTGAGGCGTTGACGCCAAGATCGGCCGGGCGACTCGCCGGCCTCGTGGCAGGCAACTTCGCCGCCGCCAAAGTGGAGAAGACTATGCTCGCAGCAATCGCCGCCAGGACGGCTACCGTCGCCAGTTTCATCTTTCGCTCCAGATAGGCTCAAGGATCACAGTGCCGCACGCCTCGCATCTGTTGCAGGTGTAACAAGTGTACCCTATCGGGATGCACAGGTCCAACTATCTGGGGGATCGCGAGCAGATCCTAAAAGGCCTTAAGGATAGCGCTTTGAGGAAGTGGCTTCAGGAGAGGTGATACTGCTGCCCCGCAGCTATCCCCAAAGCACCCAGGCAGCGCGCATGAGACACACGCCTCAGCAAAGATAACCGCGCAGAACCGATGAGTTTCCAGTTCCTGTGGCACGCGGGAGGCACCCGCAAGGGGCTGCCTCCGTAAACCCAACGCCCGCTGCCGCCGCTCGCGGCCGGGAACCACGCGGGAAAACCTTTTTTCCGCCGGGACTGCTCGGACGGCCCTTACGGGCTGTTTTCCCAGTCCTGGAGTCCGTCGCCGACCCCGATCTCTCCGGTGGGGTTCGCAGACTTGACGTAGCGGCTTCAGTGATTGGGAAGGAATAGGTTCGAACAACCATGGTTTTCGGGCAAATCAGCCTCCGAAAGAAGTTGTGATCAGACGCCTTGGAGGTTACCCTACGTGCCGGCAAAGAAACAGGTTATGCCGTCAGGCGAAGGGCAAAGGCGATCTGCTCCTGCGTAAATCTCTTCTTCATCCTGGGCCCCCTTCCTGGTACCTCCACCTTGTGAGAATTTTACCCGTTTTTCTCACACAGAATGGACCAGGAAAAGGGGTTCAGAACAACTGGATCTGGTCTCGGCGAGGACTCGGGCGAATCTCTATGGAGGGATTAGCCAACCGCACTTTGGCGCGCGGTGCTGCTGGGATTCGCGGCTCTTCTAAGGTAAGATGAGCGTCTGAAGATGGTCCGCACAAAGGAGCGAGCACTACGAAGGGTGAGAGATCATGAACACACGCAGAGCGTTTCTGAAGACGGCGGCCGCGGCGGTGGCGGGCGGCAGGATGGGCTGGGAACAGATCGCGCGGGCGTCGGAAGGGGAGTCGCTCCTCGTGCGCGACGCGAAGATCGTCCGCGTGCGCGACCGGAAGAGCGGGGCAACCGACTCGTACCTGGAGATCACCAGCGAATCCGGACTGAGGGGTTACGCCGGGCCGCTGTTGAAGGAGCAGGTGGCGGCCTTCCCCGCAAACCTGCGCGAGTTGCTGGCCGGTCGCGACGCTGCGGACCCCGACAAGCTCAACTTCGCCACGCTTTGGGCCGCGTGTTACCCAAGCAAAGCGCTTGAGAGCTACGCCGAGGGGAAAGACCCGCTGACTGGCGCAACGGTGTGGGGCATCAAGCGCACAACTCGCCAGACCGAAACCGGCTGGGTGATCACGGCCCTGAGCGCAATGGACCTCGCGCTATGGGACCTGCGCGGCAAGGCGGCGGAGCAGCCCGTTTGGCGCCTGCTCCGGGCAAAACGCCAACGGCTGAACGCCTACGCCAGCATGCTGGGCTATTCAGTCAAGCCGACTGAGGCGCGCAAAGTGGCCCGCGAGTTCTTCGACCAGGGATTCAAGCAGCAGAAATGGTTCTTCATGAGCGGCCCATCGGACGGAGCCGAGGGCCTGAAGCAGAACATCGAACTGGTGCGCGCGGTGCGTGAGGAACTGGGGGCGGAGGCGATGCTGATGTTCGACGGCATCCAGTATGTGTGGAAGTCAGCCGATCTCGATTACGCGATCGCGCTAGCCAAGGGGATCCTGTGCTACAAGCCGCACTGGCTGGAGGAGCCGTTGAGGCCCGACGACCTCGAAGGCTACACGCGCCTGAAGGGTGAGACGGGGATCGCGCTGGCCGCGGGCGAGCACTGGTACACACGATGGAATGTCAAGCCGTTCCTGGATCGCGGGATCGTTAACTTCGTGCAGTCGGACCCGGAGTGGTGCGGCGGGATCAGCGAGTGGCTGAAGATCTGCGAGTTGGCCAGGGGGTATCCGGGGGTGCAGGTGATCCCGCACGGGCATCACGTGCTGGCAGCGTCGAACTGCGTGGCGTCGCAGCCCGAGGCGATCTGCCCGATGCTGGAGTACCTGATCAAGTCGCGGACTCAGTTTCAGCATTGCCAGACGCGGCCGATGGTGGCCGCGGCCGGGACATTCGTGATGGCGGAGGAGCCGGGGCTGGGACCATCGTTGGACGAAGCGAGGATGGAGAGAGTCTAAACGTCACTTTTCCAGCTCCACACGCGGCGTGCTGACCTTCAGCCCCCGCTCGTCGGTGACTGAAAAGGAGCACGTGAGCGGCCGCTGGGTGGGCAGCTTGGTGCTGACCGTGTCGCCCTGGATGTCTACAGGGTGAAGTGGACCACCGAAATTGAGTGCGCCATCCGTTAGGTGCAGCGCGGGGGGGCAGAAACAGGGCTTTGGCTGATTCCGGCCCGATGCGAGTCGAAGTGGCGTGAGTTCGGACGCTGAGAGTGGCTCTTTGGAAGTAAGATTCCGGCATGATCTCGCAGCGCGACCACGTGTGCGACCCGAAAACTCCGTCCGGGGTCTGCAGGGTGAGTGACGGGTGGCCGCGGGTCTTATCTGCGACACCAGATGACGGATTCTGGCGCGAAGGCCAATCGCAGCGAGGTGATGAGAGCGTCGATGCTTGGCCTTTATCTCTTTCCTGGCCGATGCGCGCAGAGCGGGGCAGACAAGAGACGTAAGTGCTTGTAGAATAAGGCAGACGGAGTACTCGGGAGGAGCAAGGTGAAACCTCGAATCAGTCGTCCGCCACCCGCCGCAGTTCTGCTCGGCCCGTTACAAGGAACGATGAAGATGCCAATAAAGACCCAATTGAAGATGATCCGCACCGTCCTCGTGCTTGCTGCACTAGGGGTCGGCAGTGCCGCCATGCTCGGTCTGTTCGCCACGGCGTCCTTCGGAGGGGATGCGGGCAACGCCGGCAAGTCAACGGTGGATTATGAAAAATTTCTGGCCCGGCATGACCTGGTCTGGAACCGCATGCCAACTGTCTGGGGACAAGCGCCGTTTCTCGGCAACGGGATGCTAGGCTCGATGATCTATCAATCCGGGCCGCAGTCGCTGCGTTTCGATGTCGGACGGGCAGACTATTACGGCCATCGGGATGGTTTTAGCTGGATCACCCGTTCCCGCATGCCCATCGGTTATTTCACCCTCGAAACGAGCTCGCCGATCCAGGCCTTTGAGGGCAGACTGGACCTGTGGAATGCGGAATTCACAGGCTTGGTCACCACTGCGCAGGGGACTGTGAAACTGAAGGCCTTGGTGCACAGCCAGCGCATGGTGATGATCTTTGAGCTTGAGACTTCCGGAAGCGAGCGCAGTTGCCGCTTCGTCTGGCATCCGGAGGAGGCTGTCCCGCCGGCCAGGGCCCACGCCCTCCAGGAATTGGCCAAGAACCCAAAGACCAAAGACCCTTGGATCAAGCGGTGGTCGGTGCCATATGATCCGAACCCGCCATTCCAGTCCGCAGTTGACCAAGGCGTGGAACTCTGCCAGCAACCCCTCCTTGAAGGCGGCGGCACGACAACCGCCTGGCAGGAAGTCGCCGCCAAGGATGGCCGCCGGACCATCTATGTCAGTGTCGCTCACGCCTATCCGAAAGACACCACGCGAACCGAGGCGGTGGAAGCGGTCCGTGCCGCGCTGGCCGCAACTCCGGAGGAACTGGTCAAAACCCATCGGCAGTGGTGGCATGAGTATTATCCGGCCAGTTTCATCTCGCTTCCTGACGCCTACTGGGAAGGGTTTTACTGGATCCAGATGTACAAGGTTGCTTCGGCCACCCGGGCCGACGGAGCCTTGATTGACTGTCTGGGGCCATGGTATCAGCAAACCGACTGGCCCATGGCTTGGTTCAACCTCAACGTGCAGTTGACTTACTGGTGCGTGGCGGACGCGAACCGGCTCGACCTGGGCGAATCTCTCGCCGGACGCTTCGACCGCTACCGAGACAACCTGATCGCCAACATGCCCGCGCAATTTGGCGGGGACTGCGCCGGCTTCTATACGACCGTGCCGCAGGATCTCTACTCGCCGTGGGAGATGCAATCGCTGGGCGACCTGCCATGGGCCATGCATGATTATTGGATGCTGGTGCGGCGCAGCATGGACGAGCAGCGGATGAAAAAGCAGTTCTTCCCGTTGCTGAAACTGTCGATCAACACCTATTTGAAGGTTCTTAAGGAAGGGACCGACGGCAGACTGCACCTGCCCCCGTCCTTCTCTCCGGAGATTGGCTACGTCCCGGATGCCAACTACAACCTGGCCCTGCTGCGCTGGGGATGCCGGACGCTGGTCGAGTTCTGCCAGCGGCTGAAGATCGACGATCCATTGCTACCCAAATGGAAAGAGACGCTGGAAAAACTGGTCGATTATCCAACTGATGCGAACGGTTTCATGATCGGCCGCGACTTCCCGCTGACCCTTGGGCACCGGCACTATTCGCACCTGCTGATGATTTATCCGCTGTACCTCGTGAATGTCGAACAGCCCGGCGGCCGCGAACTGATCGAAAAATCTCTGCGGCACTGGATCGGCTACAAGGATGGTAAATGCATCTACACCTGGGCGGGGGCATCCTCCATCGCTTCGGCGCTCAATGATGGCAACCTGGCGCTGGAATACCTGAACCGCATCAGGCTGGACAGCCGGCTTACCTGCACTACGATGCAGAATGAGGGCGGTAATCCCGTCATGGAATCTCCTTTGGCCACGGCCCAGTGCATCCACGACATGCTCCTGCAGAGCTGGGGAAACTTTGAAAATCGCCGAATGCCGATTCCCGAATGCCGATTGCACGAGAAATCAAAGCCACTGAATGAGAACGCGGAACCTGAATTGCAAAACTTGAAACCCGGCGAGGGCGGCTATATTTCCACGATTCGGGTGTTTCCGGCCGTGCCGGATGCCTGGAAGGATGTGTGTTTCAGCGACCTCCGTGCTGAAGGCGCTTTTCTGGTCAGTGCAGCTCGCAAGGGTGGCAAGACACAGTGGATCCGGGTAAAAAGTCTCGTAGGAGAACCCTGCCGGATCAAGACCGACATGACTGAGCCGACGCTTCAGGACGTGTCCCGGCATACGCTCAAAACGGTTGCGCCGTGCGTGTACGAACTGAACCTGAAAAAGGGTGAAGATTCCGTGCTGGTCCCCAAAGGCGCCAAAGGCACGGCCGTAGTTGTTGCGCCGGTGGAGTCCGCCGGTGGCATGACGAATATTTTTGGCCTGAATTCACATCAAGCAAAATGAATCGCGCAAGAAAAACACGAGGGAGTGTAGTGGGCCGCCGCGTAGCACTCATGAAATATGCGGGTTAACCTCTTCCCCATCAAGCACTTACGCCCCTCGCCCCCCGGATGCCGAAAAAAATCCCTTTTCCCATTTGACTTTTCCGAATTCTGTGGTATACTTCAGGTGAGTTTAGGGGCTGGCGAACCGCACAGTGCGGTCGCAGCCCCTTTTCATCGGGGACAAGTTCTTGAACCGACTCCTCTTAGTCCGCCATAGCCCGAAGTCCGAAGGACTCTGCGAGGGCGAAGGCGGAAAAAGCATTCCTTGGCTACTCCGCGAAGTGGCGCCGTCACTTCGCTTACGAAGCACGAGCACAATCTTTCAAAGGAGCCTCAGATGAAAACTCGTACAAGCCTCATTCTGTGTGTCGTGGCCGTCCTCGCACTCGTCGCCGTCCAGACCGCACACGCGGTCACGATCTATTGGGACGGCACGTCCGCCTCATGGAACACCGCGGCCAATTGGTCCACGGCCTCCGGCGCGGACACGCCCGACCCGGCGGCGGTTCCTGGTTCTGCTGACGATGCGATTTTCAACATCACCACCGTCAACGGGGTGGAAACCATCACCCTCGACGCCAATCAGGCGGCCAAGTCGCTGACCTTCAACAACACCGGCACGACGACTTTGACGGGCGGCGGCACGGCCCGCACGCTCACCCTCGGCACCGGCGGCATCACTATCGGCGCCAGCGCCGGGGCGGTAGCGCTCGGCAACGGCACGGCGGGCAACAATGTTCTCATCGCGCTGGCCAGCGGCAACCAGACCTGGACCAACAACTCGGCCACCAACGCCCTGACGATCAACAACACGGCGGCATCCTTCACCCGCTCGGCGGGCGCCACGCTCGCTTTCAACCAGGCGAGCACCGGCCTCTTCTCCATGTCCACCACCGTCCTGCCGAACTCCAACGGCATCATCGGGCCCTGGGCCAACTTCGGCACGGGCGCCAGCACGCAATACGCCTACAACAACGCGGGAACCATCGCCGGCCTGACCGGCACGGCGGCGGCGACCGCGGCGAACCTGATCGATAATACGGGCACCGTGAACTACGATTTGGCGGTTGCCACCGGGACTGTCCCCGCCGTCATGTCGGCCAACACCATCCGCTACACGGGCGGCGCGGCCACCACGGCTCCTGGCGCCACCGCCTTCAAGGTCAACGGCCTGATGAACGCCGGCACCGGTCTCTGGACCATCGGCACCAGCACCCTCACCATCGGCGCCAGCAGGGAACTGGTCGTCAACACGGCCAACAACGACATCACCATTTCCAGCATCATCGCCAACAACGGTGTCGTCCCCGTCGCTTCCTCCCTGACCAAGACCGGCTCCGGCACGCTGACACTCTCGACAGCAACCAGCACCTACACCGGTGGGACGACCGTCAACGCCGGCACCTTGAAGGGCACCGGCGTAAACAACCAGGGCTTCGGCAGCACCAGCGGTGCATTGACCGTCAACGCCGGCACCGTGGATCTCAACATTGGCGCCAACACGTTCCTCGTCGGTAACCTCACCGGCAGCGGCGGCACGATTGCCAATAACACCGCGGGTGCGGGAACCCTCTCCATCGGCAACGGCAACGGCACGGGCGGAAACTTTGCCGGCGTGATCGCGGACAATACCGGCAGCGGCGGCACGCTGAGCCTGCTCAAGACCGGCACCGGGACGATCACCCTCTCTGGCGCGAACACCTTCTCCGGCAGCATATGGGTACGAGAAGGTATCCTTCGCAGCGGCACCACCAACTTGATAAACGGCCGCAACGTGACTATAGGGGCCGAGAGTACTTACAGCACCCTCGACCTCAACGGTTACAGCGACACGATCGGCAACATAACTTACAATGCAAATCATGACTCGGGGGGGGGGAGGTCGCAGATGATAACCCTGGGTGGCGCAACGCTCACCCTGGGCAGCAATATCAACTCCACTGAGACTTGGGCGGTTGGCCAGAAAGGCATCAGCGGCCCAGGTAGCGTCTACCTGCCCGCGACACGAAGCATTAATGTTACCACGTCTGAGGGCTATGGTGAATCGTTCGTCATTTCGGCCCCCATCTCCGGAGCCTCGGGCGCCGGCCTCACCCTAAGTAGTAGTTTCCTCGTCCTCTCCGGCGCCAATACCTACGACGGCCCCACGACCCTCACCGGCAATATGACGGGAGTGGGCATAGGCAATGGCTCTGGCAGCGTGGTCGGAGCGATCACCTCCAGCGCGATCGGCACCGGCGGCCTGGTCTTCGCCGGCGGCGGGATCGCTTCCAGCAGCACGGCGCCCCGCGAGATACTCAACGCAGTTTCCTTCAGTTCTGGCGGCGCCGCCACCATCGGCAATGCCACGAGAAACGGGAAAATGACCTTCAGCGCCGGGGTAGATCTCGGAACCACTGCCCACACGATTACGGTCAACAGCGAAGCGCAGATCGACGGGCTCATCACCGGCGCCGGCGGCTCGTTCTCCAAGGCTGGAGCGGGGACCCTGATCCTCACCAATACGGGCAACAACTACACCGGCGGCACGAACGTCGATGCCGGCATCCTTCGCAGCGGCGACAACAACGTGCTGCCCGACACGGGAAACTTGGTCCCGAACCACACCGGCACCATCGATCTCGCCGGCTATAGCGACACGGTCGGCGGCATCTACTTCGGCGTGAACGACGCTGGGCAAACAGCCTCGATCACCACCGGTTTGGGGACGCTGACCCTCGCCGGCAACATCACCTCGGACAGCAACGCATACGGGACCAAAATCATCGCCGGCAAACTCGACCTCGGAAGCGCGAGCCGGTCCTTTGCTGGAAACGGCTCCGACTCTTGGCCCGTGAACATTTCGGCCGACATCTCTGCCACGACCGCCGGGTTGCAAGGTATCACCTTCAGTGCAGGCAGGTTTATTTTGTCGGGCGTCAACAAATATGACGGGGCCACGACCCTTACCGGCGAGATTAACATCGGCGTGGTCAACGACGGCTCAGTCGGCGCGATCACCTCGAGCGCGATCGGCACTGGCGGCCTGGTCTTCGCAGGCGGCACTCTCACCTCCGACGGCACAACGGCCCGCGAGATCCTGAACGCGGTTTCCTTCAGTTCCAGCGGCAGCGCCACCATCGGCAATGCCGCGAGAAACGGGAAAATAACCTTCAGCGCCGGGGTGGACCTCGGAACCACGGGCCACACCCTGACGCTCAACAGCGATGCGCAGTTCAACGGAGATATGACCGGCGCCGGCGGCAGCATCACCAAGGCCGGAACCGGCAAGATGACCCTCACCGGCAACAACGTCGCGGCCACCGGCGGGATGACCCTCAACGCGGGGATTACTCAGTTCGATTCGCTGGCCGCCATCAACGGCACGGCGCGCAACGTCACCGTGACCTCGCCGGGCGTGATGGTGTTCGGCTCGACGCTCATCGACAGCGACATTGTCCTCGGGCTCGGGCGCGTCGTCACGGGTTCCACGGGCACAATCGCCGCCGACAACAATGCCGCCGGGGCCTTTGACTTCAGCACGGCCGGCCTCACCGCCGCCTACCTCGGCGCGATCGGCAACGTCACCTACACCGGCACCTACACGCCCAACGGCACCTATCGCCTCGGCGGCGGCGGCGGCACACTGACCGTCAGTCAACTCATCGGCAGCGGTGCCGTGAGCGTCGCCGGCAATGTCGTGCTCAACAACGCGTCCAATACGATGGGCGCGCTGACCGTCTCCAGCGGCGTCCTCGATCTGGCCGCCACCACCTCGCAGACGGCCGGCGTCGTCACCCTGGCCGGCGGCACGCTCCAGAACGGCACCATCACCGGCACCTCCTACAGCGGCACCGGCGGCACCTCGACCGCCCTCCTGGGCGGCTCCGGCACCTTCACCAACTCCTCTGGCACCACGACCCTCAACGCCAACAACAGCGGCTTCAGCGGCGCCGTGAACGTCACCGGCGGCACGCTCAAGGCCGTCGAACGCCGCTCGCTGGGCACCGGCCTTGTCACCCTCAGCGCCGGCGACCTCAGTTTGGCCAACGACGGCGACGGTACCGGCAGTCTCCAGAGCATCAATTACGGCAACGCCGTCTCGGTCACCGGAAGCCGAACCATCACCGTCGGCGCGTTCACTTCCCCGGGCGTCGGGCTTGTCAACGCGGCCAACAAGACCCTGCAACTCAGCACGCTGGGCATCGGCGCCAACACGCTTACGGTCACGAACAACCAGGGTTTCGGCCTGGAGTTCACCGGCGCCACGACCTTGTCGGCCACCCCGACCTTCACCGTCGCGAATCCCACCTCAAACGGCAACGCCCCGATCGTCCAGGGCCTGACCCTCACCGGCGTGGTTTCCGGCGCGGGTATCGGCATCAATAAGTCTGGGGCCGGCACTTTGGTTCTGAGCAACTCCGGCAACACTTTTGGCACCGCCAGCACGATCAACATCACCGGCGGCCTGGTCAGCGTCGCCGCCGACAGCGCCCTGGGCGACGTCGGCAACATCGTCTCGCTGAACGCCAGCGGCGCCGGCCTGCAACTCAATCCCGACGGCGCCGGCAGTTTCGCTCACCAGATCAACACCACCACGGGCGGCGGCGTCATCGACGTCACCCAGTATGGCACGACTGCCCCGACCACCACCAACGTGGCCACACTGACCACCGCCTTCAACGGCGGCGCGGCCAACAGCACTGCGTTTACCAAGACCGGCAACGGTATCCTTGAAATCAACGTCGCCAACACGAACTACACCGGTGCGCTGACCATCAACGCCGGGGCGGTGCAACTCTCCAACGCCAGCGCGCTGGGAACGGCGCCCGGCCTTGTGACGGTATCCGGCAACATTGGCTCGACCCTGATTCTTAACGGCATAACCTATCCCGGAGCCATTAGCCTGAGTGGAGCCGGGGATTCTATCGTTCGCGGCGATGCCTTGAGGGCCGTCGGCGGCGTCAGCACCACCACCGGCGTGGTCACGCTGAACCCGGGGTACGGCGGGACCGCCACTATTGGTGTGGCCGATAGCGCTACCTTGAACATTACGGGCGGCCTGGTCCTTAACAACAGTGGCTCCAACGCTGGCCAGTACTTTAACGTGGGTTCCGGCGGCACGCTCACCATCAGCACGGGCGCTTGGACCACGGATAAGGCTGAAAACCAAGTCCGCAAGGTCGGTAGCGGCCTGATGGAAGTGCAGGTTGCAATTCCCCAAAATTACCCGCTCCTCGTCCTCGCCGGCACGTTCAAGCTCAGTGGCGCGGGCAAGATGAGCGCCGGTGTCACGACAGTCTTCAACAACCCCAGCGCCACGATCACGCTGGACAACACGGCAACCGGCACGTCCAGTCGCCTCGCCGGCAGTGTCCTGAATCTCACCGGCGGCACGCTTAACTTCGTCGGCGGCAACGGCGCCAACGAGGTCGTGGGTCAACTCGCAGTTGGGGATACCAACCTTTCTCCCATGGCCGGCCTTGGCACGGTCGCCGTCAGCGGCTCAGGCGGCACGCTCAGCTTCGCCAGCCTCAACGCAACCAGGGCCCGTTCGCCGGGCGGCGTGGTGAACTTCACCAGCCCCGGCGGCGGCGCCCCCGCCATCAAGTTCGTCGGCGCCACCACCGTGACCGACGGCCTCCTGATGGGTTCTAACGCCAATTCCGCCGCGTACTTCTACAACGGCACCGACTTCGCAGCCCTCACCGGCCTGGCCATCGATACCGTCACAGCTTACAGCGGCTATTCGTCAGTCGACCTGGGCGCGGCCGCATCATCCACCACCGCCAACTACAAGCTCGACATCGCCCAAACTGCCGTAAACACGAAATCGGCCAACACGCTGTATCTGACCGGTGGTTTTGGCGTGACGATCAACTCCGGCCAAACCCTGACCATCGACGCCGCAGCAATCATCAACAACGGCGGCGGCAATATCAGCGGCGGCACCATCACCACCACCAGCAACCGCGAACTGATCCTCAACTACGCCACCAGCGGCTCGATCAGCAGCATCATCGGCGGCCTTAACGGCGGCCTGACGAAGGTCGGCGCCGGCAACCTGACCCTCTCGGCCGTACCCAATAGCGGGTTCACGGTCGTCTCCACGCAAAACAACTACACCGGCCAGACCGCGGTCGATGAGGGCACGCTGACCCTCAGCGGCGGCAACAACACCCTGGCCGTGAACCAGCGCCTCGTGGTCAACAAGGACGCCACGCTCGCGCTGGGCGCCAACAATCAGTATGTCGGCAATCTGACCAGTGCCGGCAATTATCCCAATGGTAATAATGGCATTGCCGTCGAAGGTTCCGGCGGAAACATCACCGGCACCGGCACCCTGACCGTCAATCAGACGACCAATATGATGTTCGGCGGGAATATCGGATCGGACGCCGGGGCGCTCAACTTCGTCAAGGCCGGCGGCAGCACCTTGACCCTCGTCAGCGCCCAAAGCACCACCGGCACGATCAGCGTGATCGGCGGCACCCTGAGGCTGACCGACGGCGCCACGTTGCTCGGCGCCAGCGGCGGAATCACCATCAACGGCGGCGCGACGTTGACGATTGACAATACCGGCACCAAGGACCTGGCCGACCGCGTCCCGAGTCTACCGATCACAATGAACGGCGGCGCCATCACCTTCAATGGCCGCGCCCAATCCAACTCGACCGAGTCCCTCGGAGCGGTGACGGCCAATTCCGGGTCCTCGTCAATCACCTCCGCCGCTGGCGGCACGGGTGTGAACAGCACCCAGTTGACGTTGACGAGCCTGACCCGTAATGCCGGGGCTTCGATCCTTCTGCAAGGGACGAGCCTCGGGCAGATCGGCAACAACTCGCGAATCCTGGTCAACACCGCGCTGAGCGGCAACCTCACCCCGATCAACGGTGTCGTCCCGGGCGTTTTTTACATGGTGAACACCGATAATTACTACTGCGTGGGATACACGCCCGGCTTGGGCTTTGGTGCTGTTGGAACGGCGGGGTTCCCGGCGTCGTTCTACTATTCCGTGGACAGCAGCAATAACCTGCTCGGCGCAGGCCCAACCAGCAACATTGATAACATTGTTTATGGGAACGGCGCATACGCCAAAGTCGCCAGCGGCGGCCAAACTATCAACTCCATTAAAGAAGGCAATATCACCTTCACCAATGGTAACTCCACCGGCGGCGACCTCCTGACGGTTAACAGCGGCATGATGGTTATCGGCAGGAACGATTGGGGCACCCCAACGCAACGCGGCCGTATCACTTCGGGAACGAATGAGCTCTTCATTTTCAAGAGAGACGCCAACGTTACCCCGGACCCCGTCCTGAACACCGTGATCGTGGACAAGGGGACGAATCCTCTCACCGACAAGGTCAGCCTCGTCGTTCAGACCGCGCATGCCGACCGCGGCCCGTATGTGATCATGACCGCCCCCAACACGTATAGCGGCGGGACCTTTGTTGACGCTGCCACCGGACAAGGCGGCATTGAACTCAACGCGACCACGGCCGGCACGGTGGTGATTCCGGCCGGCGGCCTGACCATCAACAACAACAGTGTCGTGGACATGGTCAGCTTCCAGGGCCAGATCGACCCGACCAACGACGTGACCATCAACGGCGGCGGCATGCTGCGCCTGATGGGCACCAATACCCTGGCCAGCATCACCTTCAACAGCAATGGCGGCACCCAGCAACCGACGGTCATCCCCTACGACAAAAACACTTTGGGTGGCAATAATAGTTTTGCTGGTTTCGGGAATAAGACCGGGACACTGATCATCACGGGCAACATCACCTCCAACCCGAGCAACGTGGCGGTCACGCCGCTGATCGACTCGGGCGTTCTGGACCTCAACAACTCGTCGTCGCACAATATCACGGTCAATCCCCTGACCGAAGGCACCTATACCAACAGCGCGACCAACGGCGGGGCTCTGCCCGGCCTGCAAATCACTTCCACGATCGCCAACGGCGGCTTCACCAAGTTGGGCGGCGGCCTCCTGCAACTCTCCGGCACGAACGTCTACAGCGGCACGACCACCATCACGGCCGGCGCCATCCAGGCGACGACCGCGACGGCCTTCAGCCCCTACTCGCAAATTTCGCTGAACAACGCGACCGGCGTACTGCTCGACCTCAACTCGAACGCCAACACCGTCGGTTCATTGACCGGCGGCGGCACCACCGGCGGCAACGTGGCTGTCCTCGGCACCACCGCCCTGACCCTCGGCGCCGACAACTCCAGCCCCAGCGCCTTTTTGGGCAACATCATCGGCAACGGGGCCGCCACCCTGAACAAGATCGGCAGCGGCACGCAGATTCTCGCCGGGACCAACACGATCAACGGCCTGATCACGGTCAGGAACGGCACGCTCCAGATCGGCAACGGCACCACCGGCAACCTGAGCGGCTCGGCAGTGAACGCCCTGACCTTCAACGGCACCGGCGCCTTCAACGTCCAGGAAGCCGCCAGCAGCACCCAGGGCATGGGCGCGCTGACCTTCACCGCCGGCGACGGCACCGTCCAGTCCACCTTCAACGCAACCGCGGCGACCCTCACCTTTGCCTCCCTCGCCGCCCGTGCCGCCGGCGCGACCGAGAACTACGTTCTCACCGGTGGCGGAGCCGCCAATAAGATCGTCCTGACCACCAATACCAACGCGCCGCTGCAAAACAGCGGTTCTAACAACGTGGGCATCTTCTTCGGTGGCAGCGAATACGCCCGCTACGATACCGGAGCCACCAATTTCCGGGCGGTCACCTACGGCGGCACCGATAGCAACGCCGCAACGGCTCCCATTGGGACGGGCCCGACCCTCGGCGTCAACAATGCCGCGTTTGACGTCAAGATCACCGGCGACATCACGGCCCAGACCACGGCCTCGGTCAACACCTTGAACGACGCCGGCAACAACAACATCACTTTGGCTTCGGGTGCGACTCTGGGCGTCAGCGGTATCTTGAAGAGCGGCAACGTCGCCGGCGGCGCCACCATCAGCGGCGGCTTGGGTATCACTACCGCCGCCACCGGCGTTGAAATGGTCATCCGCACGGATGGCGCCAATGACGCCCTGACGATCAGCACGCCGATTCTGCCCTTCGGCACCAACGCCCTCACCAAGAGCGGCGCTGGCACGTTGACCCTCTCCGCGGCCGAGGCTTACACTGGAACGACCTATGTCAACCAGGGCACCCTCATCCTCGCCGGCGGCAACAACACCCTGGCGGTCAACAAGGCCATGGTGGTCCAGAACAGCGGCACGCTCGACCTCGGCGTCAACAACCAGTATGTCGGCGCCATCTCCAGCGCCGGCACGTTCGAAGGCAACGGCGGAACCATCATGGGCAGCGGGATGCTGACGACCAATGGTTCCTCGACCACCTTCGGCGGGAACATCACCGGCTCCGTCGGCCTCACCAAGGCTGGGGCCAGCACCATGACCCTGTCCACCGCCAGCGACACCAGCGGCACGATCAACGTGATCGGCACCGGCCTGACCCTCACTGACGGCGGCGCGCTGACCGGCACGACCGGGATCAACGTCAAGTACTCCACCCTGACCATCAGCAACACCGGCGCGAAGGACATGACCAACCGCATCAAGGACACCTCGGCTCCGGTCGTCCTCGACGGCGCCTCGCTCACCTTCAACGGCCGCGCCTCGTTCAACTCGACCGAGACCCTCGACGCGGTCACGCTGAACGCCGGCCGCTCGACCATCACCGTAACGCCGGGGTCCGGTAGCGCGGCGGACCTGACCCTGACCAGCCTCGCTCGCACGGCCAACTCCGGCGCCATGGTCAACTTCGTCCCCGGCTCCGGAACCTTCGGCACCAGCGGCGCCAATCCCCGCCTCGCCCTGTCGAGCGGCGGCCCGGCGCTGCTGACCAACAACATCATCCCCTGGGCCGTCGTGAACGGCACCGAGTTCGCCAGTTACATCGCCTATAACCCAACCACCGGCACCGGCGGCATCGGCGCGCTGAACAGCACCGGCTACGCGGGTTACGAAGGTACGGCCCTGCCGGCATCCGATCAGCCAACCCAGAACATCCGCCTCACCGCCACTTCGTCCGTGCCCAGCGGCGGGCTGAAACTCAATTCGCTGAACATGAACGGCAACCTCAACCTCAACTTCACCACCGGCACGGACGTTCTGAACCTGACCAGCGGCGGCCTGGTCAAGAGCGCCAACAACGCCAACTCCATCGGCGGCACCGTGGACAGCGGTCGTCTGACCGCCGGCGGAACCAGTCCGGGCGCACCGCAAGATCTGTACATCTACAACAACCAGAACGTGTTCACCCTGAACTCGCGGATCATTGACAACCCGACCGACTCTTCCGCCGTCCGCCTCGTCCTCGGCGGCGCCGGATCATTCGTCCTGGCCGACGGCAGCAACAGCTACTCCGGCGGCACCGTAGTGAACGGGACCACGCTGACCCTCAACAACGCGCTGGGCACCGTGGCGGTTCCCTACGGCGCCGCAGGCCTGACCTTGAACGCCGGCACGCTCACCATGTCGGTTAGCCAGGGCCAGATCAACTCCGGCAACGCCGTGACCCTCAACGGCAACTCCACCCTGACCCTGTTCCAAAACAACACCCTGGCCGGACTGACCTTCAACGCCAACGGCGGCAACGCCGTCCCGACCGTCACCCCGGCCGGCATCCTGACCCTCACCGGCGGCATCACCTCCACGCCCACCAACGTCGCGGGCATCCCAATCGTCAGCGCCGGCGGCCTGGACCTCAACGGCACGACCAACACCGTCTCGGTCGCAGCCCTGAACGAAGGCACCTACAGCCTGTTGCCGGTGGCCGCCCGGACCGCAACGGCTATGTTTGTGAACGGACCCCTGGTCGGCCTGGAAATCAGTTCAGCCATCCGCAACGGCGGCCTGACCAAGACCGGCGCGGGCGTGCTGCGGCTTACCGGCGTCAACGTCTACACCGGCACGACCACGGTCAGTGGCGGTGTTCTCCAGGCCGGTGCAGCGGCGGGCTTCAGCCCCTACTCGCAAATTTCGCTGAACAACGCCACCGGCGTGCTGCTTGACCTCAACACTTTCAGCCCGACGATCGGTTCACTGACCGGCGGCGGCACCAGCGGCGGCGACACGATCTTCCTCGGGGCCGTTAACCTGAAGCTCGGCGCCGACAACACCAGCCCGGCGGCTTACGCGGGCAATCTTCTCGGCACGACCGGCACTCTCACCAAGATCGGCAGCGGCACGCAGATTCTCGCCGGTGTCAATACCATTACCGGCCTGTACACGGTGCAGAACGGCATCCTCCAGATCGGCAATGGCACCACCGGCAGCCTCAGTGGCCCGACCACGAACGCCCTGACCTTCAACGGCACCGGCGCGTTCAACGTCCAGGAAGCCGCCAGCAGCACCCAGGGCATGGGCGCGCTGACCTTCACGGCCGGCGACGGCACGGTCACCTCGACGGCTGCCGGGGCCAGCTCCGCGGCCACGTTGACCTTCTCCTCGCTTGCCGGCCGGGGCGCCGGCGCGTCGGGCAACTTCACACTCGCTGTGAACACGACCTCGACGGGCGGCACGCCCAACAAGATCGTTCTCACCGGCGCCGCGACCGGCGCGCTGCTGGACAAAGGCTACTACTTCGGCGGCACCGACTATGCCGCCTACGACACCGCCGGTTATGTGCGCGCACTGAATTACGCGACCGCGGGTGGGGATACCAACACGGTTGACGTTAATACGATCACGGCCAGCAAGCACGTGAAACTCACGGCGACGCAGGCGAATCAGAATACGATCACCTTGCTGAGCTTGAACCTTACCGGCAGCGGCGTGAACTACACGCAAAACGCAGCGCAGACGCTCACGGTGCCCGGCATCCTCAAAGCCGGCGGCGGCAGCGTCAGCACCATCAGCGGCGGCGCCGCGGTCACGACCGCGAGCAACGCCGAACTCGTTATCCGCACCGACACCGCCTCAGACCTGCTCACGATCGCCACGCCGATTTCGGGCACCACCGGCGGCCTGACCAAGACCGGTGCCGGCACCCTGACCCTCTCCGCGCAGGAGACCTACACCGGCACGACTTACGTCAACCAGGGCACCCTCGCCCTCAATGGCGGCAAAAACACCCTGGCGGCCAACCAGAGCTTGGTGGTCCAGAACGGCGGCACGCTCAACCTCGGCGCCAACAGCCAGTATGTCGGCGCCATCTCCAGCGCCGGCACCTTCGAAGGCAACGGCGGAATCATCACCGGCACGGGCGGGATGCTGACCACCAATGCTTCATCGACTACCTTCGGCGGGGCGATTCAGGGCTCCCTCAGCCTCACCAAGGTCGGGGCCAACACCATGACCCTGTCCAGCGCCAGTTCCACCACCGGCACGATCAACGTGATCGGCACCGGCCTGACCCTCACTGACGGCGGCGCGCTGACCGGCACGACCGGGATCAACGTCAAGTACTCCACCCTGACCATCAGCAACACCGGCGCCAAGGACATGACCAACCGGATCAAGAACACCTCGGCTCCGATCGCCCTCGACGGCGCCACCCTGACCTATCAAGGCCGCAGCACGTTCTACTCGACCGAGACCCTCGATGCGGTGACCCTCAACGCCGGACTCTCGACCATCACGGTTACGCCGGGCGCCACATTCGGCTCGGCCGACCTGACCCTGGCCAGCCTCAGCCGCACCGCCAATTCCGGGGCCATGGTGAACTTCACTGCCACCACCTCCTTCTTCCCCGGCAGAAGCGGCAATAATCCGCGCATCAACCTCGATGGGGCCACTCCGGCCAGCCTCGCCACGGCGGGAATCATGGTCAACAACATCATCCCCTGGGCCTACGTGACCGGCCAGGTGGCCAACACCACGGAGTTCGCCAGTTACATCCCCTACACCGCCTACAACCCGGCCACCGGCGTCGGCGGCACGGGCGGCATTGGCGTCCTGGACTACCTGGGCACCACCGACTATGTGGATTACAACAATACCACAGCCGAGGCCTATGGTGCGGCCTTTGCCATGCCGACGGTTGGTGATTTGCCCACCCAGAACATCCGCATCACCGCCTCTGCGGCGGTGCCGACCGGCGGGCTCAAGATCAATTCGTTGAACATCGCCGGCAACGCCAACATCACCTTCGTTGGGGCTACCGACGTTCTTAACCTGACCAGCGGCGGCCTGCTGAAGAGCACTACCAATAGCAACTCCATTGGCGGTTCCGTGGACAGCGGCTGGCTGACGGCGGGCGGAACCAATCCGGGTGGGGCGCGGGATCTATATGTCTACAACAACAACAACACGCTCACGCTGAACTCGCGGGTCGTCAACAACCCGACCGACGCTTCCGCAGTCCGCCTCGTCCTCGGCGGTGCCGGATCGTTTATCCTGGCCGATGGCAGCAACAGCTACTCGGGCGGCACCGTGCTGAACAACACCACGCTTACGCTGAACAACGCGGCAAGCACCGTGGTGGTTCCCAACGGCGGCCTGACCCTGAACAATTCGACCGTCACCATGACGGTGGGCCAAAACCAGATCAACTCCGGCAACACCGTGACCCTCAACGGCGCCTCGACCCTGACCCTGTTCGGCACCAACACGTTGGCCGGAATTACCTTCAACAGCAACGGCGGCACGGCCGTGCCGACGGTCGCAGTGGCTACGCTTCTGAACCTCACTGGCAACATCTCCTCTACACCCACTAACGTGGCGGTTACGCCGCTCATCAGCGGCACCGCACTCGACCTCGGCGCCACCACGCACGACATCACGGTCGCCGCCCTGCCCGAAGGCAACCTCGTGAACAACGGTGCCACCCCGCTCGCACTGAACGGCTTGCAAATCTCCTCCGTCATCCAAGGCACGGGCGGCTTCACCAAGAAGGGCACCGGCGTCCTGAACCTCACCGGCAATAACACCTTCACCGGCGATCTGATCGTGAAGGAAGGCGTGGTGAACGTCGCCACGTTCAACGAAGCCGGCGTGGCCGGGCCGCTGGGCAAGAGCACCAACCCCGTGGTCATGGGCGGCAGTACCGGCACCATCGAATACACCGGCGGCAACGTGACCAGCACCAGGCTCTTCACCATGGCCACCGGCGGCACCGGCGCGTTCCAGATAGACAACTCCGGGACCACCCTGACCCTCAGCGGCCTGATTAACGGCAGCGGCGACTTGGACAAGACCGGCCTCGGAAAACTTATTCTCTCCAATACCGGCAACAACTACAGCGGCGCTACGTTCGTCAGCCAGGGAACGCTCAGCATTAGCAAGGATTACCTGAGTGACACGGCGGCCGTGAAGATTGCCTCGGGCGCCTTGATGGACTTGAACTTCGGCGCGGCTTACGACACGGTGAGCGCACTGTGGCTGGGCGGCGTGAAAATGGCCGCCGGTGACTACAATTACACCACCTCTCCCTCGTACTTCACGTCCACGTCCACGGCCGGCTACCTGAAGGTTCTCCTCCTCGCCGGCAATTACTGGGCCCCGGCAGTGGGCGGCGGCGGGTCAGAAACCTGGAACTCGACGGCGACCTTCTGGGCCGCCACCTCAGGCACGCAAGGCACCGCCGCGCAGGCTACCACGGGCGCCCTGATCTTCACCGACGCGGCCGGCACGGTCACCGTGGATGGCACGGTGACGGCCAACGCGGGCCTCACGTTCAAGACCACAACGCCTACGACCGGCTACACCCTGGTCGCCGGGTCTTCGACCCCCAACATCAACCTCGCCGGCGCCAGTCCCGCGGCCAACACCGTCACCACCGACCCCGGCGTGACGGCCACGATCAGCGCCCCAGTGACCGGCAGCAACGGAATGACCAAGGACGGCAGCGGCACCCTGGCCCTCTCCGGCGACAACACCTACGGCGGCGGGACCACCGTCAGCAACGGCACGCTCCTCGTGAATAACACCACCGGTTCGGGCACCGGCGCGGGCACCGTGACCGTCAGTAGCACGGGCACCCTCGGCGGCACCGGCACCATCTACGGTCCGACGACCATCAGCGGCCATCACACGCCCGGCAGTTCGGCCGGCATCCAGACCATCAACAACGACCTGACCTACAACGCCGGTTCCGACGTGACCTGGGAACTGGTTGCCAACACCGCCACACAGGTTTCGCCGGCGGTGTTCGACCAGGTCGCGGTCGACCTTATGCTCGACTTCGCCGGGACGACGGCGCTGATCCTGAAGTTCGACTCTGCGGGAAGCGCGGTGGACTGGACCGATTCGTTCTGGAACACCAGCCGAAGTTGGATCGTCTATGACGCCAATTCGACGAGCAACATCGACAGCCTGGTGCTGACCGTCGAAAACTGGCAGGACTCAAACGGAGTGCCGTTCGATACGGCTCAGCCCGGTAAGTACTTCTACCGCTCCTCCGACGGTGAGGATGTGATGCTGAATTACCTCCTGCCGGGCGACGCCACCCTGGACCGGAACGTCGACTTCCTGGACTACGTGAGAGTGGCGACCAACTACGGCGTCGGCTCGTCGTGGACCCAGGGCGACGTCACCGGCGACGGCGCGGTCGACTTCCTGGACTATGTGAGGATCGCGACTAACTATGGCGCGCACACGCCGGAGCCCGCCACCCTGGCCCTGCTGGGCCTCGGCGGCCTCGGCGTCCTCCTCCGCCGCAAACGCCGGTAACTCTGTTATGTTCCCTCTCCCTCGATGGGAGAGGGACAGGGGTGAGGGTGAAAAAGGCCGACTAACATCTCCAGCCGCTTCTGCGCCTCGCGCTTGCCGAGGCGGCGGACCGGTGCCAGGCCGGCCAACGGCTTCCGTCGCGGCCGCGACTTGCCTGACTCCCACGAGTAGACTGTCAGCGCCGAGACGCCGACGAGCCTGCCGAAGTCCTTTGCCGAAAGGCCGAGCCTGGCGCGCTGGGCCTTGACGCTCCGCGCGGAGAACCGGACCCCCTTGGTGTCTTGCGGCGCCGGCGGGCTTGCGACGCGACGCCGCTCCTGCCTCTCCAGGAAGGCGACGGCGACGGGTTGGGTGTCGAGGTGGACTCTGATGCGGAGGGTGTAGTCAATGCGGCCCTTGGGGCGTTTGGTCGGCCTGCCGTCGATGATCTCGATGGCCCCGGCGGATTCCTCGCGTTTGATAAGGTCTTCGGTCCAACCACGGGCGTGGATGGCCGGGTCGATGAGTTTGGCACGAGTATCGGATTCGCCAAGCGTCATGCTGCCCCCGTGAATGAACTGCGATGATTTTGGCATGGGAGGGGGGGAAGGGCAAGGGAAAAGGGGGCTTCCGATTGCGGATTGCGGATTTCGGTCGCCACGGCGACCAAGGATTGCGGATTGAAAGGCAGACGTCAAACGACAACGGATTCACGGCGAGACCCGTTCGACTTCGCTGCGCTGCGCTCAGAGCCTGTGATTGAATTAGTGTTTGTATGGCCGCCCATGTGGCGGCGGAGCGTTTTGCAGATGGCCGTCACAAAGCGCGTCGTCCGAGTCTCAGATGCGTCCGACCTTCGGTGCT
>Ga0315284_10001025_pt1 | contig 39123 bp, 37 predicted proteins | sample YL17G09_16_MG_FD_203696 | JGI IMG/M metagenome (GOLD analysis project Ga0315284, IMG submission 203696) | Sediment microbial communities from Yellowstone Lake, YNP, Wyoming, USA - YL17G09_16 | ecosystem: Environmental > Aquatic > Freshwater > Lake > Sediment | place: USA: Wyoming | collected...
TATCGAAATGGCCTGACATGATGCGCATGCAACCGTATATGAATGAAAACATAGAATCCTCTGCTCTCGTTGCCTCAAGCATGAAAGCACCGGCACCATCCCAATCAAAGGCGTTTGCACATGAAAGTCCACTGTGGAAGATATCCGATGATGCAATAATGATACAATCCAGTTCATCTCTTTGCAGACCGACCTTGTCAAGCACCTCCTTATTCACCCAGTAGGTCAAGTCCATTAAATTTTCCTTAGATTCAACACCGGAACTTTGTGCTAGCTGCGTAATTCCAACTCTCCGCATAATACTGCCTCCTTAAAGTTTGAATGTTTTGAGGTTGCGTGGTTACTCCTCAATTTTTATTCATTTGAATTAAAAGTCACTCGACCTCATGTGAATTCCAATAGTTGTCCAGTAAATATCAATAGTATCGGTCCATCCTGACATACGCCGACCGTCTAAGAGAATAAGGCATCAATAACCAAAGACAGCAAAATCTCAGCAAGTTAAAGATGTCTCACGATAAAAATTTTGTTGCACAGTATGAAAATTCAAAGGGAATATGGAATTGCAACTCATAATACCAGGATCAGGATATGGATTAAGTTATTAGTATTTCGAAGGTGTCTGCGAAAGTCCCAGCATATCTCTGGCTTGCTGAGGTGTAGCGATCTGCCTGTTCAACTCTTTTGCTATTCTTACAATTCTGGCAACCGTTTCGGCATTATTTTTTAATTTGCGCCCACGTGAATAATAGACATTGTCCTCCATACCGACCCGCACATGACCGCCCAAGAGGATCGACATTACATTCAGAGGCACTTGGAAATGTCCGACACCAATAACAAAGAAAATTGACTGTTCCGGCAGTTCATTTATCAGGCAAAGCAGGTTTGCAGGGGTCGGGAAAGAGCCCGTCTGGAATCCCATAACGAACTGGATATCGTACGGTGGTTCAATGAGCCCCTGCATAATAAGGTCTTGTAAGACCCAGTACATGCCCGGATGATACAGTTCCATTTCAGGTCTGATGCCCTTTTCTTTCATTGTTTTAGCATACAAGGATATGTCCGCATAACTGGCGGGGATACAACGGTCAAAGAGAAGTTCCGGTCTGGGGTGGGGTAGAGGCTCTTTTCTCTCCCGCATAGGCATTTTCAACACAAAAGGGCCGAGGTTAAGTGAACACATTTCAGGGTTGGCATATATACTAGCCATTCTCTGCTCTATGCTTAGCTCAGGACCACCGCCGGTGGTGTTATTGATGATGATGTCGGGACACTTTTCACGAATAAGCCGATTGATCTTCAGATAGTCTTCGTGATTGCTCGAGGTTAACCACCATGTTTGTGGATTTCTTGCATGGACATGAACAATACTGGCCCCTGCCTTATATGCCACATACGTTTGTTCTGCTTGTTCTTCCGGTGTCTCCGGGAGATTCTCGTTGAACTCTTTACCATGTACACCACCGGTTATCGCGCAGGAAATGATAAGGGGTGGCATACCTTTTCTTGTTTTTTCCATCCACTTGTATGGATTACGATAATCCCAAATGTAATCTGCTGATAGCTCCATAGAATCTCCTCCTTCTAATTTTTTTTATCTAGAAGCTTTTATGCGCTTCTTCTGCTTGTATTTGTAATGGTTGAGCTGCTTTGGGATGGTGAGATATAAATTTTTTAGTTGCGCAAGCATATTTCTGTTCTTCTTGATTACCAGGGACTCCGTCCGTCAAAGGTGAATATCACCGCAATGAATAATTTTGGTTCTTTCGTATTTTAGTTGAAGAGATCATATCATAGTTTCTGGTGCAGGTATAGTGACTGAAGGGGGGAGAAAGTAAGAAGCATCGGATATAAGCCGAATCTGATAGAGGTATATCAGCCCAATAAACATCTGCCAGGAGGATATATCCTATGCATGTTGATACTATCACGGAACTGTTGGCCTTGCCAAACTACAAGGTGATCTGTGTGATTGAGGTTACTCCCGAAAGTCTGCATCTCGAAGTCGTGCCGAAAGAATACCATCCCCCGGTATGTTCTGGTTGTTTGAGAATCCATAATACGTCCGTTCACAGTAGGCAGGAAGTGGTTGTAGAAGACCTGAGGATGGGTAAGCGGCGGGTGTTTCTGCATGTGCTGAAGAGGAAATCTGAATGTCTTGAGGACAATACCATCCGGACCGGATATTTCCCCGAGCTCCTTGGCCGCAATACAAGGAGATTCGCTGAATATGTATACCGGCTGACATCCATCACGACCAATCCGGAGGCCGGTTGGTTCCTCGACATGGATGACGAGCGGGTCTATCGTATTGACAGGGCAATTCCGGAAGCGTTTTCGAGGGAGCGGTTTCAGCCCGTTTCTCCGCCAAGCTATATGAGCGTTGATGAGGTTGCGTGGCAGAAGTGGCATAAATACGTTATCAATGTGGTGGATATAGACCAGCGTCTGGTCATCTGGAATCATCCTGGGAGAGGCAAGGCAACGCTCGACAAGTTCTACCACGATGTCGGACCTGAAGCGTGCACCCAGATACGCGCTGTTGCCAGTGACGGGGCGCGGGGTTACCTTCAATCGACCAGGGAGCATACCGAAGCGTTTATCGTGCTCGAGAACTTTCAGGTGAAGATGTCCCTGAGCGATGCGCTTGAAACCATCCGGAAAGAGGAATTGAAGAAGGCCAGGAAGGAAGAGGATGGAGAGTTGGCCGATATCCTCCACTGCAACAAACGTTTTATCCTGATGCAAAACAAGGTATCCTCCAAGAAGGTAAACCTGCTGGAAACGCTCTCTCGTATTAATCAGCGGGTGTTCGGGGCTCTTCTCCTGAAGGATCAGTTCCTCTCTGTCTATACTGCACCGGACAGGTTGGCAGCCGGCAGGATTCTCAAAGAATGGATAGTATCGGCGTTGAGATCATCGCTGCCTCCCTTCAAGGAGCTTGCCCTCAAGTTCTTCCGCAAAAGGCACTATATCCTCAACTACTACAGATACCGTATTTCCACAGCCATATCAGAGGGCATAAACAACAAGATCAAACGCCGAGAGCGCATGGCCTACGGTTACAAGGACGTCACTTATTTCCTGCTTAAAATCCACCAACACAGCGGCCTGCTAAATCCAACACTTTCAACTTAAACACGAAAGAGGGAAAAATAATATGGCATCAATAATGGAAATTTATCCCATATTGCCGGTGTGAAAAGCCGGGAAGGAATATCAATTATTCATACAGTGCAGCCGCCAGAGCGGCATAATACCCTAAGTCTTCCCCAAGACCGGCAGGCACAATCCGGCACACCTTGCAGGAATGGATAAGGCTTTCTGTGTGTATCACCTTCTCCGCCGATGGCCATAACAAGTCATAACTCCTGGCAAAAATGCTGCCGATAACAATCATCTGCGGATTCAACATATCAATGAGGAATGCAAGCGCTTTCCCGAGGTAAAGCCCACTGATCATGTAAATCTCCCTGGCCGTTGCATCACCAGCTTGGGCGGCCTCAGCCACTGTTATTGCATCCAGTTCATGGAGCCTGTCCATACCGGGACAAAATGATACCCGTTCGCCCCTCTGCAGCTTCTCCAGCACCTTCATCCTGGCAAGCTGGGCAATACCGCCCCCGCTGCAGAAACCCTCGAGCGCCCCGGCCTTTCCATAACCAACTGGGCCGAAAGCTTCCATGCGTATATGTCCCACTTCTCCGGCCATACCGCTTGTACCCGCATACAACCTGCCGTTCAGAATAAGCCCTGCCCCAAATCCTGTCCCGAACGTGAGGAATATCACGTTGCTGCAGCCTTTGGCGGCGCCAAACCACCATTCGGCCAGCGCGCTGGCATTGGCATCGTTTTGCAGCCGTGTTTTTAAACCCAACCGCTCTTCAAAGTATTGTACCACCGGCACATTGTCCCAGCCGGGCAAATTGGGAGGGGACATGATCACTCCTCGTTCAAGGTCCAGCGGTCCGCCGCAACTGATGCCGACGGCTTGGAGTTTACCGACGCTCAAGTTGTTTTTATCCAGCAAAACATCTATGTGTTCGGCTATCTTGCCTAACGTATAATCCGGATCCCTGTTTGTGTCGGTCGGAAACACGGTTTTATCGACAATAACCATCTCTCCGCCAGGCGTATCCTCTTCTTTCACATAAGACCGAACGCCTTCCCCCAGTACCACGGAACATTTTGTACCGCCAATATCAATACCTACTAATGTATACAAGCGATCACCCCCGATAGCATCGATAAGTTCATTTTGGATCTGCCGGCAATTCCAAAAGGTTATTCTCCACTACTTCCTCCTGGGGATCTGCCGGAATCCTGAAGGTTTTGATTTCACACCGGCCGAAATACGCACTCCATTCCCGGTTTAAAAACGCGCTACGTATTTTGGCCCTCGTTGCCCGGCCGCATGTTTCGTAACATCGGAGGATATATCCGTTTCCATCTTCCGCCCATTTCAATGCCGTCGCGATGATATTATCTTCAGAGATGCTCACTGTCCCCATCTTCTGAGGCAATATCCCCTTATGGTACGTTTCCACGATCTGGATGGGAGGGACGTTGAGCTCGTAGGCCTTTTTCACTATGCCGGCTTCCCGCCATGATCCCGTATGTGGAAGGAGCACATAGCGGAATTCGTGCATGCCCTGATCCATAAACTCGCAATACTCATCCCGCAGGCCATAATGATCGGCAAAAATGGGGCTGCGTACGACGGTCATTCTGAGATCATTCCCTTTGACATCAAAGCTGTACTTGCAGTCGTTCAGCAGTGCCAGACCGTAATCAAATTGCGCATCACCATGCGTCCCGCTCACATCGAGCCACTGCTGACCCGGTTCCTCTTCCCCGTTCACCGGTCTTACGATATAGCCATACGGTATCTCGTATACCGCCCTGGGGTTCTGCACGTTTACCGGGAAAGAAAGTTTCAGCATCTTGTGCTTTTCCCTCCAGTCCACGGTAGCCATGACTTCCACCTCAGGTCTGTCGTTGTATATGATGAAATCTTGCTGCAGGGTGGAGCTTGCGTAGCGGCTTGTTACCCGCAGCCTCCCTCGAACGGGTCCATGCTCGATCAACCTGATGTCGGCATTTCCGAACCGACCGACTTCCTTTCTGAATTCGAAGATAAAATGCGCCCAGGTGTCACAATCGTGTTCATCGATCACCACAGGCAGCGCCCCTTCACCTGCAAGTGCCTCTGCATGAATCCTCTTATCATACAGTCTTCGGATAACACCGGTCTTATCCAGCTCCAGCCGTATGAAATCATTCTCCAGGGACGTATCATCCGCTATGAGCGCAGGTTGTTTGCTCTGTATCGGTAATTCCTTGTCCTTGAATATGCGATAAACTCTGTATCCCATGGCGGGGATGTTGCCTATAAACAGCGTGTCCCACTTATCATCGAGATTCGTCCGGGAACCGCGCACAACCTGGATCTGGAGTGCCTGTCCGGTTTCATCGGTGATCCCCTTGAGGAGTTTATTCACCTGTACCGGAATCCGCACCTCCCAGGAAAGCGGATTGAATACCACGAGGGGGATCCCCATGTTATCCTGCTCCCACAGCACCCAATCCTTTTCCTTACTCAGGCTCAACATTTCCGTGCCCATGGTGTTTATGGACCATGATATCTTCTGCAAGGCCCCATTGAGGGCTTCGGCTCCGATATTGAGGGCTTCTCCATATGATTCGCGCGCATCCTGGTAAGCCTCTTTTATGCTGCACCCCGTTATGATGTCGTGGAACTGGTTGAACAGAACATTTTGCCACGCCTTGTTTATTCTGGTGTGCGGATAGGGCAATCCAAGCATATGCTGGGTAATCGAGCAGAATTTTTCGGCTGTCAGGAGCCGGTGTTCCGCCCTGCGGTTAGAGCATTTGATCTCGGAATGAGCGGAATAAGCCCCGCTGGCGTGGTGCTGCAGATCGTCTTTGACAACCGGCAGATTCTTAACCTTCTGCCGCATCTCCTCGAAATATGCATCCGGAGAGTTCATCAACAGGCATCCATTGCCCCATTCGCGCTGCATCTGTCGTATCATGGTGAGATTTGCGATGGTCGGGCCGCCTCCATGATTGCCAACGCCGTAAAATCCCATGAGGTCATATCCCAATTCCTCGGCTAGCTTTCTTGTGGCGATGAGTTTCTGTTTTTCCGTTGGATCAGTACTGTTGGGATCCCCCCAGCCCATACCGTAGTCAAAAGGGATACGAAATGTCATTACGCGGCTTCCATCCTCACTCTCCCACCAGAAGAGATTTCCTGGCAAGTCCTTCTCTTCTTTCCCGGGCCGCATGAACACATAGTTATGCATGCCGCTTTTTAAGAGAATCTGCGGGAGCATACCGTTATGTCCAAAGGAATCGACGTTATACCCTGTTTTTGCCATAGCCCCGAATTTTTCAAAAAAATATCTCTGGCCATACAACCCATGTCGCACAAATGATTCTCCGGCAGGGATGTTGCAATCAGACTGCAACCACCAGCCCCCGGCGATGATCCATCGTCCCTCTTTGATCCGCTCCCTGATCTCCTCAAACATCTCCGGCGCATTTTCTTCCACCCATTGGTAATAAGACGCGCTGCTGCAGGTGAAGGTAAACTCCGGAAATTCCATCATCCGGTCAAGGGCGGAGCGAAACGTGGCTTTGATTTCAGCCAATCCTTCCTGCCAGCGCCACAACCAAACAGGATCCAAATGTGCATTGCCTATCAGGTGAATCTTAAGCTCAGACTGCATACCGCACTCCTTATGTTGAATGTTGTCGTTAGTCTCAATAGCTTTTTATGTCCATAGGTGAAGGAATCTCCGATACATCCTGTCTGTCCTCTTTGGGAACCGTTTCTCTGCAATCGTCAACGCTATGCTTCTCCCCCCGTTAATGTCAACTATTCTTCATGTGCGAAGATATTATACAGTAGGAGAGGAAGAGAGAGGAACTCATTGCTTCTTGTTTCTGCCTTATGTATGGTCCTCACCAAAGCGTCTATGTGAGGATTAACGGGGGAAATGTGTGGATTGAGCGGCTCAACCGAAAAGGATACTGACTTCCTGATCATAATCCCAACATAGTTAACCCTTTGCACAGGAGGTGTTCGATGCGCTCAGAATTTGTGGTGCCGGTACGGGAAAAACTGGCATTCGGAATTGGGGATTTCGCCTTCAATATCGCCTACACAACCATGGGTTTCTACTTCATATACTTCCTGGTCAATGTGGCCGGACTCCCCGCCTTTTGGGCGGGTATCGTCTTTCTTCTCGCCAGGATATGGGATGCCTTCCTGAACCTTATTGTCGGCAATATCTCTGACCGAACCGAAACACGTTTCGGGAGGCGCAGGCCGTATATCCTCTTCGGGAGCATCCCCTTCGGCATAGCCTTTGTATTCTTATGGATCGTCCCGGTCCAAGGGACTGTGCCTCTGCTCATCTATTATCTCTTCATTACATTCCTGTTTAATGCGCTCTTTTCCCTGACCTCCATGCCCTACAATGCCATGATGCCCGAACTGACCCAGGATTATGACGAGCGGACGAGTATTTCAGGGTATCGCATGGGCCTGTCTTTCGTCGGCAATCTCGTGGCCGCAGCTGGAGTCGCCGTGATCGTGGATGTCTTTTACCATGGCCGCATGCACTACCGCGAGAGCTATCCCGTGATGGGGATCATCTTCGCTGTCGTCATCATCGTCTCGCTCCTGATCACCTTTTGGGGGACACATGAGCGGGTCAAGCCTGAGAAGATCAGCTCCGAAGGGCTTGTGGCAACTATGCAATCGATCCTGAAGCTTATGGAGTTTCGCATCGTCCTGGGCATGTTCCTCTTCAATATGATCGCCTTGGACCTTATCCAGACGCTCTTTGTCTTCTTCCTCAAGGATGTGATCCATGTTCCAGAGAACATGACCTTTGTCGTCATGGGGCTTCCGCTCGTCATCGCCGTGGCAGCGGCACCGCTGTGGGTATTCCTGGGCGAGAAGCTCGGCAAGCGCAAGGCCTATATCCTATCCACATGCTATTTCATTGTCGTGCTGCTAAGCGCCCTATTCGCACCGGTCTACAACCTTGCTTTTATCATCGTCCTTGCCGTCCTGTCCGGGGTTGGGATCTCCGCCTCACAAATCATCCCCTTTTCTATCATCCCCGATATCATCGAAATAGACGAAATACAGCATGGAACCAGGAGGGAGGGGGCCTTTTATGGCAGTATGATGTTTCTGTATAAACTCGCATCTGCTGTGGTGATAGGCCTCGCCACGGCCGTACTGGGGTACTTCGGTTATGTTGAGAACTCCACCTTGCCGCAGCCTGATTCGGCCATTATCTGTATACGGGTGCTCCTCGGCCTGGGGCCGGGGGCCTTATTCCTGATATCAGTATACTTCGTGAAGATCCTCCCCATAACCAAGGAGAGCTTTGATGCAGTGAAAAGGATCATTGAAGAGCGAAAAAGAAGGTCAACCACCTAACATTTTGTGATTGTGGACAGGAGTGCGTTGGTCAAGGGAAAGAATCTTATCAATGGTATTGAATCCTTTTGGTCCTTCTAGGAGAGCAGGATTCTCAAGTTCAGGGCGGTATCTCGATCAAGCTTAAATCTCAACCTAAAAAAAATGGAAAAAGTCTTCGTGGTTTTCCTGGGACAAAGAAAGATGTGATGCCATAACAATTACCTCATTGAACGAGATCAGCGATTTCGTGATGTGAAATTGTAGAGGTGTAATCACTCTTTTTATACCATGAGATGAGTTTCAAAGCTATATCAGAGTAGAGATAACTTCTATAAATCCTCAGTCCATGACCGTTGATCCCAACTGAATATAACTGCGATTTATTCTCGGTTTTATGATGTCTAAAAACCGATGATTTTCTTTTGAAACATATGAAGCCGATCACTCAATGCCAGAGCGTTGCACCTGGCACGAGATATATTCCCAATCCTAGAGAAAATAGAAACGTCTTATCTTCTCTTTTCCCTCAGGAGATTCACCGAGTATGGGAGGCTTGGGTTCTGAGCACGGAGGCCATGGTGGGCAATAGAACCAGTTAATCAAAAAAGAATGCATGGGGCCATGATCCATGCCTGGGACAGTTCTGATCACTCTTGTATAGCAGTCTATCTCTCGTTATTATTTCTTCCGAAAAAACATTTTGTGTGTTAAGGAAGGGTCTATTGCAGATTTAAGGAGGGATGATGGTTTATCTGGAACTTCTCCAATTGATCGAGGACAATGCTGATGATCTGACAAGAAGGATCTGCAAGGACCTGCTCACAAGGGCGGAGACCAAGGGCTACCGGATTCTCTCTGATGAAAGACTCAGTGAACGTGTTCATGATGTATGCAGCAAGCTCGGCTTGTGGCTCGGCAAGGACAAGTACACCAGAGGAGAAATCAGAAGAATCTATACTGAGCTTGGAAGGAAACGCTACCGGGAAGGAATTCCGCTCCATGAGGTGGTATTAGCATTCATGCTTATCAAGAGGCACCTGTGGCTCTATGTGCAGGAGAAGAACTTCTTCCATTCCACGTATGAACTCTCCCAGGCACTCGAGCTCAACAATAATGTCGTCTTCTTTTTCGACAAGGTGATCTACTTCGTCACCATGGGCTATGAGGAGGCTCTCCTCAAAGGGCGAGGATAAGAGAATCTCACCATTTTGTAATTGAGGCATGGAATATATTCCCAACTCAACACCTACCCGCTCTACACGAAAATCACTTTATGGAGAGATGGTCTGACTGCATTATGTCCATTCGGTATCATGTAAGGATCTGGCAACAAATCCCTGCCTTTGCCGTGCAGCAGACGAGCGACGGCGGGTATATCATGGCTGGATTGACTGATTCATTTGGGACTGGCAACCATTATGCCTGGCTGATCAAGACCGATGGTAATGGCAATGCCCCGGCCACGCCGACACCGTGATAAGAGTATCTATAAATCATACAGATAATTCATAAAGAAGGGGGGAGACTCCAGGGAAACCTGGGGCCTTTTCTTTTATGCATCATGCCTGTCATGGGAGACTATACCATGATGATAAATGGGAATAATCTAGGAAAACTTTCAAAGCTCTCTTGACCAGGGGGGGATCTACCAGGGGGAGCTCAGGAAATCGATCCTTGAGCTCCCTACGTCAAAAGAAAAAGTCGGGAAGCTTGTAACTCCCCGACTTTATTGGTGGGCCATGAAGGACTCGAACCTTCGACCTACGGATTAAGAGTCCGTTGCTCTACCAGTTGAGCTAATGGCCCAAAACTAGCCTGGCACGCCCGGGGCGACTCGAACGCCCGACCTGCGGATTCGAAGTCCGACGCTCTATCCAGCTGAGCTACGGGCGCAAACTCGTTATTCTTGGGGTGAGTGATGGGATTCGAACCCACGACCACAGGAGCCACAATCCTGTGCTCTGCCAACTGAGCTACACTCACCATATCTTTTGGCACGCCTGAGAGGATTTGAACCTCCGACCTACGGATTAGAAGTCCGTTGCTCTATCCAACTGAGCTACAGGCGCTTATCCCTTGCTCTGGTCGGGGCGAGAGGATTTGAACCTCCGACCCCCTGCTCCCAAGGCAGGTGCGCTAGCCAGTCTGCGCCACGCCCCGTGTCGATGGTCTATAGCAGAGGGTACCTGGCATGGCAAGCCTTTTTTTCGCCTGGATACTTCCTGCTAACTATCAGAAAATACGTATTATTTCTTATTTTGAAGGCATCTTTCTTTTGCCACAGGAAGGATAGCCATGAGACATCCAGCAGCCAAAAATATCATCCCGATGATTATCCTGGGTTCGATTGCAGGACAGCCAGGAGACGTCCATAGGGCAAGTATGCATGGCGTCATGCCTAGAACAAGCCCTGCTTGGATAGGTGAAACCGTTTGCAACGATCGGGCAAGGGTAGATAATCCCCATCCCGCACCAATAATGCCGCCGCCAAGAACGACACCCCAGGAAGATAATGCAATAGCAGATGGCATATGCCCGCCTGCCAGGACCATGGAACACACCGTTGCCAGTGCTGTCTGCGCCGTGAGGAGGTGTTCGGGTCTGGAATCCCGGATATACCAGGCGCTCAAGACGAGATAAAGGGCGATCAATACGGCACCTATCACTCCCACATAACCGGGCACGATACCGAAAAGCGCGAGACCGGTTACCCCGATAAGCATTGCCAAAATTTCCCTTTTCTCGGGTTTTACTTTCATCACCACCATCGATAGCAAGGGTAAGAGAACGGGAAAGAAGAAAAGGGTTATCCGGGACAAGCCCTTCAGTGATACAGCGCATAAGGCACTCCCAAAGAGGAACAGACCGAGCAGGAGACCCCTTTTTACATCCTGAAAGCGTATGATCTGCAGACTCTTCCGATAGATCAGGCTCAGAATCAGATAGGCTGTCATGAAAGTCGAGGTCAGGAACAAACCCCGGCCCATCTGTTCGATGGCTTTTCCCGAAAGAATGAGCAATACACCCCAGACGAGAGCAGCCGTGAGAAGCCCGATTCCTGGCCGCTTATCATCCATTGCCGAGCTGTTGCTGGATCTCCCGTTCGAGGTGCTCCATTTCCTTGGCCTGAGCTTCACCCTCGCCCTCATGATCATATCCGCACAGGTGGCAGATCCCATGCACCAGAAGTTCCATCAGACGTTCCTCGAAGGGCATCTCTGCGTCTTTCGCTTCGGCATCCGCCCGTTCCAGCGAGATCACTATGTCGCCAAGGTGTCCACCCCGTGGTCGTTCTCCCGCCTGCTGGGGGAAGGCTATGACGTTGGTCGGCTTATCTCTGCCCAGATAGTGCTTGTTCAATTGCTGAATGTATTGGTCATCCACGAGCACCACCGAGAGCTCGGAATCTCTATGGCCCAGTATTTTCAGGGTCTCCTCAGCCCACCTCTTCGCGCGCCTTGCATCGATTTTCAGCTTTTCCTGCAAGACCTGTACATCGACGATATTCATCCCTCGCCCCTGTCATAGGCCTTGATGATCTCGGAAACGAGTCTATGACGCACCACATCGTCCTCGCTGAAATAAACGAAACTCAAACCCTCGATGCCCTTCAATATCCGGGAGGCTTCAATCAGGCCCGATTTTGTACTCGTCGGCAGATCCACCTGTGTGACATCACCGGTGATCACGGCCTTGGAATTGAAACCCAACCGGGTGAGGAACATCTTCATCTGCTCGGAAGTGGTGTTCTGTGCTTCATCTAGGATGATGAAAGCATCGTTCAAGGTTCTCCCTCGCATGAACGCCAGCGGTGCCACTTCAATTGAATCCCGCTGGAGGAGCCGCAGGACATAATCATGATCCAGCATGTCATAGAGTGCGTCATAGAGCGGCCTCAGGTATGGATTGACCTTCTGCTCCAGGTCGCCCGGGAGAAATCCGAGCCGTTCGCCGGCCTCGACCGCCGGACGGGTGAGGATGATCCGCTCCACATTTTTTTTCAACAGGTCGGATATGGCCATGGCCATGGCGAGATACGTCTTCCCCGTCCCCGCCGGTCCGATCCCGAAGACGATGTCCCTGGCCCGCATGGTATCGATATAAATCTTCTGCTGGAAACTCTTGGGCATGATCACCTTCTTCGAAGAGGAGATGTAGATCGTGTCCATGAACACGTCCTGCAGGTTGATGTTCCTATTTTTCGCCAGCATCCTCACCGCATACCAGATATCGGATGGATAGAGCGGGAAACCTTCCTTCAGGAGCTTGTAGAGGTCAGTGAGCGTATGTTCAGCGAGCTCCACATCGTAGTCTTCGCCCTTGACCTCAATGGTGTTTCCCTTGAGCGAACACCGCACGCCGATGCATTCCTCGAGTATCTTCAGGTGGGAACAGCTGTCGCCAGCCAGCTGCCGCACGATATGCGTGTCTGCAAACTCTATGGTTGGCATTTAAGCCCTGTCAACCTCTTTTTCTGCCATCTGGCTTAAATATTATACCAAATCCGCCGATCTTACAAGCCCTTAAAGCTCAACCCTTTCAAACCCTTGACTCCGAGAGGCTATTTCAACAGTCTCAAGGAAATCCAAAGATCCGCTAGCGGTGGGGTGGGCGCGCCATACCGTGTCTCTCCATCCCCAAGGGATGCCTAGCCCCCTGAAGATTTAGGTGGGGGAGGGGAATGATCTTTTCCGACTGATTATTGAGAGTATTAAAGGCATAAATGGGAAGATGTTATGGGAAGATGTTATTGCAGATCGGTCGGGGTTGTATTATGTACTGCACATGTTTAGGGCAAAGGTGGTGGACAACTTCAGCGCAGCGCATCATCTGCGCGGTTATCAGGGGGATTGCGAAAGATTGCATGGCCACAATTACCGGGTAGAGGTCGTCGTGGCCGCCCTCGAACTCGATGACATGGGGATTGTGATGGACTTCCGGGACCTGAAGCTCTCCCTCAAGGATGTGCTCAAGGAGATGGACCATCAGTACCTCAACGATCTGCCCATATTCACCGAGGTCAATCCGTCGGCAGAGCATATTGCAGAATACATCTATGCCAGAATGAAAGCGCATGTTCTTGCCCCGGTGAGGATACTCGAGGTGGCGGTCTGGGAGAACGAAACCTGTTGTGCCTTCTATGGTGAGCATGCATAAGTCATGAAGGATGTTCAGCGGCAGAGGCCTGAAAACCCGCTCTATATTCACAAGGTCGGCGTAAAGGGAATTTCCTATCCCATCGTGGTGCTCGACAAGAAGAGAGGTACCCAGCATACGGTGGCATCGATCAATCTGTATGTCGACCTCCCCGTGGAGTTCAAAGGCACCCATATGAGCCGCTTCATCGAGGTGCTCAACGAATACCGGGAAGAAATCCACATCCGCAGGTTCGAGCACATCCTAGAGGAGATTAGGACGGCGCTCGAGGCCAAGAGCGCCCATATGGAGATTGAGTTTCCATATTTCATGGAAAAGAAGGCGCCGGTGACGGGGGCCATCGGGCTCATGGGATACCAGTGCACACTCATGGGTATGGTCGGGGAGCAGCGAGAGTTCAAGGTCGGGGTGAAGGTTCCGGTACAGACGCTCTGCCCCTGTTCGAAGGAGATCAGTGCTAGCAGCGCCCATAGTCAACGAGGCTTGGTCACGGCCGTGGTGAAGTACAACCGGTTTTTCTGGATCGAGGACCTGATCGAGCTCGTCGAGGGCTGCGGTTCGAGCCCGGTCTATGCCATCCTGAAGCGGCCGGACGAGAAGTATGTCACCGAGTATGCTTATGCCCATCCCATGTTCGTCGAAGATGTCGTGCGGCAGGCCGCCTCCAAGTTGAGCAAACGCGACGAGTTCTCCTGGTTTTCGGTCGAGGCGGAAAATATCGAGAGTATCCATAATCACAATGCCTATGCTTATATAGAGGGCGGGGAATAGTGGACGACAAGATATTACCCCTTGGCAAGCTTCCCAGAAGTCTCCTTGAGACCTTGCTGAAGAGCTTTTTCGTTCAAGACCCGGATCTCCTAGTCGGTCCGAAAATTGGCGAAGATGCGGCCGTTGTCAGGGTAGGGGAGAGGAAGCTCATCTTAAAGACCGATCCCATCACCTTCTTGAGTCAGGATATGGCTTGGTACCTGATCACGGTGAACGCCAACGATATCGCCTGCATGGGGGGTGTGTCGCGGTATCTGCTCGTCACCGCACTGCTGCCCGTGGGGACAACGGTGTCCCAGGTCGAAGGCCTGTTCTCCGATCTCAAGCAGGCGTGTTCAGTCTCCGACATCGCCTTGATCGGGGGCCATACCGAGATCACCTACGGGATCGACCGGCCCATCGCCGTCGGGTTCATGATTGGCTTTTGTGAGGGGGAGGTCATCGGGGCTTCAGGGACAAAACCGGGTGATCTCGTACTGCTCTCGAAGTCGATCCCGCTTGAGGCCACCTCTATCCTGGCGCGACAGATGCCAGAACGGCTCAAGCTCGATGAGGCGAGTTTGCAGAAGGCGCGGGATCTCATCTTTGACCCCGGAATAAGTGTGGTCAGGGAGGCGGGGATAGCAACAGCCATCGGCGTAACGGCCATGCATGATCCCACCGAGGGTGGGCTGGCGACAGGACTCCTCGAAATTGCCCGGGCATCCGCCTGCGGCATCGAGGTGGACCAGGATCGTATCCCGGTCATCGACATCGCACAGCAGATCCTGCCCGTCCTGGGCATCGACCCGCTTGGCGCTATCGCCTCCGGGTCATTGATCGCATGTTGCGCCCCAGAGAACGCTCAGAAAATTCTGGCGGCCTGGAAAGGCGCGGGCATCCAGGGCACGATCATCGGCCGTATGACCGAGGGCGGCTTAACCCTGCTCAAGGCTGGCAAGCGTGAGCCGCTGCCGGAGTTCGACCGTGATGAGATTGCGCGCTTCATGGAGCAAGGCTAGAGGCTCAATCCCCCAGCCCCCGATGCTTTTTTACGCTGTTCGCCGGGACAGGAAATAGAAGACCATCATCCCACATAGCGAAATGAAGCCGCCGATATAGAAGACATAGCTTATTCCCACGTAGTCCATGATGATGCCGGACACCAGCGGCCCGAGGATCATCCCGAGACTCATGGCGGAGTCGAAAATCCCCATGGTCGATGACATGCCCAGCTTCCTGCCATGCTCCATGATCATGACGAATGCGGCCGGCATGGATATAGCGCTGCCGAAACCCATGATGGAGCCGAGCAGGAGATAGGTGAAGAATCCTCTCCCCAGCGGGAGGCTGGCAAGGGAGACCGCACTGATGAAGGAGCCGATCATGATGAGCCGTATGGTATTGGTGGGGGATACCAACCTTCCAAACGGTCTCTGGAGGAGGCCGGTAATGAAGATATTGGTGGAGATGAGGATCCCGATCTCGGTATTACTCTGTCCCGCCTTTTTTGCAAGCAGCGGAATAAAGGCCAAGAGATTGCCGCTGGCGAGTGCGTTGATGATGCGGAATAAAAGGAGACCGAGGAGCGACGGGTTCCGGATGATGCCCTTCAAGGTCCCCTCTCGACCTTTTGGATGCCGTCTCCGCATGGGGGGGAGCATGCTCATGCCCAGGACAAGGGCCACGCCAGAAAGGATTGCCAGGGAGTAGAAGGCAGCGTTGATGCCCAGGGTATCGGTGAGTACACCGCCGATAAGGGGGCCCGCCCCCATGCCGAGGAGGAGCGCCATATTGATGGACCCCATATAAACCCCCTCCTGTCCTTCCTGGGCGATATGGGCGACATAGCTCATGGCAAGCGGTATGACGAAAGCCGAGGCAATCCCGTGCAAGGTTCTGATACATATGAGATGCATGGGTATGGATGCTCCGACATAGGCAATCGAAAGCAATGCATAGCAGATGATGCCGAAGAGTATGAGCCGTTTCATCTCGCTCCTGTCGGCCAGTGCTCCGATGAGCGGGGTGAATATGGTCCGGGAGAATGAGAAGCTCGCGAAGATGAGGCCGATCTGGGTGGCCGTGGCCCCGAGCCCAAGGGCATAGCCGGGAAGCATTGGCACGACGATCCCGATCCCGAGCTGCATCACAAAGCTGATGCAGCACAGGATGATGAGTATGCGGCTAGCCATGCGGATGGCTCATACGGTCAGCACTTCCTTGACCAGTGAGGTATCGCCGTTGCCTTCACGGAATTTTTCGTTCTTCAGGAGCTTGATCAGCAGATCCTTGTTCGTGGTGATCCCCTGGATGATGGTCTCATCAAGCAGTCTCACCATGCGCATGAGCGCCCCGGCTCTCGTGGTATTGTGGGCTATGAGCTTTGCAAGGAGCGGGTCATAGTATGGGGTGATCTCGCATCCGCGGAAGAGGTGGGTATCCACTCTGACCCCCGGCCCGCCGGGGAGATGCAGCCTGCTGATGGTTCCTGTCGTCGGCATGAAATTTATGGAGGGGTCCTCCGCATTCAGCCGGCACTCGATCGCATGGCCGGAGGTTGCAGGGGTCGCGGTATCGATGTGACTGCCCGCGGCGACCAGGATCTGCTCCCTGACCATATCGATACCGGTGATCATCTCGGTTACCGGATGTTCTACCTGGAGTCTCCCGTTTATTTCGAGGAAATAGATTTTGCCGTCCTGATCCATGAGAAATTCCACCGTTCCCAAACCCTCGAACTCCAATGATGCCATGATCTTGCGCGCCCAGGTCCAGATGTCTTCCCGGATATGTTTTTCTATGTTCGGGATCGGCGCTTCCTCGATGATCTTCTGATGCCTCCTCTGGATGGAGCACTCCCTGTCCCCGAGGATCCCGATATTCCCATGGCCGTCAGCGAGTATCTGGACCTCGAGATGCCGTGGTGAAGGAATGTAACGCTCGATATAGATCTCGCTCCGGCCGAAGGCCGCATTCGCCTCGCTGCTGACGTTGGCGAACTGGGATCGCAACTGTGCTTCTTCGTAGGCTACCTTCATCCCGCGCCCGCCGCCGCCGTAGAGTGACTTGAGGATGACCGGGAAGCTGGTTTGCCGGGCCAGGGAAACTGCCTGATCGACATCCGCGAGAAAACCGTAAGAGCCCGGTATGGTGGGAATGCCGAGCGACTGCGCGACCTCTTTAGTCCGCGACTTGTTGCCGATGGTCTTGAGCATCGTGCTGGAAGGGCCGATAAAGGCAATCCCATGCTCCTCGCAGCGCGAGGCGAGGACCGGGTTTTCAGACAGGAAGCCGTAGCCGGGATGGATGGCGTTCGCCTTCCAGGTCACGGCGGCGCTCATGATGGCGTCCACATTCAGATAGCTCTTCGCCGCATGCGCCGGGCCTATCTGCACCTTTTCATCGGCATAGGCGAGGTATTCCATGTATTTGTCCGCCTCGGAATAGACCACAATGGTCTCTAACCCCAGCTCCTTAGCTGTCCGCAACACCCTGAGGACGACCTCTCCCCTGTTGGCTATGAGCACCCGCTTCATAATCCACCTTTATGACGCCCCGATAGCACAAGTCAAGCTTTTGCATCTACGGGGTAATCCCTTTTCTACGAAATGGTTTCACGTAAGCCTCCTTCCTAAGATTCAGGGAGATGCGTAGCGCAACATGCCTGCTGGTAAGGGCGGATCCTTGCTTACAAAAAGGGGTTCCCCCTTGTGCCTTGGTTTCTTTCTTCCGTTAAGAGCGAAAGATTCTTGAGAAATCATGGAATACGAGATATGGTCATAGACATGAAAGGATTGGCATCATGAAGAGATGCGCTCTGATCATATCCTTGATGATAGGGGCTTTGTGCCTGCCTGTATTCGCCGAGGATACGCCTGGCAGGTCTTTTCTTGAAAACCTCCTGGTGGATAAAGGGTTCGACCGGCCTTTCGTCGATGAGATGCTCAATGATCCGCGGCTATACTACGATAACGAGATCATCATTAAAAATCTGTATCAACCAAAAGAAGCGCCACAGCCTGCACAAAAGAGGGCGGCAACGGAAAAAAGACCCACCCTTTACATTGATGCCAAATATATTGATCTTGGAAGGGAGTTCATGAAGGACCAGGAAGAACTCCTCACCCTGCTTGAATACCAGTATGGCGTCTCTCCCGGGGCGGTAACCGCAATCCTCATCGTAGAATCCAAGCTTGGCAAGTATTATGAGAAATACTATGCCTTTAATGCTCTCCTCAACCTCGCGGCATGCATCGATCCGGACTATCTTTCCATCGTCATCGAGTCCAATAAGGAAAAATATCCTGAACTCGCGGACGACGCGACGGCCCTTTGGGCAATAAAGAAAGGCGAATGGGCATTGAATGAGCTTTGTGAGCTCATGAAGCTCGCCCGTGCTATCGATATGGACCCATTCGAGATCAAGGGTTCTTATGCCGGGGCGATAGGACCAGCCCAGTTTATCCCCTCGAGCTTCCTGAAATTTGGCATAGACGGGGACTTTGACGGGGTGCGGGATCCGTTCAATATGACAGATGCCATGGCAAGCATAGCAAACTACCTGAAACTCGCCGGATGGGACGAGGAGGCTGGAGAGGAAAGGCTGAGAAAGGCCATCTGGCATTATAATCACAGCCAGGTTTACGTAAACACCGTCATGATGCTCTATCAGGAGCTGTCGAAAGGCTGAGAATGAATCAGTTGCAAAGGCCCAGCGGTAGAAAATCACATAAGTAAACCCAAGGAACAAAACTCAAGGTATAGAAACTGGGTGCAATTCATTACGTCTTGAGAAAGTGTATCGATAGTAACCTGATGAACATGCTATGAATGTCTACTTCTCAACGCAGTCCCTTTGTGCCTTTGTCACTTTGTGCCTAATATGCCTTGAAGGATGCCTCCTGTCATGGTATTTTCGCTTGGGTGGGAGATGTAAAGTTGGATATTGGTGCAATTGTTGCTGAGAAGAGAGCTCTCTTTGAGAGGTATCTCAGAATATACCTCGCCGATTTGAAGCAGTTCTCGACGCTTCATGCTGCATGTGCTTACAGCCTATCCACAGGAGGTAAAAGGCTGCGACCGGTCCTCACCATGCTAGCCTGTGAGGCCTTGAACGGAAGGACTGAGCAGGCTCTGCAGGCTTCGCTCGCCGTCGAGATGGTCCATACCTTCAGCCTGATCCATGATGATCTCCCGGCCATAGACAATGACGATATACGCAGGGGTATGCCGACCTGTCACAAGGCTTTCGGAGAAGCGGCAGCAATACTCGCGGGTGATGCCCTCATCTTTGCCGCCTTCGCTATCATCGGTTCATCGGACTATAGCCCTGAGGTACGGGCAGATCTCTCCCTGTTCATGGCTGACGCATGCGGTATGAACGGCCTCCTGGAAGGGGAGTATGAGGATATCATGGCGGAGGGTAAAGAGCTTTCCATAGCTCAGATAGAGCGTATTTACGCCCAGAAGACCGCCAAACTCTTTGAGCTCAGCATCTATGCCGGGTCCAGAATAGGGGGGGGGACAGCTGATCAGATCCAGTCCATGGTGAGCTATGGCCTTCACCTTGGGCGCGCCTTCCAGGCTATCGATGATATCCTGGATATGACGTCGAGCACCCACATCCTGGGTAAGACATCAGGAAAGGATGTTTTTCAGGATAAGGCCACCCTCGTGAAGGCCCTGGGGCTTGAAGGAGCGAAGGCCTGGGCCGCGGATGAGACGGGCAAGGCTGTATCGGCCATTGCGGGGATACCGCTGGGAAGCGTCCTTATTGAATTCGCCCGAGATATGCTGAAGAGGATGAACTAGGGTATGAATGTTCTTTCGCGCATAGCTACGCCCGCTGACATAAAAAAGCTCAGTCTGTCCGAACTCACACAGCTTGCCCATGAGTTGAGGGAGTTCATCGTGAACAGCGTCAGCGAGACAGGGGGACACTTGGCCTCCAGCCTCGGCGCCGTGGAACTAACCCTTGCCCTGCACTATGTTTTCAATACTCCTGAAGACAAGATCCTCTGGGATGTAGGCCACCAGACCTATGTGCACAAGATCGTCACCGGGAGGAAGGAGAGTTTCCCCACATTACGGCAGACGGGTGGCATAAGTCCTTTTATAAACCCGTGCGAGAGTCCTTATGACGCCTTTGTATCCGGTCATGCAGGCAATGCCATATCCGCAGCCTGCGGCATATGCGAGGCATTCGAAAAGAGCGGGAACCCGGCCAAGGTGATCGCCGTGATCGGCGACGGCTCGCTTTCCAACGGGTTGACCTTCGAGGGCTTGAACTTCGTGGGCATGCGGAAGGAGAATGTGATCGTCGTTCTCAACGATAACAAGATGTTCATATCCTCCCAGGTCGGCGCGATTGCGGATTACCTGAGCAGACTCATGACCTCTCGTAAGGTGCGAAACGTTAAGGAGGAGATCAAATCGACCTTGCGACACATGCCCTACATCGGGGAGAGTCTATACCGAGTCGTTAAGCATATCGAGACCAATCTCAAAGAGATGGTCTCATCCGGAGGCACATTGTTCGAGGAAATGGGTTTCCGTTACGTCGGTCCCATCGACGGCCATAACATCGCCCACATCATCGAGGGCCTTGAGAACATCTCGAGGATGCAGGGTCCTATCTTCTTCCATATAATAACCGAAAAGGGCCATGGGTATATGCCTGCCGCCATGGATCCAGAGCACTTCCATGGTGTCGGCAAGTTCCATAAGCTCAACGGCGAAGCGAAGACGAAGAGCAAGGCCCTTGTCTACTCCGATGTCTTCGGACATACCCTGCTGGAATTGGCCAGAAAAGACAGCCGTATCGTCGCCATTACCGCGGCCATGGCTATCGGTACGGGCCTGGAACCGTTTGCCCAGGCGTTTCCGGAGCGATTTTTTGATGTAGGGATAGCGGAAAGTCATGCGGTGACCATGGCGGCCGGGATGGCAGCCTATGGTCTCAAACCTGTCGTAGCCATATACTCGACCTTCCTCCAGCGGAGCTATGACGAGATCATCCATGATGTCGCCCTCCAGAAGGTGCCGGTGATCTTCGCCATTGATCGGGCGGGCCTGGTGGGACCGGACGGTCCAACCCATCACGGGAGCTTTGATATCGCCTATCTGAGGAACATCCCCCTCATGACCGTATTTATCCCCAGGGATCAGCTCATGCTGAAAGCGATGCTCGAGGAGTCTCTCACCTTAAACGGACCGGTAGCTATCCGGTATCCAAGGGATACGGTAATAGAGTCGCCGCTTCCCTTTCAAGGGTTCGAGGTGGGGAAGGCGGAGGTACTAAGAGCCGGATCAAGGGTGGTGGTCTTCTGCGTCGGCCCCCTCTGCTACACTTCCCTGGAGGCGGTCAAGGAAATTGCGGACATCGCCGTAGTGGACCTGAGATGCGCCAAACCGCTCGATTCCGACAGGATAAGGGATATGGTCAAGACATGCTCCGGTCGTTTCATCGTAGTCGAGGACGGTGTCGTTCAGGGTGGAGTCGGATCAGCTATCTTGGAGATCCTTCCCAATCTTGGCATCCCCCTGAAGTTTAGACTCATGGGTATCCCGGACCGGTTTGTCGAGCATGGGGGTTCCGAGCAGTTGCGAGAAAGACTCGATTTGGACGTGAAAGGCATCGCACGGGCAATATATGAGATTTTATGAAGGTGAGGCTGGATAGGCTCTTGATGGAGAGAGGGCTTGCCGAGACGATGTCGAAGGCGCTCGGTCTCGTCCTTTCAGGCAGCGTCATGGTCAATGGAAAGGTAATCACCAAGGTAGGTACCGAGGTCCTCGATGATGCCGAAATCCTCCTCAAGGAAGATATTCCCTATGTGAGCAGGGCGGGATTGAAACTGGAGGCCGCGCTGGAAGCGTTCCACGTGGATATCCAGGGCAAGGTTGCCATCGATATCGGTGCTTCCACGGGAGGCTTTACCGATGCGATGCTCCAGAATGGTGCAAAGAGGGTTTATGCCGTGGATGTGGGGCATGGTCAGCTCCATTACAAACTGCGGAAAGACAGCCGGGTCGTTAACATCGAAGGCGTCAATGCCAGGACCCTCGATCCCAGCTTCATCCCAGAGCCCTGCGATATCGCCACCTTTGATGTTTCGTTCATATCCTTGAGGCTCGTAGTACCGCCCGTCCTCAAGGTCCTCAAAAGACAAGGGGAGATCATCGCCCTTGTGAAGCCGCAGTTCGAGGCTGGCAGAGCGCAGGTGAAAAAGGGGATTGTGCTGGATGAAACCATCATCGCTGGCGTACTGAATGCAATAGAGACCTCCTTCCGTTCCATGGGACTTTCGGTGACGGGCTGCATTCCCTCACCGATCAAGGGAGCCAAGGGCAATCAGGAATACCTGATGCATGCTTTTTTCCGGGGAGAGACATGAAGATTACGATTGCACGGCATGCAGGTTTTTGCTTCGGCGTGAGGAGGGCTATCGACATCACCTTCAAGGTGCGGCAGAAGAATCCCGGCACCAGGATATTCACCGTTGGGCCTATCATCCACAACCCCCAGGTCATCGATGCCCTCAGTAGGCGGGGCATCGGGATCATCAATGATATCCTCGATCCGCGACTGAAATCGGGCGATATCGCCATTATCAGGGCACACGGTATCTCGCCGGAGAACAAAGCGATACTCAAGGAACGTAGCGTGCGGGTCATAGACGCCACCTGTCCCATGGTCCTCAAGGTTCATGCCATCATTAAGAAGGCGGCCAAAACCTCGGATGCCATTGCCATCGTCGGCGACAAAGACCACCCTGAGATGGATGCCCATCTCGGCGTGGCTGACGAAAAGGGGATCCCCATTCAGACCCTTGACGATGCACGGCAGGTCAAAACAGTCAAGCGGCTCTCCGTGGTTGCCCAGACTACCTTCGATGTTGGGTTGTATAAGGAGATTCTCAAGATCCTGCGGGAAAAGGCGGAGGTCATTGAGATCAACGATACCATCTGCCGCTCTACCGTCGACCGCCAGAAAGAGGTCGAGGACCTGGCAAAGGATCATGATTCTTTCATCGTCATAGGCGGGAGGAATTCCGCGAATACGAAGAGGCTCGCCGAGATCGCGGCGAATCAGAAGCGGCAGGTATTGAGGGTCGAATCAGCCGATCAACTGAAAGACCTCGATACATCGGACATGCACAGGGTCGCTATCATCGCCGGTGCGTCCACTCCGCAATGGGTGATCGAGGAATGCATCGAGCAACTGAGGGCCGTCCAAGTCCACGGGGGATTGATAAACATCCTGCTGACCCTGATTGCCCGCAGCCCACTTTGCCCTTCCTTGGGTGCCCTCGGGATAGCCATGACGGCCCTGGTCTTCTGCGGACTGGGATACCGGTGGGATGCGCTCCTGGTAACCTTTTTCCTTGCCTTCTCCTCGGTCAACCCCATGCGGACCGTGAGGCAATTCTTCAACTGGAGCATATCCACCGGGATCGCCATTACACTTGGCCTTATCGGGGTAGGTTTGACCGGTGGTATGCTGATTGCAGGTATAGCCCTCTTGAGACCGCTCATGAACACCATCGCTATGCAAGACTACCTGAAGAGCCTCTACAGCCTTGTCATATTCATACTGATATCGATCATTGCCCCTCTTGGGCTCGTGACAGCCCCAATCCGTCCGGGCATCTTTCTCCTCGCGGCCTTTGTAGCAGTTCAATACTTGGGTTCCGATATCCTCATCGGCCTCAAGAACATGGAGCGGGACGCCATCATGGGCCGTATGAGCCTGGCACGCTACCTAAGTGAGAACAAGGGCATCCTCTTCATGGAATATACGATCATGGGCCTGGCCCTCATCCTTTTCCTGAGCTTTCCTTTGAAAATCACCCCCGCCCTGGCCTACGGCCTTCTGCCTGCACTCTTCTTCCTCGCCAAGGGCATCGACATCTACAATGACCATGTAATCTTCGATAACCGCCTGTACATGGTTTACGTGAAATCCCTATGGCTCATCCTGCCCTTCATGGGCATCCTCTGGCGCTTCACCATGATGTGAAACTCGGGTGAGGCCCCTGGAGAAGTGCCACATCCCTCTCTCCGAAAAAATGACTGCAGGGCGATTTGAAGAACTCATCATCTGCTGCTGATGGACGGCGAGACCACAAATCACCCCGCAAACGAATAGCTTCTTGATGGCCGAAAAGGATCCTCACGGGTAGATATTAAACTTGTGCTAAATAAGCCTTCCAGAAGGCAAGGATGCTTTCCTTCTCATGTTCCGGTGTGAATCGCGCGGCGACGGAAAGGCCGTTTTGCCTTATGGTATCGATGAAAGGGTCTTTATCGTGCAATTTTTCCAGAAGCCAGACAAGTTTATGAGTCAGATCTATGAAATTGGCTCCATCCGAACGGATAAAATTGTGATGAGGTCCGGAATCGACAATGAAATCCCTGGCGCCCACGCCATCAAAACCGATGCATACACATCCGCATGCCATGGCCTCAAGGATCGGACGTGGATAACCTTCCGAGGTTGAGGTGGTTAAAAATATCCCTGATTCCCTCAACACCCGCGCATATTCAAGGAGCGGGAGGTTCTCTATTCTCACAAACTCGATCCTTTGATACCTGAGAGCCTTTGCCTTGAGAATCTTCTCGAGAACAGGACTAAGGGTGTCTTTCTTTGCCATATAGGCAACCTGGAGCTTCTTCACCTCAGGTTCGAAATAAAACATGGCTTTGTCTATAGATGAGCCAATGATATAAACATGCTGTATGTGCATGCTCCATCGAATGAAATCCGCTATGCTCTTGTTATTAGCCATCACCCAGTCAATCCCGTAGTCCGACCAATTCTCACTCAGGGGCATTTTTTCAAAGAGGTAGATGAAGCTCAGAGCAATCGCGACCTTTTTGACGGGGAGGTTCCTCAATTCCCTCATGATGAGGGGCTGGCTCTCCGGTATGACGATGGTGTCCTCAGGATAAAAATTGGGCTGCTCGCTGAGGTATAGAGTGGGCACAGCAATATCAAACCATACGGGCTTGAAATCTCTTTTAAAATGGAGGAGATGGGCATCATAACCGCTTTCAACCAGGATTTTCACATGCATGTACAGCCTTTTGATGCCGCCAGAAGGAACTGTGTAGTCAGGGCAGAGATAAACAATACGCATTGTGGTCCTACAATAGCAAAAAATACGTTCTCCAGAAATCGATAATGCTTTCTTTTTCAAGCTCAGGGGTGAACTGTGCTGCGGTGGCAAGCGCGTTATGCCTGATCCTATCAAGCAGGGGATCCCTGGCTTGTATCATTTCAAGCAGTCGTACAAGTTTCTTGGACAGGTCGACGAAGTCCGCTGCTTCGGCAAGGATGAAATTCTGTCTTTCTCCATCATCCACAAAATAATCAAGACCTCCGATACCATGATACCCAGCACAGAAGCATCCACTAGCCATAGCCTCCATGGTAGAACGAGGGAAACCCTCAGCGATGCAGGTATTCAGATAAATCTCAGACTCCCTCAAGACGCGGGCGTAATCCTCGATCTTCAGGTTCTCGATGGGGATGAAATCAAGGTCCCGCAATGACCTTTCCCGTGATTTTAGAATCTTCTCCACCATCTCGCTCGCGGTGTCCTTGCGTTTGAGGTAGGCGACCTGGTGACGTTTTTCCCTCGGTTCATAATAGAACAGGCTATGGTCGAGGGAGGTTCCGATAAGATGGACATGCTCAATACCCATGCTCCACGTGATGAAATCCCCCATCGTCCTCGTATTCGTCATCACCCAGTGGATGCCGTACTGTATCCAACTCTCTCCCATGGGTAGGTTTCTGAATATGTATAACGGGTTGAGAGCGATCACGACCTTTCGGATATGCATGGCTGTGAGCTGTTTCATGATATTGGGGAATCCCTCCGGGATGACGACGGTGTCCCTGGGGGTCATGCTTGGGGAATCGGATGAGTAAACAATAGGCACATCGCTTTCGAACCATGCGGGTTTGAACGGACGGTTGAAATGGAGGATGTATGCCTCATAACTGTTGGCCCTCAGGATTTCCACGTGAGTATAGAGCCGCTTAATACCGCCAGAGGGGGCGGTAAAATCCGGACAAAGATAGAATATCCGCATAACTTGTTTATATCACAGGTTTTATATGAAATCATGGGAAATATTAGACTCTCGGTAGAGAGGTTCTTGGAGAAAGGTTCGTAAAAACTCGTTTGTCCCGGTATACAGATCATTACAGGGTATTCAACCATGAGTGAGTTTTTGCTGGCATTGTATGTCATGTTTGAAGACGAGGGTCTCTCGAGAATAAGATTTGATTATTTTTTCCAAGGTCTTATAATAATCTTAAAATAGGAGAAAGGAGGTCGTATGGAGGAGAGGAGACTGTCTGACTTCATCGATATTGCGATCCAGAGGGAAATCGAGGCATTCGAATTCTATAAAGGGCTCCATGACAAGGTTTCCGATAAGGCCGCCAAGGATGTTTTGGATATCCTTGCAAATGAGGAGAAGAAGCACCGGGCATTCCTTGAAAATTATCGGGGAGGCAAACTTGGTGCCGAGGCTTTGAAGCTCAACCGGGTTATCGATTACAAGATAGCCGAACACCTTGAGAAGCCGGATATCAAGGTCAATATGGAGAGTAAGGATGTTTATCTCGTAGCCGCGCACCGGGAACTCAACTCGTACAATTTTTATTCTGGGCTGGCAGCGGTTCATCCGGATGGAAACGTCAAGGAAGTGCTCTTGAAGATGGCGAATGAGGAGGGCAAACACAAGGAGAAAGTGGAATATCTCTATGCCAACACCGCCTTTCCCCAGACGAATGGCGGTTAAATTTGCATGGAACAGGGTTCTCAATACATGCTCTGCAGGCAAGGGGTTGAGGCGTGAGGATTTTGCTAAGTGTATACCTTGCGGTCTTTTTCCTCAGCGCCCTTTTGAGTTTCATCCTAGACCGGATCAATATCAGGCATCTGATGTCCCATGGCCATGAGGCGCCCGATGTCTTCAAGGGTGAGATAGATGAAGTGACCTTGTTGCGGATGAGAGACTATACGTTGGCCAGGAGCCGGATCGGGTCATTCGAGGATCTCTTGCAGGCTGCGCTCACGCTCTTTATCCTCTTGAGCGGTTTCATCTCCTGGTTCGCAGGCAAGATACTTGTGCTTGAAATGGGCTACATTGTCTCCGGCATCTTGTTCTTTTTCGGGATAGCCCTGTTCTTGGGGGTCTTCGAAATCCCATTCGAGCTCCACAGGAATTTCGTCATTGAGAGGCGTTATGGCTTCAGTACAATCACCTTTGGGCTGTGGTTCTCTGATTTTATCAAGACCACGATTATCTCTGCCATCCTCTTTAGTATCATCCTTTCAGCCCTGCTGGGACTCATTTCCGCTGCTCCTGACACATGGTGGCTCTGGATGTGGGGTTTTTACTTCTTATTCCAACTGCTCATAAACATCCTTTATCCTGTCCTCATCGCCCCTCTGTTCAACAAGTTCGAGCCGCTTTCCGATCCCGCGCTGAAGGAGGGGATAATCGCGCTTATGGAAAAGGCGCATCTCAAGGCGAAGGGCATATACAAGGTAGATGCCATCAAGAGGAGCAGACATTCGAATGCTTATTTTACTGGTCTTAGCAGGACAAAACGGATCGTGCTTTTTGATACCCTCCTTTCCTCGCATGCGCGGGACGAGATCCTGGCTGTGCTGGCCCATGAGGTCGGCCATTGGAAGAAGGGACATATCCTCAAACAGTTTGTGTTTTCCACATTCTTCTCCCTATTCCTCTTCTATCTGGCATATCTCCTCATGAACTGGACGCCTCTCTACAGCACCTTCGGTGTCACGGTGCAGGCCCCCTACGTGGGGTTATTGCTGCTGGGTCTCGTGGCAAAGCCGTTCGCCTTCTTCCTTATGCCTCTCAGGAGTGGTATTTCCAGGGCATTCGAGAAACAAGCGGATGATTACGGGTATGAGCTTTTGGGAGGACCACAACCACTTGTGCGCGCGCTGAAGCGCCTGGCAAAGGAGAATTTGTCGAATCTCCATCCCCATCCGGTATTCGCGTGGGTCTATTATCATCATCCCCCGCTGACCGAGAGGATACAACGACTTATTCTGGAAAAGTAATGGTGGTTCTACATAACCAAGGAGTGGAAGGTTCTATTTAAAAACGACTAAACACTTGACTCGATGGGCTCGGCCGTTATTTAAGAAGACAACCCTGAGTTTCACCGGCTTAAAGGGGCAAGAAACAATGGAGGGTATATGAAAACAAAGGGAAAGGATTATTTCCTGGCTTTGTATGATGTGGCGAAGTTGATTAATGTCTCTCTGGACATGACCACTGTTCTTGAAGAGATCGTCAGGGCGGTAGTGGATGCCATGAACGTCAAGGCGTCCTCTATCCGTTTACTCGACTCCCGCAGGAAGGTCCTCATGATGGGTGCTGCGTACGGTCTTTCGAAAGATTATATCCGCAAGGGTCCTGTCGTAATCAAGGAGAGCGGGCTTGATCAGAAGGCGCTGAAGGGAGATATGATATGGATCAGGGATGCCCAGACCGATCCCGATTTCCAGTATGGCGCAGGGGCGAAGACCGAGGGTATCAAGTCGGTGCTCGTTGTACCGCTCAAATTGGGCAAGACCGTGATCGGGTTCCTGCGGGTGTATTCTGACATGGTGAGGGCATTCAATGAGGAAGAGCGGCGATTCCTTGAGGCGGTATCGAACCTGAGCGCTATCGCAATTGAAAATTCGCGGTTCCATAAGCTCCTCAAGACGGATTACGATTTGCTCATAGCCCATAAGTACCGCTTAGATGATAACTAAAGGAGGAATGATCCATGATACGTCTCGGCATAAACGGTTTTGGTCGTATAGGACGCCAGGTCACGAAGGCTGTGTTGGAACGATATTCGGATACATTGCAGATTGCCGCTATCAATGACCTTTCCCCCGCAGAGACTAACGCACATCTCTTCAAGTATGATACGAACTACGGTCGCTTCTGCGGCGATGTCAAGGTCAAACGGGACTTTCTCCTGATCGAAGGCCAGAAAATAAGGAACTTCGCTCTGCGGGATCCGGCTGCTATCCCTTGGGACGATGTGGGCGCGGATCTCGTGATCGAGTCCACGGGACTCTTCTTGACCGGCGAAAAGGCGTCCGCGCACCTCTATGGCGGCGCGAAGAAGGTGATCATCACCGCCCCCGCCAAAGAAGAGGACATCACCATCGTCATGGGGGTCAATCACAAACAGTACAATCCCAAGAAGCACAACATCGTTTCGAATGCCTCCTGTACCACGAACTGCCTCGCACCCCCGGCCTTGATCGTACACAAGGCCTTCGGGATTGAGAAAGCCCTGATGACAACGATCCATGCGTACACGAACGACCAGCGGATACTAGACATGCCCCACAAGGATCTGCGACGTGCACGCGCCGCAGCCATGAACATCATCCCCACTACTACGGGAGCGGCCAAGGCTGTTGCCTTAGTCATACCGGAATTGAAGGGCAAATTCGACGGATATGCTCTGCGTGTGCCGACATCCACCGTTTCCGTGGTCGACTTTGTCGCGCAACTCAGCAAGGAAACCACGACCGATGAGCTCAGGGATGTCCTGAGGAAAGCAGCAAAGACCAGCTTGAAAGGCATCATGGCATGTGAAGATGATCCCCTTGTGTCGATCGACTTCAAGGGGAACTCCCATTCGTCCATTATCGATATCCAGTTCACCCAGGTCATGTATGGAAACATGGCCAAGGTGGTGGCATGGTACGACAACGAGTGGGGATACTCCTGCAGGGTGGCCGATCTCGCCAATTACATGGCCGAAAGAGGTATGAAGTAAATCCCTGATCCCTCGTTCTCTAATGGGTCCAGGGGGAGCAGGATGTTCTGGCAACTTATGACTGCAGGGTATAGCACACTGCGTGTGCTCCTTCGGTTTGGTTTTTTTGCCGTTTGATTGGGCCGCCTGCCCTCTTCTTCGGTCAAGGGGGGGCGATCAAATCAAACGGCTGTTGATCCCCCTCGAGACCAAGGGGATCGAGGGGATTGAGATTTTTGGGCATCGAGGAGGATCATGTCAAAGCTCTTTAGAAATGTCCCCCCATTAAATTCCTGAAAGAAAGGAGAGGATCGTATGAAACCGATTGGTCCCTTGATGTGGGAACACCGACTCATCGAGCGTATGCTGCATCTGTTCGACGGTCAGATCGCAAGGATTCGGGAAGCAAATGCGGTCGATCCGGTCTTTGTAGATATCGCCGTTGATTTCATTCGGACCTACGCCGACCGGACGCATCATGGCAAAGAAGAGGACATCCTGTTCCGGAATCTTGCAAAAAAGCAGCTCTCTGCCGAACATGCGCGGATCATGAACGAACTGGTCGAGGAGCACAAGTATGCCCGAAAAACCGTCGGTCGAATGGTTGAGGCCAAGGAGATGTTCCTGAAAGGGGACAAAAACGCCATACAGGACGTTATCGCATGCCTGGCCGAGCTGGCGGAGTTCTACCCTCGGCATATCGAGAAAGAGGACAAGCGTTTTTTCTTCCCCTGCATGGAATATTTCACGCAAGAGGAACAGGATGCAATGCTGCAGGAATTCTGGGAGTTCGATAGGAATATGATCCATGAGAAGTACCAGAAGGTGGCGGACATGCTGGATGCAATGCAGGAGAAATGAGCTCTAAGAGCATAAATCGGAGGAAGAACATGGCAGAAGCCGAAGGAAAGAACGATCTTCACGCCAAGCCGATAAAACTTGCTGATCTGGCGGGATTTCAGGAACACTCCATCGTGAGCCGGGAAGTCATCAAGAAGACCACAGGGACCGTAACCGTGTTCGCCTTCGATGCGGGCGAGGGTCTGAGTGAACACACCGCCCCGTTCGATGCCTTGGTTTACGCCCTCGAAGGGGAGGGCGAGGTCATGATCGCCGGGACCTGGCATCGGGTCACGGAAGGCGAGATGATCATCATGCCCACAAACCTACCACATGCCCTGAAGGCCGTAAAGCAATTCAAGATGCTCCTGATCCTCATAAAATAAGCGAGGAGGCCATACGATGACCAACCATACATATAAGAGTCGAGTGGAAAGATGCAGCCAACGCATGTAGGTGGCGGGCTTCGATATGCTCCTCCTCGCCAAACCCGCCAACATGTTCTATCTCACAGGCGACGACCGTCTGTGGGCCTTCGCCATGATCACTAAGGAGGGGAAGATCGCCCTCGGCGTGCCCCAGACCGACGTCAGGGATGTAAGCAAATGCGCGCGCTTCGATCACCTCGTGGGTTTCGAGGATGAGGTGGGCATGATCCATGCCACCGCACACTATTTTAGAGATTTCGGCATCCAGCAAGGCACTCTGGGCTTGGAATACACCTTCCTCACCCAGTCCATGCTGGGCATGCTTACCCATCCGCATGGCAAGCCGGAAGAAGTGGCCCCCAAGGACTGCACCCACATCATGTCGGAGCTGCGCATCGTGAAGGAAGACGAATAGATCGAGCGCATCCAGGCATCGGCCAAGGTGGCGGAGGCCGGGATGGCGGCTGCCGTGAAGGCCGTGAAACCTGGCATCACAGAGAGCCAGATCGCCTCCGAAGCCGAGTATGCTATGCGCCAGGCCGGGGCCGACGAGTTCTGGCGAAGCTATGTCTGCGCCGGTCCTCGCACCAACATCGCGCACGGCCTGCCCACCCAGCGCAGACTCGAACTTGGCGACCTGGTAATGATCGACATCCATCCCATCGTGAACGGCTACAGTGCCGACATGTGCCGTACGGTGTGCGTCGGCAAGCCCACGGACGAACAGCAGACTGTCTATGACCTGTTCCTCAACGCCCAGCAGGGGACCATCGCCAAGATCAGAACCGGGGTTGGGATGCTCGAACTCGAGCAGGGTCTGCATGGCATGCTCAAAGAAGCAGGACATAGCGGGCATATCTTCGGACCGCCCATGCACGGCGTGGGGATCGAGTTCGAGGAGGCGCCGCTCCCCGCTGGGCACGCTTTTTTCCATGGCGAGAAGGCTCCCGAGCCCGTGCTGTCCAAGACAGTCATCGCTGTGGGGAACTGCGGGCTGTACCTCGGCCTCTGGGGCGTGCGCGTGGAGGACACCGTCGTGGTTACCCCGGATGGTCCCCAGGTCCCGACTAACTATCCGCGCCAGCTTGTGCGCGAGCCGTAAGCACAAAACCATCCGGCGATGATCAGCGCGGCCTGAAATTGGCGCATGAAGTTTACATCCTCATATTCACCCTGAAGCTGGGGGTGTATTTCTTCACCTTGAGCTGTCCTGCAAAATTGTGACTCGGACCACCCCGAGGCCTCGCCTTTCAGGCGTTTTTTGCGATGCGTCCAATTTTGCTTTCCTGCTAAATTGTGAGCTTTTAATCGAGCCGCTTCCTGAAGCGCAGGGTGGCGCCGGTGAAGAGGGCAATGCCGAGGATGGTCAGGGCCAAGAACTGCGGCCAGAGCACATGGAAGCCGACGCCCTTGAGGAAGACCCCCCTGATGATGACGAGGAAATACCGCAAGGGGTTCAGGTAGGTGAGCCACTGGATGACGACGGGCATATTGGCGATGGGGAAGACGAAACCGGAGAGCATGAAGAAGGGCATGATGAAAAAGAAGGTCGTCATCATGGCTTGCTGCTGGGTGGTGGAGACGGTGGAGATGAAGAGCCCGACGCCGAGCGTGCTCAGGAGGAAGATACACGTGCCAGCGAACATGACCAAGGGGTTGCCGGCGATAGGGATCTCGAACCAGAGCTTGGCAACGATGATGACCACGACCATCTGGGCCAGGGAGATGATGATATAGGGTATGGTCTTGCCTAAGATGAGCTCGAAAGGTTTGAGGGGTGTGACGATGAGCTGTTCCATAGTCCCGGCCTCCCGCTCCCGGATGATGGCGATAGAGGTAAGGAGCAAGGACAGAAGCATGACCACGAAGGCCACGATGCCGGGGACGAAGAAGTACTGGCTGTACGAGTTGGGATTATACCACGTCCTGATGCGGGCATCGATCTTCCCGTAATCCATATGCTGCGGGTAGAGCTCTCTCATCATAGTGCGGTTGAATTGGTCCAGAACAAGCATGATATAGGCTATCCTGACCGAGGCCATGTTGCTCATGCTGCCGTCGGCCAGGATCTGCACGTTTGCGGTTTCCCCCTTCCTGATGTGGCTGCTCATATCCGGCGCCACCTCGATGCCGAGGTCGACCTTGCCTTTCAGGAGCAGGTTCTCGAGCTCCCGATGATCCTTTGGGTAATGGGTGATCCTAAAAGTCTGGTTGCCATCGATGACATCGATCAGCATGCGGCTTTCATGTGTGCGTGCCTGGTCGATCATGGCCACCCTGATGTCCCTGATATCGTAGTTGACGACATAGCCGAACAAGAGGAGCTGGATAAGGGGTGCCACGAGCACGACAGGCCGGTTCTTCTTGTCCCGGAAGAGGACGATGAATTCCTTACGCACCAGTTCGCGTATTCTCAACCAGTTCATAGGCCCTCCTTCTTTAAGAGGATGCAATTGATGGCGGCGAGGAGCATGAACATACCCGTCAGAATGAGGAAGTCCGGCCAGAGATAGCTCATGCCCAGATTCTTTAGATAGATCCCGCCCAAGATATCGATATAGTACCGCGCCGGGACGATATAGGTGAGGAGCTGAAGCACCTTCGGCATGTTCACTACGGGGAAGACGAAGTTGGACAGGAGCATGGAGGGGAGGAAAGTGATCAGGATGGCGCCCTGATTGGCAACGAGCTGGGACTTGGTAGCAGTAGAGATCAAGAGCCCGAGGGTCAGCGCCACAAGGATATACACGGACGAGGCCAGGATCATGAGCCAAAAACTCGCTTTCATGACGATGCCGAAGAGGAGCTGGCCCATGAGCACGGCGATAAGGACGTCGGTGAGGGCGATGAAGAAGTAGGGGATGGCCTTGCCCAGGATGATTTCAAAGGCGTTCACTGGCAGCGATTTGATAGTCTCCATGGTGCCCATTTCGTATTCGCGGGCGATGACCAGCGAGGTGAGCATGGCGCCAGCGATCATGATGATCACGGCGATGATGCCGGGGATGATGAAGTTGCGGCTCACGAGGTCTTCGTTGAACCAGACGCGGATGCGGCCCTCGACGGGCGGATGCATGGTTTCCCTGCCGGTACGGTTGAGAAATTGGACGAGGAGCTTCTGGTTGTAGCCCTCGATGAAGGCGTTGATGTAGCCTCGGGCGATGTTGGAGAAGTTCGGGTCGCTACCGTCCAAAAGGACCTGGAGGGGGGCATCACGGTCGGAGCGGATCTTGGCGGTCCAGCCGGGGGGTATGATCACGGCCAGGGTGGCCTGGCCGTGATCCAGATACTCGCTCATTTCGTGGGAATTACGCAGGGAAGCGCCAACATGGAAATAGGACGAGGCATCGAGCTGGCGGATGAAATCGCGGCTTGCATCGGTCCGATCCTGATCCAGGATGGCGGTCTCGATGTTATCCACATCGAGACTCAGGGCGTAGCCGAAGAGGAGGATGAGAAGCAGGGGAATGGCGAAGGCGAGGTAAAGGCTCCTGAAGTCCCGGATGAGATGGTAGAACTCTTTGCGCATGATGGCCTTGATCTTTCTTAGGTTCATTGCTCTCTCCTCGCCATGAGCCGGATGAAGGCATCGTTGAGGTCCGCTCCCGGTTTGTTTGGGCACGCCGTGGCGATGATCTCGGCAGGGCTGCCCTGCGCGACGATGTTCCCCAGATTGATCATCACGATGCGCTCGCAATTGACGGCTTCATCCATGTAATGGGTGGTGACGAAGACCGTGATATGCTCCTGGGCGAGTTGGCGGATGAACTCCCAGAAGTGGCGGCGGGTGATGGGGTCCACCCCGGAGGTGGGCTCGTCGAGGAAGAGGATCTCCGGCTTGTGGAGCATGGCGCAGCCTAGGGCCAACCGTTGGCGCCACCCTTGGGGCAGCTCCTTGGTCTGACGGCTCTTCACCTCCTGCAATTGGGTCATGTCGAAGATCCAGTCTATACGCTCCTGCCATTGCTCCTGCGGTACATTGTAGATGCCGAGGTAAAAGCGGATATTCTCATAGGGGGTGAGGTCCTCATACAGGGAGAACTTCTGGGACATGTAACCGATGGCGTGCTTCACCTCCTCGGCCTCGGCCACGATGTCGTGACCGGCGACAAAGCCCTGCCCCGAAGTCGGGGTGAGGATGCCGCAGAGCATGCGGATAGTCGTGGATTTGCCGCTGCCGTTCGAACCCAGGAAACCAAAGATCTCCCCTTTTTGCACGGCAAACGAGATCCTGTTCACGGCTACAAATTTTCCGAAGCGCTTCTCGAGATCCTTGACGAAGATGACGTCAGCGTTTGAACGTGTCATGCATGAGCTCCTTGTCAACGTCCTGTATCCTCTGGATCATGGCATCTTCGAGATTCGGGAAACCGGCGCTGATCTCGGAAGGTGTCGCAATGGCAAGCACCTGCGATTTGTGCATGAGGGCGAGCGCGTCGCATTTCTCGCCCTCGTCCAGGTAGGCGGTGGAGACCATGATGGCCATGCCACTCCCTCGCATCTCGAGGAGAATCTCCCAGAATTCCTGTCGGGAGACTGGGTCCACACCGTTGGTGGGCTCGTCGAGGATGAGTGCCTCCGGTTCGTGCACGAGCACGCAGGCCAGCCCGAGTTTCTGCTTCATCCCGCCGGACAGGTTTCCCGCCTGGCGGTCGAGGAAGGGCAGGAGGTTGGAAAAGCCGAGATACTTCTCCTTGCGCCGCTTCCTCTCCTCGCGTTTGATGCCGAAGATATCCATGAAGAACTCGATGTTCTCCGCCACGGTCAGGTCCTGGTAGAGACCGAAGCGCTGCGGCATGTAGCCGATGAGCGGCTTAACTTTGGCCTTTCCGGTAACCACATCGAGGCCGCCAATGGCGATTTTCCCTTTGGTTGGTTTGATCATGGTAGCGATCATCCGGAGCAAGGTAGACTTTCCGGCACCGTCGGAGCCCACGAGGCCGAATATGGTGCCCTTCGGCACCGCGAGGGAAACGTCCTGGACGGCTACGGTGGCCCCGAAGCTCATCGAGACGCCCTCGACCATGATGAACACATTATCGGAGGTACGCATCGGCCGGCATTCCCGCTTTGAGCTCCATATTGGGATTGTCGATGGAGACCTTGACGAGGTAGACGAGCTTGACTCGCTCCTTTTTGGTCTGGATGATCTTGGGGGTGAACTCCGCTTCAGGGGATATGTAGGATACCGTTCCCGGATAGACCTTGCCCGGGAAGGTGTCCACCATGACCTCCACCTTATGACCTGGCTTGACTTTGGCGATCTCGGTCTCGTCCACAAAGATTTTCAGGTCGACTCGGGATAAATCGGAGACGGTCATGATCTCCCTCCCCGGGGTAACCACCTCCCCGGGTTCCACGTTGCGGCTGGTGATGACCCCCCTGACGGGCGCGTGGACTTGAGCGTAGCTGAGCTGGACACCGGTCTGATCCAGGGCGGAACGGGCAAAATTGATTTGGGCTTGCGCGGATTCGATATCCTTCTCGGTCGCCTCGATCTTTTTGAGATTACTCTTAGCCTGCTTCAACACCGCCTCGGATTCGTCCAGCCGCGATTGGGCGTTGTCAAAGCCGAGCCTTACGGAATCGCGCTCCTTCTCCGAGACAACGCCTCGCTTGAACAACTGCTCATATCGTTCATTATTCTTCCGAGCATCGAGCATGACATTTCTGGCCAGGGTGGTATTAGCCTCTGCCCGTTTGACGTCGGCAGGAAGTGTGTTTTTATAGATCTCGAGCACGGTTTCGAGCTGCTCTTTGGCCTTGGTTGCCCGGTCCACGTTCGCTTTGGCTTGGTCGTACCGTGTCAGGAGCTCGGCGGCATCGAGTTCGGCCAGAAGCTGGTCTTTTACCACAGCCTGGCCCTCCTGCACAGGAACATTGATGACCCGTCCGCCGATCTGGAAGGCCAGGTTAGCCTCGGTCGTCTCGACGGTCCCGGAGTAGGAGAGCTCGCTATGCTTGGTCTTCCACTGCCCGTAATAGACGAGCAGACCGACTCCGATGAGCAGAACGACAAAGATGACAAAGATGATCCGTTTTTTCACCGTCCCACCTCCTGCTAGTGACTAGTATCTAGTGATTAGTGACTAGTGGTTTTTTTGATTTAGATGTTTGATCATACTCATGATCATTTTCCCGATCTCTTCCCTATTGTTTTCAGAGGATTCTGAATCCTTGTTCCACATACCCTTTTATCCAGGTGAAGGGCCTGTTTCCATGATTTAAGATCCTTAGGTAAGCTCATCTCCAAACCCCTCTCGTCATGATTCTCTACTCATTAATAACACCCATAGCCCTTTCCAGCTTGGAGTAGCTGATGTTGTAATCGCCCAGGGCAGTCGCATAGTCGGATTTCGCCTTCGTGAGCAGGGTCTGGGCGTCGATGACATCCGTCGACGTGGCGAGCTGTTCCCGGTAGCGCTCCTGGTTGATCCTGAAATTCTCCTCCGCCTGTTCTATGGCCTTGTAAGCCACCCGCACCTGCTGCTCGGCATTCTTGAGCTCCAGGAAGGCATTCTTCACCTCGAGCCGTATCTGATCCTGCACAAGGGTGAGGGTATAGTCCATCTGGTTCACCCTGGCCAGGCTCGCATCGACCCGGTCCTTCGTCTTTCCCCATTCCCAGAAAGTCCAGGTCGCAACCGCAGAGAGATACCAGCTCTCCTTGTCCTTATACGTGCTTCCTGAAACATCCGGATCGTCGCCGAACCGCTCGAAATGTCCCAGGGTGCTTATGGTGGGGAAATATTCGCTTCGGGCGATCTGCACCATGCTTTCGGTCTGTTTCACCTTGAGGGTATAGGCCTTGATTTCCGGCCTGTTTTCCAGGGCGGTCTGCATACAGGCATCCAGAGGTTTTTCAAAGGGTTTGAGGGCAAGGATATCCTCCACCTCGAACAAAGTATTGATATCGCGGCGCAGGAGGGTATTGAAGCTCGACTTGGCCATCTCGACCCCATTTTCGGCCTTCAAGAGGAATTTCTGCCCATTGGCAAGCTCGACTTCGGCCCTGAGTAGATCATTGCGCGGGATCATGTGGACATCGTAGAACCCCAGAGCGGTTTTTTGGTGTGCCTGCAACTGCTCCACTGATTGTCGGGCGACATCACGAATGCGCTCGGCCTTGAGGATCGTGAAATAGGAGACCTTCACCTGCTCGATGGTGTCAAGGGTCTTGACGTTCTCCTCGAGGCTGGAAACGTCCTGACCGAGCTTATTTATCCTATAACTTTCCCGTATAGCGCCGCCTGCAAATATCGGCTGTTTCACCTCAAACGCCCACGTGTAGTTGTCTCTCGTCCCCATGATTAACGTGCTTGGCGGGAGGAGAGGAGGGACACCAGGGAAATGGAAGTACGGTTCATCATTGAGCCGGGTATAGCTGTAGGTTGTGCTGAATTTTGGCAGGAACGCGGAAGAGGCCTCTTTCCTCTGCGCCTCGGCCGCCGCTATCCCTTCTTTGGCAGAGCGGATGGTTAGGCTTTGCTGTAAGGCAATATCGAGGCTCTCCTCCAAGGTCAGGGGCTTGAGGGGCTCGGCCGAAAAAGCGGGGAACTCCATGATAAAGAGGGCTGTTACGGCAAGAATTAACACCTTCACTCCATCCTTAATCTTCATCTCTTCATCACCTCTCCTCTCATAGACAT
>Ga0315284_10001027_pt1 | contig 39049 bp, 36 predicted proteins | sample YL17G09_16_MG_FD_203696 | JGI IMG/M metagenome (GOLD analysis project Ga0315284, IMG submission 203696) | Sediment microbial communities from Yellowstone Lake, YNP, Wyoming, USA - YL17G09_16 | ecosystem: Environmental > Aquatic > Freshwater > Lake > Sediment | place: USA: Wyoming | collected...
CCGACCCCTTCCCCAACAACGTGATTCCGGCGCCGTTGCTGAATCCCGTCTCGCTGAAAATCCTGGAGAATTTCCCGAAACCATTCAACAGCGGCAGAACCGCCGACCACCTGGACAACTTCCCGGCACAGAACGAGCTGGAAGTCATCGATTACTGGACCCATGTGGTCAAGATCGACCACAACCTGAGCCAGCGGAACCGCTTCTTCGTGCGCGGCAACCTTTACGACCGCAGCAGTTTCATCAACGACTGGTTCAAGTCGTACGCCTCGGGCCAGGCCCAGAACTACCTGTCGCGGGGCGGCTCGCTGGACGATGTCCACACCTTCTCGCCCAGCTTTCTGGGCAACTTCCGCTACGGCTACAACCGCTACGTGCGGCTGACGTCGCCGAAGCGCGGCCGGGGCTTCGACCTCACCTCGCTGGGCTTCCCGGCGTCGCTCAACAACGCCATCGATCCCGCCCTGCGCGAGTTCCCGGTCATCATCGTCCGCGCCGGTGGGACCAGCATCCTTCAAGGCCTGAGCACCGGCGAGGACCGGAATATCGACACCCATTCCTTCGTGGCCGCCTTCACAAAAACCAAGGGCGCCCACACCATCGAGTTCGGCCACGAGTACCGCGCCTACAGGTACAACCGCTACGTCACGACCACCAGCGGCAGCGGCAGTTACCTGTTCGAGGAAACCTACACCAGAGGCCCGATCGACAATTCCGCCGCCTCGCCCATGGGCCAGGGATTCGCGGCCCTGCTGCTCGGCATCCCCAGCACCAGCGGCTCCAGCATGATCGTCCGAAACACCAGTTATGCCGCCGAGTCCACGGCCTGGATGTTCTACTTCCAGGACAACTGGCGCGTGAACCGCAAGGCGACCGTCACGCTGGGGGTGCGCTACGAACTGGAAGGGCCGATGACGGAGCGCTACAACCGCACGCTTCGCGGATTCGACCCCGATGTGGTCCAGCCCCAGGAAGCGGCGGCGCGCGCCGCTTATGCGGCTGCTTACGCGGCCACGCCGACCGCGGAGCTTACGCCGGAACAGTTCAAGGTGCGGGGCGGGTTGCAGTATGCCGGTGTCAACGGCCAGCCGCGCGAGCTGTGGGACCGCAACACCCGCAACATTATGCCCCGTGTTGGCCTGGCCTACAGGCTGAACGAGAAAACAGTTCTGCGCACCGGCTACGGCGTCTTTTACAACCCCCTGGGCGTGCGCCGCGGCGATCCGCTTCAGGACGGATACAGCGAGACCACCACGTTCGTGCCGACCAGCAACCAACTGACCTTCACGACCCTCTCGAATCCCTTCCCCAACGGCATCCTCGAACCGGTGGGGAACTCGCTGGGGATCCTCATCGACCTGGGAAAGGCCGCCACTTTCTTCAACAGCCACCCGGCTTCGTCCTACATGCAGCGCTGGCAACTGAGCATCCAGCGAGAGCTGCCCAGGCAGATTTTCCTGGAAGTGGCCTACGTCGGCAACTACGGAACCAACATCGAGACGGAAGTGGCCTCCACCAGCTCGACCGGCTTCACGCCCATCAAGGACCTGAACGCGCTGCCTTCGAAATACCTGTCAACCTCGGTGATTCGGGATGCCGCGAATTCCGCCAACAACAGTTATTGGACGGCAAACCTGCAATTCAATCCCTTCCGGAACCTGCCCAACATGGGGACGTTCGCGAGCAACACGACCATCACGCGGGCGGCGCTCGTTCGTCCCTACCCCCAGTACACCCAGTTGATGACTACCGATAACAGTGGCACCTCCTTTTATCAGTCGCTGCAGGTGAGAGCCGAACGCCGCCCCCGCAACGGACTCACCACCAGCCTCGGCTACACCTGGTCGAAGTTCATGGAAAGGGTGATGTACCTGAATGCCGGCGACGAGATGCCTTCCCGCTCGGTTGCGCAGCAGGACCACCCGCATCGCATCACGGTCAGCACCGTCTACGAGTTGCCGGTGGGCCGCAGAAAGAAATTCCTGTCCGGCATGCACGGGGTGGCCAACGCCATTGTGGGCGGCTGGCAGGTGCAGGGGATTTACACCTGGCAGACCGGTTCGCCGATCACCTGGCCCGACGCCGTGCTGCTGACCGACGGGTCGAACGTGGCGCTGGACACCCGCGACCCGAACCGGTGGTTCAACACCAGCGCCTTCCTGACCGACTCGACGCTGCTGCCGCAGAACCACCTGCGGACGTTCTCGCGGTACTTCAACACCATTCGCCTCGCTAACACCAACAACTTCGACCTGGCGGCCACCAAGAAGTGGCGGGTGAGGGAAGGAATGACGCTGCAGGTGCGTGCCGACTTCCTCAACGCCTTGAACCATACCCGCTTCGGCAGCCCCAACACCCAACCCACCAACCGCTCCTTCGGCCAGATCACCGCCACCTCGGCCGATCCGCGGCAGGTTCAGCTCGGGATGAAGCTGACGTTCTGAAGCAGCAGCCGGCCCTGCCGCTGGGGCGCCAACCTATGTCCATGGCCGGCTGAAAAAGTGGCATCGGGACCGTTCTGCCGCCCGCGTGACCGTCGTCCCGGCAAGCCGGGACTGAATCATACCAGCCCGCCGTTTTCAACGGCGGGGAGGTTGCCACGCCCAAACCTGCAGGAACTTGCCCCACTGCGCCACGAATGCTTTAAAATGGGTATCGAAAAGGGAATGGTGATGAGCCCCTTGCGCGAAATCGAGAGGCTTCTTCCGGCGCTGAGCAGGGCCGAGAAAGCCGCGTTGCTGCAATTGGTCGCCCGCGAGATCGGTGACCCGTTCCCCGGCATTGAATCGAATCCCGGCGTGTGTGGAGGGGAACCGTGCATCATCCGCACTCGCATCCCGGTCTGGCTTCTGGAGCGGGCGCGGCGGCTCGGAGCCAGCGAATCGGACCTGCTGCGCGCCTACCCGGCGCTACGCGCCGAAGACCTGGCGAACGCCTGGGCCTATGTGCGCTCACACGGGGAGGAGATCGAGCGCCAAATCCTGGGGAATGAGGCAGCCTGATCGAGATGGCGCGCCTTTACGCAAACGAAAACTTTCCGCTGCCTGTCGTCGAGGAACTTCGGAAGCAGGGGCACGACGTTCTTACCACGCTGGATGCCGGACGGGCGGGGCAAGCCATGGGCGACGAAGAGGTCCTGTCATTGGCGCGGACGGAAGCCAGAGCGCTGTTGACGCTTAATCGCAAGCATTTTGTCCGGCTGCACGGGCTTTCTCCTGAACATTCCGGCATCGTTGTTTGCACGTTCGATCCGGATTTTGTTGGCCAAGCCACTCGTATCCATGCCGCGGTTTCCGGCTACCGCTCGCTTTCCGGTCAGCTCCTTCGCGTAAACCGGCCGGCTCAGCCCGGGGCATGAGTGGATCGCGGCGGGGGCGCGAAACCGGGGCTTGCCGCCGCCGCGAACATAAGGGTAAAGTAAGGAAAGTGTCCCCAGTATCTCATTCGAGGTGTTCCGCGTGCGTTTTGTGTTGACCCTCATGGTGGCCGCGCTTGCCCTGCCCATCACGGCGGGGGAGATTGTCGAAGAGGTAGCCGCCAAGGTGAACAGCGAGGTGATTACCAAGTCGGAATTGGAGCGCAGCCGGCAGGCGCTGCGCCAGGAACTGCAGCAGCAGTACGCCAACGATCCATTGCAGTTCCAGACCGCTTTCGCCGAGCGCGAGAAGGACTTGCTGCGGGAGCTGATCGACCAGGCCCTGCTCACCCAGCGCGGCAAGGACATCAACATCAACGTCGATAACGAGGTGGTCCGGCGCCTGGACAAAGTTCGCAAGGAGATGGGCCTGAACACGCTGGATGACCTGGAGCGCGCGGTCAACTCGCAGGGCGGCAGCTTCGAGGACTTCAAGACCAACATCAAGAACCAGTTGATCACTCAGCAGGTGATCGGCCGCGAGGTCGGCTCCCGCATCCAGGTCACGCAGGAACGTATCAAGAAGTATTACGAAGAGAACAAGCAGAAGCTGGAGCGGCCCGAGGAAGTGCGCATCCGCGAAATCCTGATCTCCACCGAGGGCAAGGAAGGGCCGGAGATCGAGGCGGCCGAAAAGAAAGCCAAGGAAGTGCTGGAGAAGGTGAAGAAGGGCGGCAATTTCTCCGACCTCGCCCAGCAGTATTCCGACGGCGCCACGGCGAAAACCGGCGCCGGCGACATCGGTTTCTTCAAGCCCGGCATGCTCAACCCGGAGATCGAGAAGATCGCCTTCGGCCTCAAGAGGGGCCAGACCAGCGACATCATCCGCACCAAGTACGGCTTCGAGATCATCAGGGTCGAGGAGAAACACCAGGCCGGCATTCCTACGCTGGCCGACGCCGAGGAGGACATCCAGCAAACCCTCTATTACGACGATATCCAGCCGGCGCTGCGCAAGTTCCTCACCAAGCTGCGCGAAGAGGCCTACCTCGAGGTGAAGCCGGGTTACACCGACACGGGGGCCTCCGGCACGGACAGCTACACGCGCTTGGTTCCCCGGGACATGACCGAGGACGAGCTGATTGCCCCCAAGGGCAAGCGCGGCCGCCGCTCCCTGCTGCCTCCCTGGCGCAGGAGATAGGCGCCAGGTTTCGCATTGACAAGCACCCCTGACACCTGATACCTGACACCTGATACCTGATATGAAGGAGATCTTCGTCCGCGACCTGCCCAACTACGTCAAGCAGACCATCACCAGCTTCTTCCTGGTGCGATCGAAGGAGGCCCGCCAGAAGAAGAGCGGCGAACCATACCTGTCGATGACGCTGGTGGACCGCAGCGGAGAAATCGAGGCCCGCTGCTGGGACAACCTGGCCGCGCTGCCTGCCTTTGACCGGGACGATTTCATCAAGGTCAAGGGTGCGGTCGATGTCTTCAACAACAAGCCTCAGCTCACGGTGCATAAGCTGCGGCGCGCCGAGGAAGGCGAGATTGAGCTGGGCGACTATCTGGCCTGCAGCGCGCGGGACCCGGAGGAAATGTTCACCGAGCTGGCCGCCACCGTGGCGGCCGTTGGCGATCCCAACCTGCGGGCCCTGCTCGAGGCCTTGCTGGCCGATCCCGCCATCGCGGCCGGATTAAGACGCGCGCCGGCGGCCACCAGCCTGCACCACGCCTACCTGGGCGGCCTGCTGGAACACATCCTCTCGCTGTGCGGCCTCTGCCGCGTTGTGGCCGCTCACTATGTCTCGCTGAACCTGGACCTGCTGATGGCGGCGGCGGTGCTTCACGACCTGGGCAAGATCCGCGAGCTGGAATACGCGCTGTCGGCTTCCTACACCACCGAGGGGCACCTGCTGGGCCACATCGTGCTGGGGCTGCAGATGATCGCGGAAAAAGCGGCCGCGCTGCCGGGGTTCCCGCCGCGGCTGCGCGCCGTCCTCGAGCACCTGGTGGTCAGCCACCATGGCGAATACGAATTCGGGTCGCCCAAGCTGCCCATGTTTCCCGAGGCCATGGTGTTTCACTTCCTCGATAATCTCGACTCCAAGCTGAACAGCATGGAGGCGCAACTGCGCACCGACCTGAAGCTGTCGGGGGACTGGACGGGCAAGAACGCGTCGCTGGGCCGCGCGCTGTTGAGACGCGAGCAGTATCTGCGGGCCGAAGCCGGCGGCGGCGGCGCGGAGGCGCAGGCGGAGGCCAAGGGGACCGACCTGGAGCCCGCCACGCCGGCCGATGGCGAGGCAGGCAGCCGGCCGGCAGAACCCCGCGCGCCGCAGCGGACGCTGTTCGCGGCCGCGACCGGCGAGGAGGGCGACCATGTCTCCTAGAACAGCGGGCGCGCGCACCGGGGACCTGCCCGACCTGGAACTGGAATGCATGAAGGCCCTGTGGCGAAGCGGGGACCTTACCGTGCGGGCCGTGCATGAGCAACTGAAGGCCTGCCGCCCGCTGGCCTACACCACGGTGCTCACCGTGCTGGACCGGCTGGCGCAAAAGGGCGTGGTGACGCGGCGCAAGTTCGGGCGCGCTCATCTCTATCATCCCCTCTTCACGCTGGCCGACGCGCGGAAAAGGGCCGTGAACCGCGTGCTGGAGCATTATTTCGACGGTTCGCGCCAGTTGCTGCTCGAGCACCTGGCCAGTGCCGCGGCGCCGGCCCAGCCGCAGCCCGAGGCGCGCCAGGCGGAGGGCGCCCCGCTCGATACCAGCCTGCTGTGAAGAGACGTTGCACCGCCGGCGTCCCGCCCGCCAGGGGCGCCCGAGACGGGCGCGCTCCATAGAAGGCGCCTTTTCATGGTTTCTTGGTGCCGGGCGGCGGCATGTGGGCCCCTGGAACCTGAAACCTGGAACTTGACAGCCGCGCCCTCTTCTTGAATGCTGGAAGAGGGGGCGAGGCGGGTGGCGGCACCCCTTGATTGACAGCAGGCATCGAACCGGGATATATTTCTTGAACCTGCTGGCTCCGGAGTTTCTAATTTCGGGACGGTGAGGGGAAGGGCACTACTTCTGGTTGAGGTTGCCGCATCCGCTAATCCGCGCACATAGGTTTACCAAAGCCCAACGCTCCGCGGCGGTCAAGCACGTCCAGCAGCGGGGTGCCAGGCAGGTACATTTTTCAGGAGGCCGGGCGAGATGGCAAGCGAACAGGAGTTGCTGAGCCGCGAAAAGACAGCGCGGCGCGCGACTTCTACCACTGTGAACAGCGACGAATACGAAAAACTTCTGGACACCTACAGCCATTTTGCCACCCTCAGTGAGGGCGAGGTCCTCAAGGGGCGGGTCCTCAAGATTACCGACAACGAAGTGATCGTGGACGTGGGGTACAAGTGCGAAGGCCTGGCCCCGGTCGCTGAGTTTCGCGACCGGGACGGCCGCCTGACCGTCCGCGCCGGCGATATCGTCGATGTAATGCTGGAAACCACCGAGGAGCGCGACGGCTACGTGCGCCTCTCCCGGCAGAAAGCCGAGCGCATGCGGGTGTGGGACGATATCGAGCGCGCCTACGAACAACAGAGCGTGGTCACCGGCCGGGTGGTCGAGCGCATCAAGGGCGGCCTGTCGGTCGATATCGGCGTGCGCGCCTTCCTCCCCGGCTCGCAGGTCGACATCAAGCCGCTTCATAACCTGGACGCCTTTCGGGGCAAGGACATCCAGGTGAAGGTGATCAAGCTCAACAAGAAGCGCGGCAACATCGTGGTGTCGCGCAAGGTGGTGCTGGAGCAGGAAAGCACCAGCCGCAAAGAGAAGACGCTGGGCGCGCTGTTCGAGGGCGCCGTGGTGCGCGGCGTGGTCAAGAACATCACCGAGTACGGGGTGTTCATCGACCTGGGCGGCATCGACGGGCTGCTGCACGTGACCGACCTCTCCTGGGGCCGCGTCACCCATCCTTCCGAGATCCTGCAGGTCAACGATGAGGTGGACGTGGTGGTCCTCAAGTTCGACCGCGAGAAGGAGCGGGTTTCCCTGGGCCTCAAGCAGCTCTACGAGGACCCCTGGACCAATGCCGAGCAGAAATATCCGGTGAGCTACCGGGTGCGCGGCAAAGTAGCCAGCGTCACCGACTATGGCGCCTTTGTGGAGCTGGAGCCGGGCGTCGAGGGCCTGATCCACGTCTCGGAGATGAGCTGGAGCAAGCGACTGAAGCATCCCTCGAAGGTGGTCAACGTCGGCGACACCATCGAGGCGGACATCCTGGAAGTGAGCCCGGCGGAGCGCCGCATCTCGCTCAGCCTGCGGCAGACCGAGCCCAACCCCTGGTACACGCTCTCCGAGCGCTACCAGGTGGGCGACAAGGTGGGCGGCCGCGTCCGCAACCTCACCGATTTCGGCGCTTTCGTCGAGGTCGAGGAGGGCATTGACGGGCTGGTCCACGTCAGCGATATTTCCTGGACCAAGCGCATCAAGCACCCTTCGGAAGCCTTGAAGAAGGGCGACAAGGTGGAGGCCATCATCCTGCACATTGACGCCGACAACCGGCGCCTCTCCCTGGGCATCAAGCAGCTCCAGCCGGATGCCTGGGAGGCCTTCTTCAGCCAGGCCAAGCTGGGCGACCTGGTGCGCGGGCGGGTGGTCCGCATGGCCTCGTTCGGCGCCTTCGTCCAACTGGCCGAGGGGATTGAAGGGCTTTGCCACGTCTCGGAGATCAACCTGGGTGAGCAACGCGACCGCAAGGGCGCCGCGCCATCCGAGGGGCTCGAGGCCGGCCAGGAATACGACTTCAAGATCATCAAGCTGAACCCGCCCGATAAGAAAATCGGGTTGAGCCTGCGGGCGGTGGTCACCGATGCCGAGCGGCAGGAGATCGAGGAATACCTGCAGCGGCAGAACGCGGCCGGCGCTACCACCACCTTGCAGGAAATGGTGAGCTTGAAGGAGCGTACCAGTTCCGAGAATGACTGAACCCCTGGGCGAAGTGAGGCTGTAGGCTGTAGGCCGTAGGCCGTAAGCAAGGAAGGCCAGGCCTACGGCCCACAGCCCACGGCCTATAGCCCGACAAACGGCTTGCATCCACGGCATTTCTCGGGTTAGATATTGCGGGCTGCAGAGAAAGGTGACAGAGTAGCGAGCGGGCGGGGCTGTCCGCTTCCTTACGCTCGCGGCCCTGTCGTGAAGCCTTCTATGACGAAAGCCGATCTGATTGACGAAGTGTCCCGGGCAGTGGAAATGACGCGGAAAGACTCCGAGTCCATAGTCGATACGATTTTCGACAGTATCGTCCGGGCGTTGCGGGGGAACGAGAAAATCGAAATTCGGGGCTTCGGCAGCTTCCGGACGCGGCAGCGGCAGCCGCGCATCGGGCGGAACCCCAAGACCGGCGCCAAGGTGGAAGTTCCGGCCAAGACCATTCCCTATTTCAAGCCCAGCAAGGAATTGAAGGATCTGGTTAATGCCTCGGCGGCGCGGAGTGCGGAGCCGCAGCCGCCGGCGCCGCCGGCCCCCTCCGAGCCCGTTTCCCAGCCGCCGTCGTCTTCCCCGGCGCCGTCCGCCTGAGGCGCGCCATGGATCGCCTGTGGAGTCCCTGGCGCTACCAGTACGTGAGCCAGGCGCCGGAGCAGCCTGCCTGCATCTTCTGCGAGCACGCCGCGGCCACGCAGGATGAGCAGAACTATGTCCTGCACCGCGCCCCGTTCAACTTCGTGCTGCTCAACCTCTACCCCTATACCAATGGGCACCTGATGATCGCGCCCTACCAGCACGTGCCGGACCTGGTCGAGACTCCCGCCGAGACGCTGGCGGAGATGATGAAACTGGCGCAAGCGGCGGAAGCGGCCTTGCGCGCCGAGTACCAACCCGAAGGGATCAACGTGGGCTTCAACCTCGGCCGTTGCGCGGGCGCCGGCGTGGCCGGACACCTCCATTTGCACATACTTCCCCGCTGGTTCGGCGACACCAGCTTCATGACCGCCATCGGGGAGACCCGCGTCCTGCCCGAGGACCTGCGCACCACTTATCAGAAGCTAAGAAGACATTTTTCTTGAAGCGAGTTTTCAGTAGGCGGTGAACAATTGTCTAATCCGCAATCCGCAATCGGCAATCCGCAATTGGTGGCGCTGGTGACGGGGGCGGGCCGGGGGATCGGGCGCGCCATCGCCCTGGAATTGTCGGCGGCCGGCTACGCCCTGGCCGCCAACTACCGGGCCGACCGGGCCTCGGCGGAAACGCTGGCCGAGGAGATCCGCGGGCGGGGCGGCTGCTGCGAGCCGCTGCAGGCCGATATCGGGGTCGCCGCGGACCGCGAGCGGCTGGTGCAGCTTTGCGCGGAGCGGTTCGGCCGCCTGGACCTGCTGGTCAACAACGCCGGCCAGGCCCCCGCCCGCCGCGACGACATGCTCGAAGCCACCGAGGAAAGCTTCGACCACATCATGGCGGTGAACCTCAAGGGGCCCTACTTCCTCACCCAGCGGGTGGCCAACTGGATGCTGGAGCAACTGGAGAAGAAGAGCATCCCCGCCGGCCGGATCGTGTTCATCACTTCGCTGTCGGCCTACGCCACTTCCACCAACCGCGGCGACTACTGCATCTCCAAGGCGGGGCTGAGCATGGCCGCGGCGCTGTTCGCCGATCGCCTGGCCGGCCGCGGCATCCTGGTGGTGGAGTTGCGCCCCGGCATCATCCTCACCGACATGGTGGCCAAGGTGAAGGAGGTCTACGACAAGAGGATCGCCGAGGGGCTGGTGCCGGAGCGGCGCTGGGGCTATCCGGCGGACATCGCGCGCGCCGTCCGCGCCATCGCCAACGGGGATTTCGACTTCTGCACCGGGGCGCGCATTGACTTGAGCGGCGGCTTCCAGCTCCAGCGCTTGTAGCGGGCCGCGAAAAATACTTCATGGTGTCTTCGTGGGGACAGGGTCGGTTGGGTGGCAAGCAGGCCCATAAATCGGGAACGTCGAGGATCGGCAGTTGATCCGGCGCCCACTGCATCTGCGGATCGCTCAATCTCCATCGACTCCAGCTTGATCCCCAGATTCCGCTGGTTCCGTGGGCTCAAAAAGATCGAACCGCCCTGCCACACATGAGATGGAGATTAGCTTGTGGTGCGCGGAAATCCGGCCGAATAACCGGTCCGCCCGCGCCGCGCCCCAACACTCGGTCACGCCAGAACGTCCACAATTGCGGCATCGCCAACCCTGCCGGACCACCGCCGGCTCCTGCATTCCTCCAGGTGCCTGGCCGTTGGTTTTCATTTGTGTAATCTGTGCAATCTGCGAGCCCAGGCCCGTGTAAAACCGAAACTCCCCGTCACCCCCGCCCGCTGCTGCCGGGGCCGTGCCGGCACCGGCGGGCAACGGAGGCGGGACCTGAGGCCGCCCCCGGTTCTCCGCATCCGACTGGAACTTTGACCTTGCCATCCCGGTCCCCAACGCGCTACAACTGTGCCTTCAGGCGGCACCCCTGCACCGCTAGTTGCAGCGTAGCCACAAGCAAGGTTCCCCTTCGGTCATCCGATGGTGTCCGAGGGCGAGGTTGATCGCGGGCACGAGACGAAGCTTAAGCCTCAGCTTAAGCGATGTCAAGCAGAAAAATGTCGTCGAGTTTGAAAGAAATAAGGGAGCGGTTGGGTCTGAATCAGGCCCAGTTGGGGGATCGGATCGGCCGCTCTTGGCAGTCGGTTCAGGCTTATGAGCGCGGAACACGGATCTCTCCCCCAGCCAGGAAGGCCATCATCGAGTTGGCCGAGCAGGCTGGCCTCGGCGACCTGGTCGATGATTTCCTTGCCGAATGCGAGGAGCGAACGCCGGCAGTCCAGAGCACTCGCCCATCCTGTGCCAATCAGCGCTGGCATGAGCTCCTGGAGCAGATTCTCACCAGCGGGAAGCCTGAGGCTATTCGCGCTGTCCAGGCCAACCTGGACGCCCTCAGCCGGTTGGCCCGACCGCGTCGCACCCGAGGAAGTCAGTCGCATCCCGCATAACCTGCATATGTGCAGGTCTTCCGGCCGGGATGGTTGCTTGTCCTGTGAGGCCCGATCCGCCTGAATGCCGAAGCGAATGTCTGTGGCTCTGTGTTGGAACTTGGCCCTCAGTCTTCGGTGCCCAGAATGCTTCCCAGCCTCGGCAGCCCGTGGTGCTCCTCGCCGCCGCCCCGCAACACGCCCAGCTCCCGGCGCAGTTTCGCCAGGGTCATGGTTTGGATGATGGCCTTGCCGAGCCCCTGCAGCGTGGCCAGGAACAATCCCTCGCCGCCGAACAGCCCGGCGCCGATGCGCTTGACGAGCGCCACGTCGAATCCCACGCTGCTCTCAGCCGCCAGGAAGGCATCGCGCTGGGCCAGGAACGAGCGGCCCGGTTCCAGCTTGATGGCCTGGATGCGGCGGGGATACGAGCCGGCGAAGCCCACTTCGCCGGCCTCGGCCATGGTCCGGAAATAGGTGAAGAACAGCGATTCTCCGGTCAGCTTCCGCTTCAGCACGCCGAAGATCTTTTCACCCAGGCTCTGGCCGGAGGCGCGGGATTTCCATTCCACGCCGGCCGTCTTGTAGACCATCTTGCCGGCCGCGGCATCCTGGTGGTGGAGTTGCGCCCCGGCATCATCCTCACCGACATGGTGGCCAAGGTGAAGGAGGTCTACGACAAGAGGATCGCCGAGGGGCTGGTGCCGGAGCGGCGCTGGGGCTATCCGGCGGACATCGCGCGCGCCGTCCGCGCCATCGCCAACGGGGATTTCGACTTCTGCACCGGGGCGCGCATTGACTTGAGCGGCGGCTTCCAGCTCCAGCGCTTGTAGCCGGCCGCGAAAAACACCAGGCCTCCGCCTTCCCGAGCGGCAAGCAGCTTGAAATCCGCAATCCGCAATCCGAAATCCGAAATGGCTTTGTGCTATTCTTCATTCGCGAAAGGAGCAGGCCATGACCGACATTTCCCGCCGCAACTTCATCCGGCGCGTAGGCGCGACTTCCGCCGCGCTTCCGGCCCTCTCGACGGCGCTCGCCGCCCAGGCCAGAGGCGGCATACCCAAGCGGGTCCTGGGGCGCACCAAGCGCGAGGTTTCCATTCTGGCCTTTGGCGGCGGCAGCCGCTTCCTGGCCTACAAGAGCGAAGAGGAAGGCATCCAGGCGCTCCACCGCGCCCTCGATCTGGGCATCACCTATGTCGATAGCTCGACCGACTACGGCAAGGGCGACAGCGAAATCAGAATCGGCAAGGCGCTGGGCGCGCGGCGCAAGGACATCTTTCTGGCCACCAAAGCCGACCTGCGCGACTACGACGGCGTCATGCGGACGCTGGAGCAGAGCCTCAAGCGCATGCAAATCGACTACCTGGACCTGTTCCACCTGCACGGCCTCGGTCCCCTGGCCGACCTGGAGAAGATCGAGAAAGAGGGCGGGCTGAAGGCGCTCTACAAGGCGCGCGAGCAGAAGATGGCCACCTTCATCGGCATGAGCTGCCACCAGGAGGGCGCGGTGCTGAAGACGGCCATCGAGCGGCACGACCTGGATTGCGTGCAGATGGCCCTGAACGCTTCCCGCGCCAACCAGTTCGAGGAACTGGCCCTGCCGGCCGCCAAGAAAAAGAACCTCGGCGTCATCGCCATGAAGATAGCGGCCCAGGACAAGATCGTCGGGGCCGGCGCGGGGAAAGCCGGGATTGAGTCGCTGCTGCGCTACACGCTGTCCCTGCCGGTCACCGCGGCGGTCATCGGTATGCCCAAGCTGGAGATGCTGGAGCAGAACGTGGCCATCGCGCGCGCCTTCAAGCCCCTGCAGCCCGCGGAGATGGACGGCATTTATCGCCAGGTGGCGCCGTCGCAGGCCGCCGTCGCCCGCTTCTTCTCCGACCACCTGGACGCGTAAGGACCTGCAACGCCGGCGGTCCAATTGTCGTAGCGCCGGGCCTCGCGCCCGGCATGCCCGATTCGGGCATGCCGGGGAAGAGCCCCGGCGCTACATGTCGGTTCCACCTTTGCGGTGCTTCCAGGACGCCTGCTTATCCGGCTTTGCGGAGGCTTTGCGGGGGGTTGAAGCTGGGTGGGCGGACGCCGCTTCCCTGCCAGTCCTGCACTTCGAGCTCGGCGCGTTGCCGGGGCCATTTATAGCGTTCCGCCAGCATGAGGATAAGCTCCTGCCGGTCGCCGTCGATCAGCTCCAGGTCGCGATCGCCAAGCTTGGCCCATCGTTCCTGCGCCAGCACCTTCATCCGCTCCCAGTTCCGGGAGATTTGGTCCCATTTCATGGATCAGGTTCCCCTACATGATTGGATGTTGGCGGAGGGCAGAAAGCTGCGGCGGGAGTTCGTGCAGCCGGCGGCCGTCAGCCGGAATTCAGTTGCGGGAAAAGAAACCGCGGCCGGAACCGCCCTCTTCTTCCTCCTCTTCCTCGTCCAGGTCCTCATAGGGGAGGAGCAGTTCCAGGTCTTCGACGACCGATTCGAATTCCTCGTGCCAGGGCGCACTCAGCGCGTAGTTCAGCCACTGGCCGCCGTGTTCGAAGGCCATGCGAATCCACGCCGTTTGCCCCACCCGCTTGCGCAGCGCCTCGAATTGCCTGGTGTAGGCGCGCCGCTCGTCGCCGTCCAGCTCGCAGTCCTCGAGCTTCTCGAACGCGTCTTCCAATGCCGCCTGGGTCAGCTCTTCCGAAGCGAAGACCAGCAGCCGGGCGCCCGACTCCTTGGCCACGTCCACGAATTGGCGCCAGTCCGGATACGAAGCCCCATCCCAGAAGAGTGCGCTCTCCGGATCAGGCGTGCACGTGCTGTAAAAGACGGGCAGCCCCGACTGGTGGACGTAGTCGATCATTTCCGATCGCACGCGCTTCAGGTCGAGTTCGGTCTGCGGCATAGTCGGACTTCAGTCTTGCTTCCTGGGACGCCGGCATCTCGGCCCGCGGCCTCGAGACCCAAGTTCATTTCGCCTGGCCGATGATGAACACGTCGGTACCCGCGGCCAGGTCGCGGGCCGATGGCGTGACGATGGTGCGGGGACCGATGTGAATTTTCCCCTTGGCGTTCAGCGCGGCCCTCACATCGTTCTCACAAACAAAGTCTACCACCTTTGGCGAGGATGCGGGCGAAAGGGGGCCGGAGGAGGCGCGCTCGGCCGCCGGGCCGGACGCCCGTGCGCCGGCAGGGGCGGCCTCAGGCCTCGTGCCTTTTGACGCCAGGAAGCGCGCCACCACGCTCTGGATGGTCTGCCGATCGGGCAGCGCGATGTGGGCCGAGCTCGCGGGAGCATCGCCGCCCGCCAGGAGGGAAACTCGAGCCGGCGGCGCCGGAATGCCGGCCTGGCTGGCCGGCAGGGAGGAAGCCGCCAACGGCGCCCCGGCCCGCGTGGCTTGCTCTTCGACCGGGCGTGTTTCGTAGGCGATTCGCTTGGTGTTGATCAGGTGCAGGGGCGAGATATTGTCGCCGGTGCTGTTGCCGCCCAGAGCGCCGCAGCCCAGCGTCATGGCCGGCAGCAGCCCGGTGGAGTAGCCGACCGAGCCGTGGGGCGCCGGTGAATTCACAATCACCCGGCAGGCCGGCATGCGCAGCCCGAACTCGCGGATGCGGCCGTCGTCGCGCGAATGGATGGCCACCGTGTGCCCCAGCCCACCGAAGCGCAGCAGGCTCTCGCAAACCTGGCAGCCCTCCTCGAAGTCCTTCACGAAGTAGAGCGCCAGCACCGGCGACAGCTTCTCGGCCGAGAGCGGGTGCTCCTTGCCCACGCCGCGCAGCGGGGCGATCAGCACGCGGGTATTCGGGGGAACCGACAGGCCGGCCGTCTCGGCCACGGCCACCGCCGATTGGCCCACGCACTTCGGGTTCACCGTCCATTCCGGCGTCACCAGCACGCCGCCGAGCTTCCGGATTTCCGCCTCGTTCAGGATGTACGCGCCCTGGGCCCGCAGCTCGGCGAGCACCTGTTCGCGCAGCGGCTCCTCGGCCACGATGGCCTGCTCGCTGGAGCAGACCGTGCCGTTGTCGAAGGTCGTTCCGCGCACAACGTCGGCGACCGCCTTGCGCACGTCGCCGCTTCTCTCGATGAAGGCGGGCACATTGCCGGGCCCGACGCCGAAGGCGGGCTTGCCGCTGCTATAGGCGGCCCGCACCAGCCCGGAGCCGCCGGTGGCCAGGATGACGCCGGTGCGCCGGTGCTTCATCAGCTCGTTGATGGCCGCGCGCGTGGGGTGGTGGAGGCAGCCGATCACGTGCTCCGGCGCCCCGGCGGCGCGGGCCGCCCGGTACAGCACGTCGGCGGTGTGGCAGGTACAGCGGACGGCGTTGGGGTGCGGGCTGATCACCACCGCGTTGCACCCCTTCAGCGCGATCAGCGACTTGTAAATGGCCGTGGAGGTGGGATTGGTGGTTGGAGTCAGGGCGATGACCACGCCCACCGGCAGCGCCACTTCCAAAACCCGCGCCTGGCGGTCCTCGCGCAACACCCCGACCGTTTTCATGGCGCGGATGGCCTGGTGCAGGTCGCGCGAGCACAGCAGGTTTTTCTGCACCTTGTCGGCGAAAACCCCGTAGCCGGTTTCCTCGACTGCCTCCCGGGCCAGGTCCTCGGCGGCGGCCGTGGCCGCCTGCGCCATGGCATCGATGATGGCGTCCACCTGTTCCTGCGAAAAGGCGAGGAACCGCCGCGAAGCCTCGTAGGCCCGTTCTACGAGGTCACGCGCTTCCTGGATGGAGGCGAGATCGGGATCCATGGAGGTGTCAGGTGTCAGGTGTCAGGTGTCAGGTGTCAGGGAGGCTTCCGGCGCCGGCCCGGCACCTGACACCTGACACCTACTTGGCGCTGGGCAGATACCGTTCGACTTCCTGGTGGGGCCGCGGGATGACGTGAACGCTGATCAACTCGCCCACCCGCCGGGCGGCGGCCGCGCCCGCGTCGGTGGCGGCCTTGACGGCGCCCACGTCGCCGCGCACCATCACCGTCACGTACCCGGCCCCGATATACTCCCGCCCGATCAACACCACATTGGCCCCCTTCACCATGGCATCGGCCGCCTCGATGGAGCCGACCAGGCCCCTGGTTTCAATCATTCCCAATGCTTCTTCCATCAGCGCCGCTCCTCGAAACAGGGAAACTTCTCGATGAAAACGTCACACTATCACTCCGCTACCCAAATTTCCAGTGCGCATGCGATTGCCGCGGAAGGACTCGCGACCGCCGCTGTGAAAAATGAGCGCAACCATGTAGCGGCGACCCCGCCAAGCGGGGTCGCCGCTACCTCTTCGCCTCCAGCCAGCCCCAGAGGGTCATGCGGCGGAATTCGCGCGGGTCTCCTTGTTTCTCGGGAAGCAGGAGGCTGGCCAGGTAGCCCACCGTCAGCAGCAGGCCGTGCCCGATGGCCCCGATGGTCAGGTCATGCCACGGGAAGTTGCAGCGTCCCAGATCGAGGATTCTATTGTCGCCCAGCGTCAGGGTGGCCCAGGCCGTGAAGGCGAGGCTGGCCAGGATGCCTGCGTAGGCCCCGCGCCGGCTCGCCCGCGTGCTAAGGAAGGCCAGCAGGAACAGCCCGGCCAAACCGCCGGAAAGAATCGCGGAGACGGAGAACCACATGGAGAGAGCGGTTCCCCGGGTGTGGGCCAGGAACAGCGCCATGCCGACGGCGATGGCGCCGAACACGCCCACCACCCACCGGCCCAGCCGCAGACGCTGGCGGTCGGTCGAAGCCGGCTTCAGCGCGCGGTAGAAGTCCTCGACGGCCACCACGGCGATCGAGTTCAGGTCGCCGGAGAGCGTGGACATGGCGGCGGCAAGCAGGGAAGCGAGAAACAGGCCCGCCAGCCCCGCGGGAATATGCGTACTGAGGAAGTGCGGGAACACCTGGTCCGCCTTGGTGACGCTGGCCGGCAGTTTCTCGCCGGTCATCCGGTAAAACGACCAGGTGAGGGTGCCGATCAGCATGAACACTGTCCAGACCAGCACGCACAGGACGGCGCCCAGCGCGATGCCGTGTCGCGCCTCCCGGTCGGACCGGGCCGCCAAGTAGCGCTGCACCGCCGTCTGGTCGGCCACGTACTTCTGCAGGTACCAGAAAAAGCCGTAGAGCAACAGCACCGGAAGGGTTGGCTTGGCGAAGTCCAGCGAGGCGCTTCCCATGCTGAACTTGGAATTGTCCCAGGCCAGCGCCAGCACCGCGGATGGCCCGCCCGGCGGAAGCAGCAAGAGGTAGGCGAGGCAAATGAAGATGCCGATCCACATAATCAGCGCCTGGCACACGTCGGTCCAGATGACGGCCTCCAGCCCGCCGATGACCGTGTAAAAAACCGTCACCGCGCCCACCGCCACGATCACCCAGGAGATGTCCCAGCCGGTCATGGTGTTGACGGTCAGCGCCAGCAGGTAGTAGACAAAGCCCATCTTCGAGAAATGAGCGAGGGTGAAGGCCAGCGAGGCGTACATCCGGGTGGGTCTTCCGAAGCGCTTCCCGAAGTACTCGTAGGCGCTCATGCCCACCGCCTGCCGATAGAAGGGAATGACGACGGAGCCGACCAGCGCCAGGACCACCAGGATCATCAGGCCGGGCACCAGCAGCGACCAGTCCCCGGCGTATGCCGAGCCGGGATAGGCGATGTAGGTGACGCTGCTGACCAGCGTGGCGAACAGAGAGATGCCCATGGCCCAGGAGGGAATCGAGCGCCGGGCCACGAAGTACGTTTCCGTGGACGTCTGGCGCCTGGAAAACCGCAGCCCGAGGTAGGCCATGGCGGCCATGTAAACGGCCACCACCAGGAGGTCCAGCAGCCGCAGAGTTGTCATGGCAGGCCCCGCGCCGCCGAGTGTACATCAAAGCCACGCCCGCGCCATACTGGTCAGTCACGCAGGGACGCAGTCACGTGTGCATAATGTCATGGGGGAGCCAGTGAAGAGAAACAGGTCGCGCAACAAGAATCCAATGCACCCCAAACCGGACCCGCTCGGACTGATCGGGCTGGGATTGCTGGGCTCGGCGCTGGCCGAGCGGTTTCTCGGCGCGGGTTTTCGCGTCGTGGGCTTTGACATTCAAACAGAGCGGCGCGAGAACCTCTGCCGGCTCGGTGGCGACGCAGTTACATCAGCGGCGCTGGTGGCCGCAAACTGCCGCCGCGTCGTGCTCTGCCTGCCTGATTCCGAGATTGCCGCCGCGGTCCTGGCCGAGGCCGGGCCGCACCTTGGCCCGGGCGCAATCGTGGTGGACACCACCACGGGGGAGCCGGAGCAAATGGAAGCGCTCGGGAGAGGGCTGCGGGAGCGAGGCCTCGAGTATCTGGACGCCACGGTGGGCGGCTCCAGCCGGCAGGTTCGGGCGAGCCAGGCCATTGTCATGGCGGGGGGCGACGCCGAGGCCTTCGCGCGCTGCCGCGACCTGTTCGCCTGCTTCGCGCCCCAAGCCTTCCACCTTGGACCATGCGGAAGCGGCGCGCGCATGAAGCTGGTGGTGAACCTGGTCCTGGGGCTGAACCGCGCCGCGCTGGCCGAGGGCCTGGCCTTCGCCGCCGCTTGCGGCGTGGACCCGGCTGTGGCGCTGGAGGTGTTGAAGGCCGGGGTCTCCTATTCGCGGGTGATGGAGACCAAGGGGCCGAAGATGCTGGCCGCCGACTTCACTCCCGAGGCGCGCCTGTCGCAGCACCTCAAGGACGTCTGCCTGATCCTGGCCGCGGGAGAGCGCTGTGGCGCCCGCCTGCCCCTTTCCGGCCTGCACCGCAAGCTGCTGGAGCGGCTGGAAGCCGCCGGTCTGGGCGCGGCCGACAACTGCGCCATCATCGAAGCTTTTCGCCAGCGGTGAAGGGGCCGGAGCCGCAGATTGCGCGGATTTCGCAGACTCGCCAGTAACAGTTAATCTGCGTAATCTGCGTAATCTGCGGATTGGTCTCAACGTCAATCGCGATCCCGCCCACGCAATTCCGCCAGGTCAATTGAGAGGTGGATCTTCCCGCGCAGCGCCATGGCCTTTTCGTACGGGCCCGGCCGTTTCTCAGGCCGCGGGCGTTCAGTATGCGTTTTGGCACTTCTCTTGCGCTTCTTCATACACCCAGATTAAAGCAGAAAGGCGCCAAGGCTGTGTGCCTTGGCGCCTTTGCGTCTTGGTGGCGAGAAAGCCGTTCAAAACTGCAGGCGGAGGTTGAACTGGATGGTGCGGCTCAGTCCGCGTTGCGTGGTGATCCGCCCGAAGTTCGAGCTGGTAACGTCGGTGTTGGGATTGTCGAAGTTGGTGTGGTTGGTGGCGTTCAGCAGGTCCACCTGGAAGCGCGCCTTGAAGCCCTCCTTGATCCGGAAGTCGCGCTTCACGTTGACGTCCCAGTTGGCTATGCCCATGCCGCGCAAATCGCTGAAGTTGGCCGGCAGCACACGGGCGTGGTAGGTAGGCTGGAAGGCTGAGCGGCCTTCGAAGCCGACGAAGCCCGAAGGAATCGGGTTCCGGTCGCTGGCCTGCGCCGTCCCCGACCGTCCGTAGGAGATCGACGGATCGAACCAGACGTGGATGTCTTTCGAATTCACCTGGTCGTGCTTGAGCAGGTCGGCGAGCTTCGTGATGTCGCCGTAGAAGAAGCGGTCGCCGAAGCCGAGCACCTGCCCGGAGTTGCGCTGGTAGATCCAGCCCACCGACCAGCCGCCGAGCACGTGCTGGATGGGCCCCTTGCTGACGAACCGCCGGCCCTTGCCGAACGGAAATTCATAGATGCCGCTCCACACGAAGCGGTGCGGCCGGGTATTGTTGTTGAGCTGCCAGCTCGGCGTTGTGTCGTACTCGTTCATGTACCAGTTCTGCGACTCGCTATTGGCGTAGGTGTACAGCCCGGTGGTGCTGAAGCCGCGGGCGAAGCGCTTTTCGACCTGCACCTGGAGGTCGTGGTAGCGGACGCCGCCGTATACGTCTTCCCGTTTCTGCCCCGGACGCAGGCCGGCAAAGGTGCCGCGCATTGCCGGGATCAGGCGCAGCAGGGTCGCCTTGCTGATGTTGGTACCGGTAAACGTGCCCTGCGTGCGCAGGTAGTTCCACACCAGCGTGTTAGACGCGAGCGAGGCGAAGTTCGCGGTGTTGAACGGATTGCCGGCAGGCACGTTCCCATCCATGTCCTGTTGCAGCGCGTTGTTCCGTACGTTGCCGGTGTCGAAGTACTTCTGCGGCAAATAGTTGATGCGCGGCGGGGCCGGGATCCGGCTCCAGGCGCCGTTATAGGAAACGTCGAGCACCAAGTTGTGGCTGAACTGGCGCTGGAGGCCGACGCGCCAGCGCTGCTGCCGCGGCGGGAGGTAGTTGCGCGGGTAGTAGGTGTAACCGCGGCCGGCAAAGTAGACGCCACCCAGGGTGTTGCGATACGGCGTGTCGAACCGGGTTCCGTCGGCGCGCACCGCGAACGGGTTGCTCAGCGGCGTGTTGCTGGCCGAGAGGGCGGCCGCCGGGATCGGCTGGTTGTTTACGCCGCAGCAATACGACAGGCCGCTGTCGGTGGTGATCACCGTGCTGGTGCCCTGGCTGAAGCCATCCTGCGAAGGCCGGTCGTTGTTGGGGTTGAAGGTGTCGGCGTACCAGCCGTAGCCGGCGCGGATCACGGTGCGGGGCGAAATCTGGTAGACCACGCCGGCGCGCGGCAGGTAGTGGCGCGCGCCATCGGTCCACCCTTTCCCCTGCTGGCCCATGAAGTAGCCCGCCCCCTGCACCTTGAACTGGCTGGCCGGCAGCTCCGCCAGGGGGTTCTTGGCGTAGGCCGCCTCGACCGCGTCCGAGAACGGATAGCGGTAGTTGAAGTCGAAGCCGCCCGCCCAGGCGCGGTTGAACCGCTCGCTGATCCCCTGCTCCCACTCGAAGCGCAGGCCGAAGCTGAGGCGCAGCCGGCTGGTCAGGCGCAGGTCGTCCTGGGCCCAAAAGCTGTGCCAGGGCGTGGACCACAGCGCCGAGTCGTTGCCGTCGATACTCATGCTGTTTGGCATCCCCATCATGAAGGCGGCCCAGGAGAGGCCGGTGGTCAGCGCCGTGTTGTCGGTGTTCGAGGACCTCATGTACGAGTTGTTGAACTGGAAGCGGCCCGAAGTGTAGCCGGGGCCGGCGGTGGTGGTCCAGTAGCGCCGCTCGTCCCATCCCAGGTTCACGCTGTGCCGGCCGCTCACCTTGGTCAGGGCCGCCCGCAGCGTGCCGGTGCTGCCGCGAATGTTGATGGCCGGATAGCCAGCGCTGACCGATTCGATGTTTGAGATATCAATCCGTGGCAGCAGGCGCAGGTCGCCCGCCCGCTGGTCGAGGTAGGCCGGCAGGCCCACGTCGCTGGGTTTGAACTTGAGAGGAACCGGCTGCACCGCGCCCTCGTTGAATCGTTGGTAGGCCACCGTCACGTTCAGGATGGTGCTGCCGCTGATGCTCCAGACATAATCGCCGCTGCCGCCCTTGTTGATGCGCGTCAGCCCGTTGGTGTGCAGCCCGCGCATGGTTTCGTACGTCCAGTCGTACTCGTCGGCCAGGCGGTGGTTCCAGTACCACTTGGCGGAGATCTTGTGCCGCTCGTTGAAGGCGTAGTCGGTGCGCTGCAAGATCGAGTTGAAGCGCTCGTTCTTGGGCATCGCCGAACCGTAATAGTTCAGCGACCCTTCCGGCGTGACCAGGCCGGGGACGTTGTTCGGCTGCGGATACACCTTCGCATAGAAGCTGTACATCGGGTTGAGGATCGGGATGCCCTTGTTGCCCGGGAAGGGATCGCGGATCACGTTGTTGCCCGAAAGGCGCGCCGTGCGCGGGTCGTAGATCTGGTATTTCGGGTCCAGCGCCAGCAGGTCGGAGAAATCGCCCGTCCGCCACGCCATCTTCGGCACCGTGCGGTTGATGGAGTCGGTGGTCTCCGCCTTGTTCTGGTAGATGCCGTTGTAGCTGAAGAAGAAAAAGAACTTGTCGCGCCCGTTGTAGAGCTTGGGGATGCGCACGGGCCCGCCGATGGTCCCGCCGAACTGGTTCGAGCGCCCCGTCGCCTGTTTCTGGGAGTCTTTGGAAATCTTCCCCTGCGCTACCTGGCTTTCCCACAGCAGGCGCGTGAAGTGGGGCGTGGCGTTCCAGCGTTGCTGCCAGTGCTGGTCGTAGAGCGAGCCGTGGTAGTCGTTGGTGCCCGATTTGGTCGACACGTTGACGAAAGCGCCGGAGGTGTGGCCGACGGAGGCGTCGAAGTTGGCGGTCTCCATCTTGAATTCCGCGATCGCGTCCGACGGCGGGACGAAGCCGACGCGGCGGCCCGTGCCGGTCACCGTCGCGCCGTCAATTCCGTATTCGTTCTGGCCGATGCCACCGGCGGTGTTGAAAGCCGAGGTCCCGCCGTTGTCGAACGGACGGCGGTACTCCGGCTGGCCCGTCCATTGCATGCCGGCGGCCAGCCCCGTCAGCGCGAAGGGGTTCATGTCGGAGTAGGGCAGCTCGATCATATGGCGGGTGTCGATGACCCGCCCGCCGGAGGCCGACGTGGTCTCCAGCAGCGGCGCTTCGGCGGTGACGGTCACCGTCTCCGCGATGTTCCCGACCGCCAATTCAACGGTGATCTCCAGCCTGGAACCGACGGACAGTTCCACCGGCCCGCGAACCGTCTTTTTAAAACCGGACAGCTCGACGCTGATCGTGTACCTGCCGCCAGGCAGCAGGGGCACCTCGTAGTAACCCGTTGCATTGGTTGTGGTTCGGGCGACGGAATTGGTTTCGATGTTGGTGATCACGACTGAAGCGCCGGGCACCACCGCACCCTGCGGGTCGGTGACGCGCCCCAGGATGGTGCCGCGCGCCTCCTGCCCGGCGGCCGGCAACGCCGCCATCACCCCCAGGCAAAGGACAACTATCCCCGTAAACAGACGATGTCTCAGCATTTAGCGCCTCCTAATCCAACGGATGGACGAGATGGGAAAGCCCCCAGGCAGGCAAACGGCACCTCGGCCGTGATTCTCCCACCATGATTAACGATCCCCCTCACTCCGTCGGTCTCCGCGTCCAATCTGCGGTCCCCGTAAAAAGCCGAACTTGACCGTTGAAGACGATTCCAGCATTTATCAGAAACACAACCGCTTGTCAAGCTATCGCGCCTCGAGCGCCTCGAGATTCCCCCTGAGCGGTGTACAATCGAACGCGATGGCGCAAGCGAGTTTCCATGAGGATTTCAGCCGCGGGTACCAGGGCGGGCGCTCATCCGAACGCGCCTTCGGGTTGCAGTTTGCCATCCTGCTTACGGGGATTGCCCTGTGGCCCCTGATCGGAGGGAGACATCCGCGCTGGTGGGCGCTGGCCGCCGGCGCGCTGCTGCTCCTGGTTTCCCTGGCCCGGCCCTCACTTCTCGCGCTCCCCAACGCCGCTTGGAATCAGTTGAGCTTGCTGCTGGGCCGGGTGGTCAACCCGCTGGTGACAGGATTGCTTTTTTTCACCGTGTTCGTGCCCACCGCTCTGATCTCCCGGCTATGGGCGCGAGACGCGCTCCGGATGCGGTTTGACCCCCAGGCGGACACCTACTGGATCAGCCGTCAGCCGCCGGGGCCGGCTGGCGACACCATGCCACGCCAGTTTTAGCCCGAATGCGGGCCAGCCCGACCGCGGGCCAGCCCGAATGCGGGCAAGGAGGCTTGAAGATGTCCTTCCTTTTGGAGCTGTGGGCATTCCTCCGCATCCGGAAGAAGTTCTGGCTGCTGCCGATCATCGTGGTCCTGGTGCTGTTCGGGGGCCTGCTCCTTTTGGCTCAAACCTCCGTGGCGCCCTTTGTGTACACCCTGTTCTAGTCCGCTAGGCATGCGCATCCTCGGCATCTCCGCCTTTTACCACGACAGCGCGGCGGCCTTGATCTCGGACGGCGAGATCGTGGCGGCCGCCCAGGAGGAGCGCTTCAGCCGCAAGAAGCACGACGCGCGCTTCCCTCACCACGCCGTCGCCTACTGCTTGGGCGCGGCCGGCGTGCCCTTGGACGGCCTCGATTACGTGGTTTTCTACGACAAGCCGTTTCTGAAATTCGAGCGCCTGCTGGAGACCTATCTGGCCTTCGCCCCGCAAGGCCTCCGCTCCTTCCGGATGGCCATGCCGCTCTGGATCCGCGAGAAACTCTTCCAGCGGAAACTCCTGGTCGAGGAGTTGCGCAGGCACGACGCCGGGTTCGATGGCCGGAGCCGGCTTCTGTTCGCGGAACACCACCTGAGCCACGCGGCCAGCGCCTTCTTTCCTTCCCCGTTTGACGAGGCGGCGGTGCTGACCATGGACGGGGTGGGAGAATGGGCGACCACCTCGGCGGCCATGGGCCGCGGAAATCGCCTCGAGATTTTCAAGGAGATTCATTTCCCGCACTCCCTGGGCCTGTTGTATTCCGCGTTCACTTACTACACGGGATTCAAGGTGAATTCCGGCGAGTATAAGCTCATGGGCCTGGCGCCCTACGGCGAGCCGAAATACGCGCAGCGGATCACCGACAACCTGATCGACATCAAGGCCGACGGCTCCTTTCGCTTGAACCTTGCCTATTTCGACTACTGCACCGGCCTGACGATGACCAACGGCGCGTTTCATCGCCTGTTTGAAGGACCGGCGCGGCGTCCGGACGAACCATTGACGCAGAGACACATGGATCTTGCCGCTTCCATTCAGGCCGTGCTGGACGAAGTGGTTGTGCGGATGACGCGCTCACTGGCGGCCGAGACGGGCCTCGAGAACCTCTGCCTGGCCGGCGGCGTGGCCCTCAACTGCGTGGCCAATGGGAAGGTCCTGCGGGACGGACGGTTCCGGAGAATCTGGATTCAGCCGGCGGCGGGGGATGCCGGCGGCGCGCTGGGCGCGGCCCTGGCCGCCTTTCACCTGTTTCAAGGGCAGCCCCGGCGACCCCAGGCGGCGGGCGACGCCATGAAAGGCGCCTATCTGGGGCCTTCGTTCACCCAGCAGGAAATCGAGACGCGGTTGCGGGCCGCCGGGGCCCGCTTCCTGGTTCTGGACCACTGCGCGCTCCTCCAGGCCTGCGTGAAGGCCCTGGTGGAGGGGCAAGCGGTGGGCTGGTTTCAGGGCCGCATGGAGTTCGGGCCTCGGGCCCTGGGGGCGCGCTCGATTCTGGGCGACGCCCGCTCTCCTACCATGCAATCCCTGCTCAACCTGAAAGTCAAATACCGCGAGTCGTTTCGGCCCTTCGCGCCTGCGGTCCTGCGGGAGGACGCCCGGGACTGGTTTGATCTGGACGCCGACAGCCCCTACATGCTTCTGGTCGCGGATGTCGCTTCCGGCAGGCGACGGCCCGCCGCTCCCGATGAGGCGCGCCTCTTCGGCCTCGACCGCCTGAGAATCCAGCGTTCCGAGATCCCCGCCGTGACCCACGTGGACTATTCCGCGCGCATTCAGACGGTCGACCGCGAGACAAACCCGCTGTTCCACGCGCTGCTTTCCGCCTTCCGCCAGCGGACCGGCTGCCCGGTGATGGTCAACACCAGCTTTAACGTGCGCGGCGAGCCGATCGTATGCACGCCGGAAGATGCCTTCCGCTGCTTCATGGGAACGGAAATCGAGGCGCTGGCCATCGGCAATTGCTTTCTGGAAAAACAGCAGCAGGAGGGCAGCCTGAAGCGCGGCTACGCGGCCCGCTTCGAGCCGGATTGAGGTTACCTTGTACAGCGGGCGCTACCGGCCGGGAATGAGGCGGGCGTGCAGGCTGGCAAATTCGGTGGTGGCCAGGCCGTTGGCGGGAAACTCGGCGCGCAGCTCTTCCAGCAGCCGCTCCGCCTGCTCCGGCTGCTTCTCGCGCAAATAGAGGGAAGCCAGCAGCAGCTTGGCAAGGGGGCGCAGGTAACGGCCCCGCGCCGCGGCCACCTGCAACTGCTCGATGCCCTTCTTCTTGTCTCCCCGCACCGAGTCGAAGCGCGCGAACCAGCGCGCGTAAAAGGGCAGGCTGCCGGCCAGGTACTCGATGAAGCCGCCGGCCGCCCAGGCGTCGTAGGCTTCCGGGTTGATGCGCAGCAGCGCCTGGGCATAGCGGTTGCACTTTTTGAAGAGCAGAAGCGAGGCCCACGGCCGCCTCTCCACCAGGTTCACATAGTCGGCCTGTGTGCCGTAGGCGATGACCAGCGCCAGCAGCGCATCCTGGTGCTTGGGGTTGGCCGCCAGGTGCGCTTCGGCCCGGGCGATCGTCTGGCGCGCCTGTTCATAGAAGGCCGCCCTGTGGCGCGGGTCGGGCCTGGAGACCGGAGCGCGCGCGGGCTTTCCTGGCGGGCTCGCGTGGCGGGCCAGGTAGAGGCGGTTCAGTTCTTCCAGCAGGTGGGTGCTCAGGCGCGAGGCGGGCCCCAGGGGGTGTTCGGGATGCTCCTGGGTCCAGCGGTCGAATTCCGCGCGTGCCCGGTCGAAGTGCAGGTTGTACAGCTCGTGGAAGCCGGAGTCCAGCGCCGTGGGCTCGGGCCGCGGCGCTGCCCGGCACACGGCTGCGCTCAGCAGAATAGCTAACGCCGGCAATAACGGCCGGAGATGCGACATATGGCCTTGCTCTCGCGGTCGGTCATGACCGGGGCCGAAGGTTGAAGGCAGTTCATCCTCCAGCCTCTTCAACGCCGGTACAGGTACAGGGTGTGCTGGCGGAAATCGCCCTGGTCGTCCCCCACGCTTTCGGTCTTCTCCGCCTTCCAGCCCGGGACTTCGAAGTCGTGCGACACCACCCGCGCGCCCTTGCGCAGCATCTTCTCCAGCCGCGGCTTCAGTTTCTCGTTGGCGCTGGTCAGCAGGTAGAGGGTGACCACAGTGGCCGGCTTCAGATCGACCTGCAGCAGATCGCCGTGGATGACCTTCACCTTGTCCTGCAGCTTCAGCTCCTTGATGCGTTCCGAGGTCTGCTTGTACAGCTCGTCGTCCAGCTCCACGCCGACGGAATGGGCCGCGAATTTCTGGGCCGCCATGATGATGATGCGGCCGTCGCCGCAGCCCAGGTCATAGACGGTGTCGCCGGCCTTGACCTCGGCCAGCTTCAGCATCCTCTCCACCACCTCTTCGGGAGAGGGCACGAAGGGCGCCAGTTTCTCGCCCCCCTTCTTCTCTTCCTGCGCCGCCAGCGAAGCAGGCAGAATCGCCAGGCAAACCGCCACTACCAGGATTGCCGCCAAAGCCCAAACCTTCTTCTCTCGGGACATGCCAGACTCCTTCCACCTCCAGCGACCACGCGTGACCGACCCTATAGGCCGTGAATTTTAACTTTTCTCCGGCACCCGGCACAAGAGCAATAGGCGAACCGCCGCGCGAACCCACTGGGCGAGCCCACTGGGCAAGCCGGGGAGAGCGATCGGCACCCTGCCAGGCGAAGTTTCCCGGGGAGGCCGGCCGCCTTTGACGGGTGGCTGGTCCGGGTGTAGCATCGAGAGAAGGGTCGAACTGTCTTGTATCCGGGCCTGATTTCGCTGGCGCTTCTCTGGATCACGGCCCTGCTCCAGTGGCCGGCGGCCGCACCTTCCCCCATCGGCTAGGACGGAGGCGATGACCATGACGTTTCAACTTACAAGCAAAGCTTTTTCCTACAACGGGGAAATCGGCAGGCAGTACACGTGCGACGGGAAAGACAGCTCGCCGCCGCTGGAGTGGAGCGATCCTCCGCCCCAGACGCGAAGCTTCAGCTTGATCTGCGATGACCCGGACGCGCCGGTCGGCACCTGGGTCCACTGGGTGCTTTACAACCTGCCGGAAAGCGCCCGCGGCCTGCCGGAAGCAGTGCCGGGAGAGGCGGTCCTGGGCGATGGGAGCCGCCACGGCGTCAACGATTTCCGCCGCCTGGGGTACGGCGGCCCCTGCCCCCCGCCGGGCCCCGCCCATCGATACTTCTTCAAACTCTACGCGCTGGACACCGTGCTCGACCTGAAGCCCGGAGCCGTCAAAAAGGACCTGGAGTCGGCAATGAAGGGCCACCTCCTGGCCGAGGCCCAACTCATGGGCCGCTACCAGCGCAAGCGGTAGTGAGTTCCCGCAGACAGCGGAAACAGTGCCGCGAACGTCAGCGAGCGGTGGCGCGGCTGGCCACCGCTCGCTGACGCTCGCGGCACAGTCCTGGAACCTACAGAGCCGCGGTTACGGCGCCCGGTTGCTTGGGGCGGCGTCCTTTGCGGGGCGGGGCGGCTTCCGGCCGTTTCTCCTCCTCGCCCGCCTTCCTCAGGCTGATCGTCCCGTAGCTGGTGGTGAGCTTGATGATGGCGCCGGCCTGACCGACCTTGCCCTTGACGGAACGCACGTCGTCGACGCGCTCCACCGGCAGGTCGGGGAAATCCACATCGATTTCGCCCCGGCGCGTGGTGGCATCGATCTGGAATTCGCTCTTGGCGGGGATGGCGATATCGATGGGCCCCGAGTGGTTCTCCACCTCAATGCCGCGCAGCGGCAGCCGGGTGGTCCGCAGCTCGACCGAAGCGCCCCGGTTCACGATCTGGACCTTCTCGGCAAAATCCTCGATCCGGATATCCTTGTTGCGGGTGCTGACGGTGACCAGGCCCCCGGGGGTGTTGATGGTGAGCGCGCCCAGCGTCATATCGAGGCGGCCGGGCAGTTTCTGGATCTCCAGGTCGGTGCGGCTGCTGTTGAAGCGGACGCCCTGGGCCACGTTGGAGAACTCCATGGCGCCGGAGTACTCGCCGCGGACCGAGAGCTGCCCGGTGATGTCGCTCACCTGGATGTCGCTGCCGCGCCCGTCCACGTCGATGCTGCCCTTGATGTCGCGGGCGGTCAGCGAGCCGCGCCGCAACTGCAGGCGGACATCGCCGGCGATATTGGACAGGGTCACGTCGCCCCGCTCGACCTCGGCGCTGACGTCGCCCTCCAGGCCGGAGGCCTGGAACGCGCCGCGGCGCACGTCGCCCGCCAGTTGCACGGCCCGCGGCACGGTGATCTCCAGGTCAGCCCGCAGTTGGGAATGGGAGGGCACCCGCACCACGCTGGCCCCGCCCTCGCGCACGATCTCCGCATTGGTTTGCGGCTCCAGCTTGTTGGCTGCCTCCTGGCAGCTGGCGCGAATGCGTTTGCTGACGGTGACCAGGATCTCTTTCCCGTCGCCGGCGGTGACGCGCACGTCGCCCGCCGGGTTCTCCACCCGCAGCCGGGACTTCGGCTCCATGGGCTGCTTCAGCGTCTGCGTGAACTGGTAGGTTTCCGACCAGGGCCAGTCGATGGTGCCCCACGGAATCCGCCCGCGCACCTCCAGCCACTGGGAAGCGGAGAGCCCCACCAGCACGATCAGCAGCGCCAGGAAGAACTCGCCGACCGTCAGGCTGGGCTTCCAGGCGGGCGCGCCCGGCGGGACGGGGCCCAGCCAGGCCACCAACTTCGCCAGGCCCCACACAATCAAGATGACCGGCCAATACTTTGCCACCGTCTCCCAGATGGGAAACTCGGGCCGGAAGTTCCAGATCAGCAGCAGGGCGCCGACCAGGATGAACAGCAGCGGAGCAACAAGGCTGTGATTGCGGCGCATATCAAACTCCCGCGGAAGAGGGCGAGGGCGGCGTGCCGTGGCCGGTGTCCGGCGCCAGCCGCGCGGCCATGCCGCAGAGTCCCCAGAGGATCAGCAATATCGGCCAAGTCTTGCCGATGGGCCACAGGCGCCAGATGAAATCCAGAGAAAAAAGCACCCCGGCCGCGATCAGCACCAGCGGCCAACACAGCGAGCGAATCCGGCAACCCGGGCATGGGCGATGGCATCCATTGGCCATTCTTGCTCACCTCCTCAGCGACTCCAGCGCGCGCTGGTAGGCCAGATCCATTGGCCGCATTTCCGTCTCCACGCGCATCCGGATTTCTTCTGTTCCATATTCAGCCATCTGCGGGCGGCTGGCCGCCGCCGGGCGCCATTCTCTGGTACAGCATGAGAAGGCCAGCCACGATCAGGAGCACCGGCCAATACCGCAGGATGTCGTTCAGGCCCACGATGTTCAGGGTATCGAGCAGGAAAATGCCGCCGAGCACGATCAAGATGACGGCGCCGGCCGAGCCTTGCAGCCCCGACCCGATCAGCCCGGACCACTCGTCCACCGGCTGGCCCGCCTGCCGCTTCTTGGCCGTGTGGCACGCTTCGCCGGCCATGTAGGCCCAGAAACAAATGGTGAGCAGCACGAAGACCGGCGCGCCCATTCCGTGGACGTGCCCGGCCGCTCCCATCAGGATGCCAAGGATCACGACGTGAGCGAAGGCCTTGGCATACTGGCCGTTGTAAATGGCGCCCACGCCCGGAATCAGCCCCAGGAAAAACGCCAGGCCCGGGTTGGGCATGCCAGGCTTGCCGGCCCAGTCGTAGGCCGGCGCGGCCGACGGCGCGGGGGCGGGCGGGGCGTTCAACTGGCTCGCCAGGCAATCCTCGCAGTACACCAGCCCGCGGACCTCGCGCCTGCAGTCCAGGCACATGGCGCGGCCGCAGTTGCGGCAATAGGCGACCGCGTCTCGGTCGGTATGTAAGGTGCAAGTCATGACCGTCATCTCCTGTGCAAATCAAATCCTGTGGTCAGCCCTCAGCCGCCAGCCACCGGCCGCTACTAACTCCGCCGGCCGGGACCAGCGGTTATGGCTGGGCCGCTGGTCCTGGGGTTTTGGGTCTTGTCCCGGAGGGCGCGCCGCGGGACCCGGCGCGCTGGATTCGCGGATGGCCTGCAATTGGGTCTGGATTTCGTATACGATCCGCAGGTCGCGGTAGTACTTGACCACACGCGAGCCGGCCAGGTGCGCCTTGCGGTCCAGCCGCTCATAGATGCTGGAGGGGCGGACGTCGTCCAGGGTGAGGGTGGTGGGGTCCAGACCCGCGGCCCGCAGAACGATGGAGAAAGAAATCAGGGCCATGGCCAGGCCCAGAGCGAACCGCGGCTCCCGCATGGGGCGCACCCAAAGGCGCAGCCGGTCCTTCCAGCTCAACTTTCCGGTGGTCTGTTCCAGGATACGGGCCACCAGGCCCGGCGGCACCAGCACTCCTTCGGCCGAGCGGCAGACGGCGAGCGCTTCGCGCATGTCGGCCATGGCCGCGCTGCAGGCAGCACAAACGGCCAGGTGTCGTTCGACCCGGGCGCGTTCCTCGCCGGCCAGCAGCCCCTCGGCGTATTCCGGGGCCAACCGCTCGACTTCCAGGCAACCGGCCTGGCCGCTCGATTTTGACTGTTCCCGTTCCATGGGTCTTCCTCAGAGGTCCAAGGGTCCAGGGTCGATAACGCCGAGGGACCCTTGGACCTTGGGACCTTTGGACGTTGGACCCTTTAGGGCGCTACCTTCCACTGCCGCAACAGGCGCCCGAGCTCCGTTCGCCCGCGGTTGATCCGCGATTTCACGGTGCCCTCGGGCACGTTCAAGACCGTGGCGATCTCCCGATATTCCATTTCCTGCAAGTCCCGAAGGATGACCGCCTCGCGGAGGTCCGGCGACAGCCTGGCCAGGGCCGCCTGCAGCAACTCGCCGGCCTCGCGGCCCCGGGTCAGCGAATCGGCCAGGGATTCGACCGCCCTCCGTTCCTCCAGAACCGGCAGTTGATCTTCCAGTGGTTCCAGCACCCGGTCCTTGCGGGTCTTGCGATAGTGGTCGATCAGCAGGTTCCGTGTCAGGCTGGTCAGCCACGTTCCGAGATGGCCTTCCTCGGCTCTGAAACTCTTCAGGGTCTTGAAGACCCGCAGGAAAACGTCCTGCGTCAGGTCCTCCGCCTCTTCGGCCCGGCCGGTAAACCGGTAACAAAGGATATATACCCGGCGGTGCTGGGCGCGAACCAACTGCTCCCATGCGGCCGGGTCGCCGGTCAAGCAGCGCTCAACCAGCAGTGCGTCGAGTTCCAACGCCGCCTGGTCCTCGTTTCTCGGTTCCCACCTGCATGTAACGAAAGCGGGAGCCAAAAAGTTCAATCCAATTGCAGGAAGGGTCCGAGTGGATTCTACCAGGGGGCGGGGGGAAGCAGAAGGCGGAAGATGGAAGACGGCAGGCGGCCCGCCGCCGGCCGCAGGCCCATGGTTGACTCGCGGCCCGGAATCAGTCACCATGACCCCACGCGCCTATGAGCAGGAAGCTGCGATATGCCCTGACCGTCGGGCTTTCCCTGGCACTGGTCGGATGGGTGGTGTACAAGGTCCGCCACAATCCGGAATGGCGGAACTTCGACTTCAGCCAGTTCCAGGCCATGCTGCTGCGGCTGGATTACCGCTTCCTGCTGGTGGCCCTGTTCGCCATCTATTCCACCTACCTGCTCCGTTCGCTACGCTGGCGCGAGTTCCTGATGCCCATCAAGATGACCTCGATCGCCAACCTGTTCACCGCCACGGTGATCGGCTTTGGGGGGCTGGCCTTGCTGGGGCGCCCGGGCGAATTGGTGCGTCCCTACCTGATCTCCCGCAAGGAGGCCATGCCGGTCACCACGCAGATGGCGGTGTGGGTGCTGGAGCGCGTCTACGACCTGTCCATGATCATCGTCATCGTCGGCGGGGTGATGTTCTTCTCGCTGGATGCCGAGGACCTGAGCCCGGGAAAAACCCGCGCCTTGCACTACCTGCGCACGGCGGGGTTGTCGGCGCTGGTCATGACCCTGTTCGGCATCGTGGCGCTGGTGCTGTTCCGGCGCTACTGGAACACCCTGGTCCCCTGGATGATGGGGCGGCTGCACTTCCTGCCGGGCCCGCTGGTCAAGGGCCTCCGCTCCATCTGCGAGGACTTCGGCCAGGGCCTTTCCAGCCTGCGCAGCAGCCGCGCCTTCCTGATGGGGCTTCTGTACACCACCCTGGTCTGGTTGTCGATTTCGCTGGGCTACTTCGTGACCTTGCGGGCCTTCGGGCCGCCGCTTTCCGAGTTCAGTTTCGCCGCCGCCGTGACGGTCATGGGATTTGCCATCGGGGGATCGTTGCTGCAGGTGCCGGCCATCGGCGGCGGCACCCAGGTGTTCACCATCATCGCCCTCACCGAAGTGTTCGACGTGCGCCCGGAAGCGGCCGCCAGCGCGGCCCTGGTCCTGTGGCTGCTGACCTTCGTGGCCGTGGTGCCGCTGGCCCTGATTTTGCTGTTCCGCGAACGGCTCTCTTTGCGCAAGCTCCGCCTGCTGGCCGCCACGGAATAGAAGTTCCAGGTTCCAACTTCAAAGTTGCGGCCGCCCATGCCGGCGCGGCTTGAGCCGGCGCAGCGGGTGGCCTATCAGGCACACCGGCGGCCAACTTCGCACTTTGCATCTTGAACTTTGGACTATACTGGCACCGATGAAATGTCCGTTTTGCGGGCACGCCGAAGACAAGGTGGTGGATTCGCGCGAGAGCCGGGAAGGGGAGGCCATTCGCCGCCGCCGGCAGTGCCTGGGCTGCCGCCGCCGCTTCACCACTTACGAACGCATCGACGAAATCCCCTACATGGTGGTGAAGAAGGACGGGCGGCGGGAGAAGTTCGACCGCCAGAAGGTCCTGGCCGGCCTGCTGCGCGCCTGCGAGAAGCGCCCCATCAGCATGGGCAAGCTGGAGAGCATTGTCAATGAAGCCGAAGCGCTGGTGGTGGAATCCACCGACCGCGAGCGGTCCACTCGCGAGATCGGCCAGCTCCTGATGGAGCGGCTGAAGAAGCTGGACAAGGTCGCTTACGTCCGCTTCGCCTCCGTCTACCAGGACTTCAAGGACATCCGTGAGTTCATGGACGAACTGAAAGCGCTGCTGAAGGCGAAGTAGGGTAGCAAAGCGCGGATGATCCCATCGACCCAGGGCTGTTTTTCATGAGATAATGAAATGACAGAACTGCCTGGGCGCGTCGGCGGCCAGATGGTGGTGTGGCCGAGCGGCCCGAATTGACAGAACGGCAAACTTCCAGTACTTTATTGGATTTGCACTTTTCATCGTGGGGGGCGCTGACTGGATGTCTACGTATTTTCCGTCCGCGGGCGAGGTCCCGCGCAGGTGGTACTTGATCGACGCCGAGGGGCAGGTGTTGGGCCGCATGGCGTCGCGCGTGGCCCGCATTCTGATGGGCAAGCACAAGCCGCAATACACGCCCTTCCTCGATACCGGCGACCACGTGGTGATCGTGAACGCGGCCAAGGTGCGCCTGACCGGGCAAAAGCTGGACAAAAAGATTTACCGGCACCACACCGGCTACCCCGGCGGACTGGTGGAACGCAGCGCCCGCCACATGAAAACGGTGCGGCCGGCCAGGATGGTGGAACATGCCGTCGCCGGCATGCTGCCGAAAACAAAGTTGGGGAAGGCCATGGCGCGCAAGCTGCGCGTCTACGCCGGGCCGCAGCACAAGCAGCAGGCCCAGAAGCCCGAGACAGTCCGGCTGTAGGCTGTGGGTTGTGGGAGAAGAGGGAGTCGCGGCCCACAGCCTACAGTCCACAGCCTGCAGCCGATTGAAGGAAGGACATGGCAGAGGTTACCGAGCTGACAGAAACAGTCGAACAGCAACCAGCGGAGCGGGAGGCGCAGGCGCAGCCGGCCGTGCTGCCGCCGGCGCCCGGCGGGACCAAGCAGTTCTACGGGACCGGGCGCCGCAAGACCAGCGTGGCCCGTGTGTACTTGCGGCCGGGCCATGGCCAGTTTGTGGTCAACGGCCGTTCCATGGAGAGTTACTTCCCCAATGAGTCGGTGCGCCTGGTGATCCGCCAGCCGTTGGATGCCGCCGAGGTGAGCGGCAAGTTCAACGTGACGGCGACGGTTCGCGGCGGCGGCATCAGCGGCCAGGCCGATTCCATCCGGCTGGGCATCGCCCGGGCCTTGCTGGAGTACGACCTCGATTTGCGGAAGAAGCTGAAGAAGCTGGGGTTCCTCACCCGCGACGCCCGCATCCACGAGCGCAAGAAGTACGGCCAGAAGGGCGCGCGCAAGCGGTTCCAGTTCTCCAAGCGCTGAGGAGAACGCCGGGGCTTGGTTCCGCGCCGGTTCCCTGCGTACCCGGCCCCAGGCGCTGGCTAGGCATGCGTCCGGAGGCGGAGTTTAACTCTGCCTGCCGGCAACCGCGCCGGCTCAACGCGCCGCTGTCGCGGGTTGTCGCGCAGGCTCAAATCCTCTCTTCCGGGGGCGCTCAGTCCCGGGAGGAGAAGCCAAATCGCGCAGCGGTCCCCGGCGCGCCGGGGGCCCGGCCGCGCGATTGCAATAACGTCCGGGGGGACGAGAGGAGGTTTTTTGGCGTCGATTAGCATGAAGGAGCTGCTCGAAGCGGGCGTCCACTTCGGGCATCAAACCAAACGCTGGAACCCCAAGATGAAGGAGTACATCTTCGGGGAGCGAAACGGCATTTACATCATTGACCTGCAGAAAACGCTGAAGCTCTTCAAGGAAGCAGCGCGGTTTATCGGCGAGCTGGCGGCGCAGGGCAAGGCCATCCTGTTCGTAGGCACCAAGCGGCAGGCCCAGGAAGCCATCGCCGAGGAAGCGCGGCGCTGCGGCATGTACTACGTCAACCAGCGCTGGCTGGGCGGCCTGCTGACCAACTTTACCACCATTCAGAAATCCATCAAGCGCCTGAAAGATCTGGAAGCCATGTCGCAGGACGGCCGCTACGAGTTGCTCCCCAAAAAGGAAGTCATCCGGCTGGAGCGCGAGCGCAAGCACCTGGACCAGAACCTGGCGGGCATCAAGGACATGCCCGGGTTGCCCGATGCCCTGTTCGTGATTGACTCCCAGAAGGAGCAGATCGCGGTGCGCGAGGCCCGCAAGCTCGGCATTCCGGTGGTCGGCATCGTGGATACCAATTGTGACCCGGACCAGGTCGATTACGTGATTCCGGGCAACGATGACGCGCTGCGCGCCATCCGCCTGTTTGCAGCCAAGGTTGCGGATGCCGTGGTCGAGGGCGCTACCGCGGTCAAGGAGTTTGCGGCCGCCGCCGAAGAGGCCGCCGAAGAGGAGCCCGCGGCGGAAGGCGCACCTGACGCCGATTACTCCTACGCCGGAGCTGCTGCCGTAGTGCCCAAGGAAGAGGCCAGCGCCGACGGCGGTTTAGACATGTCTCCCGAGGAACTGGAAAAGGAGTTGGGCGGCAAGGTGATCCGCAAAGGCCCGAACCAGGAATCCGGCGGCGCGCGTGCCGCCAGGGAACCGGCCACAGCCGATGTGGGCCGGACAGGTGAAAAAGGCGGCAGGTGACGGGCCGCCGGGGCGCGGGCCTGCCCGGCCTGCCGCCTCCGCTCAGACAGCCCGAGAAAACAGCGGACAGGAGAGAGCAACAGGAATGGTAGACATACGCGCGGACCTGGTGAAGCAGCTCCGCGAAAAAACCGGCGCGCCCCTGATGGAGTGCAAGACAGCGCTGCAGGAGGCGCGCGGAGACCTGACCGAGGCCGAAGTGGTGTTGCGCAAGCGCGGCGTGGCCAGCGCGGCCAAGAAGGCGGGCCGTACGGCCGGAGAGGGAAGCGTGGGCAGCTACATCCATGCCGGCGGCAAGATCGGCGTGCTGGTGGAAGTCAATTGCGAGAGTGATTTCGTGGCCCGCACCCCCGACTTCCAGCAACTGGTGCACGACATCGCCATGCACATCGCCGCCGCCGACCCCCGCTACATCCGCCGCGAGGAGGTGCCCGCCGAGGTGCTGGAGCGCGAGCGCGAAATCGCCCGCGCCAAGGCCGGCGCCAAGCCGCCCAACGTGATTGACCGCATCGTCGAAGGGCAACTGAACAAGTACTACGAGGAGTACTGCCTGCTGGACCAGCACTTCATCAAGGAGCCGAACCTCAGCGTCTCGCAGTTGATTGCCGGCAGGATCGCCAAGATGGGGGAGAACATCGTGGTGCGGCGGTTCTCTCGTTTCAAGGTGGGTGAGCATGCCGCCGCCACTCCGGCCGGGGCGGCCGCCGAAGGCGCCGTGAAGTAAAAGAAGCAAGAGAAGTGCTGAGTGCTGAGTATCGGTGCTGCTTACTCCGCACTCCGCATTCAGATCGTGCCCATGGAATCGACGTTCAAACGCATCCTGCTGAAGCTGAGCGGAGAAGCGCTGTCGGGCGAGGGCCGCTTCGGCGTGGACCCCGCCAGGATCGGGCCCCTGGCCGACGAAATCGGCGAGATCCGCCAGCTCGGCGTGGAGGTGGCCATTGTGTTGGGGGGCGGCAATTTCTTCCGCGGGGTTTCCGAAGCGGCCCAAGAAATAGACCGCGTGGCCGCCGACCACATGGGCATGCTGGCCACCCTCATCAACGGGCTGGCCCTGCAGGACGCGCTGGAGAAGCACGGCCAGCAGACCCGCCTGATGACCGCCATCGAGATGCCGCAGGTGGCCGAGTTGTTCATCCGCCGCCGGGCCATCCGCCACCTGGAGAAGGGGCGCATCGTGATCTTCGCGGCCGGCACCGGCAGCCCCTACTTTTCCACCGACACCGCCGCCGCGCTGCGCGCCATGGAGATCAAGGCGGAGGTGATCCTGAAGGGCACCAAGGTCGCGGGCGTTTACGATGCCGATCCCCTCAAGGTGAAAGAGGCCACGCTGTTCTCCCACATCTCCTACCTGGAGGTGCTGTCGCGCGGGCTGGCGGTGATGGATTCCACCGCCATCAGCATGTGCCGGGACCACAACATGCCCATCATCGTCTTCAACCTGAACCAGCCCGGCAACCTGCGCCGGTTGGTCCTCGGCGAGAAGGTCGGTTCGCTGGTAAGCTAAAACCGCCAAGAGGTGGAGTGATGACCCAGAAACCGGAACCGGGCAAGGACAAGACCACCGTCCGTGACGCCGAGGCGCAGGCCAGGAACCGGATGGACAAGACCCTGGAGGACCTGCGGGCCGAGCTGGCGGGCATCCGCACCGGGCGCGCCAATATCGGGCTGCTGGACCACGTCAAGGTCGATTACTACGGCACCCCCACAGCGGTCAATCAACTGGCCACGCTTTCCGTTCCCGAGCCCAGCCTGTTGCAGGTCCAGCCCTGGGACGTCTCGCAGATCGGCGACATCGAGAAGGCCATTCGCTCCTCGGATCTGGGCTTGAATCCCATGAACGACGGAAAGATCATCCGCGTCCCGATCCCGGCGCTGACCGAGGAGCGGCGCAAGGAACTGGTGAAGCACCTGCACAACGTGCTGGAGCACCATCGCGTGGCCGTCCGCAACGTCCGCCGCGACGCCAACGACCAGGTCAAGCGCCTTCTCAAAGACAAGCAGATCACCGAGGACGAAGACCACAAAGCCCACGATGACGTGCAGAAGATGACCGACGATTGCATCAAGAAGATCGACGACCTGGGCAAAGCCAAGGAAAAAGACCTGCTGCACGTCTGATCCGGCCGGTGGCTGTCGGCCGACGGCTCACGGAAAACCTACGTACCGCTCAGCACCCAGCTCTTAGCACTCGTTCCCGCCCGATGGTAAGGCGGTTCCCTCCGGGTGCGGCAGGCGGGACCGAAGCAGGACAATCCCCATCTAAACAAATTGTATGGAAATTGCTCACATAATCTGCCCGGGCTGCGGCAAGACCTACTGCTTGCCTGCCTGGAGCCGCCAGACCCGCTGCCGGCAATGCCAGGGGGCGCTGGTCCCGTGCCCGACCGCCTGCCGACCCGCCAATCCTCCGCTAAAGCGCCTGAGCGCCGGCAGTCGGGCATAGCCGGCACGCCACCTGTTGGGCGCATCTTTAGTCCCCAGCCCCCGCCGGGACCATGCCAGCCTTCAGCCGCACCGGTCGCTGGTCGCCGATCGCCGGGATAACGTTGGGCCGTTCGGCCGGCACCCATGCCCTCGTCTTACACCCCACCTGAGTGTTAGACGCTTGACAGCGCACCTGGTTGGCAATACAGTGCGTCCAATTCTTCCGTTTTTATACCCGGGTGAAGACCCGGACGATGGGGGCCCCAGGAAACAGGAATGAATCGCAGAGGA
>Ga0315284_10001028_pt1 | contig 39017 bp, 25 predicted proteins | sample YL17G09_16_MG_FD_203696 | JGI IMG/M metagenome (GOLD analysis project Ga0315284, IMG submission 203696) | Sediment microbial communities from Yellowstone Lake, YNP, Wyoming, USA - YL17G09_16 | ecosystem: Environmental > Aquatic > Freshwater > Lake > Sediment | place: USA: Wyoming | collected...
CCCTGAGACGCTCATGGGTGCGAGGGTTTATACAATGGACACTTCTACTATAGAGAAACTGGAGTCCCAAGCCTCCCCCACGGTTTGGGACGCACAAAGCATAATTCCCACATTCCGGACGGTATGCACCACCAGATACACGTTCAAAGCCTATATATTGGAGAATAGGGCCATTTTCTCGTGCAAACATATCAGGCAACAGGAACTGCCAGCCAGGAAAGGCGACTAAATAGTCCAAGACAATAGGCCTCAATTCCTTCAGCCTCATTTGTTGCTTCAGCGGCAGGCTCATTTGACTAGTCATGGCTGCACTGGGGCAATAGGCACGTCACCCGAAAAACCACCAGCCTGTCTGATCTGTTTTTTGCGCGCTATAGACAAGCCGCCTTTCCCAAACTTGTAGTCATATATCGCCATTGGATGTTCGAGATTTCCTTCAACAACATCAAGCACCGAACTTCTCTCAACTCCCGCACCTCTTTCCCAAAGTTCACCGTTAAGGTACCGTATCTCAGCCGAAAAGCCTCGAGATCCATATATATTTTGGTAGCGGCTTAAGAGGTTTCGTGCGTACACATGCTTCATTGTTCCCATGTACCTTGGCGGTCCGGTTATACCTTTTCGCACAGCCCAAGAATCGGCTTTGCTCGCGATGGCCTGCACAAACTCTCGGTTGGTCAACAACCTGCTGCTTGCCATTTCCCGCGCGACGGTGTTGTCAATGGCCCCCTCACCGAATCGCGCCTCGGCGGACACACCATCACTTGCGAAGAATAGCATGGCAAGCAGGACCGTTTCGAGTCCCGCATTTATCCGTTCATGAATTGTCAACTTTGTTCCATTTGCATCTTTGCCAGTTATGGCCTCACGCGGCGCATTGCCTGCCGCAACGCAAGCTACACGAAGTGCAACAGGTTCGCTTGCGTGCTGCGGCGTCGGAGAGAAAACGTCAACAACAGAATCCGCAAGGTTGGCGTATCCGGTCAATATCTGGGCTAGACCTGGCGGGGCACTACCCTCGTGGTACGGGTTGCCCTCTTCCCTGATTTTCTCGTGAGCCTGCCGAAAATCGTCGCCAGACAGATTCTGTGCCGCCCCGCCAAGAGCAGTAAATCCGTTACCGACGCCATTCTTTTCAGCGTCGGTTAAGGTATTCCAAGACCACGACCATGCCTGACCAGCATCGCCACCTTCCAGATAGGTTCCCGCTGCATACACGCCTGAGCATGCAACATTGCTGACAGTATTCCACGCGTAGCTAAAAATGTTTAGCCCCATCGGGTCTAAAAAATTGATTGGGTTGTTGTTGACGAAGGCGTAGAGGTTGATTCCGTCGCGTGCGGGGTCGCGGGTGATGAAGCGGCCGGTCTCCGGGTCGTAGTAGCGGTTCTTCATGTAATACAGGCCGGATTCTTCGTCGTATCTTTGTCCCTGGAACATAATTGGATTTTCAATGAGCGAGTGCGTCTGCGTAGTGCCGTTTCTGTCCTTTATTGTAACCTTTCCGTAAACATCATACTCATATTTTTCCATCACCGTGCCCACGGCTAATTGATGCGCGGGGTCGGTCTTGCCGCCGGACTCCGCGTTTTGACCGTCCCAAAAGTTCCCGTCCGCAAGCGTTATCGCAACAACATTTCCCTGCGCGTCGGTGTGATACTGATACGTGAACGACTCTGTGTAATTGCCATCACCATCGGTATCTGCGGTATCAAGCCGCTTCATCTGCAGGACTTCATCCAGATTATTCCCATACACGTATTCGGCCACGATATTGCCGGACGAATCGCGCTCCTGGATGCAGCGCCATCCGAGGTAGATGTATTGCGTGACATCGGAGCCGACGGTCTTCTTCACGCGGCGGTCAAGGGCGTCGTAATCATAACTCGCGCCGCCCGCGGTTTTCAAGCGGTCCTTGTAGTCGTAGGTGTAAGTGTGGCCGTTCCCGTCGTTGAGCAGGTTGCCGGTGAAAGAATATGTCGGTTCATTCTCGCCAACGGTTGTGTACTCGTTGACTTCGTTGGAAGCGTAGGCGGTTGTTCCGTGCACGCTGTCGTCCACGCCATAGGTGTGATTCGAGTCGGAACCGTCGCCTTCACGGTTGCCGAGGATGTCGAGGTTGAACTTCGTCTCACGCCCAAAGGTGGTTACAGCAGCGTAAGAGCCGCTGGAGGCGTCGTATCCGGCGTTCGTAGCGTACTTGACGCCGGTGAGGCGGTAGAGGTCGTCGTAGCCGTAAACTTCGTACTGCTGGTTCGGGTCACTGGGCGCGCCGAGGTCCCGCTTGTAGGTGCGGTTGTAGGACTTGTCGTAGCCGTAATTGAAGCGCGCGACGTTGGTGAAATCCGTGCCGTTGGTCGTGGAGGTGTTATAGAACTGCGAAGGCACGACGGAGCCGGCGAGATAATCGACGGAGAGGCGGCTGAAGTTGCCGCTGCTTCCGCCGCGGTAAACGTCGCGCTGGCGGACTCTGCCGAGGCCGACGTACTTGTATTCCGCAAGGGTTGTGCTGCCGACGCTCATCGTCTTGATGCGTCCGAGGGTGGAGTTGCCGTAATCGTAACTGAGCACAGTGCCGCCGGGGTAAGTGATATTGTGTGGGCGGCCGAGAACGTCCCAGCCGCTGACGTAGGTTTGAAGCGTTGTGCCGCCACTGATCTTAAGAGCCTCGCTCACTTCCCGTCCAAGTGAATCGTACATGAAGTCCGCTTGGTGGATGACCGTTGAAGTACCGTTGTGCGTGGTGGCCTTCTTCATTACGCCGAGGACGTTGTATTCGTATTTCTCCGCTGTTACGGGGCTTTCAAAATTGTTAAACGGCGAGGCTTGTGAGGTGTCACCGACTTTCATTGCGGTAACGCGGAGCATATCGTCTCGGTCAAATTTGAGTGTTCGAGTCCGCTCGACTGGCGATGAGGTATTGGCATTGTCCCAGCCATGCGTCGTGATTGTCTTGGCCGGGCCTGCGCCGTTAAGGTAGTAGGTGTAGGTGTTCGTTGTAATCGCGTGCGGGTCTTGGGCATTTGCGCCGATGACTTCCGTATCGACCTGGAGAGCGCAATTCGGCGTCCAGGTATAGACATTCTTCGGCTCGCCAGTGAATTGGGGTTCTTCCCAGTGGAGTTCGCGGTGATACGTTGCGATTACGGGCGTGCCGTCATCTGGAGCAGTGGTGAAGTGGACAACTATTGCGCCGTTTTCGTAGTTTATCGTGCTATCATTTGTGCAGAGATTGGCTTCGCTGCTTTCGCCGGGATCATTCCCCAGTATCCCGTCGCCATTTGTATCGGCAACCCACTTCTTGTGCCCGCTGATAAGAGCGTATACATAAACGCCTGTTTCTCTGGACAGTGGGGCCGGCAGTGTGCTCGTGAAGGAGTGTTGTGCTCCATTCCCGGAACCCATGATCGCAGATGGTGCCGTATCGTCCGTTAAGAATATATCTACACCGGGAATCGTGGCCGGGCTACTAAAGGTAACATGCAATTCTCCGGTGGCGTAATTGAATGTACCGTTGCCAACATTGCTGCCTTCGGCCAGGTCTTCTCCTAATAGACCATCACCATCCAAGTCGTAGATCCACTGATATTGACCTTGCTGCCATGCCGAGACTATGACTTTGCTATTCAGCGAGGTCGGTGGCAAAGGTAAAATACAAGAGAACTCATGCTGATAGTTGGAAAGCACTAGCGGCCACCAAGGCGAAGGCACTTCCAAATACCATTCGGTAGAAGAGCCATACCTCATAAGACAATAGCCACCGTAACTGGATCCCTGGTAATTAAGGTAGCCGGCGGGGAAGGCACTAGGAGCGTTGTTGAAGGTGATGTGCAAATTGTGGGAGCTACTTATAGTGCCAGTGCCGACGGCGCTGCCCTCAGCAGGGTTTTCTCCGAATTTCCCATTGCCGTCCAAATCGGATATCCACATCTGTCGCACTTGCGGAAATGATGGATTTGGTTGTTGTGTCCAGGGGAAAAATGCTCCTACCATGATTCTTCGAGGCCAAGGGCCGGACCCAATGTTCACGGTGAAAGTACATTGTTGTCCATCTCCATTGACCATTAGAATCGTTGTTGGCAGTGGCTGCGGCTCTTCCAATCCGGACATAGGTGTAATGGTGCCTTGGCCGGCCTCCATCATTAGTTTGAAGTTTCCGTTGCCGTAGTATGAGTACCCTATGTTCCGGTCGGCTTCGCCGATTTTCGCGGTGTTCCAAACAAGGCGACCTGCGCGATCATAGAAGTTCTTCGTTTCCTTGCCTTCGGCATCAATCGTGGTTACCTTGTTGTATTTGTCGTCGTGGGTGTATGTGGTGGTGGAAATGTACCCTTTCGGGTCGCGGGCTGTGATTGGGCGGTCAAGTTCATCATACGTGACATAAGAATCGCGAGACACAGTCGTTGAATCCACCTCATCCCACTCGGAGACGGTAATCTTGACAGTGAGGTGGCCGTTATGAGGCGTCTCTGGGGCACTGCCAGTGTAAGTAAGTGTTGTGTTTTCGTGGTACTCCCAGGATGTTGTCACGCAATGATCGGGCTTATCGTCGTTGCCCGTGTAGCTGTCCACGGGCGTCGTTACGGTATGTGGTCTGCCAAGGGCATCGTACGTGTAATCCGTGTAGCGGGAACCATCTTGTACGAGCTCGCCATACGTGTGGTCGGTCCCTCCTTCCATGGTCTGAGCGACTTTCCCATCGAGATAGTAAAAAGTCGTAACTACAGCATCCGGGCTGGAAGCGGTCCCATCGTCCTTAATTGTGTGAGTCGTGACTACTTCGGGCAAATCCATCGCGTTGTAATCGATGGTTTGGTGGTAATATTCTTTATCGCTATCATCACCAGTGGGTTCGCCGTTCGTGTTGCCCTGTCTATAGACCTTCACGGATGTCAGTTTGGAGGTTTTGGAGTATTCGAATTTCGTCAGACGTCCGTTGGGTTCCAGAGTCCAGATATTGCGGCCGAAGCCGTCGTAGCCATAATATGTAGTCGGATTGCCCGCTTCCTCATCGAGGATCACAGACTTCACGAGTTGACCGTTTTCGTCGTAGCAATACGTGCTGCATGGATCGTTGTAATGAGCGCTGCCGTCCTGGTTGTTGGATCCTCTAATGGCAACCGTCTTTTGCAGCCCGGTCAGGCTCAATTGAACTCGTTGTCCAGCCAGGTAAGATTGCGTGGTGCCCGGCTGAACTTCCGTTGGACCTGATATATCTGTGCAATGGTCCACGTCGTGGCGATCTACCTTGCTCCCACCGTACGGCGATCCGGGACTGCCGGGCTTGACATCGCCCAGACCCAGAGTTTGCGCTTCAATTATTCTTCCTATATTGTCGGAGATATATTTTGTAGAGCCGATTGCAATGTCGGGGGAATCCGGCGCGTGGTAGTTGCCGGTTTCCGAGGAGATAACGCCGGTAAGACCGTACGTAGTGGTCTGGCTGTAATACCCGATTTCTTCGCCGGTCGTCACATCTGTGATGGGCGGCAGGGCGACGTTGGTTATGCGATCCAGCTGGTCATACGTTAGAAGAGTGGTCCGACCGCGATAATCATATATCCACCATGGGAGGCCGGTAGCGGTGTATGAAACAATGGTGGTTGTTAAGTTGAGTTTGCCGGTGCCGAAATCTTCGGTAATGCTGGAGACGCGGAAACTCTTGGGATCGTTTTGGACTTCGCCATAATAGGCAAATTTCCTAATCGCTCCGTCATCAGCGTCCGTGGAAGATGCGGGAGTCCGGATGGTATCTATAGTAATTGGGCCGTTCGCGGAGGCAGCATTGTATGTGTACTCCGTATATGCTCCCGTGGGATTGTATGTGATCGTCCATAGAAGATAGGGGTTGCCCTCGTAGTAGGCATATTCAGTTTCATGCCCTGAAGGATCTGTGTAAGTCTCGATAAGGTTTTGGGCCGTATATGTAATCCTTGTTACGATGTCCGCGTCATCATCGTCATCTGCGCTTGCGTTGGCCTTTAGTCGCACGCTCAGAAGGTTGCCCGCCTTGGTGCATACCGTTTCCGTTTCCTCGTCGTAGAAAAGAGTAGTGTCGTACTCGTATTTGACCCCCTTGCTAACATTAACCCACTCATTCCCGCTTTTGGTTTTGACCGGAGGGTACGTAACGGAGGTTATCTGTATGTCACTGTTGTATTCATAGCATGTCGTCAGCGTATCGGAGCGCTCTGTATCAGGATCATCGGCTGACACCACCATTTCATCAACGCTCACGCTGAGCGGGTTGCCGACATTGTTGAATTTGTATGTATAGGTTGTTCCTGAGGGGTCGGTATACTTTGTCGCGTTACCCATATTCAATTCTTGCCACAACCATTCCTGCTCCAGATTCATGAAAACGCTGCCATATATGAATGACGCGGTTAAGGACTGATCTGCTTCCAAGTAAAAATGTTGTGCGGTAACTCTGTAGTTCACAACGTAAAGTACAACCGTGCCGCTTGTCTCAAAACCTGCCGCTTTGGCTTCATCGTATTCGTTTTCCACAATGGGCGTGTCTTCATCCTGGTTAAAATAGACCTTTTGAAGAAGGTGTTGGCCATACGGTTTATTGTAATCCAGATATGTGTAATTGATGCAATCAGGCGCGGAACCGGGGAAGTCGACTTTTCCCAGCCTGTACTCATCGGTGGTGCCATACTGGTCGTACGAATATACATATTCATGACTGGAATCGAGGCTGATTTTCTCGATAAGGGAAGGATGACCGGTGTTATACGTGAGCGTTACGGTCTGGCAAAGCGAATCATCAGTTCCGTTATAAAATTTGCTCTTTACATGCAGAAGTTTGTGATTGCCGGCGTTATAATCAAAGACGAGTTTCCGGCCCAGTGCATCGCTCATTTCAGTAATGTGGTATTTTGGATACAGAGGATCGCCGGATTCAAGAGCGCGGAACGTGTAAGTGATGTCGCTTTTCTCGGGCGTGATTGTGAACGTGACGACAGAGCCATTTACCTGCCTCACCATCTTCGGGAACAAGGTGGTCGGCCCTTGGTAAATCCTCGTATTGCCGTTGTTGCTGGCGTGAACCTGCACAAACAGATGCCGCCTCCCTGTGCCATCATTGAAGGCTACGATGTCGCCGTGGTCCTCGACCCATTTATCATAGCCAAAATGCCATCCATAACCCAACGGCCCATCATGAATATTAATGCTGCTATATGTCCGCGTGCATACTATCGGGAGGCCCGCGCTTTGTGTTGACAGATCTATTTCGGTGCGGCTGTACTCGCCGTTCGACAGACAAACGCCGTTCTCCCACGCTCCATTCAGCAGCGGTGATTCAGAAGAGCTGCCAAACTCCTGGTTGCTTATAAAGGCCCCAAAATCAAAATTTCCATCGGAAAGCATCGTGTAAATACTGAGGGCATCCTTGGGGCCGTAGTGCCACTTTATCGTGATGTACCCAGATTTATTTGTTGGCACGCACGCACTTGCGGGAATAATACGTCCTTCATCAGGGTTTAGGACTTGTGGCCAGGGGGAAATTGCCCATTGGTAGCTGTCCCAATCCCAATAGTGAAATAGGAGTTCAAATGAAATCGGTTCTGCGCCCTTATTGAACATTGAAATGCACGTGTCGTAACCATAGGCAGCGGAGAAAGCCGAGATAGCATCGCCCGTGACGTTTGGCGCTAGCGGCATGTACTCAAGCAGACCTTCCGAGTTCATAACAAACGCCGTGCCCACCACCTGGTCTATCCTGGCGTTGGGCAGAGCGTGTCCTGGATGCTCTGGATCTTCTGGAGGACCGAAGGTAACGGTAACGCCTCCATCAATTGGGCCGCTACTCGCAGGATGATCCGGTGCCGGATATCCCGGCCGCTGAACGGTTATTGTTCCCGAGTAATCGCAGAAGATTATCATCTGCGTCTTTTGGGTCATCTCCCTAGTGAATGCTGAAGCGACAGAACCGTCTGCATTGTAAAAAGTCACGGTAGCCATGACGGCGTTGTCGTTGTAATTAACCAGAGAAATACCCGTGATATTATGAAGGTTGCCACCCACAAAAACGCGACTCGCGGTCAAACCGTTTGCAGATGAGTAATTGTCAAGACTGATTACAGGAACGGATGTATAATCATCAGGCTGAGACTCAGGCATGATAAACGCCGCCAAGGCCACTCTCGCAATAGGGCCGCTCATCGCGTCTGTTACGACCCCGTAGGACATGGATTGGACAAATGACGAGTACATAACTTGCGTGTCAGGCTCTATTGGCGGCACAAATGTGTCGGGTGGGATGGTGGTGCCATCAAACCTAACTTGCTTGAGTGTAAAGTTTTCGTCTGTCCATGTTGCACAGTTAAATACACTTAATAATGTCTGAAATGGCGAAGCGGACACATACGGTATTATCCAAGTACCACCATCATTGGCATAGTCCGGCTCTTTGAGCGGTATAGTCGCGCCTTGCGAGCTAAAAGCCGAGTCGCACACGAGTATGTCGCCAACGACCATCTCTGGCTCATCGCCCGTAATATACACCTTTACCCCTCCAGTGAAACTACTGCCAATGTGGGAACTGACGTTAAATGAGAATTGCTTGTTGTAGCCAGTCAGCTCGATTTCGTAAGGTCCCTCATTGACCGCTCCGTAAAAGTAGAATGTTGCCTTCGCATATGCATTGGAGTAATTGACTATGGTAATCCACGAGTCAAATCCCCCCTCATTGGTGACAAACGCCCCTGCTAACAAACGTGTTCCGGCATGCGCGAATACCGGGATGCAAAACAGCGCAACTGCCACAATCAACGCCATTACGATTCTTCTCATAAGCCCCTTCATGGTAATCTCCTCATTGTTATATATCCGAACCGGAATCGGAAAAACTCTTGATCACAAGTCATTGCGCTTCCCATCACTCCGCTTGCAGAATTTCCAAGGACTTGGCCACGCCACTTTTTCTTGTGCCCTCAACCTTGCCCAAGTTTCTGCTTGAGATACTCCGCGCCTTCAGTGGCAAGGTTTCTTGCTGCCTGCGATTCTTCGTTCGCGGCAATCTTCTGAAGCAAGGATAATGATGTGCTGTCGACAATCTGGCATAAACAACTAATTATGTTTTTTGTCAATTCCGTATCCTTCTGGCGGTTGAACATCTTCTCCAAGAACGCAACCAGAGTCGCAGGGGCATCGTTCTTGTGCAGCCTGTACCACACCGGCAACGCTTCCATCAGCACCTGAGTGTTGGTTTCCTGGGCGCATACTTTTGAGAAGAACTCGGCGGCGCCATCCGCGTTGCTCCGGTCAATCGCCCAGATGATTTCGATCTTGGAACCGGCGTCCTTCATCGAAAAATACGCCGCCATGGCAAGCATTGCGCTCTCTTGGTTGCCCGTCTTGATTAACTGGCTTAAGGCACTTGCCCTCAAAATGTCGCTCTCTTGCGCGTTGTTCGCAATCTGTGCCAGCGCATCCTTGTACCACTGCTCGTCCTTGGCGGAATTCGCGAGAGATTTAAGCGCTTCCGCTCTGGCCGCTGGATTGCGCCCTTTCATGAGAATGTCGCGCAGTGTCTCGGTCGCATGCTTGTTGCCGCTTGACGCAATCGCTCCGACGACGTTTGCAGCGATAAACTTGTCATTCGTCGTCTTGGCGTCGTGCGTGTTCGCGTATCCCGATAACTGCAGGATCGCCTTGTCCGTCCCGATCTTGCCCAGCGTCCTCGCCGCTGCGGTTGCCAGTTCGATATTGTCCTCGTAGAGTATGATTTCACCCAAGTCTGGCACAACCTGGTCGCCGAGGTCAAGTAACTTGTCCTCAATTTTCTTGTATGATGCAAAATCACGATTCCGTATCGCAACGTTTCCATCAATCAACAGGTCATCTATCGTGCGCTTCTGGGTATTGACCGCGCCTGTTTTCGGATCGGTCGTATGCTCAAGGACGTAACTCTTTCCAAGGCGGTATTCCTCCGGCGTCACAGGCTTTTCTTCGGCTTGTTCCGGGAGCGCCGAGGGAACCTTCTTCTCCTGCGGAGGAGCGGGGCTAAAGATCTTCGGTCCAAGAATCACAACAAGAACCATAATCCCAACCGCCGCTATCGCGAACGCGCCGATTAAGAAGTCTTTTCTGCGCACTGCAGGCCGATTTGCCTGCTTGCGACGAATGTTTTTTGATGTGTTATTCATGCAAAGTCCTTTTCTTTGTGCAGCTGAAAATACTTGGCAGGAAGTACGGAAGGCGTATTGACGATGAGATGCTTCCAACGAATGGCGGAAGCCCTGCAGTGGCGCACATTACACGCATCCATCTCCGCTTCTTTGAGACGTTACCCATATCACGCCATCCCCATAAACTGCTTTGCACCGCAAACTTGCCGCGGTAGATCGTAGCAGCCAATATCGACCGTGCTCAGAACAGTTAAAACAAAAACAGCCCTGCACCGTAAGATGCAGAGCTGTTGTCATTCAGCGTGCTTACAAAGCTCCTAATCCGTCGCCTGTTTGGATCCCGGTCGCAAAACATGCGCCACCCCTTGCTTACACCTTGACTAGAATTCCCTAGCTCATTGACTCAGCAAGACAGCACAATGAAGTATATCCTGCTATTCCCCCGTGTCAAGACACAAAACGAAGAAACGCGAGATTTTTCTTCTGTGGAACGTGTCGGCGTGGGTGAGGTTTACCCAGCGCAGTTCGAAGAGGGTTTCATCTGGGGTGCGGTCGATACGCGGTCGTTAACTGGAGAGGGTGTGTTAAACGGAGAATTTGAGAGTTTTGGCGCGTTTCTTTGGGGTCCGAATAGAACCATCATAGTTTAATTCGCACCCCAAACAATCTCTTTCGAACTAGAGAATCGGGCGGGTGCGCCAAAAGGTCGCCTAGGCCTTTGGTGACAACAAGATATAGAAAAGCCCCGGAGACTCTCGCCTCTGGGGCCTTCTGTTAACCAGCGGGGACTCCGAGTTCCCCGTTTTTTGTCTGGCTCCCCGGGCAGGACTCGAACCTGCAACCAAGCGGTTAACAGCCGCCTACTCTGCCATTGAGCTACCGGGGAGTATGTTGCAGCGATGCCGAAAACGGCAAGTATTACCTAATGCGGGTGATATTCTATCGACAGCGTATGACATGTCAAGTCGGATTCTTATCGAACTTTTTTGAGTCTTTCCCCATAAAAAATATATCCGGGCGCAGTCCGCATCTGTTGAGAATCCGTATCTTCATTTCAGCCGTAGCGCAGTTTGAGCGCGAGCAGGCACAGCACAAGTGCAAGGCTGACGCTGTTGCTCAAAATCAGCGGGAGGCTGCCAAGAAATATTCCATACGTCAGCCAGAGCGCAAGCCCCGCAGCTGTTGCAATCGTAAAAGGCGCGGAGATGTCCCGCGTATGGCATGTGCGCCAGCACTTCACAACTTGCGGTATAAATGCCGTGGTTGTCAGGAAAGCCGCGGCGAATCCGATTACGTCAATATAGGTCATAGAAGCCTTTGAAGACTCAAGGAGCGCCGGGCAGTTCACGCCTCGTCTCCATTAGAAAATGTAAATGTTCAGCGTGGCTGCCGCCGCAAACACTCAGTGCCCGCTATTCCTTACACTGAAGGGCCTTCCGAGTCAATGATATTCTGCGAAATGTGTTGTCGGACTCAGCGCTTTCCCTCAATGCATTTGACTTTTACAGGCGACCTGATAGAATTCTTGGGTTTTATCAGGGCAACAGCGCCCGCCCATGCGTACATACGGAGAAGAGCATGTTCAGGATAAGACTACTGCCGGGATATGTTTTCCAGGAGTTCAGCAAGACCTTCATGGTGGCGTTCCTTGCGGTAATCATTGTGCTTTTCGTGGTAATGTGCTACCAGCAAGTATCAGCCACCAAGGGTCTGGATTTCGTTTCCGTGTTCAGCCTCTTCCCGTTTCTTCTGGCCAAGGCAATGCCTTACGCGCTCCCGTTCGGAACGGTGTGCGCCTGCGCGTTGGCATACGGAAGATTGTCGGGGGACAACGAAATAAGCGCGATGAGAACCAGCGGGGTTCATCTGCATCACGTGATAACGCCAGTCCTGGCTTTCGGGCTGCTCGCAAGCGGTATCACTTACGCCATGGACGACCTCCTCTCGCCGGTCCTTCGTTTCCAAAAGGAGAAAGTTCAGGACCGTGTGTTCAGCAACCTCGTGCAGCAATTTGGCAGCATGGGGAGCCCCACATTTTCATGGAAAAACGATACGAAGAAAGTCCAACTTTACGTTGACAGAATCGTCGGAGACGAGTTGCAGGGCGTTGCGGTATTTCTATCTGACAACGACCAGATTAATCAGACGATAATCGCGCAGTCCGCCCGGTTGAAATACGATGTCATAAAAGGCAATTCGGGCGAAAACAATATGAGGCGCCTAACGATCATTTTGAAATCGGGCACGGTAAAGCCGATTAATCCCGACCGCCCCGCCCGCATCAACATAGTTCCCGCCCAGATCGGCGGCGACCACGAGACCGTGTTGCCTTACCCGTTCCGTTCGCAAGACGCAGGAGGCAATCCCTCGTATCACAGCACCGCGGAAAATCAGGCAAGGGCTAATCAATTGCGGCAAAATATCGCGGACATTCCCCGGCAGGTCAACGCCGGGAAACTCACAGCCAGGGAAGCCAAAGAGACAATCGCCGGACTGAATAAAAACCTCAATGAAGTGCAACTTGAAATATACGGCCGCATAGCGCTGGCAACCTCGTGCTTTTTCCTGGCGCTGGTTACGGTGCCGTTGGGCATCATCATCAAGAGAGGCCATATGATTGTCGCGTTTCTCATCGGCCTGATCCTCGTGGTCGCATACATGATGGCGTTCATGGTGGGGAGCAAGTTCCTCGGAATGGGCGGTTATATGCATCCCGCTCTGGCTGTGTGGTTCCCAAACATCCTCCTGGTCGGCGCAGGCGGGTGGCTGATGATAACAGTGTTCAGAGCATGAAATGAGACTGCGCAGAATAGACCTATACATAATTAAAGCCTTTCTCGCATGGTTCGGCGTTTCCTTGGTCGGGATTGTCGGATTCTACGTCGTTTTCGATCTTTTCACCCGCCTGCACGACTTTTTCGACTTCGAAAAGTCCGAGATGATCGGAAGGATATTCACCTATTACCTCTGGCACACGCCGTACCAGTTGACGCAATTCCTGCCGCTGGTAACGCTGATGGGCGCCATGTTCGCGGTCGCAAGAATGGCGAAATCCAACGAACTGGTCCCCATAATGAGCAGCGGCACCAGCCTCCATCGCGTTGTGGCCGTCATTTTCGCGATGGCGTTTATCGTGATGCTGATAATGTACGGCATCCAGGAATGCTTCATGCCGACCTTTGCCGACAAAGCAGTTGAAGCCGTAAGCAGGCCCAGAGAAGCAAAGTCCATCCGCGACCTCCTTCACGACGGCGCCGGACACATACTGCATTACCGCAGTTACGACCCCAACTCCCAACAAATGTCGGGAGTAACAATCCACCGACTGAAAAACGATGAACAAGTTTACGGCGATTGGGAGTACATTTACGCCGACATCGCCCAATGGGGAAAGGCGACGCAACTTACCATCAAAAACGGAAAACCGCTGTACGGCTTCCCGTACACGCCTTCCGGCAATGAGAAAATCCTTGTCGAGAACGATAACATATTCCGCGTTGTTACAAATGACGAGTTGGAGTCCCAACGCGACGCAGACAACACGACCACCCTGCGATTGAAGTCCGGAACAACCCTCACCGGCACAATCTACGCGCCGAACGACGGCGACTTCCTGCTGCGAAACGGCAAACGCGGCTACGTGCTAAAGAAGTCCGACATCGCCAAACAGGAACTGGTCAACGCCTGGATTCTCTTCGGTGACGAACGGTATGCCGACCAGGGCGTGCGCCTTGATTACGAAACCATGGCGGCCGAGCGCCCCGACGCCCCTCCGCGAGAATGGCAACATGTGTTCGCCGATTACTCCTTCGCCTTCGTCACAAGCATAACGCCCAGGGAGGCGGTGCTGAAGCAATTCGACCCCTCCTACGAAACACTGCGAAACCTCATCTTGCAAATCGGGCAGTACCCGGATTACCATGTCTGGCGCGTGGCCCTATTCGCGCGCCTCGTGGACCCGCTCACCAACATCATCCTGCTCCTTGTGGGAATACCCTTCGTCCTTTCCACCGAGCGGCGCTCGATGTTCCTCAGCCTCGGCAAGTGCGTGCTGATATTCCTCATTTACTACATCTTCACCTTCGTAAACCACAACCTCGGCGAGACAAGACACCTGCCCCCGTGGCTCGCGGTCTCTCTGCCCCTCGTAATGTTCGCGGCCATCGGACTATACTTCACCGACAGGATACGAACATGAACATCCGCGCGGAACACGACACAACGCGCCGCCGGCGCTGGACCGCGCTTGCGCTGTTCACCCTGGCTCTGGCCGCCGGATGCGGACCGCTTGACACGCAAACGGAAATAACGCCCCAGGAAATCAACGCCGCCAAGGATATCAGAGTCGTCTTCAGAAACCTTGCTCCGCAACTCACCGCCCACGTCAACACGCAATATATTCACGAAGGCAAACTCTACATCGAAGGCGCGGTCCTCAACAACGGCCAACGCGACATAAACAACGTGGCGCTGCGCGTGTTCACCTACGACAGCCTTGAACGTCCCATCGCGACGGACACGCCCATCGTGTTCCCCGTTCCGCGCTCCCTGCAGTCCGGCGTCTCAGGCCAGTTCAGCATCGAACTCGACCCGACCGACGTCGCAATCGTCATCATTGAAAGCGCGCCCTAAGCCCGCTCCGAAAACGCGCGCAGGCAAGGGGGTCAGACAAGAGGGTCAGGTACGATTACGGAGCGCAGCCCCGATATTCCTTATTATCATTACAAATGAAAGATCGGGGCCCACCTTGTAGAATGGACCCGGTCCACAAACTCAGATCGACCCGGCTCGTAGAATACGCATTTGCCCCCATTCCGTTCCGAAACAGCGCGCCTTTTTGTGGGACTTTCCGGGATTTTTGGCACAAATGTGGCACAATGTACCGGATTGTCTCACTTTCGCGCGTTTTCATTACCCCTGGCCGCAACATGCCTTACGATTATTAAAAAGCCGCTGTCCCGGAAATTCCCGGCACTTTCACGCCTCTCATTGCCACTCCAATCACAGAGGGAAAATCTTTTCCCATTTTCCTCCTTCAGCCCTCCGCCTTCAGCCTTCATCCTTCCCATAGCAGCCCCGCTCACCACAGAAAACACGGAGGCCACGGAGACTACAGAGAAGAAATTTTTTGTTTTTTGTTCTTCGTTCATGGCTCGTTCACCTGAGACCTTTATGCGCCCGCCATAGGCGGGTAAACCTCTGGCGCATTTGACCCGACACCAACCACTGTGCTCAGCACACCGTACAATGTGTCCGCATGCCGAAGTATACCCTGTCAAAACCCGATAGTCAAGTACTTTTTTGAAAAATCTGAAAATTTCTCTCCGTTCCGTTTCCAGCCTTTGCCATTGCATTGAGCATGCGCCACTGCTATAATCGCCGCCTGCTTATTTGTTTCAGAGCAGAATTACGGAGGTCAGCCATGAAGCGATTCGTGCTGGGCATTGTGCTCATCGGGTTGTGCCTGTCATTCGGCTGCAACATGAACACCGACAAGATAAACCAACTGGAGCAGGCAATCGCCGCCAGGGACGATAAAATCAACGAGATGGAGAAGGCCGCCAGGGACAAAAACGGGCAAATCAAGCAGTTGCGCGCCGCCATCGACGAGATGAACGCTAACGCGGCCGCGCAAGGCGAAACGCCGACGCTTAGGAAAGTCAAGTGGTCAAAGATTCTCGCCAACGCGAAAAAGATGCGCGACGAAGACGGCAAGTACGACTGCTTCTGCGTCGTCCTCGAAAAAGCCGACGCGGACAGCGTTGCCGCCGCCACGCAAGCCCTGACGGACAAGGGCTACAAGGTGGGGCCGTCTCCCTGGGCGGGGGCGCTCATGGCGTCTTCGCCGCAACAGGCGCAGCAGGAAGTGTCGTTTCCCCTCCCGCCCATAGCAACGGTGAAAAACACGAAGGCGCTCAACGACGACAGCCTTGCGGAGGTCCGCGCCGTCCCCGGCGTGAAAACCGTATGGCCGCAGAGCGTTCTCTTTTTCCCGGCCGTCATCGGGCAGGACATCCCGGGCCAAAGCCTCTACATCGACGTAAAGGTGATAGCGCTGCCGCCGGAATTTTTCGAGGCGGAAAAGGACAGGCTGGACCTGGCTGAATTCGCCCGCTACGACGGCGCGGGCGCGCAGGTGATAGTCCCGCGCATCGTCGTGAAATATTTCAACCGCTTCGCCCGCTACACGAACGGGCTGAATCTCGAATACGAGACAAGCCTGGCCAACAAGTTTTTCAAGGTGCGCCTTGCGTCGTCTTCGCTTTTCGCCGTCACCGACATAAAGATGAAACCGATTGACATCAAGGTAGTCGGGTACACCGACCGCGTCAACGAGGTTACAATCATCGTCAGCCCCGAGGTCGTTGACGATTGGAACAAGAGGTTGTTTGAGACCGCGGTTACCGAAGAACCGCCAAAGAGTGAACCATGAGCAATCCTGAAACGCCGCTGCACGACCAGCGCGAAGTCCGCCTGCAAAAACTGAACGCGATTCGCGCGCAGGGACTCAATCCCTACCCGGAGCGCTTCGAGCGCACGCATACAATCGCCGAGACAATCCGCACGCCCGAGGGCACGGAAGGCATCGCGACCGCCGGGCGGCTGGTCCTCATCCGCGTCATCGGCAAACTCACCTTCGCCCACATCCAGGACCTCGGCGGAAAAATCCAGATCGCGCTGAGCAAAAGCGAAATCGGCGAGCAGAAGTACAAGTGGTTCCTGGACCATTTCGACATCGGCGACTTCATCGGCGTCAGGGGCAAACTCATCAAGACCAGGACCGGCGAACTGACCGTCGATGTCGCGGACTACGTGTTCCTCGGCAAGGCGCTTCGCCCGCTGCCGGAAAAGTGGCACGGCCTGCGCGACGTCGAGGCCTGCTATCGCCGGCGGTACCTTGACCTCGTCATGAACGAAAACACGCGAAATCGCTTTGCGCTCAGAACCAGGATTGCGCGCACCATCCGCGAATTCCTCGACCGCGAAGGTTTCCTGGAAGTCGAAACCCCCATCCTCCAGACAAAGCCCTCCGGCGCGCGGGCAAAGCCGTTCGCGACGCACCACAACGCGCTCGACATCCAGATGTACATGCGCATCGCGCCGGAGACGTATCTCAAGCGCCTGATAGCGGGCGGCTACGACAAGGTCTATGAGTTCGGCCGCTGCTTCCGCAACGAGGGAATGGACCCGTCGCACGTGCAGGACTTCACGATGCTTGAGTATTACTGCGCCTACTGGAACTTCGAGGACAACATGGACTTCACGGAGAAGTTCATCAAGCACGCGCTCCTCGACGTTCTTGGGCGGCTCACGATAACGTACGGCGAAACGCAGATTAACTTCGAGGGCGCGTGGCCGCGCGTCTCCATGCGCGACCTTCTGCTAAAAGACTCCGGCATCGACATCGACAAGCACACGACCGCGGACTCTCTCCGCGCGGAAATCAAGAAGAAGGGCATTGAAATAGAAGACCTCGACCGGCTGAGCCGGGGGCCGATGATTGACTCGCTCTACAAGAAAGTCAGCCGCCCGAAGATAGTCCAGCCGATGTTCCTGACGGCGCACCCGATAGACCTGTCTCCGCTGGCGCGCCGCAATGACGCCCGCCCGGACATCACGGACCGCTTCCAACTCATCGTCAACGGCTGGGAAATCGTCAACGCGTACTCCGAACTCGTTGACCCCATCGACCAGCGGCAGCGCTTCGAGGAGCAGGCGCGCCTCCACGCGGGAGGCGACGAGGAGGCCATGCCGATGGACGAGGATTATTTGCTTTGCATGGAATACGGCATGCCGCCGATTTCCGGCTGGGGACTGGGGTTCGACAGGCTGGTGGCGCTGCTCTCGGACAGCGAGAACCTGCGCGACGTGATTCTTTTCCCGCTGATGCGGCCGCTCGCGTCGGAGCCGGCATACGATGAGCGCGCCGCCAAACAGCCCGCGCCCGCGGCGGAAGGGGAGACCGGCTTCAAGACCGACATCAAGGATTTCGGCGTCTCGCGCGAGAAGGCGTACGAACTTTTCAACGAGCATGTGAAGGACGACATTTTGCGCAAGCACTGCCTCGCCTCGGCCGCGGTGATGAAGGGACTGGCGAGGGAATTGGGCAAGAACGAGGAAGTCTGGGAGATGGCGGGGCTTCTGCACGATTTGGACTTCGACCGCGTGAAGGAGCCGGACAAGCACGGCCTTGAGACGGCGGACATTTTGCGCAAGGCCGGCGTCAACGCGCAGGTCATCAACGCGATCCTCGCGCACAACGCGGAGGGGCTTGCGCCGCACGGCGTGAAGCGCGTGACGGACCTCGACTTCGCGCTCACCGCCGCGGAGTCGATAACGGGGCTTGTCGTCGCCACCGCGCTCGTCCAGCCGGACAAGAAACTCGCCTCGGTGAAGGCCGAATCGCTCCTAAAGAAAATGGACAAGAAGGATTTCGCGCGGAAGGTCAGCCGCGAGGCGATAATGCTAAGCAAGAACATCGGGCTGGAGATGGAGAGGTTCGCGATGATCGCCGTCAAGGCGATGCAGACGATTTCGTACGACCTCGGCCTGTAAAGGGGCGCGTGGGAGAAAACCGTGAGTAGTTTAGTTTTCCTCTTTGTTGCAGTAGTGGTGATAATAATAGTGGTGAGCGTCGTGCAGAGCGCCAAGCGCCGCAAGGATATGGAGGCCGTTGTCGCGCAACTGGGACTCACGTTTTATGAGGATGACCCGTTCGGTCTGCCGGCGCTCCACGGCGACATGCTGGCCTTCAGCGAAGGCCACTCGCGCACCGCGTACAACATCATGCGCGGCGAGAAGGACGGCGTCAACACAATCATCACCGACTACCGCTACACCGTCGGCAGCGGCAAGAACAGCCACACCTATTACCGGACCTACTGCATACTCGACACCGGCAAAAGTTTCGCGCATCTCCAGGTGAGGCCGGAAAATTTTCTCGACACAATCGCCGCGTGGGTCGGCTTCGACGACATCGACTTCGAGTACAAGGAATTCAACGACGCCTTCTACGTGCGCTGCAACGACAAGAAATTCGCGTACGATATCATCCACCCGAAGATGATGGAATACCTGCTGCAAAACCGCGGCGTGCATTTCGAGATGGCCGGCAAATCGATTCTGGCGCATTATAACAACCGTCTCGCGCCGGATGAAATCGCGCCGCTCATCAAGTTCGCGCAGGGCATATACGGCCTTTTGCCGACTTATGTGTAGCATGTTTTAGCGACATTACCTCGCGGGGAACAACCATGCCGACGAACGATGGTGGAATCGGAAGCCTGCTGGCCTGCGTCATACCGGTCGCCATAGCAGTGATTGTCATGGCGATCCCGTTTCTGATTTACAACTCGTTGGTGAGCCTGCGGAACATGGTGAAGGAATCGTGGTCGGACGTGGACACTGAACTGAAGCGGCGCTACGATTTGATACCGAATCTCGTGGAGACGGTCAAGGGTTACGCGGCGCACGAGCGCGAAGTGCTCGAGCAGGTCGCGCGGGCGCGCGCGGCCGCAGCCGCGGACCACGGGCCGGTGGCGCACCAGTCGGAAACGGAGCAGACGCTGCAGGATTCGCTGGGCCGCCTGTTTGCCGTGGCGGAAAGGTATCCGGACCTCAAGGCCAGCGCGAATTTTCTGGAACTGCAAAAGGAACTGGCAAACACGGAGAACCGCATTCAGGCGGCGCGCCGGTTTTACAACGGCAACGTCCGCGACTACAACACGCGCTGCCAGATGTTCCCGTCGTCAATCATCGCGAGCATGTTCAAATTCCAGTCCGCGGACTTTTTCCGCCTGCGCACCGACGTGGAGCGGGAAGCGCCACGGCTGGAGTGGGAGAATTAGATATTGCCTTGGCTGCAAAACAAAAAGCCCGGCTAGTGGTTTTCGCGGAATTCGGTGTCGAGGATGCTCATGAGGATGACGTCGTGGAATGCGCCATCGCAGAAGTAGCCGTCGCGGAGCACGCCTTCGCGGCGGAAGCCGCATTTTTCGTAGAATTTTATCGCGCGGCCGTTGAAGTCGAACACACCTATGCCAACACGGTGCAAGTTGAGCGAGTTAAAGGCGTAGCCTAGGAGCAACCGCATGGCCTCCGTTCCGTATCCCTTGCCCAGGGCGTCTTTTTCGCCGAGTATCATGCTGGCGTCGGCGGCGCGCCAAGGGTGGAAGATGCGGATGAGGCCGGCTTCGCCGATGATTTTGTTGCAGTCGTTGAGCGTAACGATGAACCATACACGATTGGAGTCCTTGTAGACGCCGTTCAGCCACTCGGTCATATCGGCTATGCTCTTGGGGCGGATTTCGCCGATGTGGCGGCGGGTCTCGGGGTCGTTGATCCAACGGCAAACGCGCGGCAGATCCGCCGGCTCGACGGGCCGCAGGTACACTTTTTCCCCTGCAAGAAATTTCGTGTCTGACATTTTTAGAATTACTCCTTTGCCTGCAATGCATCACATGAGAACCGGCTTGCAGGGCAGTATTATAGCAAAGTGTAAAGGGATTGTCCTTCAAATATCCCCTTGCCGCCATGACATGTTGACATGGCACTGCCCGGCGCCGCGACCTTTCCTGGAATCCTTCAGCCGGCGGTGAGTTTGCAGATTTTCGGGCGGGAGAGACGCTCGAAATCGGCGAACTTCATGCGGATGGCCTCCGTGTGCGTGCCGGCGTTGAATTCAATCTCCTCGTCTTTCGCCAGCGCTTCATCCGCGTAGACCGGCATGTTGTACAGGTTGCCGAAGGGGGTCATCGCGCCGATTTCGCAGTCCGGGAAAAGCGACTGGAAATCGCTTTCGGGCGCAAGGGTCGCGGCGGCGCCGCTGGCGGCTTTGAAATGCGCCATGTCCACGAGTTTGTGCGCGGGCAGGACGACCATCGCGTACGCGCCCTTGTCCGTCTTCAGAAGGACGACCTTCGCCACTTCCTTGCCGGAGATGTGCTCGACCCGGGCAAGGCCCTGCGCGGTGAAGGTCTTGTCGTGGACGCGGACCTCGTACTTGATTTTGCTATCGTCGAGGTATTGTTTGATGCGTGCGGCGACTGTCATGTTTTAAATCCTCCAAAAGAATTTAGGCGTGAGGGATTCAGTTTACCCTCGGCAAAACGGATTGTCAACGGCGGTTGACTTAGAGCGCCTGACATAATGAATGTGCCGGGGGTCAGACCCCGCCGGAGGCGGGCAAGCCTCCCCGTCCCCTGACATTCCGCACACATTTATAAATGAAAGGTCGGGGTCCTCCTTAGCGTCTGACCCCCTTGCGGCGAAAGGCCGATATGCCGCAAATGGCCAGCCCGATGAGCACGAGGGGGAGGGCGATAAGGGTGATTTTTTTGCCGAGGTAATACGAGCGCGGTTCGTAAACAAATTCGACCTTGTGCTTTCCCGCTTTCAGGAACACGCCGCGCATGGACAGGTTCGTCTTATAGACGTGCAGTTCGGTCCTGCCGCCGTCGGCAACGTCGTACGCGTGCCAGTCCGGGTACCACACCTCGCTCAGGACAAGAAAGCCCGGGTCATCCAGAGACACTTCCACTGTGACGTGATTCGGCTTGTAGTCGGTTATCGATGCGTTCTGAAATTCACCCTTGCCGCTCAGCGTGAAGTCCGGCCATTCTTCTATGATGGCGCGGTTTTTCATGAAATTCCTGTCAGCGAAGTAGGCCATCATCTTATCCGGGGTCATGTCAACCATGGGCTTTACATGCCTGACGACAAACGCTCGGTCAAAGCATTCCAGGTTCTCAGTAATGCAGACGTCGCCCACCCAGTCCACCGGGTGAAAGGTTGCCTCGTATGCTTGCCGATCAACCGGCTTTGGGTTCTCCGGATTCACGCGTTTCTCGAACTCTTCTTGATACTCCAACATCGGCTTGTTTGTGAGGTAGTATCTCACATTGAATTCGCTCAGGACGTCGTTGATGACTTTCGGGTCGGAATATGTGTAGTACTGGAATTGCTGCACATAACGCAGTTGGCTGGAGTCGAGGTCCATGTTGACAACGTTGAAACCGCGACGGCGCAGTTGGCTGTAGAGCGGCTCTGGGGCGCCCGTATAGCGAATCAGGATGCGGGACGGCGGCTCGTCCTTGGACAGTGCGTTCAGGCGGTCCAGCAGGGCGGTATGTTCAGGATATACCCTGGCATCGTTAACCGGCAGCGTGCTGACATAGGGCATGCCAAACGACATCAGGTCAGCCGCGATGATTGCCAGCGCAGCAACGCCGCAAATGATTCCGGCCCTGCGGCCGCGACCGGCGAGCAGAAACAGCCCCGCAGAGACAACGCAGATGCCTATCCCCACTACCAGTTCCCGCCGCACCCCCGCGAAACTCCGCTCCGCCTTCTCCCGCGCCTCCGTCTCTGCCATGTGGTATGCGGGGAGCAAATTCTCATCATGCGCGTTCTTGATACCCACAGACCATTCGGCCTTGAGTTGGGCCGCGTGCGCTTCGTGAGAGACCAGCATCTGTACCATGTATCCCGCGATAAGAAGCGCGACACCGACGGCGACCATCGGGACCCATTTCGACCGGCTTGGACGAGTCGCAAACAGGCGGTCCCAGACAAAGCCCACCAACACTGCCACGCCTGGCAGCGCAACGGTAAGCATCCGCTGAGGCAGCCTGAATGCTGAAAAGCCGGGAAGTTGCGACATGAGCCAGAACACCGGCGACCCTTCTCCATACGAGAAAAGAACGGCAATAACGCACACGCCGCAGAAGAACCGCACGTAGCCGTTTCGAGCGACGAACGGCGCGCTAATCAAGAAAATCAGCGGCAGCAATCCGATATAAGGGGTTATTTCCCATTCCCGTATGTGAGTGCTCCTCCATGAACCCTCTATTGGGAAACCGTAGTAACGGGGCACAAGAGCCATGACGGATGCGTCGTTGGAGAACGCCCCTAAAGTGCGATACTCCGCAGGGCGCTCGCCCTCGTCGAGCACCTGGCCGGCGAGCTCGACGGCCGGGAGCAACTGGATCATCATAAGCAGCGCGCCAACCGCCAGCGCCACGCAAACCAGTCCCGCGCCGACAGCCGTGCGCAGGCTACCCCCAACGACGTACCCGTAAAACACTTCGAAAATGCCAAATGCAATCAGCAGGGCCGTCGAATAGACCCAGAACTGCGTATGGCCGCCGAGGAATTGTATAGCCTGAGAAATCGCGAGCAGCAAAGCGAAAAACGCCCCGGCGCTCCATTTCCTCTCCCGCACGCTAAGCACCACTTTGCGAACCAAGTACAGACCAAGAACCATCCATGGGAAATTGTTGTGGCACATGAAGGTGCCGGAGACGAGCGTGGATGTCCAGATTCCGCTGAACATGTACGCAATCGCGCCGGCCAAACCAGCGCCCCTCCCCAGGCCGAACGACCTGACAAAGAGGTATGCAAACCAGCCTGCAAGCAGGGTATCCGCGAGAAAAATAAAGCCGAATGCGCCGTCGGTAGGCATGATGTAAAAGAGAATGCTGAAAGGGTAAAAGGTGGCGTTCTGGACGTTTCCCACCACCGGCGTGCCGCAGGCGGCGTAAGGATCCCAGAGTGTGAGTTCCCCGTTCTTAAGCGTGTTTGTTACCTGATAGTGCGTGCGGACCGCGAACAATTGCACCAGGTCTAAACGGCCGGATGTCATCAGGTGGCTCGGATGCGCGAGCACCGGCCAGAAAAAAACCGCCGCAAGCGCCGCCAGAATGGCCAGGGCAACGATTGTCTTGAATCGTCTCATCTGCTTCTCACACAACTCCGCATCAGCGTGCCGACCGTCTGCGCGCAACAAGGCCGAAGAAAACCATCAGAACCAGAACGACCGGCAGGCTTATAAGAGTTATCGTCTTGCCTTCATAATATGAACTCGGTTCGTAAACAAATTCGACCTTGTGCTTTCCCGCTTTCAGGAACACGCCGCGCATCATGAGGTTCGTCCTGTACACGTGGAGTTCCTTCCCGCCGTCGGCCATGTCATACGCGCGCCAGTCAGGATACCAGGCTTCGCTCAGGACAAGAAAGCCGGGGTCGTCCAGAGACACTTCCACTGTGACGTGATTCGGCGTGTAGTCGGTTATCGATGCGTTCTGAAATTCACCCTTGCCGCTCAGCGTGAAATCCGGCGCCTCCTCAATCACGGCCAGTTTGTCCATGAACCTGTTTCGCGCAAGCGCATCCATTATCTCGTCGGGCGCAACGCCAATCATCGGCACGACTTTTCTGACCACGAAAGCCCGCGGAAAGAATTCCAGATTTTCCGTGATATATACATCTCCCGTGGGTAGTGCGTCTCCAAAAACGGCGGCGGCCTCAGGCGCGGATGGCGCGGTTTCTCCCGAAGGCGCGCGCCGCCCGGACTCCTTCAGGTAGTCACGCATCGGCTTGTCTGAAATATAATATCGCGCGTTGAATGCGCTAAGGATGTTATTGAGGACTCGTATATCAGCGCTTTGGTACTGCTCATATACCCGTGCAAAGGCCGACTTGCTGGAATCCAGGTCGCCGTTAACCATGTTGAAATCGCGGCGGCGCAGTTCGTGATAGACCGTCTTGGCGCTAAGGGGCAAATGATAGTTGCAAATGCGGAAGGGCGGCTCGTCCTTCGCGAGGCCGTTCATACGGTCCAGCAGGGCGGTATGCTCAGGATATACCCTGTCGTCATTCACCGGCAGCGTACTTATGAAAGGCATACCGAACGACATCAGGTCAGCCGCGATGATTGCCAGCGCAAGAAGGCCGCAGGCGCTTCTAATCCTGCCGCCGCGCGCCCCGAGCGCAAACAGCCCGGCGGAGACAACGCAGATGGCCATCCCGACGAACAACTCTCGCTGCACCACGGCAAAGTTCCCGTCAATTCTCTCAAGCGCTTCCGTGTAAAACATCTTGCGGTCAAGGGCCGGCTCGACATCGCGCTGGGTATTGATTTGCTCGCGCCAGGCCGCCTTTGTCTGGTTCTCATTCATCCGGTTGGAGACAAACATGCCGACCATATTATACGCGGTGAAAAGGGCAATGGCGACGGAGACCAGCCGTATCAACCATGACCTGCCGGGGCGATTGGCAAACAGGCGGTCCCAGGCAAAACCCACCAGCGCCACGCCCGCCGGAAGCGCCGCGGTAAGCATTCGCGCTGGAACTCTGAACGCCGAGAAACCCGGCAATTGAATCAGAAATCTAAATACGGGCGATGACGCCCCATAGGCAAAAAGCAACGCAAAAACCGCCGTCGCGGAAAAGTACCATACGTACCTGTTTCGCACGCCGAACACCGCTATGATTACCAGTATCAGCGGCAAGATACCTATGTAGGGCGTATTCTCCCACTGGAGGACGAATCCCCACGAGGAATGTTGTTCCGCGGAACCGTAGTGGCGCGGCACAAGAAACATGATGTAGTCCGCTCTGCCAAGCGTTCCCCAGGCGCTATATTCCGCGGGCTGTTCGCCTGTCTGAAGCACTTGGCCGGCGAACTCGATTGCCGGCAGCAACTGGATCATCACAAGCGCCGCGCACACCGCCAGCGCCGCCAAAATCAAGCCGCCACCCGCCAGCGGCCGCGCGCTTCCAGAAACAACAAATCCGCAGATGACCTCGAAAATGCCGAACGCAACCAGAAAAAGCGTGGAATAGAGCCAGAACTGCGTGTGACCGCCCAGAAACTGCGCGCACTGCGAAACCGCCAGAAGCAACGCGAAAAACACGCCGCCGCTCCACTTTCCATCGCGCGCGCTCAATACCACCTTGCGGACCAAGTACAATCCGAGAATTATCCACGGCAAGTTGTTGTACACCATGATGTGGCCGGGGAAAAGTTTCGGCGTCCAGATTCCGCTGAACATATACGTAATCGCGCCGGCCAGTCCCGCGCCCCTGCTCAGCCCGAAGGAGCGCACGAAAAGATAGGCGAAAAAACCGGCGAGCAAAGTGTCCGCGAGGAAGATAAAGCCGAATGCGGAATCGGTCGGCATGATGTAAAAGAGGATGCTCAGGGGGTAAAACGTGGAGTTCTGGATGTTGCCCGCAACGGGCTGGCCGCAATCAGAATAAGGGTCCCACAGCGTGAGTTCGCCGTTCTTGAGCGTATTGGCAACCTGGAAGTGCGTGCGCGCGGCGAACAACTCAACCAGGTCACCCCGCCCCGATGTCATCAGGCAATCCGGGTGCGCCAGCACTCGCCAGAAAAAGGCCGCCGCAAGCGCCGCCAAAACGATTATGATCACAACCGGCTTGAATCTTCTCATACGCTTTTCATAAAACGCCAATTCGACATGACATCCGAACGACATCGCCCGGTCAATGCGGAATATTATGCTTTCTCCTTGCAACCAGTCCCGCGACAATCAGAAGGACCAGCGCAAAAGAAACTCCCACAAGCGTCACCGTCTTGCCCGTGTAATACGAGCGCGGTTCGTAGACGAATTCGATTTTATGCTTGCCTGCTTCGAGAAACACGCCGCGCATCATGAGGTTCGTCTTGTACACGCGGAGTTCCTTCCCGCCGTTGGCAACGTCGTACGCGCGCCAGCCGGGATACCACACCTCGCTCAGGACAAGGAACCCCGGCTGCGCGAGTTCCGTTTCAACGGCCAGGCGGTTGGGCAGATGATCGGTAACTTCCGCGGGCTGGAATTCGCCTTTGCCGTCCAGCGAGAACGCGGGAGTTTCCTCTATCACCGCCCGCGATTTCATAATCCTGCCGCGGGCAAGATAAGACATTATGTATTCCGGCAACTCTCCTTTCATCGGCACGATTCTTCGCACCACGAACGCCCGCGGGAAACACAGCAGGTTTTCAGTCACGTACGTGCCGCCCACAGCGTAGGAGGGGCCGAAGGGGCTTTCGGCGGAGCGGTACGGGGCTTCGTTCCGGTATTCCTCCATCGGTTTGCGCGAAATGAAGTACTTGATGTTCAGGGCGTTGTTGATATCGTTGGTCTCCATGTTGGCGTATTTCCAGAAGGTGTAGTCCTTGCAGTAAGTCAGTTTGCTGGAATCCAAATCTCCGGCGACAAGGCTAAAATCGCGGCGGCGCAATTGATGGTAGGGCACCGGCGCGTAAAAGTTCGCGATACGATACGGAGATTTGTCGCCGGCCAGATAATCGAGCAGCGGCGTGTGTTCCGGGTACGCCTTCGGGTCGTGCACGGGCAGCGTGCTTATGAACGGCATCCCGAACATCGCGAGGTCGCCCAGGATCAGCAGCAGCGCAATCAGTCCGCATGCGCTCCGCGTCCTCCCGCCAAAGCCGGCCACGCCGAACAATACGCCGCTAACGCCGAAGATGACCGCCGCGATAAGCACATCCTTTTGCAACTGCGCGAAACTGCGGTCAACGCCGGCAAGCGCCTCCTGGTAGAACATTTTGTGCTCCTCCAGGGCGTCACTATCGTGCCGTTGCGTGATTTCCGCCGACCATGCCTTCTTTATGTCGGCCTCCGCGGCGCGATTCGCCAGAAATGTCTGGACCGCCCCCGCCACCAACAGCAGCGATATGCCCGCAAAGACCGCTCTCAGCAGCGCCCGCCTGCCTGCGCCGGAGGAAAACAGGCCATCCCACGCAAACGCGGTCAACATCGCCACGCTGGGCAGCGCCAGCGCAAGCATTCGCGCCGGAACTCTGAAAGCCGAGAAACCCGGCAGTATCACCAAAAACCGAAACACCAGCGACGTCGCCCCAAACGAGTACAACAGCGCAAGAAGCCCCGCGCACGCAAAATACCAGACGTACCGATTCCTTTTTATGAACAGCGCGCCGACCGTCAAAAGGAGCGGCAGGATTCCGACGTACGGGCAGACCTCCCACTGAGGATCGCCGCCCCAATACGTGCGCTGCTCGGCGGCGCCATAAGAGTGGGGGAGGAGAGCAAGTATCCACTTGTCTTTGCTAAGCCCGCCAAAGGCTTGATACCCCGCGGAGCGCTGGCCTTCGTCAAGCACCTGCCCCGCAAACTCAATGGCCGGGAGCAACTGAACCATGACAATGACCGCGCACAGGGCCATTGCCGCCGCGAACATCCCGCCCCCCGCCAGCGCCTTCACGCGTCCGTCGAGTATGGCGCAGCAAATCTCGAACAGGCAGTAAATGATGAGAAAGAAAGTCGAATACACCCAGAACTGCGTGTGGCCGCCGAAGAACTGCGCGGCCTGCGAAATCGCCAGAAGCAACGCGAAAAACACGCCGCCGCTCCACCTTCCATCGCGCGCGCTCAATACCACCTTGCGGACCAGATACAATCCGAGAATTATCCACGGCAAGTTGTTGTACACCATGATGTGGCCGGGGAAAAGTTTCGGCGTCCAGATTCCGCTGAACATGTATGTAATCGCGCCGGCCAGTCCCGCGCCCCTGCTCAGCCCGAAGGAGCGCACGAAAAGATAGGTGAAAAAACCGGCAAGCAAAGTGTCCGCAAGGAAGATAAAGCCGAATGCGGAATCGGTCGGCATGATGTAAAAGAGGATGTTGAGGGGATAGAAGGTTGCGTTCTGGATGTTGCCGACCACTGGCGCGCCGCAGTCGCTGTACGGATCCCAGAGTGTTAGTTCACCGTTCTTGAGCGTGTTGGTAACCTGGAAGTGCGTGCGCGCCGCAAACAACTGAACCAGGTCACCCCGCCCTGAAGTCATCAGGTGATCCGGATGCGCCAGCACTCGCCAGAAAAACCCGGCGGCCAGGACCGCCAGGAGCAGGATAACGAGAATCGATTTTGATTTGTTCATTTCAATCCGCGTTGACAGTACGGTGTCATAGCGTTATGGTACATGTCGCCGGGCCGGATGTCAACGCCGTAATTCCCGGCCTGCCTTCGGGCCTTGACAGGACGCGGTCCTGAAACTACGATGATTCCGTATCTTACTCAGATGAGGAGGCAGTCCGATGCAGGAAACGACGGCAAAAAACTTGCTGGCGGCTTTCGCCGGCGAAAGCCAGGCCAACCGCAGGTATCTGGCGTACGCGAAGAAGGCGGAGGAAGAGGGCCAGCCGCAGATAGCGAAACTCTTCCGCGCGGCCGCCGCGGCTGAGACCGTTCACGCGTTCAATCATTTTCGCACGCTGGGCGGCGTGAAGTCCACCAGGGAAAACATCGTGGACGCGGCGGAGGGCGAACACTACGAGTTCACGAAGATGTACCCGCAGTTCATCCGCGCCGCGGAATCGGACGGAGAGAAGGGCGCGGCGTACAGTTTCAATCTCGCCAGCCAGGTGGAGCAGATCCACCACAAGTTCTACGTCGAGGCGTTTGAGGCGCTGGAAGAGGGGAAGGAGGTGAGGAGCGGGGACTACTACGTCTGCCAGGTCTGCGGAAACACGGCGCTGAACGACGTGCCGGAGGCGTGCCCGATCTGCGGCTCGTCGAAAAGCAAGTTTACGGCAGTGGCGTGAAAACGCGCAACTGAATTGCATTAATCCCGTTTGCGGACTTCCGTCATACCAACTGAATAAGGAGGAGGACCATGATAAGAACTGGAAGCATAATAGCGATTTTTCTGGCGCTGTTGCTTTTGAATTCCTGCTCAAGCAAGCCAGAAACCGGGCCGGAGGCCGGTACGAAATCGCAGGAACTGGATGACCTCAAGATAACGCTTTTTGAGAAAGAGGAAGCGATACGGTCCCTGGGAGAGCAGATTGATTCGATGAGCAAGGTGCATATCAAGAGCGTGGAGAACCCGGAGGGCGGGGATCAATGGCTGGACATCGTGAAGGCATGGGAGGATTATTATTCCGAAGAAATCGTAAGAGTTGATCCCACGGGCAAGGAGTACAAGGCACCGCGCAAGAGTTGGGCCAAGATGAGGGAGTACTATGTCGCGCAGGTCAAGCAGATACAAAAGAAGGAAGACGGGATAAGTAAATGTCAACGGGAAATCCGGGACATAAAGGCGCATTACGAATCGCTGATTACGGACGTCGCCCACTATTCCGACGAAAAATACCGGCAGCAAAAAATCGCGAGCCTGGAGCAAGAGCGCGATAAACGCGTCGCCGAAGAGGAGCAGAAGATAGCGACATTGAAATCGCACATCACCTCGATCATCAACACGACCATCGTCCCATTGCCCTTCACGGCGGATGAGGCGCTCATGTTCGGACGCAGCAAGAACCTGGCCAACATGGGCATGACATCCGGGGAGATACTCGGCAGAATAAATGCGTGGAAGAAGGCGATGACGGACAACAATACCGCGGAAATGGCCGCCGTGCAGGAGAAGAAGATGGCCGCATTGAAGGCGGAACGCGATGAGGTCGCCGGGAAAATCGAGGCGATGTCCAATAAAGGCGAATGAAGCAACTTGCGGTTCGCGGGCCGACCGTGGTCTCAAGAGAGAGCCGGGGCAAAACCCGGGGCTTATTCTTTGAGTTGATCGAGGATTCTCTGGGCCAGTTGCACCGGCGACCTCGCGTCGGGCGCATCGGGCGGACTGACGCCTCCCATGCTTTGGGCAATGCTGAATATGTCGTATATAAGGTTCTCGCTCGGCGGCTTTGTCTTGACGATTTCCTCGCAATATGCCCGTATGAATCTCACCACTGCGGGCCTCTGGCACTGCCTCAAGTTGGCGGCGATCCTGACGAGGTCGTGGGACGGATGGGCGCCGTGCTTTTCCAGCAGGTTCGCGGCCTGCGTTATTATCTCCTTGTCGTCATAGTTTACCAGCATCGCAAAGAAGTCGAGCCAGTAGTTCAGGAATTGCTCATCATATGCGGGAAACGCCGCATCCTCCGGGCGCTTCAATATCGTATCAAAAATGTATTCCTGCTCCAAAATCTTCGAAATCATCTCGTGAATGCGGGATTTCAGTTTGTTATCCGCGTCGCCATTGAGGAGCATGCGCATGATTTCCGGACCGGTCTGCGAGAACCCCGGCATGTTGCCGTCGTTGATGCGGGGTATGGAAAACCGCGGCACGGCACAATCGTTATTGATGAGTTGCGCGCGAAGGTCCGCTTCGTTCCTCTTGCCGAGCATGTTGAGGTAGAAGGCGTACTTGAACATATCGGCCGCGATGGTTCGCGCCACCAACTTCTCGCTTCCCTGATTCTCGCCGCCCGGCTTCTTGAACTTGTCCGTCAGGTACTGGCGGTGGCGCGCCTCAAACCCGTCGAACGCCTTTTCCACGTCCGCCAGCAGGCCGCCGTTCCGCGTGGTGGCGATGAGGGCCAGCATGCGGAGTTGCGCATCCGTGTCCGCAATCTCCGGCAGTTTCTTGAGCAGATAGCCGGCGGGGTCTTTATAGTCTAAACCGACCAGAATCCGCAGAGTCTTTTCGTAATCAGGGTCCTTGGGGGAGCGCGAAATATCCGTGTCGCTGAAAAAGCGCAACAGGTCGCTGTTCCTGCATTCGACGCACGTTTCCAACAGCGGAACGGGATTGTCCTGGCACTTGGAGAGGATTCCGTCGATGACCTGGCTCTTGTCAATGTCAGGGAGGGGGAGAGAGAGTATCTCGCCGATGGCCCGGCGCTGTAATTGCGGCATCAGCGCGGCGCTCTCCAATATGTCCAGCGCGTTGCTTCCCTCGATGCCCCTGAGCAAGGACAGCAGGTCGCTGCCGTTGAAAGGGCAGGGCTTGTTCTTGTCGGCGACGGCGAAATACGCGTTCATCTTCTCGCGAATGCTTTTGCCCGCGGCTTCCGCGTCAATCTTCACGAGCAAAGCCACCGCGATATTGCAGTAATCATCCACCTGCGCGTACTGAAGCAACAGGTCCTTCGTATCGGGGTCATCGGGCGCAATCCCGGCAAGAACGGTCAGAGCGCCTTTGACCTGCTTGCCTTCTTTCAACTGCTCTTTCAGAAAGGGCGCGATCCGATTATCCCTGACGTTCAGGAAGTATTGAATGACCTCGCCGTTATCGAGCATGCCCTGCTGCGCAAAGGCCGCGAATGCGTCGTAGTGGCTCGCGTCCCACATGCCGTAACGAAGTATGCCCAACCTTGCGTACGGCTGCCGCAGATATTTTTCCGCGATCGCCGTCGTACGCGCGCGCCCGTAATAATTGAGCAGTCGCATGACATTGCTCAACATCGATAGTTTGTACTGCTCTTTCTCGTCAACTTTCCGGCCGTCGGCGAGCGGACCGTATTCGTTCAGGAAATTATCAATTATTTGCAGCGCCTTGTCGTTGCGCACACGGGCGAGCGCGCAGCACGCGGCATACCGCGCGATAGGATTCGGGTCATCCAGCAGGTCCTCAATGAACGGCGTGGCCGCGGGCATATATTGCTGAAACGCGCCCTGCAGGTTATAGAGTGCGTTGCCTGATATAGTTTCAGCGGAGGTGCCGCGGAGCGTCTGGAGCAGTTCCTGCACTTTCTTGAAGTTCTCCATTGTGAGGCCGTGGAGGACTTCCTTGAGAATCCGGCCGGCGCGAAAGGCAACTTCCGGGTCGTTCGAACGCGTCGCCTCGTTAACGAGTTCCACCGACGGCATGCCTACCTTGATGAGTTCCGCAGTGGCCTCTTCGCGTTTGTCGAATTCTTGCGCGCCCAACTGCTCGATGAGTGATTTGATTTTGGCCTGCAAGTCAGCGTCCGGCGCGGTTTCGGCGGCAAGGGCGGAGTGAAATGGGGCGCAAAGAATGGCGAAGAAGAGCATCAGTTTTAGCGTTCTCATTTTTCCCTCCGAAATCATACAAGTCTCCTTCATATATGACGGCAAAGACCATAATAAGTTTCGGGCAATCTCCCCAAGTGTTTGATTTTTCTTGCTACAGCCAGTCGATGTCCGCGCGGTAACTTTTGAGCGCGGGCAGGGCCTTGCGGGCCTTTTCGATTTTCGCCAGGTCAATTTCCGCGTACGCGATTTCCTCCCTGTCGCCGCATTCAAGAATAGGGCGGCCAACGGCGTCGTACACGGCGGACAGGCCGCCGAGATTGTACTCGCAGGTCTGCCCGACGCTGTTGACGAGGACGAGGAAGTACTGGTTTTCCAGCGCGCGGATTTTGGCGATTTCGCGCATGGCGCCGATGTGCCCGGCGGGCCATTCGGCGCTGATGAGGACAAGGTGCGCGCCGTCGAGCGTGTAGCGGCGGAAAAGTTCCGGAAAGCGCAGGTCGTAGCATATCGCAATCGCGGCGGGGCAGAAGCGCGTGGAAAACACCTTGTGCGCCTCGCCCGGCGTCAGAAATTTATCCTCGTCCATCAGAGGGTAGAGGTGCATCTTTGAATATTCCGCGAGAACCGCGCCGGTTTGCGAAATGTAACTCGCGGTGTTATGAAGTTTGCCGGCGTCTTCGTGCAGCATCGAGCCTGTCATGATGTCAATCCGCAGTTCGCGCGCGAGTTCGATAAGGCGGGGCATGACGGTCTTGTGCGCGGGATCGGCGAGGTGGCGCTTCGCGTTCGCGAGGTCAAAGCCGGTCGGCCACATTTCCGGCAGGACGGCAAGATCCGCTTTCCGCGCGGCGGCTTCGCGGAGGAAGTTTTCAACATTGGCAAGATTTTCCGCGGGCTTGCCGCACTTGATATTCATCTGGTAGAGCGCGATTCTCATTGCATTCTCGCATTGCCTCGCAGAGAGTGTCCGGTTACGAGTATATCATCCCTAATTGTTATGTCCAGTACTAGTTAAATCTCAAGAAACCGGCGCGTATGGCCGATATCCACGTAAAGGCGCGAAGGGGCCGATGGGAATTAAAATACACATGGGAAGGTTGTGCTATTTGCGCAACCGGGGACGGAATTCGTGGCACGACATAACTCACAGCCGGAATGATGGTTGGGGAAATGCAACCCCGGCCGTGTTTCTGGCAAGAATTTTGCGGCAACATGTTGCGCCCTTCATAGGTCAGTAGTATCCGTACATACTTAGTCTGTCAAATCGAACACGCATTACATTAGATCACTTCCTAACTCGCGATAATCGAACACAAAGCAGATGCAAATATGGAAACAGATGGAAGAGCCTGAACCATGAAACCACAAGCGGCATACAATGTCAGAGGTCTGACCTTGCTCGAACTGCTGATGGCAATGGTCATCTTCGCGGGCATAGCAGTAGGCATGATGATTTGCTTCAGCCGTGCCGCGACTTCTGATATTGTCTCAAAGGAGAACGTGAAGGCCCATGTGGCGGCGGTTCGCGTAATGGATGCGGTCCGGACTTACGCGCTGACCTCGTTTTCGACAACGTACGCGTATTACAATTCCAACCCTGCGGATGACCCGAACGGTTCCGGCACCGCCCCCGGCAGCGCGGTAACCCTTAGCGCCCAGGATTCGCCGGGCGGCACGGCAACCGTAACGATCCAGTTTCCGGAGACCAGCGGCCATTTGCGCGAAGACGTTACCAGCACCGATTGGGCCATGCCGCGGGATTTGAACGGCGATGACGCCGTGGGAAGCGCCGCCGTGGACGGCAGTTACAAGTTGTTGCCGGTGAAAGTAACGGTAACATGGCAAGGCGCAAGGGGCCAACGGACGTATTCGCTCGTGACCATCATTACAGCCAAGAGGTTGAGTTGATGTTGGACCGAGAATACATAAACCGCCGCCGAACGAATAGCGCGGGCTTTACGATGATTGAACTGATGGCCGTGATAACCGTATCGGCCATTTTGTTTCTGTATATTTTCTCGGCGGTCCCCAAATGGCAGGATGCTTTTTACGACAACAACAATGCCGCATACAACAATGATTGCGCCCGTAATGTGTTTGCCAAAATATGTAATGAAATACGGGAGTCGGGGTGGGACGCGCCCGACTGGAACCTGAATGCCTCTTCAAATACCATAACATTCAACCGGTGCACGGGCGCTGTTGGAGCGACCCGGACCTGGGACGTTCCCATAACCTACACGTATGACGCGCAAAATAAAGCATTGGTGAGAACGTCCGGCGGCAGATCCGTTACCGTGTGCGGGAATGTTACGAGCGTAACATTCACGCCACAGGGCAATAACGTCATGATTACGCTCACAATTGGAACGACCAGCGCCAAAGGCCGCAGCCTCAGCATCAATTTGACGAGCCTGATTTTACCGAGGGATTAACTTTTAGGAAGAACAATATGCACGCTAAAAATAAAGAAAAAGGCGTAGCACTCGTATTAGTGTTCATGGTCGGAGTCGTCGTGACGGTGCTGGCCTTTGTTTTCGTGCTGAGAAGTGTCAGCAGCAGCCGGGCAACGCGATATGACGTTAACGGCGAAAGGGCGATCAGCATTGCCGACGGGGGAGTCGACCTGGCAGTATACTCATTGTCGACAGGGGGGAGCGGCGTAATGTCTGGCCAACTTGGCGGCGGAGCGTACAGCACTCAGGTTACGCCGGGCGGAGGCGGCATATATACTATCGTATCAACCGCAACCTATGACGGCGTAACGCGGACCATCGAATGCAACATATCCATCACACCCTCCGCCTTGTTAAGCCCCGTGGCGGCTATAGCCGTTGTGAACGATCCCAACACGCACGGATTCCAGACGACTCTCAACGGCAACGCTTTTGGCGTAGTGGGCCGCGACACCAACGTGAACGGTTCCGCCGGTACGCAGCCCGCCTTGTATGGCATAGGCGTGTGGGATAATCAATCTGTCACTAACATCGTTTCATCCCTTCGCGCAAACGGCGTCCAAAACGACAACATAACAGGCCTTGGGCCGAATCCGAGCATAGGAAACGTTTCAGGCGGCAGCCAATTGTCCGCCACAGTCATAACCGACTTCGCCACGCAAATGCGCAATCAAGCGGACATCGTCACCAGCGGCGGCAGCCAGAACAATGTGACTTTCGGAACGGACTCAAGTCCACAAATAACCTATGTGACGGGCGACATCGAGATAAAGGGAAACTCCACCGGAAGCGGTATCCTGGTCGTAGATGGGACGTTGAACGTGAAAGGCAATTTCACATACAACGGTCTGATTGTGCTGTCAGGAGCCAGTGGAGGCAATTTTGAACTCAAGTTATCGGGACATCTCACACACCACGGCTCGATTGTAATCAACAACGCCAGCGGACACTTTTCCAATTTTCAATATAACGGCAACGTGCACACATCCTACTCGTCACAAGGCATGGGCTATGCCTCGACCGCCATGGGCGGGACCACGCCCGCGGTCGTTTCATGGCGAAGGATACAGTAATGCAATAATTGGGCGATGATTTCTTACCCGTGTCCAACCGGAAAAGTGACAATTTTAGGCGCGATGTGACAGGATGTGTCCATATTTGCCGGAACGCAAGAAAAAAAGCGTCGCAGCGTCATAATTGGCATGATTCGGCACGACTCTCATCCCCTAAAAAGCGGGAAATGTTTTTCACGCGAAGCAACCAAGTGGGAATGCGAATGGTCAAATACCGCACGCCGCGGCAGTGCTTGCCGACGTGACAAAATCGGGCATGAATAATCACGGCATCAGGGCTTTCTACCGCGCGACGGCAAGCGATTTGCTCTCTTTTCGTGGGTTTGATACTCCGTAAATACTCCGCCACCTGATAATTCAAATCAAACTTCATCGTTTATCTCTTATCATTTCACACGGCTTTTCGATTTAGGGTGTTACATGAAAAAGCAAACTGTCATGACTGCATTCACTATGCCAACACGGTTTACGGAAAAGAGAAGCGCGGGACGGCCAGCGGCCGGCGGTTTCACACTGCTCGAACTGCTGCTGGCTCTTATTGTTTTTATTGGGGTGGCCACGGCCATGATGGTCTGCTTCAGCCGGGCTGCAAGTTCTGACGCAATTTCAAGCGAGAACATTAAGGCCGGCGCGGCGGCGAGCCGTGTGATGGATTCGATACGCGATTACGCCTCCGCCAACTTCGACAAGACATACGCCAACTACAACTCCAACGCGGCGGATGATCCAGGCGGCACCGGCACAGCGCCGGGGAGCACGGTGGCTCTTAGCGCATCGGACGCGCCCGGCCCGTCATGCACCGTGAGAATCGAATTCCCGGAACACAACAATCAACTTCTGGAGACCATCACCGACGCGGATTGGGCCATGCCCAGAGACTTGAACGGCGACGGCGCAGTCGGCTCAAGCGCTGTCAACACCACCTACAAACTTCTTCCGGTGCGAGTGGTCGTTACCTGGCAGGGGGTTCGCGGACTCAGCAGGTACACCCTTGTAACTCTTCTCACGGCAAAGCAGGTGCAGAGATGACCAGCGGCATCAGACAGCATGAGCGGAAAAACCCGGCCTCGGGTATCGGCCTCATTGAAATTGTGATTGCCGTGGGAATCACCGGAACGATAGCCATCGCGCTTCTCGCGGCCATACCGAAATGGCAGGATGCATACAGCGAGAACAGTGCGAAAGCGTACTGCAACGACAAGGCGCGCGATATCTTCACCAAGATGTGCGACGAGATACAGGAGGCCGGCACCAAAAGCCCTAACTGGATCTTGCCGGCCGCGGCAACCGCCATCACCTTCAACAGGTGCACGGGGGCAAACTTGACAACCAAGCAGTGGGGGCCGTCCGTTACTTATTCCTATAATGCCACGAACAAGACGGTTGTCCGCACATCAAACGGCAGTTCCGTTACCGTATGCGGCAATGTGCAAAGTCTGACTTTTACGCCCCAGGGCAACAACGTCTTGGTCTCGCTGGTCATCCAGACGACCAGCAATCACGGACGCCCTCTTACCAGCACCCTGTCAGGACAAGTAGCGCTGAGGAACTAACACACAGGAGCATTGACATGTTACGAACAAGAAACGACAGAGGCACGGCATTGATAGCGGTTCTCATGATCAGCATCGTTATAGCCGGATTGTCCGCCACCTACATCATAAGAAGCGTGCAAAGCAGCAAGGCGACCCGCTATAACCTCGACGGCGAAAGGGCGCTCAGCATCGCGGAGGGCGGGCTTGACCATTCCATGAACCAACTCGCCGCGCAGGCCGGCGGCAACGTTTCCGGCCAACTCGGCGGAGGCGACTACAGCGTTACGGTAACTTCCCCGTTCCCGGGCGTGTACACTCTTGTTTCCACCGCCACATATGACGGCGTTGCGCGCAGCGTGGAGGCAACGGTACAGATGATAGATACTGATCCCTTGTCGCCTCCCGGCGCCCTGACCATCATCGACGACGGCGATACTTCAATTTTCAGCACGAGGTTTTGCGGTAACGCCTTCATCATAACAGGCCATGATACCAACATAAACGGCTCGGCCGGCTCACAGCCGACCGTAGCCGGAATCGGCGTATTCAATAACGCATCGGTGAACGCCGTGCTGTCCGCGCTTCATGCAAACGGCGTACAGGATGACAACATCCAGGGAGTCGGCCCAAACCCCAGCGTAATCAATGTCGCGCCGAGCAGCAGTTTAACCTTCGACTCAGTCGAGTCCTTCGCCGACCAGGTGCTGCTGCTGGCCAAAGTCATAGTGCCCGCCGGCGGCAGTAATTCGTCATTTGGAACCAACGCGGACCCGCAGGTAACTTACTTCAGGGGCGATTGCAGCATTGGAGGAAATACCTCCGGCGCGGGAGTACTGGTAGTGGATGGCACGCTGAGCGTAACGGGAAAATTCAACTTCAATGGCCTGATAGTCTTGACCGGAAAGTCCGGACTCTCCTTCGACCTGTCCAGCAGGGGCAACACCAATGTGCACGGCTCGATAATAGTCTGCAACCCCGAAAGTTCTTTGAACACCGTCAATGCCTTCACGTCCATCGACTTCAGGGGCAATATAAACATATACTATTCCTCGGATGGCCTGAGTAAGGCGTGGACGGCGGTAAATGGGGCCATCAAACCCGCGGTCATTTCGTGGCGAAGAATCAGATAGGTGGACCTATTGATAAATGAATAGATAATGTAAGGCGGTTGACTCCGCCCTGTCATGTGGAGCACAGCCGCCCCCGGCTGTGATTCATTTACACCTGGATGCCCCGCGCCCGAGGGCGGGCGCGCTCCACGCAT
>Ga0315284_10001029_pt1 | contig 38981 bp, 45 predicted proteins | sample YL17G09_16_MG_FD_203696 | JGI IMG/M metagenome (GOLD analysis project Ga0315284, IMG submission 203696) | Sediment microbial communities from Yellowstone Lake, YNP, Wyoming, USA - YL17G09_16 | ecosystem: Environmental > Aquatic > Freshwater > Lake > Sediment | place: USA: Wyoming | collected...
GGCGGGCACGCCGAGCTTCGTGCTGACGGCGAACGCGGCCACGCTTAGGGCGGCGCGCAGGCTGGTGGCGGGCACGGCGAGCTTCGCGCTGACGGCGAACGCGGCCACGCTTAGGGCGGCGCGCAGGCTGGCGGCGGCTGCGGCGAGCTTCGCGCTCACGGCCAATGCGGCTACTCTGCGGGCGGCGCGCAGGCTGGCTGTGACCACGGCGAGGTTCACACTTACCTGCAATACAGTCACTCTCAGGGCGGCACGGAAGCTGGCAGCGGCGACGGCAACCTATGTCCTCACCGTCCTTTCCGTCGTTCTGAGGTATGGCGGAGTCCCTTCGACGGCCGTCACGTCCGTCACGGCGACGATCGCCGAAAACGATGTGCGCGCGATTCTGCCAGCGAGCCGCGTTAGCCTGCATCTGCCTCGCAACGAAGTGCGGGTCGTCCTCCCGCCGATGAACGATGCGGTCGCCCGGATAGAGGAGTGACACACCCGTAGGGACCTCGCGTCACGCTGGGGCGCTGGCGGGGGGAAGGCGGCAGGCGAGGGGTATCATACCGGCTCGTGAGAGACTGGCGTACCATCGCCTTCTGCGCGGCCCTGGCGGCCCTGGGCCTGCTCTACCACTGGGGACGGCTCAGCGGCTGGTGGGACTAAGACCCGCGCGTAAAGAGTAGCGCGAAGCTTCCTATGGTATGGGTCACGTTCCCCGCGGCGTCGGTAATCCATTCCGACTCCTGAGCCGACCACGCATCCCCGAGGATCTTGCCAGCAAAACGATAATGCCACCAAACGTCGCCCGGAGTGAGCCCTCCAGCATCTTTGAAATCCGCAGTGAAGACCTCTCCATCGAGAATGCCCTCACCATTCAAGGGAGGGTCCCCAGGGAAGTCGCCGCTGTCCCAGGCGCATGGATAGATACCGCTCTGAGGGGCGCCAATTGTGATACTTCCATATTCAGAGCCAATCCAATGACCGACAGGTCGCATGTCGGCGACTGGAAGTTGCCCTCCGCCACCACCGCAACCCAGCAGAATGACCGCAAGAACGGTGATAATAAGACTCAGTCGCATCTTGTCCTCCTTCAGACAAATCGCATGATGACTTCCCGCACGCCCCGCTGCGACAGCCGCAGGTAGGCGAGGGTGCTCTTGATGTCGCTGTGGTCCAGCGCGGCCATGGTGAGCAGCAGCCTCTCGCCGCTCTCCTCGAAGAACCGCTCGGCGAAGCTATGCCTGAAGCTGTGGGTGCTCACTCTGCCTCCCAGGTGCAGTCTCTGCGCCAGACCGGTGAGAGTGTACCGCACGCTGACGTCCGTGACGTGCAGCGCGAAGTTGAACTCCTGGTTGGCGCCGCGGCTGACGCCGGGGAAGAGCCAGGCGTCGCGGGGGGCGTCGCGCAGGCCGGCGAAACCGAGCCAGTCCTGGACCTCCTGCTGCGCGATCGGATGCAGGGGGACCTCGCGGCCGTGGGTCTTGCCCTTGACGTGGCAGCGCTGGACGCAGAGCCAGTCGCCCGCCTCGCCGCCGCTAGTGACATCGCCCACCTGCAGGCTGACGCACTCGCTGACGCGGATGCCCGTGTAGTACATCACCATGAAGATCGCCGCGGAGCGGCGCGCCACCAGAGGGCGCAGGTATTCCCCGCACGCCACCAGTAGCTGTGACAACTCCCCGAGAGTGATCGCCCGACAGCCCGCCATGCCTTTCCGCCTTTCCCAGAACTAGAGTCTCGATTCTATCACCTCTCCCTCCCCGTCCGGCGATCGCCGGATATCCGGTATTCCGATCATCGCCGGGGCCGGGTGCCGCCGCCGCCACCGGCTCTGGCTGCCAGGCGCCGTCCACAAGCTCGCCGAGGGGCACCTGAAGAGCTTCGGCGATCTTCAGCATGGTGGCCAGCGCTAGCCGGTCTCCGAAGCGGCCATTGAAGATGTCGTTGATGACTCCAGCGGTCACGCCGCTGCGCCGCGCCAGCTCAGCCTGGTTCATGCGCCTTCGCGCAAGCAAGACTCTGAGCGTTTCTCCAACACGTTCTGCGTCGATCATAGCCAACTCCTACCCGCCTGAGAGCAGGCTAGAGAAATTGTACCAGATTGCTCCCGAAAAGTATTGACTTTCTACTCAGACGCGGTATAATCTTCGCGTGCATACCAGTCTCAACGGCGCACCCCGCAGACTCCAGGATGTCCGGATCGCCCTTGGTATGAGCATGGAAGAGGGCGCGGTGGGCTTTCGCTGCGGCTACCAGACGATCAAGAACTACGAGAGTGGGTACCGCGGCTCGGGAGCAGCCTTCCAGCGCAACCTGCGGCGGTACTGCGAGTGGCTGGCGGAGGAGGCGGTGCGGCGGGGGAAGCCCCAGCTGGCGCTGAGCCCCGAGGAGCTGGCGCCGGACGTGTTCGGAGCAGTTGCCGGTTGCCGGTTGCCGGTTGCCAGCGGACCGGGGGAGGAAGCAGTTGCCGGTTGCCGGTTGCCGGTTGCCAGCGGACCGGGGGAGGAAGCAGTTGCCGGTTGCCGGTTGCCGGTTGCCAGCGGACCGGGGGAGGAAGAGGAATGAGCAGCAGGTTACAGGTTACAGGGGACGGGTTACAGGAAGAGCGCGATGCGGCGCTGTGCGACCTGATGATGGCGTTGAACGTCCAGCGCAACCGCTTCGGGACGGGCACCGTGGTGCAGCTGGTGCGGGACGCGCTGACCGCCGAGGAGCGCGAGACGCTGTTCTGGCTGCTGGCCGCGGAGAGGGCGAAGCATGGCTTCGCCCCTACGGAAACCCCGGAGAGCATGGCGGCAGCGCTCGCCGAAGCCGGAGTCCTAGCGGCGCTACACGCACAGACGGGGCAGACGGCATGAGCCTGCCCCCCCCCTCAGCTTATCAGCCTACCTCCCATACGGTCCGGGCCGCGAACGCTCCGGACGGCAGAGCGGCCCGGGCCCTCGATCTCCTCAACGCCGGCGACTTCGCCATCGAGGCGCTGAGCGCCCTCTGGCTGGCGGCGCTGCTCTTCGGCGGCTGCTGGCTGGCGGCAAGCGCGATTCCTCCTACCTATGGTCCTGCCGGAGTTCCCCCCCCCTCTCCGGTTGGTTCTCAAGCAGCCGCGGGCCGGGGTCTACCCCGGGCCCCGTTGCCCGCGGTTTCCTCCACCGCCTTACATGATTCGGCTAAGCGCGCCATCGTCAAGCGCATGGCGCGAAGGGCCGGGCAAGAGATCGCCGGCGCGGCGGTCAAAGTGCCGGGCCCGCTCGTCCGCTGGACGATCTCCCGCTACATTCGCGACTGCGACCCCTCCCTCGACGCGGACTCCCTGGCGCGGACGTTCTGGGTCTGTGGCACCGCAGGCGGCATGTCGCCGCTGCTCATGGCTAGCCTAGGACGCTACGAGTCGAGCTTCGACCCGGGCGACATCGGCGCCGCCGGCGAGCTCGGGATGCTACAGGTGCACCCGATCCACCGCCGCAGCATGGCGCGTGCGGGCCTGCGATTCGGCAACCGCGAGGACGAGCTGGCCTTCGCCTGCATCCTGTACCGCAGCGAGGGGCTGCGCCCCTGGGCGGTGCGCGCCAAGGCGCGGCGAGACTATGAGCGCCTGCTCGCAGAGCTTCGCCATCAATGCCTTCCTCTTCTACCCGGCGCGGCGGGGCCCACAGCCCCCGCCCGCCGGGCTTCCCGAGTCAACCCCCCGTTTTTCGCCTATCTGGAGCCGTCTTCACCCGGGGACGGCTCCCCTTCCTCAACCACAGGATGGGCGCGGTGAAGCGAGAGCAGTTGTCAGTTGCCGGTTGCCGGTTGTCAGTGAACCAAAGGCGGAAGAGGGCGGGAGCATGAGCACGCCGCGGACGGACAAGGACTTCACACAGGCCCGGCTGGCATACAAGCGGCTGGCGATGAAGGCTTGGCGGGCACGGAGTCCCGCCCCACCGAGAATGCAGCGGGACGAGACGGCGGCCGGATTGGGCTGCGCCGTGGGCTGGACGCTCTCGCTCCTCGCGGCCGCGCTCAGCCTGCTGGCCAGTATCAGCCTGATGCTGGGAGATGCGAGATGAAGCCGACCGTGCTCAACGCCTTGCCCGTAGGTGCGCTGGTGGCGACGCCGTCGGCGCTGTACCGCAAGGAGGATTGCCCCTGCGGACTCAAGGGCGACGGCCGCGAGCGCGACGCGTACTGGCAGCGCGTCATGGAGTTGGGGCGCCACCGTAGCGCGTACTGCCTGGAGACGGAAGAGCTGCGGAAGCTGCGCGGCACGCGCGTCGTGAAGCTGATCGACGCCGCCACGGGCGTTGAGATCGGCCCGGACGGAAGGGAGAAGCCGTGAAGCCGGGCAAGTGCGAGATCAAGTCCCGCATCCGCGCGCTGCAGGTGCTCAACGCCTTCGAGGCCGGTCGCTGCGCGGAGATCGGACCCTACGTCTGGCGCTGCTGCCAGACGGCGGGGCCCGGCGTCTCGGCGCGGTTCGAGCGCTGCGACGACGTCGACTACCAGCACGCGGCGACATCCCTGGCCGACATCGTCATGGCGCCGGAGATCGCCGGGGTGATGATCATCCGCGCCCTCGCCACGGATGGCGGCGACGGGCAAGCGCCGGGCGCCTCGGGAACCCCCAAGAGGACGCCTTTCAAGGTCCTCGGCGAGCCGAACCGGCGCATCCGGCTCAGCGTCGCCGAGCGCATCCGCCGCCAGGTGGACATGCGGGTGGTCGACGTGGAGCGCCAGCTGGCAGCCCTTGACATCCGCCGCACTGCGCTCCTCAAGGAGCGGGAGGAGCTGCAAAGCATCCGGGGAGGCTTGGGCGCATGAGCATGCTTCCCGGCCTGTCCCCCGCTCCGCCGCGCTACGAATACCACCTCACGGGCGAAGAGGCCATGGCCATGGAGCGCCTTCGCGGCCAGCAGCGGCACATACGGGCCAGCCGCGGCCTGCTGCTCGACCATGTCTGCGCCAACCTCAGCCCGCGCTATCCCCAGAGCACCCCGCGCCTGCTGGCCTACGTCAACGCCGGGCGCCTGGGCGTGTATACCCGCGGCGAGCTGCTGGCGCTGCTCATCGAGCTGCGAGGGGCGGGTCGCGCCCTGAAGATCCCCGGCAAGGGATGGCTGCGGAAGTGAGCAGCAAGCAGTTCTCAGTTACCGGTTGTCAGTTGTCAGTAGGAAGAAGGCGGGGATGAGCAGCAACGCGGTCGTGATGCTCACCATGCACCGCTGCGCGGACCGCCGGCTGGGGCCCGTGGTGGCGGTGTATGGCCGTACGGGGATCGCCAGCCGGGACCTGCGCAACCTGGGTTTCAGCTGCCGCAAGGTGAGCGGCAAGACGGAGAACGGCGGGCCGGGACACAGCGTGCCGCACGTCTGGGTGGTGCCGCTGGCCAGATGGGATGACGACGCCCTGCTGCGCGCCGAGGTGGAGCTGCTCATGGCGCGCAACAACGGCGTGTCGGCAAACAGGCTCCTGGAGCTCCAGCGCAATGCTTCCGTGCTGCGCGGGGAGGGCCGGAAGGCATGAGCCGCCAGACGCCCCGGACCATCCCGATGCTGCTGGAGAACCAGCAGGCGGTCCTGCGGGGAGAGAAAACGACGACGCTGCGCGGGGACCGCTTGCTGAAGGGCGGCGTTTACGCCATGGAGGATGCGCGCACCGGCGAGACGCTCGGCTGCTGCGAGATCGTGGCGCTGGACGACGAGCAGACTTTATGGCCAAAGCTCAGCCCCGAGCAGCGCGAGGAGCTGGCGCGGACTGAGGGCTGCCGCGACGTGGGCAGCCTCATCCGCGAGCTCGGGCGGCTGGGGCACCGCCGCTTTCTGCAGGGCCAGCGCGGACTCTGGAAGCATCAGGTGCGTCCAGCAACTGAAAGAGATACAACGCCCAAGGAGGAACATCATGGCGACTGAGATGATAGATAGGGCAGCGGCGCCCGAGGACGCGAAACCCGTTCCGCGCTGCGGCTGTGCGGACCTGCGGCCGGATGAGCTGTTGAAGGCGGTCAGTCAGCTGCGGCCGCTGATGAACCGGCGGAAGGAGTCTCCGCGCTTCGCTGAAAGGCGGAGTCTCTGGATCGAGGCCAACGGCGAGAGCATGACGTTGTCGGCGTCCGATGGGGTCGTCTGGCGCAGCAAGAGCATCGGCGTCTCGGGCGGCCTCACGCCTTTCGCCTGCGGCGTCGACGGCTGCGCGCTCCTGGCTGCGACGGAGGCCCGGGCCGAAGATACGTTCACGCTCGATTTCGAGGCGGAGACCAAGCTCCTGCGGGTGCGATACCAAAGGGGTACGGTCTGCCTCCCGGCGACCGGCGAGGCGCCGTTCACACGCCCGCAGGTCGAGGGCATGCCGCTCATCCTGCCTTGGGATCAACTGCGCGCGGCTCTCAAGGCCCTGCGCGATCTGCCCGCCGAGACGTCCAGTGCAGGAGTCCATTACAGCCAGGGGTTCTGGCTGGAAGCGCAGGATGGCAAGCTGGAGGTGGTCGCCACCGACGGCCACCGCCTGGCGACGGTCCGGCTCGACGCGCCGGGACTGATTCTCCCCCCGGCCAAGCCGCCGACGGAGCAGCAGGAGAAGTTTGCGAAGGAGCACCCCGGCCTCCAGCAGACCTTCTCCGCCGCGCCGGGATTGATCCTCGACGGAGCGCCCGTGATGCGGCTGCTCAAGGATCGGGCGACAGAGGAGCCGCCCCTGCTGATAATCCTCGGCGAGGAGGCGCTGCTGCTCGAATGGGCAGCTTGCAGCTACGTCCTGCCGATCCTCGATGTGAAGCGCCCCGCCTGGCGGCGCATCATGCCGCCCGAATCCCCGCGGCGGATGACGGTCAACCTCGGCGAGCTCTCGTACAGCCTCTCCCGCATCGCGGCGCTGATCGGCGCTCTGCCCGAGCACGGCTATAACATGGCGAGGTTGCTCGCTAAGGACACGCAGCTAACCGTCTCCTGGCGCGATCCCGCCGTTGGCCTCGGGCTCAAGGAGCGGATGGCCTGCAACTTCAGCGGCAGCCTTTCGGTCAGCGTCAACCCCGGCTATCTGCTCAGCCTGAGCCCGAAGGAGGCCGTGACCCTCACCCTCGACTTCGGCGAGAAGCCGCATACGCCCATATTCATCTGCACCCCGGAGAAGCCGGAATGGCGCGCCATCCTGATGCCGATCGCGGAAGATTTGAAATGAGCCGCAAGGACCCGACGGCGGGGCGCCTGGCCGACATGCTCCTGGGCGCGCTGAGCTCCGGGGCGATCACGCGCGAGACCCCCATCGCCGCCGGAGCGCGGACGCAGAGCAGCATCGAGGTCTACGGCCTCGCCAAGGCGGACTACGACGGCGGGTACGTCAAGCGCAAGCTGCGGTCGGTGCACGAGGTGCACGTGGACGCCAAGCGCGTGGTCCTCTGGAGCGAGCTATGAGCGGCCATGGAAGAGTTGCCGGTTGCCGGTTGCCGGTTGCCGGCAAACCGGGGAGGAAGTCGTGAGCGGCGAGAGCCTCATCGAATGGACGGACAAGACCTGGAACCCGGTGACGGGCTGCTCGCCGGTAGGGCCGGCGTGCGAGCATTGCTGGGCGGCGAAGTTCGCCGGGACGCGTGCCAGGCACCTCCAGCGTTACAAGGGGCTTTCGGTGGCGATCCTCGACGGGCATCCCATCTGTCGTCGCTATCAGTTCGTCGGCGACGTGCGCTGCCACGAGGACCTATTGGCGAGACCGCTCGGCTGGCGCAAGCCCGCCAGGATCGCGGTGAGCATGCACGGCGACCTTTTCCACGAGAAGGTCCCCAACGAGTTCATCTGGCGCGTCTTGGAGGTTATGGCGCTCTGCCCGCAGCATACCTTCCAGGTCCTGACGAAGCGCCCGCTACGAGCCTTGCAGTTGCTCAGCAAGGGCCCCAGCGGCGGCACCTGGGAACTGGCGGGTTTCTGTTCGCCGGTGACGGCGGCGGAGCTTAAGAAACGCGGCAAGATCTTCGTCGAGGTCCCCTGGCCGCTGCCAAACGTCTGGCTGGGCGCCAGCCCCTGGGACCAGGACAGCGCGGATGAGATGACGCCCCTGCTGCTGCGGACGCCGGCGGCGCTGCACTTCCTAAGCATCGAGCCGATGCTGGGACCGATCACTATATTGCGCACTGGCCTGAAGCTCGGCGACGAGGTCAGCGGTCGCCTCGATTGGGTGATCCTCGGTGGTGAGACGGGTCCCGGCGCGCGCAAGATGGAGCGGGACTGGGCAGAGGATGTCGCGAAGCTCTGCCAAGTCGCGGGCCGCCCCTGCTTCTTCAAACAGGCCGGGACCGCCGCGGACTGGGACGCCGGCGATTTGCTGAAGCTGCGGCAGTTCCCGGCCGCAAGGCAAGGAGCACCGGCATGAAGGCACTCAGCCTCTGGCAGCCCTGGGCGTCGGCGATTGCGATGGGCGCGAAGCGTATCGAAACGCGGAGCTGGAGCACGACCTACCGCGGGCCGCTGCTGATCCATGCCGCACAGCGATGGGACAACAAAACGGGCAGGATTGATGTCTGCTACCACGAGGAGATCTGGAAGGATGTGTTCCCGGCCTACGAATCCAGCTCCGAGAAAGAACGGATATGGTGGTGGATGGGCCGGACGCTGCCAGTTGGCACGCTGCTCGCCGTGGCGGACTTGGTGGACTGCAAACCAACTGACTATCTCACGAGCACTGACAGCACCTTGTTTCGGTCAGTCTGGAATCTGCGCCACTGGGAGCGCGAGCAGCAGCTTGGCGACTACTCCCCAGGCCGCTGCGGCTGGGTGCTCGCCAACGTCCACGCGCTGCCCGAGCCGATCCCGTACAAGGGCAGCCAGGGCTTGTTTAACATCGACGACCCGGCCATCGTCATGAAGTTGGAAGCGCTGCAAAAGGAACGCCGCGATGTTTGAACCGATCACCATGCCCAAGTGCAACGGCTGCGACTTTGACTGGAACTGCCCCGGCAAGCTCGCCTGCCTGCTGGAGCACATCGAAGAGAAGGGCCTGCCGCCCCTGCCCGACCTCCTCCCCTTCGCCGAAGGCGGTGATGACCTGGTCTGGCTGGTCGCCTGGGGGCACGACGTCTCCGACGGCCTCTTCATGCTCGCCTGCCTGACCTGGGAGGACGGATATTTCGGCTGGCCCCTCCGCGCCTGGCTGCGAGAGACCGGCAAGACGTTCGACGAAACCGACCCCCCCCTGCCGCTCATGGAGAAGTGCGAGGCGGGCGACGAGGGCGCGCAGGCGGTCACCCTGCTGGTGGTGGACGAGGCATATTACGACGCTCGCCACGACGCGAGCGGAGAGCCCCCGGAGGATGAGATCGAGCGCTTCATAGATCTGCTCAATGCCGCCCTGCGCGCGCCCCAAGACTGCCAGGCCGGTGCAACCCCGCCCCTCGACCCATAACCGCCGGGGCGAAGCGCGGCTTCACCCCTACGGCCCCCCCACGCACTGAGGAGACGTGAACCAACAAGAGCACTACAAGCTGGTGCTCAGCGCCGCCGCCGAATACCGGCGGCACGGCTGGTTTCCCGTCCCGCTGACCGGCAAGGCGCCCCGCGTCGCCGAGTCCTTGGAGGATGGGACTTGAGCGCCGCGGGAATGTTGGACAGCCTGCCCCCAGGTTCTCCAGTTGTTCGTGCCGCCTGCCTCTACTACCGGCTCGGTTGGTGGCCTGTGGTCCTACGCGAGCCGGTATTCGACGGCAGCCATCAGGACGGCAAGGTCCCGACCCAGAAGGGCTGGCAGACGCTGCGCATGGACGAGGCGGAGATCGTCCGAGCCTTCCGCGAGAACAGCAATTGCGGGCTGATTCTCGGTGAGGCAAGCGGCCACCTAACCGATGTCGACCTCGACACCCCCCAGGCCGTGGCCAGCGCCTACGCCCTTCTGCCGGCCACGCCGATGCGCCATGGCCGCAAGAGCGGGGGTGTCGGTCACTACTGGTATCGCTGTCCCGAGTTGACCGCGATTCACACCTTCGCCGATCCAGAGGATGGTCAGCATCTGGTTCAGATCCGCTATAACGACAAGAAGGGCCTCCAGACGATGGTTCCGCCGAGCGTCCACGGCGAAACGCGCGATCTGCTGGTCTGGCTGGCGCGGACCGGCGCGGCGATTCTGGACGTTGCTGGCGCCCTGGACGTACTGAAACCTGCCGCCGTGACGCGGTCCGCCCTGCTCTCCTCGGCCCAGCATGTCGCCTTGTGCGCGATGGCGGCGCGCGCGATGCCAGCCGCGGGCCTGCACGAATGGGGACTGGCCCTCTGCGGATACCTGGCCCGGCATACCAACCCGGAATTCGGACACAAGCTGGTGCGTTGCATCATCCAGGCAGGCGGAAAAGAAGTTCGGTGCGACGAGTACCGCAAGATGCTGGATGACGCCTATCAACGGCTTGCGTCCGACGGCGGCCCGGTAAAAGGCTGGCAAAGCCTCGTCGAGGCAGTCGGGGAGAAGCGCGCTAGAAAGATCAGCGAATGGCTGGGCGCGATGGACGCGTTACCCCAGCAAATAAGGGGTCAAGGGGCTGAGCGCGCCGGCTTCCGGATCTGCTCGAAGTGCCAGGCGCGCCGGCCCGCAGATGAGGAGAAGTGCCCTAGCTGCGGAGCCGCCCGGTCCAAACTCATCAAGCCGCCCTCTGGCAAGCAAAAGATCGGCGTCAACCCGTACCGCTACGAGCTGAGCCTACTCCTAAACCTTACCGATGAGGGCAACGCCGAGCGCTTTCTCAAGCTCAACACCGGCAAGGTCCTGAGTTGCGAGCTGCTGGGCGGCTGGTACATCTGGGTCGAGGGCGAGGGCCGCTGGCGCCTGGACACGACGCGGCGGGCGAGGGACCTGGCGCGGGAGTGCGCCCGGCAGATGAGCGGCGAGGCGCTGGCCATCGCCGAGGACGTCAACGCCAAGGCCGCCGGCACCGAGAAGACGCAGAAGGTCCCGGCGGCGGACGCGCGGGGGCTGTGCTGCCACTGGGCGAGCCAGACGCTGGGCGGCCAGCGCATGGAGGCGTTGCTCAGTCTGGCGGCCGCGGACCGCCGCGTGGCCGTCGAGCCCGAGGAGCTGGATAGCGACCCGCTGCTCCTCAACGTGCAGAGCCACCTCCTCAGCCTCAGCGCGGAGGGCCTGGCTTTACCCCCTTTACCCCATGATCCAGGCAAGCGCATCACCAAGCTGGCGCCGGTCGTCTACGACCCCGCCGCGACGTGCGAGCGCTGGATGATGTTCCTCTCCGAGATCTTCGGAGCGGACGAGGCCCTAATCGCGTTCATGCGCCGCCTGGCGGGGTACTGCCTCTTCGGCGGCAACCCGGAGCAGGTGATCGCATTCCTGTGGGGCACCGGCGCGAACGGCAAGAGCACGTTCCTGGAGACCATCTCCGAGCTGCTGGGCGACTACGCGGCCACGACCACCAGCGAGACGGTGCTGGCCAGGGAGGGCGGCAGCAACAATCAGGTGTTCGCGCTGGCACGGCTCAAGGGCGCCCGCCTGGTCACGATGAGCGAGACGGAAGAGGGGCAGCGGCTGGCGGAGAGCCTGGTCAAGGTGATGACGGGGGGGGAGAAGATCGCGGCGCGGTTCAGCCACGGCAACTTCTTCGAGTTCGTCCCGGAGTTCATCCCGGTGGTGGTGACCAACCACATGCCGGAGCTGCGCAACGTCGACGAGGCGATGCGGCGGCGGGTGCTGCTCATCCCCTTCCGCATGACGATCGCCGTCGAGGATCGAGATCCGTTCCTCAAGCGCACGCTGCGCGAGGAGCTCTCCGGCATCCTGAACTGGGCCCTGGACGGCTTGCGGGAGTACTACGAGCGGGTGAGCGACGGTGCCCCCGGCCTGGCGCCCCCGCCGAGCGTGCAGAGCGCCACCGCGGAATACTTCTCGGAGCAGGACCCCTTAGGCCCCTTTGCAGAGGGCGTGTGTCTTTTCGAGCCGCAGGCGCGATGTACCAAGACCGAGATATACAAGGCGTACATGCGGCACTGCGAGGAGACGGGCGCGTACTGCCTCAGCCAGACGCGCTTCGGGCGGCGCATGAAAGACCTGCTGAGCCTGAAGTACAACGTCCCGCGGGACCAGACCGAGTTCCGCAGCGGCCTGAGCCGCTGGTGGCTGGGCGTCGCGCTCAACGCCGGCGGCTTCATCCCACAGCCCGGCTCGGAGCCGCTCCTGTGACCCGCGCCCCACCCCGTTTATGACACGATGACGCGTTGTGACACGTTCTAGATCTTTTTCGCGCACGCGTACTACCCCCTTAAGCGATCTCACTAAGCCCCTAGATCGCATACAAGCAATATATACCTAACGCGTCATAAGGTGTCATGGTGTCATAAGAGAGAAGTGGACGGGCGAAGCGGCGAGCTGAAAAGGAGCGTGATATGAGGCAGAAGAGCCAGTTGCCGGTTGCCGGTTGCCGGTTGCCGGCCGCCCCCGCAGATGATTACCCGGCGCCTGCCGGGCGCAAGCTCGCGGAGTGGGACGCGGCGCTGCGGCGGGAGCTCGCCCGGCGGGACGAGCGGCTGCTGGCGGTGTACGAGATCTACGCCGACCGCTTCGGCCGCGACTGCACGGCGGCGCAAATCGCTAGGGCGCTGAAGGAGCAGCATGGCCCCTGGGCACCCTCCGAGCGTAGCTGCCAATACTGGATGCACCGAGTGCTGAGCCTTCAGGCCGACTTCCAGCCTTGAGGATGGCCACTTTGCGGTTATTCCGCATCTGTGCGGTTTATCCCCAAAGTGTCCTCAGGATCGGTTATAAGCTGAGCGATGGCAGTCCTATGCCTTCCTCCTTGGGGTGCGGCGGCCCCGCTCCGTAAGCCGCCAGCCTGCGAGATTGGCCTCTCGTTGGATGGCGGCCCCATCCCGGTAGGCTCGTGCCGCCGCGCCTCTCGTGGAGTCGAAGGCAGTAGGCAGAAGGCAGAAGGCAGTAAAGGCGGGGGCTTCGTCCGCATTAGACCCATACTTCATCCGCCGTTCGGAGGCCTCGCGTGAGAACCCGCGAGGCAGTTGCCGGTTGCCGGTTGCCGGTTGCCGGCGAGCACCGCGAGATCGCGGACCGCCTCATGCTCCTGCGGTGTCCGCGCGTAGATCCGAAGGACGGCTTCCCGGGCCTGCCCGTCCCTTGGGCCGAGGTGCAGGCCAACCTCGGGCTCTCCGAGCGCGAGCTGCTGCCGTACCGCTGGCTCATCGCGGCGGAGCTGCATGCCGAGAATCAAGGCTGGAAGAGCATCGCCCTACACCCGGCGGTGGACCTGCGCGCGGACACGCTCTCGAAAAACCACGCGCGGGCGCGCCTGCCGGGCGGCATCCGCTTCCCGGAGTACGTGCAGGCATTCCGGGAGGCGGCCTGCCGCCGGCTGCGGGAGCTGCAGGAGGAGCGGGGCGCGGAGGCTGCGGAGCAGCTGCACGGCATCGTCAAGCGCGCGGCGCTCAACCTGGGGCGGGTGCAGGACCTGCTGGACGACTACTTCGCCAACCCGATGCAGGAGCGCATGGAGACCGCCGAGCAGACAATCATCGAGTTCGGCGCGAAGTTCCCGGGGCGCCCGGCCAAGCGGCGCATCAAGCCCGACTTCGCGTTGGGCCTGCTCCAGATGCAGACGAACCTCATCGGGGCGGTGAAGCTGGCGCGGGACGTGCTGATGCTGACGGCGGTCGAGGAAGGGACCGGCCAGCCTCGGGAGGACGTGCTGCCGACGGACGAGGAGACGGCCAAGTTGCTGGCGCGGAGCGAGCGGCTGATCGCCGAGATGCGCGGCTATGGCGCGACCCGGGAGGCAGCGAGTGCCTAGCGCGCCGATGGCGATCGGGAGCACCGCCGCGCAGATGTTCGTCGAGGCGCGGGAGAACCTGCAGCGGCTCGAGCGCGCGGCCTACCTGGCGCGCATCGAGACGGCGCGGGACCCGCTGATGCGGTTCGCCTTGACGTACTTCCAGCACCGCATGGTGCGACAGAACGATCCGCTGCGCCTCTTCGTGCCGCCGGCCTGGTTCCACCACGAGCTCACGGCGCGGCTCTATGGGGCGGTTTCGACCGCCAACGCGCAGATGGCGGGAGCCTACGCCCGGCTCTTCGCGAAGAGCACTTACGGGACGGAGATCTTATCTCTATATGCGGCGGCGACGGAGCAGCGGCGCAACATCGTCGTGATCGGCGCGCCCAGCGAGGAGAAGGAATACCTCACGCGCGTCCGGAACGTCACACGCGAGCTGGAGCTGAACGACCGTCTCATGGCGGACTACCCCGGCCTCAAGCCGGCGCGCGACAAAAAGGGGCAATGGGTCTCATACACCGACAAGGAAGTGATCCTGAGCAACGGCTGCCGCATCGCCGGCATGCCGCTGGGGGGCAACATCCGCGGACAGTCCTACGAGGGGTACCGCCCGGACCTGGTGATCCTCGACGACGCGCAGACGCGCAAGATGGCGCGCTCGCCTGAACAGATGCGCAACGCGCGGCAGTGGATCGAGGAGGATGTGATCGGCAGTCTCGGACCCGGCGCCTCGATGGTCTTCCTCGGCACCTATCTCTCCCATGACTGCCTGCTGAGCTGGCTGCGCAAGCCGCCGCCAGATGGCAAGGGCTGGGAAGGGCCGGAGGTGCCGGTCGAGAACAGCGAGCAGAAGCCGAACTGGCCCGAGATGTTCCCGTTCGAGGAATGCCGCCGGCTGGAAAGGGAGCATGGCCCGCGCGCCTACGCCATCGAGCGGCTGCTCAAGCCGCAGGCGGAGAGCGATCGCATCTTCTTCCGCGAGCAGTTCACGCGCAACGGATACAACCGGGCCTTGCTGGCGCGCACGAGCGACGGCGGGACGGAGTACAACGGCGCGCGGCTGCTGGTGGTCCAGCGCGTGGATCCCACCGGGGGCGCGAAACGGGACGCGAACAATTGGTGCGCGATCGCCACCATCGGCATCGACCCGCGCACGGAGGTGATGTACCTGCTCGGTCTTTACCGCTTGCGTGGCCCCTACGGGGCGCAGGTGGACGCCTGCCATCAGGAATACGACGACTGGCGGCCACTGAAGCAGAGGATCGAGAGCAACGCCTGCCAGGTATGGCTGGCGCAGGGCGTGCTGGAGGAACGGGCGATGCGCGTCGAGCCGGTGAACAGCACGCGCGGCAAGCACGAGCGCATGGAGAGCTGGGCCATCCTGGTGGGCAACGACAAGGTGAAGTTCAATCTCGAAGATGCGACGCAGCAGGCGCTGATCGACGAGGCGGAGACGTACCCGCTGGGGCGCAACGACGATCTGCTCGATAGCGTAAGTGGCGCCTGCGAGGATGCGCTGGAGCACCGCCCTCCCGCCGGCGCGCCGGAGACGAGCGGCGTGGACCGGGAGAGCACCGCGATCGGGGAGGAGTGGTGAGCGCCGCAGAACGAGTTCCCGGTTGCCAGTTGTCAGTTGCCGGCAACACGCAGCCTGAGCCGAACACCGTCTACCAGGGCGATTGCGTCGCGGTGATGCGCGGCTGGCCGGATAGCTTCGTGGATACGGTGCTCACCGACCCGCCCTATGAATTGACGAGTGGCGGCAACCGCGGCTTCATGGGTAAGGCGTGGGATGGCACGGGCGTGAGCTTCCGCGTCGAGACATGGGCCGAAGTGCTGCGCGTCTGCAAGCCCGGCGCCACGATGCTGTGCTTCGGCGGCACCCGCACCTGGCACCGCCTCTGCTGCGCCATCGAGGACGCGGGCTGGGAGATAACCGACTGCCTGATGTGGCTCTACGGCAGCGGCTTCCCGAAGAGCCTCGACATCAGCAAGGCGCTCGATGAGCTTGCCTTCCAGGATTGGCTGCGCGCGCACCCGGCGGAAGCGGCGCGGCTGAAGGCATTGAAAGCCGCGAAGGATGTCAAGGCGTATCGCGCGCTCAAGACCGAGCTGCGCAAGGCGGCGGGCGCGGAGCGGGAACTCGGAGATGTTCGCGGACCGCGCCAGGCAAACGCTCTGAAGCTCGGGACTCGCACCAGCGAAGGCCATCATCCCGGCTGGATACGGCCATGGATGAGCGACCCTGAAGGCGTCGAGCGCAATTGCCGCACCTCGATTCCGGCCACTGACGCCGCGAAGCTCTGGGACGGCTGGGGCACGGCGCTCAAGCCCGCCTGGGAGCCGATCATCTTCGCCCGCAAGCGCCGCGAGGGCTGCTTTGCCGCCAACGCGCTCAAGCACGGCGTGGCGGGGTTGAACATCGACGGGACGTGGATAGGGGATAGCAAGCGAATCCCTGGGAGCGCGCGCATCGAGGCGGAGATGGGCTATCACGGCGGTTGGGGACCACGGACCGAAGAGATGACCGGAATGCGTGCGGATGTAGGCCGCTGGCCCGCCAACCTGATGCTCGACGAAGCCGCCGCCGCGATGCTGGACGAGGCGAGTGGAGAAAGCACTTCGGGTGCGCCACGCGCTGAGCGCGGCGTTGGTGGGATCTGGTCGGTGGGAAATGGCATACCAGCGGGCGCTCAGCATGGCGATTCCGGCGGCGCGTCGAGGTTCTTCTACACCGCCAAGGCGAGCAGCTCCGAGCGCAACGCGGGCCTTGGTGCGATGAGATTCGAGCGCGTCGTCTCCTCCGTTCATGGCGACATGGGCGACGAGAAGAACCCGAACCTGCCGCGCGGCAACGACCATCCCACGGTCAAGCCGCTGGCGCTCATGGAATGGCTGGCGAAGCTGACGATGACGCCTACGGGCGGGCTGGTGCTCGACCCCTTCTTTGGCTCAGGCACGACGGGCGTGGCATGCAACCGCGTGGGGCGGCCCTGGATCGGCATCGAGCTGGACCCGCACTACTGCGACATCGCGCGCAAGCGGTGCGCGCAGCAAGGGTTGATGAACGCGGAGCTGCGCTATGCCTAGGAGAGGCTGGTCCTGGCAGAACGGGCAGGTGATCGTCGAGAATCGCCCCGGCCTCTTCGCGCAAGCCGCACCCGCGACGGCGCCGCGCCCGGCGTTGCGCGTCGAGGTGGCGCCCTCCAAACGCGACACCTACGAGACCGGCGCCGAGTACCTGGACGTCCTGCCGAACCCCGACGTCACGCTGGCCCGGGCCCAGGCCAAGCACAGCGAGTACCGCTACCCCTACGGCGTCTATGAGGAGGTCCGCCGGCGCGACCTGCACCTCCAGAGCGTCCTGGCGCAGCGTATCGGCGCGGTGCTGGCGGCGCCCCGCGCCATCCAGCCGGGCAACGAGACGCCGGCGGGGATGGCCTGCGCCGAGCTGGCGCGGGCGGCGGTCGACGCCCTCGAAGGCTGGGAGACCGACCTGCGCCAGATGCAGGGCGCCATCTACCTCGGACTGAGCGTGCACGAGGTGCTATGGACGCTGGACAGCCTGGAGCTGCCCGGCGGGGCGAGCCGCGAGACGGTACGGCCGCTCAGGCTGATGCAGCGCCACCCTCGACGCTTCCTCTTCAACGCCGACAGCGAGCTCCGGCTGCTGACCCCGGACACGATGAACAACGGCATCGAGGTGCCGGAGCGGACCTTCATCGTGCATACGCCGCTGGCGGAGTACGAGAACCCCTACGGCGACGGGCTGGCCGGCAGCACGTACTTCTATAGCCTCTTCAAGCGGGATGCACTTCTCTGGTGGCAATTATTCAACGAACGATTCGCCAGCCCCACGGTCAAACTGACGCATCCGGCGCAGGCGACCGACAGCGAGAAGAACAACTACAAGAGCATCATCCGCAGCATGCAGCAGCAGACCGGCGTGCTGATCCCCGAAGGCATCCTGCTGGAGCTGCTCGAAGCCAACCGCACCGGGACGGTCACCAGCTACAAGACGTTCCTGGAGTACGTCGACGCCGCCGAGAGCAAGCTGGTGCTGGGCCAGACGCTCACGACGCAGCAGAGCGACACCGGCTCGTACTCGCTGGGCAAGGTGCATCTGCTGGTGCGCGGCGACATCATCGCCCAGGACGCGCAGGCGCTATGCCAGACAGTGAACCTGCTGCTGCGCTGGATCATCGACCTCAACTTCGCGCCCGGACAGAGGGTCTATCCGGTCTACCAAATCGACCTCGACGCACCGGAGGACGCGGCGGCGAACCTCAACAAGTTCGACGTGGCGCTGAACAAGCTGCGCCTGCCGCTGAGCAAGGCGCAGATCTACGCCGAGGCGAACCTAGTGCGTCCGGAGCTGGCGCCGGGGACGCCGGACGACGACGTACTCATGCCGCCGGCGCCCGCGGCCAACCCATTCGCCGCCCCGCTGGACTTCACTGCGACTTCGCTGCGCGGAGGAGGCGCAAGGCGCGATGGGCTGCACCCGCAACGCGGAAATACCGCAATGGCGGGGCGCGTATACAGCCTGGCGGCCAGCGAAGGGCAGCTGCCGGGACGGCGCCTGGTGGAGCTGATGCGCGCGGGCGTGTCCGCCTGCGCCAAGTACACCGAGCTGATCCCGGACTTCACCCGCGATTGGATACTCGAGCAGGCCGGGAAGCTGGGCCTCAAAGCGGGCGAGCCCGTCGGCGACCCGGCGAAGCTGCCCTGGGACGAATGGGCGCTGCCGGACGAGATGCGGGAGTCCCTGCTGGACCGGCTCAATGATGATCTGATCATCGGGTACCTCGTCGGCCGCGAGACGGCGATGAAAGAAGGCAGTAGGCAGAAGGCAGCAGGCAGTAGGCAGCAACTACTCAGCGCGGCGGACGAGACCAAGCCGCGCGAGAACCCGCTGATCGAGCCGCTTTTCGGGACCAAGCGGATGATCCCGCGCGAGGTTCTCAGCGTGTTCACCCGCATGGTGCACGAGGGCATGACCTGGGAGGAGTTCTACAGGCTGGACGCCCTCGGGCGCCACGCCAGCTTTACCGCCTGGGATCTCTGCGAGGCCGACGTGCGCCACATCGGCGGCGCGATGCAGGACGCGATGCACTGGGGCTGGACAGTGCAGCAGTTCGCCGACTACCTCTACGACCGCCTGGAGGCGCGCTACGTCGAGCAGGGGACGGCGCTGCACGCCTGGCACGTCGAAACGATCTACCACACGAACCTGGCGAAGGCGTACAACACGGCGCAAATGGACGAGGTGTGGGCGGACAAAGAGTTGTTCCCGTACATCGAGTTCCTGAACCCGGACCCGCAGTACCCGACGTGCGTGGAGATGAGCGGCAAAGTCTGGCCGGTGGACGACCCGACATGGCGCAGCTACATTCCGCCGCTGCACTTCAACTGCGGCAGCAGCATCGCCACGGTCACCGCGGGGATGCTGGAGAGGTCCGGCGTCAAGCCGCAGACCGCGCCGCCGGTGGGACAGCCGGAGTGGTACTCCGGCCCCGGCGGCAAGGGCGTCGCCGCCCCCTTCGGCGCCTGGGCGCCCAGCGACGAGCGATACAAGAACCTGGAGGAGCAGATGAGATGAGCAGGAATCAGTTCTCAGTTGCCGGTTGCCGGGAGGAGGTGGAGGAATGAGACGCATTCTCAACGCCGCCGCCGACGGCACCATGGACTACCCGGTGAGTCCGTTCGCGGCGATCTACCGCCGGGTGCCGGTGCTCAAGCCCGGCGTGTACTTCCCCGGCGGCGTCAGCGGCAAGTGGACCGTGGACGAAGCATACATGCAGGAGCTGGCCACGACCTACGACCCGTTCTTCTATGCGGCCACCGTGAACTGCGACCACGACCGCTTCTGGGGCCCGGCGCTGGGCATAGTGCTGGCGCTCGCCGTCGAAGGCGGCATGCTCTATGCGGACGTCGCGATCGTGGACTCCTGGCTGGCGGAGCAGATCGACCGCGGCTCGTGGCCGCATCGGAGTGTCGAGTGGAGCGATGAAGACCTGACAGGCTACCGCTTCTACGACCGCTTCCCGCGATACTTCACCGGGCTGGGCCTGCTCGGAGTGCAGAGCCCGGCGGTGCCGGAGCTCGGGCCCATGCCGGCGCGGGAGCCGGACTTGAACGAAGAGGTGCCGCCCGAGCCTCGCTACTACGCCTATCCCCTGGCCGCCTCAACGGCGCGCCGGCACATCCTCAGTCTGGCGGGCGACGCCCGCAGTAATCCAACCCCCCCGGAGGTGCCCATGCCCCCTCAAGGCACAGGCAACGCGCCAAAGGCGCCGCTCTCCCCGGCCCAGGCTCCGCCTGGGGCTGAGGATGCGGCGGTGCCGGCGGCGGAACGCGACAAGCTGCTCGCCTCGGTCGAAGCGCTCACCAAGGAGCGCGACGACTATAAGGCGCAGCACGAGAAGACCCTCGAAATAGACGTGGGCAAGCTGAGCGACCAACTCAGCAAGCTCTCCGCCGAAGTCGAGGGATACAGGACGAACGAGGCCATGCGCAGCAAGGCCGCCGCCATCGACAGCCTCGTCGCCGGGCTGAAGCGCGAGGGCTACATCGTGCCCGCCAACGAGGAGAGCGTGCGCATGGTGCTCGACGCGGTGCACGGCAACACGGCGGCGACAGAGCACGTCGTCAAGACGCTCAAGGTCGGAGGGCCGCTGGTGCGCTACGGCGAGATCGCGAAGGCCGCCCCCGGCGAGTTCGACATGGCCGCGATGACACCCGACTTCGCAGAGGGCTTGAAGGCGTCGGGCTTCGACCCGAAGACCCTGACGGTGCAGAAGCAAGGAGGTGCCTAAATGGCGCTCTCGGCAAGCACGCAGCGGGATGAGAAGCCGGGCGAGATCGTCGCGTATCCGGTGAAGTCCGCAACCACCATCTATAAGGGCAGCATGGTGATGATCGACGGCACGGGCTACGCCGTCAAAGCCACCATCGCCGGCGGCCTCTTCAAAGGCATCGCCATCGAGGAGGTGATCAACCCGTCAGGCGGGACCAAGGTTGTGCGCGTACTCAAGCGCGGCCTGCACAAGTTCGCCAAGACGGGCACGATCACCCAGGCCAATGTCGGCCAGCCCCTCAAAGTCTATGATGACGACACGGTGGCGCTGTCGGTATCGAGCCTGGCCACCAACCTCACCGGGCACACCAACAACGACATCCTGTTCACGGCGATCGCGCCCTACCTGGGCAAGTGCGGCGACCTGATCAACATCACTTACGTCGATCCGGGCGGCACGACCGCCAGCCTCACCTGCACGGTCTACGGCACGTCGATCGTGATCAGCCTCGCCCGGGCGACAAGCGCCATCAGCAGCATCGGAGACGACATCACGGCGATCATCGCCGCCACGCCCGCCGCCGCCGCCCTGGTGACCGCCGTCGACAAGACGGGCAACGACGGGACCGGCCTGATGGAGGCGATGGCGCAGACGTTCCTCACCGGCGCCGCGGACTACTGCGGCGACCTCGAAACCATAGACGGCTCACTCGTCTGGGTCAGAATCGACCGGGCGGTCAACTAAGGAGGCACGCCAATGGCACGCATCGTAACCAGTGACTTTCTGGCGGGCCTGACGACCGGATACCGGGCCCTATTCAACAAAACGCTCGGCGAGACGACGGCGGACTACCAAGACCTCTGCACCGTCGTGCCGAGCACCCACAAGAGCGAGGATTACAGCTGGCTCGGCGCCCTTCCCGGCATGCGGGAGTGGGTCGGCGAGCGCACGCTCTCCGGACTGCGCAACTACCACTACGAGATCATCAACAAGAAATGGGAGCTGACCGTGCCCGTCGAGCGCGAAGCGATGGAGGACGACCAACTCGACATGATCCGCCCGCGCATCGCGGCCATGGGGATGCGCGCTCGCCAGCATCCCGACGAGCTGCTGACCGACCTGCTCAACGGCGCCTTCACCCAGACCTGCTACGACGGGCAGTACTTCTGCTGCGCAACCCACTCCGAGGGCGACAGCGGCACGCAGGTCAACAACGAGACCCACAAGGTGGACGCCAGCGGCTACCTCGCCGCCGCCTATGCGGGGATGACCAAGATAAAAGATGACCGCGGCAAGAGGCTCGGCATCCGGCCGAACATGCTCGTGGTGTCCGCCGTAGACGAGATCCCCACGCGGAACATGCTCAGCAGCGGAATCACCATCAGCGGGACGACGCTCGTCGGCAACGCCCTGAATCAGATGTTCACGCTCAAGGTCCTCCCCGGCCTCACGGACCACTACTGGTTCCTGCTCGACACCCGGCAGCCCGTGCGGCCGCTGATCTATCAGGAGCGCATTCCTCCGCAGTTCGACTCGGTCACCGATCCCGCGAGCGAGTCCGTCTTCAGGAACGACACATTCCTCTTCGGCGCCCGCAGCCGCGACAACATGGGCTATGGCCTGTGGCAGTGCGGCTTCGGCTCCACCGGGGCGGCCTAAGGAGACTGAGCATGGCAAGAGCCAAAGCGACAACGACCGAGCAGGCGGGGCTGGCTAAGCCGGCCCCGCCGCCGGTTCCACCGGCTCCTCCGGCCAACGAGACGATGACGGTCGAGCCCGCCCTCGTCATGCATCTAACGCCGGCCGATCCGCCCCCGCCCCTGCCGGAAGCGATCGTCGTGACCGCCGCCAGACAGCTGGCATCTCGCGTCTTGACGCCCGGCGACATCATCCCCGTTCCCACGGAGGCCGAGCAACGCCTCTGCGCGGAAGGGGCGGCCGAGCGGCTGGAGGAGTGGTGGCCCGGCTTCCCCATCGAGGAGCCCCTCCTCGACGAGCATCGCTACCCGGTGCTGCGGGAGCGCTTGGACCATGCGGTCTGGGTGCGGACCGGCCCCTGGACGCTGCGCGCGCTCAACGCCTGCAGCGTCTCGGACGCCTTGCTCGCCGTCGCACGCTGCTCCGTCAAGGCGATCCTGGAGATCGTCGCCGCGGACGGCGCGCAGCCTTCGGTGAGACAGGCCGCGAAGAGCCGCCTGGGCCTCCTGCTGCCCGAAGCGGAGCAGAAGGCGGGCGGCAGCGTCCTGGCCCTCACGTACAGCGGCGGCCGCGCCATCCGCGCGGTGACCGCCGCCGGCCTCGAAGTCAACCCCGACGAGCTGACGCTCGGCGAGCTCCTTCCCGCCATCGAGCGCTGCGAGCACTCCGGCGTGCTGCGCGACCTCGCACGCAAAGCCCAGCAGGAAGTGAGAGACGCGGCCCTGGCGCGCCTCGCCGAGCTGGAGGGTAAGTAGAGTGGCGTACTGCACCGTCGCGGATCTGCGCAACGCCCAGAGCGACGAGCTCCTGGCCCAGCTGGTCGACAATGCGCTCACCGACCCCGACCTTAACTATCAGGACCCGGACTTCTGGAGCGACGGCGGCGCAGCCGCCCTGCTGGCGCAGGTGATCGCCGACGCCACCGCGTCGGTGGACGACTACCTTGCCGGCCGGGTGGACACTGCCGACGCGACGGTGCAGGACGCCCTGCGCCGCTACGCCGTGGCCATGGCCCTCGAAGCCCTCTGGCGGAGGGCGGGTCACGACCCGTCCCGCAACCCCTGGATGAGAGGAGCGGACAGCGCCCGCGCGCGGCTTAAGGAGATGCGCAAGGGCGAGCTCTCCGCCGGCAGCACCGAGCAGCCCCAGCTGCTCATGAGCTCCACCACCGAGGACGAAGCGCCGATCTATGCCCGCGACCCCGCGAACCCGGACCGGCGGACCAAGATGGAGGCTGACTGGTAATGGCGCAGATCGCCCTTCAGGTGCAGGCGCAAGGCTTCCAAGAGATCGGCGAGGCCATCCGGCGCCTCGTCGCGAACCTGCAAAGCCCGAAGGGCCTGATGAGCGCGATCGGCAAGATGGTGGTCAGCCAGACTAAGCGCCGCTTCCAGGCGCACAGCGATCCCGAGGGTAAGGCGTGGCCACCCAAGCTCCCCATCTTCGCCGCCTGGGAAGGCGGGAAGAACATCCCCTTGACATACACCGGCGCGCTGATGCAGAGCATCGTGCACCGCGAACCGGACGATCTCACTACCGAGATCGGGTCTCCGCTGCCCTACGCCGCCCGCCACCAGTTCGGCGGACCGGGCAGCAAGCCCGCGCCCTTCTGGATCCTCCCCGAGCCGGGCGCTGCCGATAAGGGCCTGCCCGCAGGGAAGCTCGTGCTTCGCCAGACGCCCGGAGCGCGCCTCATCTTCATGAACATCAACATCCGCCCGCGGCCCTTCCTTGGCCTGGGCGACCGCGACATGCCGGCCATCCTCGAAGTCGTGCAGGCGTACCTTGCCAAGATGCTCCCGGGCTTCAGCCCGGCGGGAGCCCTCTGATGGCCGAGACGTATACCTCGCCCGTCGCCTTGCTGCTGCTCGCCCTCGAGTCGCTGCTGACGGACGAGACGACGCTCAAGCCGCGGTTCGGGCTGAAGTGCATCGAGATCGGCATGGCCGACGTGCGGCCGCCGGCGTTCCCCGCCGCGATCCTCGTGCCGGGCGTGACGCAACAGACGGAGAGCCAGGAGGCTACGCATACCCTCGCCCTCGCGCTGATCTCGCGGGCGGTCAAGCCCCGGACCGGCGTGCTCGGCCTGGCCGACCTGGCGCACACGATCAAGACCGAGATACTCGATCACTCGACGGAGCTGGCCGACGGCTGGGACGTGAGCGCGGAATTGGACATCGACCCGCAGCTCATCGGGCGGGCCGGTGCCGACAACGACAAGGGCGGCAAGGACCTCATCTACGTCGCCGTGATCAACCTCACCGCAAGGAGACTGGAATGAACCCAGAGAAGACCGGCGGCGCGACGGGCGATCCGCCGCCCGCCCTGAAGCAAGCCGGGTCCAGCGGAGAGCCGCCCCCCGGCGTCAAGCCCACGCCCCTGCCGCCGTCCCGGCCGCACGCCCCGGGCAAGCCGGTGCGGTGCTACGTGCTGCGGGACTTCGCCCACGGCTTCAACAACTACCGCGCCGGCGAGTGGATCGACCTCGAAGGGGCATGGTTCGCCCACCACCAGAAGGCGGGCAACGTGACCGATTCGGCGGGGTTTCTCGCCCACACACAGAAGGAGGCCTAAGCAATGAGCCAATCCAACCAACTGCTCGACAAGGACTTCGTCTTCCGGGGCGAGTGCCGCGTCGCGATCCCCCTCGGGGACGGCGAGCTGATCTTCGGCGAGACGGAAGCCGTGAACGCCCGCTTCACCATGGAGGACGACACCCTCGAGCACGTCATCATGGGGCAGAGCCAGGTGGTGGACCGCGAGGTCAGCAAAGTCAGCGCTACCGTGCAGTTCAGCCTCAAGGAGATCATGGGTCCGCTGGCCCAGGATCTGTTCGTCGGGCAGGGCCTGGCGCAGACGCTCGACACCTCGCCGCGGATGCGCCGCACGGCCAACATCCTGCGCCTGAAGCAGACCGAGAAGTACTACAACATCACGCCCTACGGCCTGCCCCAGGTCTTCAGCGAGGTCTTCCCCGTCGCCACCGGGGTGACGCCCGCGGGCGCCGGCACGGGCACCTTCGCCGACGGCGCCTACCACGTCTGGGTGGTCCCGGTCTACGCCGACGCCGACGAGCACCGCGGGCTGAGCCTGGCCCTCCCGTTCAGCACGACCCAGCTGCGCGGCCGGCAGTTCGTCTACGGCACACCGAGCGCCAGCGCGCCGGTGACGATCAGCAGCGGCCCCAAGGGCATGACCGTCTCCTGGACGCCCCCCGTGCCGACCGCCTCGCAGCCCCGCTGGACGCACTTCGCCGTGGTGATCAGCGCGCTCGCCGGAGCCGACGATATCACCGACTCCGGCGCCAAGGTCGCCGCGCTGGTGGCGGGCGGTCTCAGCGCCGCGACGATCGCCGGTGCGGGCACCGACGTCTTCGGCGCCGTGCCCTCCCTCGCCGATCTGGCGAACCTGGAGTACATCAGCATCGTCAGCAGCACCCGCACGTACAACACACTGACCTCCGGCACGGACTACGCCTGGGACAAGACGACGGGCGCCATCGCCCTCACCACGAGCGGCGCCGAATCCCATTCCGGCAAGGGATTCCGGGTCAATACCTGGGCGGTCTTCGCCCCGAGCATCGTGCAGCCCTTCGGCGCCGCGGCGAGCAACGAGCGGCTGCTCCCGGTGCGCCTCTACAACCTGCACGGCGACTCCGCGAACGCCAACATCTGGCGCCCCGTCGGCGGCATCATCGACTTCTGGGAGCTGGACTTCAGCCGGCTGCCCGACGACCTGCTCACCGCCCCCGGCCGCCGCTTCCACACCGCGAAGCAGGTGACGCTGCCCGCCAACTTCAACCTGACCAAGGGCGCCATCGGCAGCTTCACCGCGTTCAGCCCCGAATTCAAGAACGCCCTGAACTTCTACGGCAGCGGCATCTCGGCGGGCGTGTAGGGCGAGGCAGTTGCCGGTTGCCGGTTGTCAGTTGTCAGTAGAACCAGGAGCAGGAGTAGCAATGAGCGAGACCGAGATCAACAGCATCAGCGAGGCCAGCGCCGCGATCGCCGCCTACGAGCCGCCCCAGCTCTTCGGCTTGACGGTGCGGAAGGTGCCCTGGATGAAGCTGCCCGAGCTCATGGAGCAGCTCGACAGCCAGATCCTCGCCGCCATCCGCACCTTCGCCGATGAGGAGACGGGCGACCCCGGCCCGGTGCTCGTCTCATCCCTCGCGTTCGCGAACAAGCTGCTCCTGCTGAGCTGCCGCATCGACAGCGCCAAGCTGGAGTCGCTGGATATGGACTGGGACCAGGGCGCGCAGCTCGCCGCCCTGGCCGTCAAGGTTAACATCCAGGACCTGAAGGCGGTCATCGGTTTTTTCGCCGACGCGCTGAAAGACGCGCTGAGCGGTTTCAGGAGCAAGTCGAGCGCGGACGGGAGCGAGTCCTCGAAGCCGGACGAAGGGTAGTCGAGCTTCCCTCGCACCCGTCCGCCCTGCATGAAGTGCTCGTCGAGATGGCGGGCGCCCTGGGAGGCGTCGAGCAGGCCAGGGCCCTCTGCCACGAGGAGATGCTGATCTGCATGGCCGTGATCGAGCACAGCCGCACCGTGAGCGCCCTGCAGGAGCAGCTCGACTCGTTCTACTCCAACCCGCCCCTGCCGGCGCAGGACGACAACGGCAAGAGCGAGTGCGAGTGGTGCAGCGGGCTCGCCGATGTGGAGGCGGAGCTGCGGACCGAGCTCGACTGCTGGCATTACCCGCTGGACCATCCCCAAGGCGAGCGCTTTCTAGCAGTTGCCGGTGGCCAGTTGTCAGTTGTCAGTGAAGAAGGTGAGATGTGAGCCCGGCGGGGAGCCTCACGGCCAAGCTCACCATCACGGGCAGCACGTCGGGCGCCGTCAGCGAGCTCAAGAAGCTGGAAGCTGGATTCAAGCAAGTCCACGACGGCCTACAGAAATTCGATGCGGGTCTGCGCGGCCTGCAGCGCATCGCCGGGATCGGATTCGGCGCTTTGGCCGGCGGGTTCACTCTGGTGGCGCGCGAAGGCCTGAAGGCCCTGAGCACCGTCGGCAGCCTCACCCGCGGATTCGAGACGCTCCTCAAGAGCAAGGCCGAAGCCGACAAGCTCACCGCCGATCTGCTCAAGTTCGCCGCCACCTCCCCATTGAAGATCGAGGACATCGGCAGCGCCACGAAGTACCTCCTGCTCCAAGGCGAGGCCGTGAGCGGGCTGACGGACAAGTGGAAGATCTTCAGCGACGTCGTCTCGGCCCTCAGCACGGCCCAGGAGCCGATGCTGATGCAGGAGGTCGCCGAGTTCTACGAGCGCGCCAAGGCCGGCGCCCTGCGCGCGCCGATGCTGCTCAGGTTCGGCATCAGCAAGCAGGAGCTGAAGGAGTATGGCGTCCAGTTCGACGAGATGGGCCAGGTCATCAAGGAAGCGGGGATCACGACCGAAGCTGCCAGCAAGCAGATCGGCGAGGCCATCCTGAGGATCTTCCGGGACACCTTCGCGGGTGCCACGGAGCTGAAGCTCGCCACAGCCGGCGGCATGCTCCAGGAACTCAAGAATACGCTGACTCCTGGACTCGCGCTTATCGGGAAGGAGGTGAATGATCAGTGGAAGAGGATACTGAAGAGCGTCAGGGAGGCGCTCGCCGGCCTGACCGGCGATCCGGAGATCATGGCCGGTTTGAAGGCGGGCGCGAAAGCGCTGGGCGATCTGCTGGAGCCGTTGGTCACCGCGGGCACGGGAAAGCTGGCGCAGCTGGCCGCCCGTCTCAAGGAGCACCCGGAGGCATTGGCCGAGAGCGCGAACAAGCTCACCTTCGGACTGAAGGCGCTGGGTGTCATCCTGGCGATACTGGTGGGAGCCAGCGGCTTGGTGAGACTCGTGGATTGGCTGGTCAAGGTCGCCTTTTACTGCAAGGCCGCCGCCGTGGTTATCAACACGAGCTTAATCCCCGCCCTCGGCAGACTGGGAGTGGTGATCAGTGGCGTGAAGTTCACGACGATAGCGTCGGGGATCGCCTCCTTGGGGCCGGCTATTGCTAGCGTCGCGACCGCCGCGGCCAATGCCATCCCATTGCTCGCCGCGCTGGCAGCGGCATGGGAGCTGTATAACCGCATGAAGGGCGGCCCGCAGGCCAGCTACGCTCGTGAATCAGCGACGTCCGCCGCCCTGGCCTTGGAACTCGGAGGCCCCGCCCCGGGCATCCCGTGGGATGTAGGACAGATGCTCGCCGGCACCACGTCCAACATCGGCGCCTTGCGACTCGCCGATCTGGCACTGGATCGCGCTCGCGCCAAACTGCCGCGTGGTCGCAAAATCCTCACACCAGCTGAGACCGAACAGAAAGCCGCCGAAGACCAGGCCGCCAAGGATGCCCGCGAGAAGCTGGAGGCGGGGCTGCGCTCGTTCCTGCCGCCGCAATACAACATCATCAGCTCCTGGTACGACTCGCTGCGCAAGGGCGGCATCCATGGCGGTGTGGACTTCCCGGCGCCCGCGGGCACGCCCGTCAAAACCATCGGGGAGATGACGGTCAAAGCCATCTACAACACCTATCCCGGAAGCAGCAAGGACAAGGGCGTCGTGCTGGTCGACGCGCAGGGCAACTACGTCGCGTTGCACCACGTGACCAACCTGCGCGACGCCCTGGGGCGCGGGCTGGTGGCCGGCGACATCCTCAAAGACAAGACGGCCTTCGCCGACCTCGTAAAGCAGAAGCGCCCGCACCTCGACGTGAAGGTAATGTCGGCGGCGGTCGGGCAAGCCTGGGAAGCCGCGGGATTCGCGGGGCAGCCTTGGCGCAAAGGGCAGACGTTCGATCCCCTTACAGCAGGGTACTTCGGCCCGCCGACCGGCGAGCATGCCGCGTCCGTGAAGTTCGGCTGGCAAGCCGCCGCGGCCAGCCCGGTGATGAAAGCCTTCGAGGACGCGCGCAACGAAGTCGACCAAATGACCCGCAAGCTCGCCGTCTACCGCGAGATGGTGCAGCAGGGCACGCTCAGCCAGGCGCGGCTGACCGACGAGGAGACCAAGTACCGCCAGATACTCGCGGGCCTCTACGAGAAGCTGAAGATCAGCCTGAGCGCGGAGGACTTCACGGCGCTGCAGGAGAAGTACCCCGAGATCTTCGCCAAGATGGAAGCGGCGTCCAAGGAGCTCGTCAGCACCGAGCGCGTCGAGGGCCTGAAGGCGGCGATGAAGACCGCCGAGGAGCGCTTCAACGCCCTGGCGGCGCAGGTGGACAGCCTGCGGGGCGCGCTGCGCGGCCTGGAAGATGCATATTCCAGCCTGCGGGCCAGTCACGCCAGGATGAAAGGCTTCACGCTGGAAGCGGTGGGGATCGAGTACGACGCGGAGATGCGGCGGCAGGACCGGGCGCGCGAAGACCTGGAGCGGTACAGGGAGGAGAACGCCAAGGCGCTCGCGGCGCGAGAGCCGGGGGCTGTCGCTCAAGAAGCGCAGCTGGTAGCACAAGGGCTGGAGGCCATGAAGGGCCTCGTGGACATGGTCACCGGCCTCAAAGCCCAGGAAGGCATGGCGCCCTACGCCAAGGAGATGGAGGCAGCACTCGGCCCCGCTTATGAGTATTGGGCGGCGCAAGGCGAACAGGCGATAAGCGCCGGTGAGGTGCAGCTCGTCGCCGCGCAACAACTCGTCCAGGCTGGCGCTGATCTGAAGGGCGCTGCCGGATGGCTGCAGGCCGCGGCGAGCGCGCTGATGAACGCCGCGGGCCAGATCAGCGCCGCGCAGATTGCGGCTGCGACGGCAGCAGCAGCAGCGGCAATCCAAGGAACGGCACCGGCAATCATTCCGCCGGGAACGGCGGGGGCGGAACCCGTGGCCGTCGGGAGCATAGGCGCACCAGGATATGCCGCGTTGGGAACCGCGCCGGCGCTCGGTGGCGGCGGGACGACCCAATATTTCTGGACGAAGCCTTGCGAAGGCCCCAGCTGAGGGGCCCCGCAGACTCAGTGGTCCACTGAGAGTCCGGGAGCAGGATGGGAGAAGGGTTACGGCACGAAAACGGTTGGCGGCCCGGAGTTCAATCCAAGCGGCATGCGCTCCTTCGTGCTGCGAGCGGGCGGCGAGTACCTGGGAGGGGGTTACGGTGAGAAGTACAAGGGGCTCGGCATCCCCACCGCCGGCGGAGCAGAGGAGCAGCAGAAGGCGCAGGAGGCAGGCCAACAGGCGGGGCAGGACGCGCTCGGCAGCTTCGTGTCCGGCCTCCAGGAAGCGGCGCGGCTGGCGGGAGAGGCTCTGATCACCGGCGACTGGGCGAGCGCCAAGGAGGCTCTGGCGCGCGCGGTAGGAGACGCGCTCAAGGGCATCATCTCCTCCGTCATGCCTAACCTGGGGCCCTTCGGCGGCCTGGTGAGCGGCTTTCTCGGCGGCCTCATCGACGGCCTGGTGAAGAAGTTCGGCGGTAAGAAGGCCGAGGTGCAGAAGGTCGAGGTCGTCAACGCCGTGCGCGTCATCCCCGACAGCCTCAACTACCTCATCGCCGCCAGCCCCACGTCCCGGCTCTTCGGGCTGCGCGCGCAGGCCGGCGGCGCCAGCTTCGCGCCCGGCGTCGCGGTGCAGATCAACTTCGCCCCGGGCGCGGATAAGGTGGTCACGGCGATGGTGACGGGCCGCCTGCGCCTGGCAAACAACTCCGGAGGCGTCCATTGAGCGCGATCTCCGCAGTCAGAATCTGGGGCAACGCCACCGTAAGCCATCTCGACTATCTCACGCTGAAGCTGGCCGCCGTGCTGCCGAAGTACAGCGAGCCGGGCGTGCAGGTCTCGGACCGCCTGGGGCGTTCGCATCTGATCGAGCCGCCCAGCAGCGTGTACCGCCAGTACGTCACCGGCCTGGCGATCACCTTTCCGGCGCGCTACTGCACGCTGCTCAACAACCAGGCGGCGGATACGCGGCGCTGGCTCAGCGCCTGGCTGGAGTACTACGTCAACGAGATCCGCCAGGAGCTCTTCATCTATACGAAGACGGTCGTCAAGTCGCACGCGCAGCCCGGCGAGACGACGATCGCCAACCAGAACGTCTATCGGTGCTACAGGGGGCGCGCCTTCACCGCGCCCCCGGAGCTGCTGGGCATGCTCAACTCGGTCGGCAACTCGCTGCCGCCCTACGTCACGCTCGAGATGAACATCACAGACCAGGGGACGTTCAGTGATTGGGCGAAGGTGGCGGACAGCGCCGCCTGGACGGGGCGCTAGATGGCCTTCACCGGCAGTGCCTATACCGAGCTCCTCAAATACGAGAAGACCGTCGCCTTCAAGCTGGAGCTCCGCACCAACTTCAGTGCCAGCACGGCCTGGCTGGAGTTCCGGTACGTCGCGGGGACGCTCAGCATCGAGCACCCGGACAACAAGCCCGGCACGCTGAGCTGCGACCTCGTCTGGTCCGCGACGATCGCCAACGAGCGCAGCGAGACGAACCGCGCGCAGCTCTTCGCCGAGGCGCGCGTGACCGCCTACGTCGGAACCGAGACCGAGGTGAAGTTCCAAGGGCGCGTCGACAGCTGCGCTCCCGTAGATCTCGGCTTTCAGCTCCAGGCAACGAGCTGGGACGTGCTGCTGGAGGAATGCGACTGCTCCGTGGCGCTGGCCCCGAGCACTACACCCGTTGTCGCCGACGATGCCTACCGCCTCGTCACACCCGTCGATCCGGACGTGCTCGGCCCGTACATCTTCGGCTTCGTGGACGACGAGAGCGGCACCGACCCCGCCTTCGACGAGGCGACGCAGCTTGTCCGCCGCCCCTGGGCGCCGCGCAGTATCCTGCTCAGCGTAGACGAGCCGGGCGCGGACCCGCCGATCGTCAAGGGCGGCGTGCCGAGCACGCACTGGGGAGTGGACTGGGACGCCGGGGCGCTGACGCTCCTGGAAGACACGACGGGCCGGACGTACTATCTTTCCAACGTCGACGCGAATCTCGAATCCGCCGCGACCGGCGCGACGAACGTCGACATCACGGTGCTGCTCAAGGCGGCGCTGAAGTGCACGAAGGCCAGCGGCGGAATCGGCGCGGTAGACGGGGAGATCGACTTCCCCGCCAGCCTCGGGCTCGACCTCGCGCAATCCAAGCGCTACGAGGGCCGCGTGGGCGACCTGCTGCGCGACGTGCAGCGGGACATGGCGCCGCACCTCCGCCTGTGGTGGGAGCCCGCGACGCAGAAGTGGACCCTGGCGTTGCTGGAGCAGAAGACCGCCGGCAACGAGAACGCGACGCTGGTGCATCCGAAGAGCATCGCACTGGTCCGCAGCACGCGCGATCTATACAGCCGGGTGGTGGCCACCGGCAGCATCATGTACCCGCGCAACATCCTGGCTCAGCCGCAGAGCGGCCCTGACAAGGAAGTGGAGATCACCGTCGGCGCGGAGCTCGCCGGCGGCGTGCTCTGGGGCAGCCGGCAGGGCGGGAAGGACGACGCGGCCGGGACGTGGGCCGACAAGTCCCCCTTCATCTGGGACGGGGACGGCAATACCTGCCTGACGGCCTTCGACCTGCCGGGCAACGACCCGGTGCACTGGTACGAGCTGATGCGAATCGACATGCTGACCGCGCAGAACGTGGAGTACGTGAACGCGGTGATGGTGAGCAGCAAGAACAAGTGGGCGGCCCAGGGCAACAACCAGACGGAGCTGCGCGCGGGCTTCTGGCCGGGGCTGAAGCTCATGATCCGCGAGCTCGACACCGACCCGTGGCAGCTCCTCACGCCGGCGCTGGACGGGCGCTATGCGCCCTCCTCGCAGATCGAGGTGCCGAAGAGCAAGATCGCTTTCGGCTACGGCCGGTACATCCAGGTGCTCTGCCAGGCGGCGAAGATCACGGTGGAGGACACGCACGGGCTGGGCATCGGCATCAGCGAGCTCGTGATCAACACGCGGGTCGCCTACCGGCTGGTCTACGAGATCGACGGCAACGCCACCCCCGCCACCTACTACACGTTCACGCGCGACTGGGATGGGGATGGCGATCTCGACCAGTGGCAGCGCAACCATGCCGACCTGTGGACGCGGCTGGGGGGTCGCCACCGCACGAAGTACATCGACCTGGGGAGTAAGTACCCCGAGACGCTGGCGGGCGACGTGGCGCTCGGCGAGCTCGACGAGAGCGTGCGGCTCTTCGACGGCGTGAGCTATGAGGCGGTGTGCGACCCGCGCATCCGCCGCGGGTGGACGGTGATCGTCGCCGACGCGATCAACAACACGACGGTGTCGATCCTGGTCGAGAGCTTCACGCTCAAGGACATGGGGGCGGAGATCTCCGGGGCGAACTACCTGGCGGAGGCGCTCGACAATGGCTAACCCGTTCCTACGACGGCAGGCGCTCTCGCACCTCACTGCCGGGCTGCACGACATGGTGGACGAGCGTATTAACGCGAAGCTCAGGGAGCCCGCGCCGGAAATCTCAGCGGCGTATTTCGGCGCCAGCCCGATGCCGGGCGACGGTGAGGGGGAAGATACGGATCTCCTGGAGCTGGCGCATACGGAGCTGAGGGACATGCCCGGCGCGGACAACGCCGATCACGACGGGCGCTATCCGACCGAGGCGGAAGTAGCGGCGGTGGGGACTCCGAGCGGCGCCGACCTGGTGGGCGTGCGCGATACCGCTGCGTACTTCGCCAGCCACGTGCTTGAGACGATCCTCGCGGCCATCGGCGCGGCGCTCGGGTCGTTGACGAACTACTGGCAGCGCGGCTATGAGACATTGCTCCCAGCAACCGCCGACGATAACCTCGTCGTCAGCACCAGCACTCAACTGGCCGCTATCACGGGGATCAACAGCAGCCCCTACACCAGGGGCGCCCAGGGCGTCTACGGTGTCCATACGGGGGAGGCGGACGGCTTCGGGGTATCCGGAGACACGACCAGCAGCGACAATGCGGCCTATGGGGGGTTCTTCGACCGCGAGCGGCTGGAGAATTACGAGGACGCCAAGGAGCAGGCGGGCGATCCCGCGACCCCCCCCGCCACCTTCGCGCGCCGCTTCGCCAAGGCCGCGCCGGTCGCCGGCAGCCGCGAGTCCCTGAAGTCCGACACCGGCGTCGTGCACGACCTGACGCCGCAGCTCAAGCAGATCTTCGCCGCGGGCGGGCAGAAGAACAACACCGCCGGCTGCGCGCTGTTCTGGGCCTACGGCAAGCATCCCAGCGGCACCATCATAACGCCGGCCGTCGTGGTCGCCACCCAGTATTGCAGCTTCACGGCGCCCGCCGCCGAAGGCAATGCGGTGCTGCTCACCGACGGCTACTGCCAGTTCGCATGGGCGCCGACGGGCAACCCCACATGGCAGCAGTCCTACTTCGCGGTCGCGGTGCCGGTGCGGCTGCAGCCCGGCGACGGCGGAGCGACGGGCTGCAAGACGGCGCGGGTCAGCGCCCGCATCCGCATCTCGGCAACCGCCGACATCGCCGCCATCCGCCTGACGCTGGAGGATTCCGCCGGCAGCGCCGCCTCCAACACGACGATCTGCTCGCCCGGCGGGACGGCCTGGGCGGAGTACATCAGCACGGACATCGACATCACCGGCTGGACGGGCCCGCTGCGAATCTCCGTGGCAGTGTACGGCACTGTGGGTTCGACGGCCGCGACGACCGTGGACATCGAGTACCTCAGCCTGGAGCTGTGGGCGGAGTAGGAGGAGAGGAGAATGACCGAAGCTGAAACCGAGGGCCTGCGCAGAGAGCTGACAGCGCAATGCGTGACGCGCCATACCGGCATCGAGCAGCGGCTGGACAGCATCGACGGCAGGCTCCGCCTCGACACCGAGAACCTCTATGCCAAGGTCAACCGCATCGGCGAGCAGCAGGCCTCGCTCATGGCGCACGTCGAGAACATCCACTCCGACGTCGCCGCGCTGCGCCAAGGACAGGAGCGAATCCTGGAACGGGACGATCAGCGCCGGCAAGCCTCGAACGGCGAGCGCACCGGGCGGCTGGTCAGCCTGCTGGTGCTGGTGGCGGGATGGGCCTTCGCGCTGCTGATGTTCGCGCTCAAGGAGCTGAGATGAGCCCGGAGCAGTTGCCGGTTGCCGGTTGCCGGTTGCCGGTTGCCGGTTGCCGGTTGCCGGTTGCCGGTTGTCAGTTATCAGGAGGGCGGGAGCTGAGAGCGGGGGACGTCGTGCTGTTCGCGCGGCTCACGTTGCGCCAGTCGCTGCGCAGCGAGGGTGCTCGCGGCCTCATCGGCTGGATAGGCCATTGGATCACCGCGGGGTGCAGCTGGTACACCGAGGGTCCCTTCGACGGCTTCTGGGAAGACGTGCATGTCGGGATCGTGGTGGAGTGGCAGGGGGCGCCGGCGCTGTTGGAGATGCTGAGCACGACGAACTTCACCCTCAGCCCGCTCCCCCTGCGCCTGGACGCGTACCCGGGGACCGTGCTCGTGATCCCGCTCAGCGAGCGCTACCGCGCGCACTTCGACGTCCTGCGCGTCTGCGCGTGGATCGAAGAGCACCGGCGCGACCGCTACCGCTGGGGCGGGCTTCCCTTCGCCGTGCTGCGCTGCATGGTGGGCTGGCGCAGCGCGGGGGCGATGTTCTGCAGCGAGGCGGTGGTGACGCTGCTGGTGCACCTGGGCATTATCCCGCGGGAGCTGAAGGTGCAGCGCGGAAACCGCACCGCGACCGCCGAGGTCGAGCCGCAGGGCTACGCACCCTGCGAAGTGGCGCGCCTGCCGCAGCTGGCCCGCAATCTGTTCTGGACCTGGAGGACCCTATGAGCATCTTCTCGAAAATCAGCCGCCGGCGGTTCGCGCGCCGCGTCAAGGGGGCGGTGAAGGACGTCGAGGCCGGGCTGCCGGATCTGCTCGAAGCCGAGTTCGAGGCGCTGAAGCAGGCCGTGCTGGAGGAAGGGGTGCGGCGGCTAGCCGAGGCCGCGTTGAGACCGATCGCGAACGGCACCGCGCTCCTGGGCGATCCAACACCGCTACTCGACTCACCACCGCACGGAGGGATACGCCATGTATGACCCTATCGCCGCGCTCTTGGCCCTGCCCAAGGCGCCCCCCATGTTGAAGCCCGGCAGCACCGGCTGGGCCGTGCGCCTGCTCTGCCGCCTGCTCGCCGCGCAGGGCGTGGCGCAGAAGGACTGGCTGGCGGAAGGCGTCGCCGTCCCCGGAACGTACAGCCCCATCGTGAAGGCGCTGGTGCGCAGCTTCCAGCTGCTGGCGGGCATCGAGCCGGACGGCATCTGCGGGCCCGAGACATGGGCCTGGCTGGGGTGCCGCCGCTTCAAGGACCTGGGAGAGATCACGATGGTCTACGCGCGCGCCGAGGCGTACCTCGGCGCCCGCGAGATCGGCGGCAACAACCGCGGCCCCTGGGTAAAGAAGTACGTCGGCTGGACGGGCGAGGCGGCGCAGTGGTGCGCGGGCTACGCCACCTGGTGCCTCGCACAGGCCTGCGAGCGCCTCGGCCTCGGCGCGCTCATCAAGTGGACCAATAAGAACAGCAGCAGCATGATCGCCCGCGACGCGGACGAGCACCGCCGCTTGATCCATCCGTCCCGCGCCTTCAGCTTCACCGCGGCCGGGAAGCGGGTGCACGCGCTGATGGCGCCGCCGCATCGCGGCGATCTGGCGCTGCGCCTCGGCGGAGCGACGGGCTGCCAGCACACGACGCTGCTCGACCGCATCGAGGGCGAGACGGCCTATGTCTGGGAGGGCAATGTGCGGCCGCGCAAGTGGCTGCCGTGGCAGCTCGACGCGGCGCGCCCCGGCAGCTACCCGCTGAAGCAGATGGTATTCGTCGACCTGGTGCCGAGGCGCGCCTGAGGAGGATATCGATGCAATACGTCCTGCGCGAAGGGTCCCAAGAGCCGATTCCGTTCTATCTCACCCGCGACGACAGGCCATATGACCTCTCCAGCGCGACAGAGGTGCGTCTCTGCCGCAAGTGCGGCAGCGGGCTCGACGATACGCTCAGCACGCTGGATGTCGCGGCCATACTGGTAATCAGCGAGGCACAGCAGGGAAAGCTGATGTTGAGTCCCACCACTACCGCGTATTGGACCGGAACCGGGCATTGGGCGGCGCTGCGCTTCGAGGTGTTCGACGGCGGTATCCGGCTCGATTTCCCCAACGCTTCGTCGCTGCGCTTCAAGATCGTAACTAGAGATTAGCAAAGGAGTCCTTGAATGGCGACACCAACCAAGTTCTACTGCTTCGTCGAGGATCGGTCCGAGGGCAAGCACAACCTCGGCTCCGACACGCTCAGGATCGCGCTCACCAACACCGCCCCCGTGGTGTCGCAGACGGTCTTCGAGCCCGTCACGCTCCACCCGCCCCCTGCAGCCGCGAACGGCTACACGACCGGCGGCTCGGCGCTGGTCGTCACCGCCAGCAGCCAGACCGCCGGGGTGTACAAGCTGGTCGCCAACGACCTGGTATTCACCGCCACCGCCGGCGGCATCGGGCCGTTCCGCTACGCGATCCTGTACAACGACACGTCGGCTACCGACGCGCTGATCTGCTGGTGGGATTACGGATCGAGCATCACGCTGGCGGACACCGAGACTCTGACCGTTGACTCCGATCAGACCGGCGGCATCCTGACGGACACATAGCATGGCTCTCTGCGCCTACCACGTGTGCTGGTTCATCACCGGCGAGGACGGCTACATCAAGCAGGTGTCCGTGCGCTACGCCGTGGGCGATTACGTCCTGGAGGGGCTGGCGGGCAAGCAGGAGTCGCGCTTCGTTCCCACCTCGCACATCACGGCGAGCATGGGTAAACGCGACCCGACCGCCAAGGACAGCACGACCTGGCTGCTGACGGACAAGGACTTCGGGAAGATCGCGGGGCAGCCGCATCCTGACCTGGAGGCGCTGGCGAAGCACTGCGAGGATCACGCCAAGGCGCTGACGGGGCTGGCGGCGTATACGCCGGTGAGGAACAAGGATGCCTAGCTACCTCACCGTCTATCCCGATCCCCACGTTGAAACGCTGACGGTTGACGGGCTATGCGCACGGGGCATTGCGGGTACATGGGCGGAGGTACGAGATGGTGCTGGGACAGCGAGTAGCGATAGCGACTCGTCTAATGTTGCACCACGACTTCTCAGTAGTAACACGACTGATGCGTGGGCAAGGATTACCCGTGCGCTATTGCTTTTCGATTGCCGTGCTCTCACCAGTGCTGCGCAAATTAGTGATGCCTCGCTAAGTCTGCGCGGCAGTGCTGTTGCGAATAACTATGCGGGTTCCGTCATCATTTGTGCATCGGCACCTGCGGCTAACACAGCAGTCGCTACTGGTGATTATCTGCTGATGAGAGACTTGACGACGCCGTTCTCCAATCCGTTTGCACTCAGCGGATGGTCTACCGACGGCTATAACGTCATCCCGCTTATCGCGGCAGGCATAGCCGCCATTGTCAAATCGGGCGACACGAGCGCGATGACGAAGCTGGGCCTGCGCATCAATTGGGACATTACGAATACGCCGCCGACATGGCGGAATTCGAGGGAGGATTCCGTTACCTGGCGCACCGCCGACTACGCCAACCTCACCAGCGACCCCTACCTGTACATCACGTATACGCTAGGCGGCTCGCCGTACACCTTGACTGCCGATGCCGCCGTGTTCGCGCTGACGGCGAACGCGGCCACGCTTAGGGCGGCGCGTAGGCTGGTGGCGGGCACGCCGAGCTTCGTGCTGACGGCGAACGCGGCCACGCTTAGGGCGGCGCGCAGGCTGGTGGCGGGCACGGCGAGCTTCGCGCTGACGGCGAACGCGGCCACGCTTAGGGCGGCGCGCAGACTGGCTGCGGGCACGGCGAGCTTCGTGCTGACGGCGAACGCGGCCACG
>Ga0315284_10001030_pt1 | contig 38975 bp, 36 predicted proteins | sample YL17G09_16_MG_FD_203696 | JGI IMG/M metagenome (GOLD analysis project Ga0315284, IMG submission 203696) | Sediment microbial communities from Yellowstone Lake, YNP, Wyoming, USA - YL17G09_16 | ecosystem: Environmental > Aquatic > Freshwater > Lake > Sediment | place: USA: Wyoming | collected...
CTTTAGTCTTTTCACCCATTGGGTTCCTCCAACCAGCCCCCTTGCCGCGAAGCTAACCACCGGGGCCCTTGAAGCTATTTTACCATAGCAATATGCTTAAGTCTCAGTTTGATATGGGGAATGCGGGACTATACAGTTTCAAGGCTATGGTTATGATAAGTACATAGAGAAGACGTTGGAGCTCCTGGGCATCTCTAACACTAGCCTAGACTGGAGGGTGTGTGAAAGCTGGACTCCGTACGGCGGTGGGGCCCTTGGAGTGGATACCTTGCCTTGGCACAACATACCATAGCCACTTCAACCGAGCAGTCTTCCTACGGATGCCGCGTCGTCCTGCTCCGCATGCAGGCTGATAACACGGCGGCCGGTGGCCTGTAATGCCTGAAGGTCTCCCAGAGCCTGCGCATCCGCGACCACGCCAAAGGTATAGGGCTCGCCCGGCACGGGCAGGTCGGTCTGATGTGCGGCAGTAATTTGCAGGAAATGCCCCGTATTCGGGCCGCCTTTATGAAGTTGGCCTGTGGAATGCAGAAAACGTGGCCCGTAGCCCAGTGTGGTCGCAATGTGGTAGCGCTCCACCACCCGCCGGCGTATGCCTGACAGGATAGCGTCCGTCTCCGGCGTCTGCTGAATGTAAGCCATCACCGCGAAGTAATCGCCCGGTGCCGAAAGCACCAGCAGACTGGATAGCGAGCCGGTCGACTGCATTTCCGGCAGACTCGCTGACTTTTTGTACTCACTCAGGATTCTCTCCGTGGCGGTTTTCGCCCTCTGCACGTCCGGCTGGTTGAACGGATGTATCCCGAGGAGGTTACCCGCAACCGCCGTGGCGAATTCCCACCGGTAGAACTCCGCGCCAAGATCGGTTCTATCCCTCATTTCCAGCACCACCACCGGCTGACCCGAAGCCGTGATAGCTTCCACAGCCGTATCCGTGACGGCGTTGTCATCGTCTTTCAGCCGCAGATAGACAAACAGGCGGTCGTTCCCGTAACATTCCGGCGGCGCCAGCGGCTCGCCGGCCACCGGGATGATTCCCTTACCCTCTTTGCCGGTGCTCTCCGCGATGAGCTGTTCCACCCACAGCCCAAAACTGCTCATTGAGGGCGAAGTGACCAGCGTCAACTTGTCTCTCCCCTCCAGCGCCAGACTGCCGATGCACGCTCCCAGCCACGAGCCAGGGCTATTCTGCACGAGCACGCAGGAGGCGCAACTTTCACGCATGCCGTCCGCCCGGTCGAGCAGTCTCTGGATGTCGATCCCCGCGAGCGCGGCGGGAACCAGGCCGAAGCAGGACAGCACGGAATACCTGCCGCCAATATCCGGTGGGTTTAAAAACACGCGTCTGAACTTCTGCTCCTCGGCCATTTTTACAAGTGGCGTGCAGGGGTCGGTAATGGCTACGAAGTTCCGCCCGGCGTCCACCGGTCCCGTCTTTTCCACCAGGCTCTTGAAGTAGCGGTACAGGGCCAGGGGTTCAGTGGTCGTGCCCGATTTTGACGATACCAGGAACAGCGTCCGCGCCGGGTCTATAGCATCCGTCACCGCCCGCAATGCTGAAGGCAGGGTGGAATCCAGCACGATCAATTGCGGAAACCCGGGGGCGATACCGAAGACCGCTCTCAGCACCTCGGCGCCCAGACTGCTGCCCCCCATGCCAAGTAACACCACGTGCCGGAAACCGGCGTCCCGAATCTCCAGCGCAAATGATTGGAGGCCGGATGCCTGCTCCTGCATCACGTCCGTGACCGTCAGCCATCCCAGGCGGTCAGTTATTTCCGCCGGCTCCGAATTCCACAGGGTATAGTCCTTCCGCCAGATCCGCGCGACGATGTCGCCTTCAATCAGGCTTGCCAGGGTCTTTTTCACCGCGGCTTCATACCTGCCCAGGTCGGTCTCGATGAGTACCGGCGCGGCGGTGGTAAGCCTCGACTTCTTCTCCTCGATTCCGGCGAGGATTTTGGCATAAGAATCGGCGAATGCCCTGACACCGTCGGCCAGGAGTTTATCCGTGACCTGTTTCAGGTCGATTCCCGCATTTGCCAGCGACCGCAGCGTCTGCTCTGCCTCTTCAGCACCACGTTCCAGAGTCATCTCCGCCCTGCCATGCTCAAGGAAAGCCTGGATGGTGGACGGCGGCACCGTATTGACGGTGTCCTGACCGATGAGCGATTCAACATACATGACGTCGCTGTAAGCCGGGTTCTTGGTGCCGGTGCTTGCCCAAAGCGGGCGCTGGACACGGGCTTCCCATGACCGCACGGCTGAAAACTTCACGCCATGGAATGTGTCCTTGAACCACGCGTAAGCCAGCCGCGCGGTAGCGATGGCGGTCTTGCCGAGCAGTGGCCGGCCTTCCTCCCGGCCGTTCCGGATGCGCTCCTCAAGTAAAGCATCAACTGCCGTGTCGATGCGGCTCAGGAAAAAAGACGCTACGGAAGCTACATTGCGCACGTTTCCGCCCCGCCAGTACAGGTCTTCCAGCCCGGCGATATAGGCGGCCTGCACCTGCTCGTAAACGTCCAGCGAAAAGATAAGCGTGACATTGACATTGATGCATTCCGAAGTAAGCTGGCGGATAGCCTGGATACCCTGGGGCGTTGCCGGCACTTTCACCATAACATTCGGGCGCTCCAGCGCGGCAAAAAGCCGCCGTGCTTCCCGCATTGTGCCCGCCGTGTCGTAGGCAACCTGCGGAGAAATTTCCAGCGAGGCGAAACCATCCCGGCCGCCGGTGCGGTCATAGACGGGCCGCAGGATGTCAGCGGCCTGACGTATATCTTCAATGGCAAGGGCTTCGTATATTTGCTCCGTGGTCTTGCCCGTCCGCGCCAGGGTCAGCAGTTCTTCGTCGTAATCATTGGTGCCGGCAATCGCCTTCTCCAGGATAGTCGGGTTGGATGTCAGACCCGTAATGCCTGTCTGGACGTACTGTTTGAGTTCGCCGGACCTAATCAGCCCGCGACGAATGTAATCAAGCCAGATGGACTGCCCGCATTGCTGTGCCTGCTGAACGGCATTCATCGTCTGCCTCCTCCGGCATTTCCCTGAAGCGCGCTTTTTTCGATGAGCAGGACCTTTCCCAGCCGGCGGCGGTGCCGCTCTTCTCCACTGAACCGCGCGTCAAGAAAGGCGAAAACCAACTCGCAGGCCAGCTCCACGCCTATGACACGGGCCCCCAGGCAGAGGATATTCATGTCGTCATGTTCCACACCCTGGTGCGCCGAGTAGGTGTCGTGGCAAAGACAGGCGCGGATACCGGGGACCTTGTTGGAGGCTATGACGGCGCCGACCCCACTGCCGCAGACCAGAATGCCCCGCTCCGCTTTGCCGGCAACCACGGCCTTGGCAACCGCCACGGCGAAATCAGGATAATCGTCATCAGGGTCCAGCGTGTGGGCGCCAATGTCCGTCACCGCGTACTTGCCCGTCAGCCGGGAAACAAGCTCGTTCTTGAGTGCAAAACCGCCGTGGTCGGCGCCGATTGCCACGCGTAACGGCATATTATTCCCTCCCCATCAACTTCATCGCAGCATCGACCATGCGCAGTGGCGTTAGACCCATTTTCTCATAGAGCACAGGCCCCGGCGCCGACGCTCCGAAATGGTTTACGCCCAGGGCGGTGCCGTCCAGCCCCACGTAGCGCTCCCAACCGGACGTGGAACCGGCTTCAATTGAGATACGCCGCCGGATATCCGGAGGCAGGACACTATTGCGGTATTCGGCCGGTTGGGCTTCAAAAAGCTCCCACGATGGCAGGGAGACCACACGCGCGCTGACGCCGTTTTCCCGCAATTGTCTGCCCGCCTGTAAAGCGATGTGCACCTCGGAGCCGGTGCCAATTAGGATAACGTCCGGCTGTCGGGCAGTCTCCCACAAAACATAACCGCCATGCCGCACACCGCTCGCGGGCGGCATTATGGCGCGGTCAATGACCGGCACGTCCTGGCGCGTCAATACCAGCGCTGTGGGACCGTGACGGCGCTCCAGGGCAATGCGCCACGCCTCCACTGTTTCGCTGGCATCCGCCGGCCGTATGGTAACCAGTCCAGGGACCAAGCGCAGTCCCATCAATTGCTCGACGGGCTGGTGCGTGGGTCCATCCTGCCCTAACCCCACCGAATCGTGCGTGAAGATGTATATCACCCTGATTCCCATGAGCGCCGCAAGTCTGACCGGCGGGCGCATGTAATCGTAGAAGACCAGGAATGTCCCCGTATAGGGAATGAGCCCGCTCAAAGCCATGCCGCTGGCAACCGCCCCCATGGCGTGCTCCCTGACCCCGAAGTGCATATTATGGTCGACCCGCTCTTCAAGCCCGCGGAAGTGGTCTTTCAGCAGGGTTTTTGTGGACGGCGCCAGGTCGGCGGAACCCCCGGTAAAAGCATGCACCTTGCCGGCGATGGCATTCATCACCCGCCCGGATGCCTCGCGGGTGGCCATGGCTTTGCTTTGCCCTGTGAAAATTCCCGTCAATCCTTCGTCCCACCCCGGCGGCAAATCGCCGCTCAGATCGCGCTCAAGCTGATTGGCTTCTACCGGAAAAGCGCGGCGGTACTCATCCAGCCTGGCAAGCCATTCCTTCTGGCTCCGCTCACCGCGCTCCACTGCCTGATGCATGTGGGCGGCAACCTGAGGCGGCACCGCAAAAGGTTCCGAATAGGGCCACTTCAGATTTGCCATGGTCAGTTTCGCCTCTTCCGCCCCAAGGGGTTCGCCGTGAGCCGCCGCCGTGCCCGCCTTGTTGGGACTGCCGTAGCCAATGACAGTGCGGCAGATGATAAGCGTGGGGCGCTCCTGTTCCAGACGCGCCGCGCGCAGGGCGCTGTCTACGGCGGTCATGTCCATGCCGTCAATCGGTCCGATGACGTTCCAGCCGTACGACCGGAAGCGAGCCGGCACGCTTTCCGTGAAAGCGATACTGGTATTCCCTTCGATGGTAATTTCGTTAGCGTCGTAAATAACGATAAGCTTGCCCAGTTTCAGAGTCCCGGCGAGCGATGCCGCCTCCGAACTGACTCCTTCCTGCAGGTCACCGTCAGATGCAAGGACGTAAGTGTGATGGTCAATAATATCGAACCCGGGCCTGTTGTAGTGGTCGGCGTACCATTTTGCGGCGATTGCCATGCCGACGGCGTTGCCAAACCCCTGCCCGAGCGGTCCCGTGGTCGTCTCCACGCCCGGTGTGACACCGTATTCACTGTGCCCCGGCGTTTTACTTCCCCACTGCCGGAAATTCTTGATGTCATCTAGCGTCAGGTCATAGCCGGTGAGATGGAGCATTGCGTAGAGGAGCATGGAAGCATGCCCGCAGGAGAGCACAAAACGGTCGCGGTCCACCCATTTCGGGTCGCGCGGATTGTGCTTGAGGAACCTGTCCCAGAGAACGTAGGCGAGGGCAGCGGCGCCCATCGGTGTTCCGGGATGACCTGATTTTGCTTTTTCTATGGCGTCCACCGCCAGGAAACGGATGGTATTGACACACAGGTCGTCAAGGGAACTACCCGGGCTGTCCATGCGCACCTCCACCGCCGAAGTAAGTGGACTGTGACGCCGGTACTTCGCCGCGAATGCGGGTTACAGCGGCCTGAGCACGGCCCGGGCCGGCGCGCCGTCACCGTCGAACAGTCTGAGCGGTAGGCAAATCATATCATATTCCCCGGGTGGAATGCGTGACAGGTCCAGGCCTTCCAGTATCCAGACGCCCGCGCCGAGCAGGATACGATGGACTTCGGCGCCCTCACGGTTGTAGCCCCCGGCGGAGAGGTAGTCTATGCCGACTAGCTTCACTCCCTTGTCCACGAGGAACCGGGCGACTTCCTGAGAAAGGGATACAAAATCCGGGACGAAATGGTCATTGCCACGGATAAAGCTGGAATTGCGCGTTTTGAACAGGACACGTTCACTCCTGTGCGACCACTGCGCTTCAAGCTGGCGGAGGCTTACAGGCTCAACGCCACGGATTTCGAAAACACGCGCCCTGCCAATCCCAACGTCGAGCGGCATCCTGTCAATCCCCATCCCACCCCTCAGACAATGCAGCGGCGCGTCCACGTGCGTGCCCGTATGCGAACCCATTGTCATTACCGAAAGGGTGTAATCATCCCCCCGACCCGTATCAGAAATTCTTTCGACAAGTAAGGGCGGGTCATCAGGCCACTGCACCATGCCATTGCGCAAGGACATGGAAATATCTATCCAGCTCACAACACACCCGTCTTCAGCCCACCTAACTTCATCTTCGGCTTGCACGGGGCGCAGTGCTATCCGTACATGTACCACATCGGCATCAGTGAACTTACGTAATTGTGACGTCCACTTTGCAGACCGACCGGTGTGAAGCGCATTACGTAAATTACGGGGGCTATTGAAATCAAACTTTATCATACAGGGTCTCATGACTGCCAACACAACCTTGACTTTCGCAGGCATGTGCTTTAGAGTCAGGTTACACTCTTTTACGATGCGACTTGTATGGCCACAACACGGAGACCGGGCACCCCCTCCTCTCAACGCGAAAAGCGGCGCATAATTATCGTCTTGCTTTCGGAGACAGATAAACGTTTTCTGCAGGCACTGACGCATTCTCTCCAGGAGACATTTCACGCCAGCGTCCTGACGAGATCACTCATTCGCAGTCTCGACCGCGCCTATGACAAGGCACGCGGACAATACCGCTCCCCCCGCTTGCTTTCGCGACTGCGGCGCATCAAGAGGGAAGCCGAAGATAAGGTCCTGGGCGTCGTGGACGTTGACCTCTATACACCGGGCTTTGATTTCGTTTTCGGCGAAGCTGAGATTGCCTCGGGAGTGGCTACTTTATCCCTGCACCGTCTGCGGCCCGGGAGCTACGGCTCTCCGGCTGACGAAAGCCTTTTCTACGAGAGGGCGGTAAAGGAGGCGGTGCACGAGCTCGGTCACCTGTATGGACTCGGTCACTGCCCGAACCGCCGGTGCGTGATGTCTTTCTCGACGAACCTTTCCAAAGTGGACAGAAAGCGACGGGCGTTTTGTCCGGAGTGCACTGCCGAACAAGAAGCGCCCTAGTCCGCCCTTATCTCAAACCGGGAAGAAACGCGGAGATATCGCTAATTTCCTGTTGCGTTGATGTGTCCCTGTACGCCGGCAGTGGCTCATCGCATAAATACGCCCTCGGCTTACCGCGTGACCACCAACCCGCCGTTGCGCGCCGCCGGTTTCCGCCACGACCGGGTAATGTCCTGGCCGCGCGGCGGACTGCACCAGGAAGAGCATGGCAATGTCAAAGCTACTGCCCGGGATTCAAAACACGTCCCAGGAACAAAACCGTCCCGGTCGGTATGTCACGGATGAGGAAGATGAACGGGCGGTCAATTGTCACATCGACGGGGTTGGCAGGTAAAGACGTAATACCCACTATGACAGCCGTGGCGGCCGCGGCTTCCGTGCCGTTCTCATCGAGCGCAATGAAAGCCTTGTGAATCACATCCTGTATGGTCAGCCCCTTGGTGCCGGTCATGCCGGAAAAATCGGCGGCGTCAGTGAAAGCCACCGGCATGCCCATATCAGAAAGTGTTTTCTTCAATCCCAGGTTGGTCTCAAACGTGAACCGCGGCATTGCCAGGTTGACCTGCCGGCTCTCCAGGTTGGCGATAATGTCGTTCGCTCTCTGCGCGGTCAACTCACGCTCGAAGACGCTGAAGTTCCCGCCGACGGGCAAAAAGATGACCATGGAAAGCTCCTGACCGTCGTACGGCAGTTCCACAGCCTGGTAACCGGGGCCCTCGGTGTAGTTGAATTTCTCCGATTGCCTCATCATCGGCACCGTCACCTGGGTCTTATCCTGCAGGTAGAAGACGCCATCGTGCGTGGCTTCCTTACGGAACTGGTATAGCCATGCCGCATTGAAGTAAATGGCATTGGTCAGCACCAGGCGGGTCAGGTCATTGATGCCACCCTGCGGAATCAGGTCCTTGATTCTATCGGCGGTCTGCTCGGCAACCCAGTTGTTGATGGTGACGCGTGATTCTTCTGGCGATTTCTGGAAGTCCAGGATTCTGAGACCGGCACCGTAGTTTTGCGCCAGGGTATCGAGGTAAGCAGGCAGGAACTGGAAACCTTTCTGCCCCCAGATGGCATTAACGATATTGAGCTTAAAACCCTCGCCTTCCTTACCCTTCGCGCCTTTGCCACGGCTGGAGAGGGCTATGTCCAGCGCGTTATAAGCCGGGTGAAGCCGGTCCTGGGGCAAGAGGTAATGCAGGGTATCCGCCATCTGTGTCTGCGTTTGACCGCGGGCGCCTGCGTAGGTCATCGCCAGCGCCATCGATATACTGAACGGCGAAAAGAAAAGGTTGCCCGGCTCCCCTTTCAGTGATTGGTACAAGTTGAATGCAAAGGCGCTATCGCCGTCAACCAGGGTCTTTCCGTCGGGCTGGCTCACCTGTGGCGCAGCGATTCTCTGCTTCGCAGAGCGGATAACGTCACCGCCGGTCGGTTGACCGCAAGCCAGAAGAGCGGATGCCAGCAACACAATCACCATTCCTGACAGGAATAACCTTTTCATCTCAAACCCTCCAGATGTAATTAGCTGAAGTCAGTACACAACACCATTATATATAACGTTGACCGCGGGAAAAAGGACCTAGTGGCTTGCACTTTTTGACGTTTTGGTCAACTCTGTAGAGTGCTCCCCTTCTTCATCGTCTTATTTCCAACTTTCTCTGAAATGTCATGTTAATGTTATAAACTGACCCTCGAATATATAACAAATACAGATAGAATGTTAGACAATACAACTTGTATCGCTTTTCGAATAGGCTGAGACAACTTCGGCAGGTTTGGGAGGGCGTTTGTGAGACGGTTAAGATTCGGTTTTGTCAGGCTACTGGCAGTATTAATCCTGACGGCAACCCTTGTCGGCGCGGCATCATGCACCGCCAGCACAGTAAATTCCAGCGGGGTTCCTCCTGAGGTCAAGCAGTATATGAAAGACTGGCCGTTACCAAACCGGGACTATGCCAACACTCGCGCAACACTTGATTCCAGCATAAACTCGGGGAATGTCAACACGTTGGGTGTTGCCTGGTCAGTGCCGATTCCTGGTGTAGGGCTTTTTGGTTCCGCATCGACAACGCCGATAATCATGGGGAACACCGTATTCTTCCAGGATTTGGGGAACAATATCTTTGCCCTAGACTTGACTACCGGTGCCACCAAATGGCAGAAGTTGTATAACGAATCCAATGTCGGCCCGAACGGGGTGGCTATTGGCTGGGGCAAGGTGTTTGCTACAGCAGACCCTTATAATATTGCTGCACTTGATATGAATTCGGGCAAGCAACTCTGGTTATCACCAGTATCCAATAATCCAACTGCCGGTACTGACATCCAGCCACAGGTCTACGGCAATCTTGTGTATACGTCTACGGTGCCAGGAAGCAGCGGCAGTGACTTCTATTCCGGAGGTGGGATCGGAACCATCTATGCGCTGGACCAGGCGACGGGCAAAATTGCCTGGAGCTGGGACACTGTAGATTCAAAGGATATCTGGGGGAATAAGGATGTGAATAGCGGTGGTGGCTGCTGGTACACACCCTCCATAGACACGGCTACGGGTATAATGTACTGGGGCATCGCCAATCCGGCGCCCTGGCCGGGTACGAAGGATTTTCCAAACGGCTCCAGCCGTCCGGGTCCTAACCTTTACACTAACAGTATGGTCGCTATAAATCAGAAAGACGGCAAGCTGCAGTGGTATACCCAGGTTTATCCACACGATCTCTTTGACTATGATTTTCAGATTGCCCCGATTCTGGCTTCAGCAACTGTTGGCGGTAAGATACAGGACATCGTCATCAGCGCCGGCAAGATGGGGCGCGTGTACGCTTTCAATCGCAAGAGCGGTGCTATCCTCTGGTCCGCTGTCGTCGGTGATCACCAGAATGACCAACTGGCGAACATACCGTCAGAAGGTACGACAGTAGTATCACCGGGCTCCCTGGGAGGCGTAGAAACCCCCATGGCATTTGCAGGCGGCATTGTATATGTACCAGTAGTTAACACTTCAGCTGAATACACCCCATCGACTTCCAAATTGGGCAATTTTGCCAAGGGTACGGGAGACCTTGTTGCCATCCAGGTGGATACCGGCAAGATACTGTGGCAAAAGCATTTTAACTCCATCAACGTCGGAGGAGCTACGGTAGTCAATGACCTGGTGTTCACGGCTACCTTTGACGGTATGGTATATGCTTTCAAACGAAATACCGGAGAGCAGGTCTGGACATACCAGTCGCCCGGTGGAGTAAATGCGTGGCCCTCATTTAGCGGTGATACCATGCTTCTGCCCATAGGTGTCGGTGGTTTTCCGTCGCTTCTTGCCCTGCGACTCGGCGCGACTGCCCCCGTTCTGGCGATGACACCGGGGAACGGAGCCAGCGTAACGTCCGGTGCTGTCAAGGTTTCAGTTCAAGCGCTCAATTTCAAGCTGATAGACAAACTTGGCCAAACGACTGTCAATGGCGAAGGGCACATCCATTTCTTCATGGATGCCGATGCCCCAACCACGCCCGATAAGCCAGCGGTTACCGCTGCCGGCACATATGCTGCGACAGCAAATGCAACCTACACCTGGGCTAATGTGACGCCCGGTACTCATACCTTTTCGGCTGAACTGGTAAACAATAACCACACGCCGCTTGTTCCACCTGTTATCGTTAAGGCCACCATTACGGTAAAGGAACCGGCGCCAGCTATCAGCATAACAACACCGGCGAACCGCTCGACAATGGCTGCCGGGAACGTGGCCGTTTCCGTCAAGGTCTCCAACTTCAATCTGGTCAACAAACTGGGCACAACAAACGTAGCCGGCGAAGGGCATGTTCACTACTTCCTTGATGTAGTAGCTCCTACCGAACAGGGCAAACCAGCCGTAACTGCAGCTGGAACCTACGCAGCGACGGCGGATACCACCTATACCTGGACTAATGTGAAGCCTGGTACGCATACTCTGTCTGTCGAGTTGGTTAATAATAACCATACACCCCTGGTCCCGCCGGTAGTTACAAGGGTCGTCATTGTGGTGTCCACTTCCGCAGCCGGAGGGCCGTAGCTATAGCCGTGTCCATCACGATAGCGGGTGTAAGGAGATGATGAATGATGAGACTGATAGGTTTTCGCAAACAACTAATAATTCTCGGTTTGACCGCCATCTTAGTTGGTCTGGTAGCATGCAAGGCCACATCCACACCAACCACTACCACCACGTCAAGCCCAACTTCTGCACCAACCCAGACGTCAACTTCACCTACAAAAACATCGGCGCAGAGTGTCACCATCAATCTTACCGCTCAGGGTTTCTCCTTCGACCAAAACACTATCACCGTTCCGGCTGGCACCACTGTTACAATACACTTCACTAATAAGGATAATGCGCCCCACAACTTCGCCATATATGAGACCGCGGCAGTGCAAAAGCCAATCTTTGTCGGCCAAATCATAACGGGTCCTTCAGCAACGATTGACTACAAATTCACTGCGCCAATTACTCCTGGGACCTATTTTTTCCGATGTGATGTGCATCCCAGTATGAATGGGAGTTTCATCGTACAGTGATGGCATATCTACGAATTGCCATCGGTATGCATAGACCCATTGTCCAGGTAAGAATCTGATATGAATTGTTGGGGTACGGAGGTAAAAACATTATGAGAAAACTTGCAGCGCTGATAGTCATCATGGCAGTAGTGGCTACAATGTTTTCGGGTTGTTCCGCGTACTCTTCGCAGCCTTCTAAGCTGTCAGCGGGTACCACGTCGACCACTTCCGCAAATTCTGTGATTTTGTCCAATTTCTCGTTCTCACCAGGGACAATCACAGTAAAGATAGGTTCATCGGTAACGTGGACGAACAAAGACTCGACAACACACACTATTACCAGTGATACCGGCGCGTTCAACAGCGGAAACCTGTCTCAAGGTGCCACTTTCAGCTATACATTTGCCGACCGCGGAACTTTCGCTTATCACTGCTCAATCCATCCTACTATGAAAGGCACTGTCATAGTACAGTAGGCTTGGTTCCGTCCGAAGGGGTTCCGTGACCGCTGAAAACTGGAACTAAGTATCAATGCCTATCAGGAATCTGATAATTTCATCAGGAGGCTTGGCAATGGTGCCAAGTTGAATGTTAGGCCAAAAAGGAGGCTGATATGTATGCTCGGGTAAGCACAATTCAAGGGAAACCACAGCAAGTAGGGGATGGAATCCGTCAGTATCGGGAGCAGGTTATGCCTGCGGTTAAGAAGATGGCCGGATTTAAGGGAGCCTATTTCCTGGTTGACCGCAAAAGCGGCAAGGAAATTAGCATCACCTTATGGAACACAGAGAAAGACCTGCAAGCCAGCGCCAAGGCTGCCAACCAGCTGCGCGCGCAGGCCTCCGAGACAGTAGCCGCATCCAATCCACCAACAGTGGAGATATATGAAGTCGCCGTTCAACCGTAGTAATTTACCGAGGAGGAGTAATGGACGAACAACAGCATCATGAAGAACTGGTGAAGGGAATTACAGAGCAGATGAAACCGGTCCTGCAAAATTCCGGACAGGCAATTTATATTTACCTGGATGATACTCACAAGGTCTGCAACAAAAAATTCGCTGACCTGGTGGGTTACAAATCAGCCAAAGAATGGGCGGACACGGAAGCGCCCCTTTCCGATGTCGTGGAAGAGGACCAGCAAAGCGTCATTACGGCATACATGAACGCTTCCGAGAAAATGCTGGCAAGCTCCGTGGATGTGAAAGTGAAGCACGTTAAGACGGGCAAAGTCATCAAAACCAGGATGATAATTGCCCCAGTTGGCCACGCCGGCCACGTCTTTACGGCGCACTTCTTCAGCAAGATTTAGGGGCAATCCCGGGGCTATCCGTTCACCGGTCCGCCGCGCTATTCCCTGGGCAGTTCCAGCACGCGCTGGGCAATGACGTTGCGCTTGATCTCTGTGGTGCCTGTTTCGATGGAGGCGCCGCGCGAACGCAGGAAGCTATACTGCCACCTGCCCTGTTCGATAGCTTGCGGGCTACCGCGCATCAGGCGGCTGTAAGGTCCCTGCACCTGCATGGCAAAATCCTGGATACGCTGGTTCAGTTCCACGCCGAACAGACTGCCGATACTACCTTCGGGGCCCGGTCTGCCCTCTTTGAGCTGACGCGTCAGAGTACGGAAGCCCAGGTATTTGGCTACCTGCGTTTCGATATGCAACCGCGCAATTCTATCGCGGACAAGATGGTCATTATTTTTACCCATCTGTTTGACAACATGAATCAGGTCTCTGAGCGTATTTTCGCGGGCGATTGCCCCGCCCACGCTGGACCGCTCAAACTCGAGGGCGCCGGCGGCCACGTACCAGCCCCTGTTTTTCTCCCCGATAATTTGGTGCTTCGGGATGCGCACATTGTCAAAGAACGTCTCGTTGAACTCCGCCGTACCGGTAATATTCCTGAGCGGCCGCACGGTAATACCCGGGGTGAGCATATCCACCAGCATGTAGCTCAGACCGCGGTGCTTGGGAGCCGTGGGGTCCGTCCTGACCAGCAGGACCGCCCAGTCCGCCAGGTGGGCATGGCTGTTCCAGACTTTCTGCCCGTTGACCACGAAGCAATCGCCGTCTTCCACCGCCCTTGCCTGCACATTTGCCATATCGGAGCCGGCTTCCGGTTCGGAATAGAAGGTGCACCAGATTTCTTCACAACTCAGTATTCTGGGGAGAAATCGCTTTTTCTGTTCTTCCGTGCCGAAGCGCAAAATGGCTGGTCCGCACCAGCCAATGCCGTGCACGTTGGATAGTCCTGGCGCCCGGTGCCGCGCGATTTCCTCGTAGAAAATGACCTCCTGCATCATTGTGCCGCCGCGCCCGCCGTATGCCACGGGCCAGGTGATACCAGTATAGCCCGCCGCGTGCAATTTGCGGTGCCACCAGATGCTGAACTTGTGGTATTCTTCAGAGTCCACCTCGGGTCCGCGGACCTCCGGATGCGCCCACCACGCAGGCAGTTCTTTCATGTTGACCGCGAGCCATTGCCGCAGTCCGGCGCGGAAGTTTTCCTCTTCAGGCGTGTAGTTGAAATCCATGGGCACACCTCCCGTAGGGCGCAGGTATAGCGTTAGAAGTGGCGCGGCTATATCTTACCACCACTCATGCCGGCAATCCAAGCCGGTGTTTTCTCCCACCCGCCATAGTTGTACAATGGGTTAATTGACGAAGCTGGAGGGCATGGCGGACGGAATGCAGTTTTTGCCGAAAGTTCTGGCCGTATTCGGCCTGGGAATACTGGAGTTGTGGGCGGCTGTCCCCACCGGCTTTGTCTTCGGCCTTAACCCGGCTGTCACCGGCGTGGCGGCTGCGGCGGGAGCCATTTTGGGAGTGGCAATCATCGTCCTGCTCGGCGGTCATGTCCGTGCCTGGTTTGTGAGACGATACGACATACAGGGCAGACGCGGGCGGCAAGGAATCGCACAGAAGATATGGCGGCGTTACGGCGTAATTGGATTGGGACTGCTGGCGCCGCTCATTACCTGGGCGCCGCTGGGGGCGGTGATGGGGATTGCGGTTGGAGCGCCTGCCCGCCGGCTTTTACTCTGGATGGTACTCGGCGCAGTTGTCTGGAGTGCCATACTGACAGTGCTTGGGGTGCTGGGACTGGCCGGGATCAAATCGCTTTAGGCGGCCGAAAAGAGAAGTGAAAGTGTCCGCCCGCCTCTCACCTGCATTCTCCCCAGGCATCACAAAATGTGAATGCCTGCACCCTTTCCTGCAGGGTCTGCGGACGCCGGCGCGGAGGTGCATTCAGCCGCCTGGGATTTCTTTCCGCCAGCCGCAAACAGCGCTGTTCTTCAGCCTCACGCCGCCGCTCCTGACCGATGTAGCCCGCATACACACCAATCTCATCTAGGGAATAATATCCTGGCATTTTCTCCCACCTCCGTGAATTGTTGCGGCACCTGGCCGTGTCCTCCGATTAACGCCGGCTCAACGATGACGCGCCGGAAATCTGTACTTTCCCCATGGTGGGATTGCCTCCAAGGGTCAGCCTGGAAGCTCCGCTGAGTTCCAGGTCCAGCTTGCCATTGACCTGGATGCTGGCATTGCTCGCGCCGCTCAACTCAATTGTGGCGTTCAGGATGTTGAAATCCGCCATGCGCAGTGAACTGGCACCGGAACCATCCATGCGGGCGCTATCCGCGGAGCCGTTTAACTCAAGATTGCTGGCGCCCGAAACCGTGAAACGTCCGTCACCGGCTTCCACAAAACCATTGGCACGGCTTGCCCCGGAGATCTCCATGGTCAAGTCCTGCGCCTGCAAGCTCACAATGTCCAGTCTGCTTGCCCCGGAAACCGTAATGTCTGTGGCACCACCGGACTGGAACCCGGCTAACTCGCCGGAACTGGCGCCGGATAAGTTCAGCGCACGGAGGTCGGGCATGGTAATGGCGGCGTTGACCGTGGTATTGCGGAAGCTAAAAAATGGCTTCAGCCGCAGGCGCAGGGTATCACCGGTTTGAGTCACTTCAATATAGTCGAAGAGATTGTCATTGGCGGTGACTTTTACCGCGTAAGTGTCCGACCTGGTTATGTCCACGCGGATTGTAGCGGACACATCTACGCGGCTGAAATTCTCATTGGCGAATTCTCTGGTCTCCAGTTTCTGACTGCCGGTGATGTTATTGACTCCGTAGCATCCCGCAAGGCCGCTCACTACGGCAACCATACATAGCAGGGCAATTCCCGTTACGAGTAACTTTTTCATGTCCTTTCCTCCTTTTCAACCTCTCGCGGCACCAGAACCGTATCGCCTCTCGCTTTTAGTCACATCATAGCGGCCGGCGGCCCGTCGGACATCGCCTGCAAAGTCTATTCTGCCATCCGCCTCAAGGCGGATATGCACCCCGCCCCATGCTACCCGTGACCGATTACCCCCCCAACCTGCGACCGACCTTCTCCCATGATAGACAGGCAATCAATCCGACGGGGGGATGAAAAAACTGCGTCAATCCATTACTATAGGAAACGTGAAGGTACTGAACAGCATCGCGCGCTGGTTTGACCGGCACCCCACCAGCACGGACGGCATGGTCGCCCTGGCACTAAGCGCCCTCGCGGTTCTTGACCTCTACATTAACTGGGCAATCAGTGCCTCCATACCGGAGATACTGGGCATGGCTGTGACCGCCCTGACTATCTGGCCCCTGACCTACAGGCGCCGCTATCCCCTGGCGGTCCTCCTGGTCATGACAGCCGGTGTCGTTATTTACCGGTCACTGAGTATTCCGGAGAGCGATTTCATTCTGTATTCGCTTCTATTGGGGTTCTTCAGCGCGGGCGCTTACGGCGACCGCCGCTGGCGCAACTGGGCGCGCGCCATTTCCGCCCTCGTGACTATAGGACTGTTGACCTATTCCGTATTCTTTGTGGGACGCAGCTACATATTCCCGGCGCAGACTGTCCTGTATCAGCTATCCGTGGTGCTTTTGAATATCTTTCTTTTTGGCGGCGCGTGGTGGATCGGCGATGTTTTCCGCATCCGGCGCCAGCGTGAGCTGGAACTGGGCGAAAGGACGGTGCAACTGGAAAAGGAGCGTGATGAGAACGCCCGCCGCGCTGTGCTGGACGAGCGCGTGCGCATCGCCAGAGAACTGCACGATGTCGTGGCGCATCATGTCAGTGTCATGGGCATTCAGGCCGGCGCCGCCCGCCGCATTCTGAAACAGCAACCGGAGAAAGCCAACGAGGTGCTTTCCCAGATTGAGGCATCCAGCCGGGAAGCGGTCGCCGAGTTGCAGCGTTTACTTGGTTTCCTCCGCCAGCACAGCCAGACTGATGAACTCGCGCCTCAGCCCACCCTGCGCCAGCTTGACCTGCTTATCAGCCACATGCGGGAGGCCGGACTACCCGTGGAAGTGAGGATAGAAGGAGAGCCAAGGACACTGCCGCCGGGCGTGGACCTTTCCGCCTACCGCATCGTTCAGGAAGCCCTCACCAATACCTTGAAGCACGCCGGGCCGGCAAGAGCAACCGTCACTCTGAGATACGATAGTGGCGCCATTAGCATTGAAATCCTGGATAATGGTCACGGGCCGGAGGAGAGCGAAAACGTAGAAATCAAAGGGCGGGGACTGATCGGCATGCGCGAGCGGGTGAGCCTGCACGGCGGGGAATTTACAGCAGGAAAAGCTGCGGGCGCCGGGTTCGCGGTCAGAGCCAGGCTCCCGCTAACAGGAGCGCTATGAGCATTAAATTACTACTGGTTGACGACCAGGCAATGGTCAGGGCCGGACTGCACATGATACTCGAGGCGGAACCTGATATCAAGGTGATTGGAGAAGCAGAAGACGGCGCAAAGGCGATGACCGCTGTCCGCTCTCTGCACCCGGACCTTGTCCTGATGGACATCCAGATGCCCGTCATGAACGGACTGGAGGCGACCCGCCGCATTGTCCACGAAATCGAAAAACCGCCGCGGGTGCTCATTCTCACCACCTTTGAGCGTGATGATTACATTTTTGAAGCCCTGCGCGCCGGCGCCAGCGGTTTCCTCCTGAAAAACGCCCCGCCGGAAGACCTGGTCAATGCCGTCCGCGTAGTAGCGGAAGGTAACGGCCTGCTGGCGCCATCCGTGACCCGCCGCATCATCGCCGAATTTGCGCAGAGGCCACCGCGCTCGCACGTGAAAGACCCGGTAGAAAAGCTCACCGAACGCGAAACAGAAGTGCTCAGACTGATTGCGCGGGGAAAGACGAATGCGGAAATCGCCGCCGAGCTTATTGTCAGCGAAGCCACGGTGAAGACGCATGTTTCGAACCTGCTGACCAAGCTGGGACTGCGCGACCGCGTGCAGGCGGTGGTCTACGCCTATGAGAGCGGGATGATACAGCCGGGCGCCGGTTAGCGTGGCCTGAACCGCGGCAGTGTCATTACTTCGGTAACATCATCGAAGACGACTTCCACCGGCATCCCCACCCTGATGTCTTCGATTTTACAGGCAGTCAGGCTGGTATTCATCCGCGGCCCCTCTGCAAGTTCCACCGCCACCACGGCATAAGGCAGGTCAGCGGTAAAAGCCGGGTGATAAAGCTGGTGGATAACCGTCCACGTGTAGACAGTGCCGCGCCCGCTCACTTTGACCCAGCGCAGTTTATCAGAGAGGCAGGCAGGACAGGAAAGCCCGGCGGGATAGCGGTAGTGCCCGCATGAATCGCACCGCTGCAGCACAAGTTCGTGACGTTTTGCGGCTTCCCAGTACGGCCGGTTAAGGTCATCAATATGGGGCAGAGGCTTTTCGTACATGTTTCAGACTATCTCCTCAGGATCAGGGTCGCGTGCTCGCTAAGCACACCGCCACTGCTGGTGACCAGACCAGTTTCCGCGCCGGAAACCTGCCTTTCACCGCACTCGCCCCGGAGCTGGCTGACCATTTCATGGGTGCCCACCCACCCCTGGAGGTAGACCTCGGAAAGAAGCCCGCCGGAGGTATTGGTCGGCAGTTCTCCACCCATCCCTATCCGCCCGCCCCCGATAAACGCGCCGCCTTCGCCCTTCCTGCAAAAACCCAGGTCTTCCAGTTGCAGGGGCACAACGAAACTGAATGCGTCGTAAATAGCGCACACATCGATCTCCCGGGGGGTGATTCCGGCCATGGCAAAGGCAGTCTTGCCCGAGGCAACAGCCCCGGTCACGGTCATGACACGTCGGCGTAGAGGGTCCGCAAAGGGGTGTCCCTGGCCCATACCCATGACATAAACGGGCGGTTTTTTCAAATTGCGGGCGCGCTCGGCCGACGTGACGATGAGTGCCCGGCCGCCATCTGAGACGAGGCAACAATCGAGCAGGTGCAAAGGTTCCGCCACCCAGCGCGACGCCTGGTGATTGTCTATGGTGATAGTCTGCCGCATCTGCGCCCGCGGGTTCAGTGAGGCGTGGCGGCGGAAGGTTACGGCCACTTCCCCAAACTGGCGGCTGGTGATGCCGTATTCATGCATGTAGCGGCGGGCAATCATGGCGTAGTTAGCCGCCACGCCAAATAACCCGTACGCGGCGTCCGCACCCCAGGCGCGCTGGTAGATAATACCCATATCGCCCGGCGCCGAACGTGATGTGTCCGCAAAGGCGCACAGACAGCAGTCGCACAGCCCGGCATCCACGGCCATGGCGGCGTGCTGGACGATGGCGCAGGCACTGGCGCCCTGCACCTGCTGGTCCGCACCGAAACGCAATTCCATGCCTATTTCCTGCGCCAGACTGAATGCGGACACGCGCGGGTCAGTGGGACACGGTTGAATAAGCAGGCCATCAATATCACGGGGACGCAGACCGGCATCGTTAAGGGCATCCCGACTTGCCTCAAGATAGAAGCTCATAGCAGAGCGGCCGGGGATTTTCCCCTGGGCGGTATATCCCAGACCCACAATGGCACACCTGTCTTTGATACTCATCGGCATTCCTTTCAACCCGCCGTGCCCTATTATACCGCCAAAGAGTCCCCATTTCACCCCGCACAAAGGCAAATTGACAAACAGCCCGGTGACTCATTAGTATTGCCGCAGATTTATTCAAAAGTTATACCACACTAAAAGGAGAATACTTTGGCAAAATACTCGTTCGACCACATTCATCTAATGAGTCCGGACCCGGTCAAGACCGCCGAGTTCTATAAGGAAATGTTCGGCGCCACTATTGTCAGTAGCCGCGATATGGGCGGGGGCAGGGTGGTTGTCTCCCTGAAGTTGGACGCCGTCTCAGTGCTGATTTCAAAATCGGCGGCTGACGGGCAAAACGGGCTGGTGCACTTCGGGATGAGAGCTGACAATCTGGAAGAAGCGGTGCCCGAACTGAAAGCTAAAGGCGTCAAGTTCACGAGGGAGATTACGCAGTTAGGACCGCGAATCAAGATATCATTCCTGGTGGCGCCGGAGAACGTGCCGATAGAGCTTCAGGAAGGCGGTTTTTAACCGCGCGATACGTGACGAAGAATGGTCGGGGTGAGAGGATTTGAACCTCCGACCACCTGAACCCCATTCAGGTGCGCTACCAGGCTGCGCTACACCCCGGACCTTCTTGCGGGCGCCCTCATCTGTTCGTGCCCCCCAACTGTTCTATTGTTATATATTTCGTGCTCTCTAGTCAAGGGCTGTCCAATATTGACCCCTTCCACGCGCCCTGTGCAAGCCAATAGTGACCCATTTGCTACACCCGTGTATCTTTCTCCCGTTGACTGGCATCCATGCATAAGAGCTGCCGTGGAGTTGGACGGTAACAGCCGGGCACCGTCGGGGTTGGCCGGAGGCTACGGAACAGAAAATATCGCCCTCGGCAAAACAGTCATCGCTGTAATCAGCACGGTGCAGGGAAGTCCGGCCAATGCCACCGTCGGGGAGTACCGGGGCTGGGAATCGGGGCATGGTCTGCCGCCGGCAACCCGGAACGATTGGGTAATAAGGGATGAGACAGGTGCCCTCTACGCGACCGGCGATTCACAGGGATTGAGGCATCCGGCGGATATCGGCAAACCCGTGACAATTACCGGTATTGTGAGGTCAAAGAATGAGGTGCCGTACATAGGAATCCTTAGCAGGCCGTAAAGCGGGGCAATCGGTGTGCTCAGAAAGGGGGGCTGGTCAAGCCAGCCCCCCGGCTTTTTCCGGAGTAGTGGTAGAATTAAGGCATGAACAGCAACCCGCAAAAATACGTGCCGCCTCTGCACTACAACCGTCTTACGCCCCTGTACGATATCCTCATGCCGCTCGCCGGCGAGTCCGTGTTCAAGAGAAGGTTGATTGAAAGCGCCGCCATAAGGGACGGCCAGCGGGTGCTTGACCTGGGTTGCGGCACGGCTACTCTGACCTTGATGGTGAAACGGCAGTACCCGTCGGCGGAGGTTACCGGGCTTGACTACGACCTCGACGCCCTGGCGCTGGCTCTCCGCAAGACCATCAGGGCGCGTCTGGATGTGCGGCTCATCCGGGGGACGGCGTTCCAGTTGCCTTTCGCGGATGGCTGTTTTGACCGCGTCGTTTCCAGCCTCGTCTTTCATCATCTGGTCACTGAAAACAAGCGGCGGACGTTCCAGGAGGTCTACCGTATACTCCGCCCCGCCGGGGAATTCCTGCTGGCCGATTTCGGCGTGCCGCGCGGTCCGGTAATGGCGTTCCTATCTTCTGTACTGGGTCTCGTGGAAGATACCGGCGACAATGTGAAGGGCTTTCTGCCGGTGATGATGACGCAGGCCGGTTTCCAGGATGTCGCCGCGGCAAGGGAAATAGCCTCCCCATTCGGCACGATGGCTTTCTACAGGGGCAGGAAACCGGGTCAGGATGTGACGGGGCGGTAGTTTTCCACCTCCCGTTTGATAAGCTTGATTGCCTCCCGCGGGTCGAGCGTTCCCGCCTTCACTGATGCCATCCACTGAGAAGTCGTGGATACCAGGCCGGGACAGCACATTGCCAGCGGCGGGCTATCGAAGAGCCGTGCCTTTGCACTGCCCTGGTAATCGGCGGCAATCAGGCAATCGAAGAAGACATCGCTCAGTTCTTTAAGCAGGGTATCGTCGTTCTTGAAGAAGCGGTGGCAGTAGTGCAGGCGGCATACCGGCGGGCGCAGTGCGTGAATGGGGCACCGGTCGAACTGGGGTGCATACAGTTCGCACCTGACGGCAGGGCAGCACCGTGTCTCGCAATTCTGGCAAAACCCCTCTTTTTCATTGAGGCGCGCCAGCAGGTCAAGCGCTGCGGCTACTTCCTCGCCGAAAAGGGACTGCATCTCCGCGTCCGTAATCAGAGGAAGCCGCGTTAAATGTTCAACGCGCTCAAGGAAAATCTGGATGGCTTTTGTCTTGTCCATGCAGTGCGCTTTTACTGCCGGAGATAATGAAAATGTACCATAATGCAGTTTTGTGCACAACGCCCTATCCGCAAGGGTGCGGTGGTCTTGAAATTAACCCTCACCTGACCTCTCCCGTCACAGAGAGAGGAATGAGACGACCCCGTCAATTTGCGTATTTGCGTGCTTGTCCTGTCGGCGGCGGTGGTATAATCTTCTCAATATGAGCTTCAGAGGAGGTGGCCGCCGTGGAAAACCAGATAGCCTACTACAATGAGACCGGAAAGGACAGGGACCGGTTCGACCAGGGCCTGCCGGGTGCCATGAGCGCCTACTCGGCGTTCCGCAAAGAGGTATATAAAGATGGCGCACTCAGCCGCAAGACCAAGCGACTTATTGCACTGGCCATCGGTTTGCAGGCGGGATGCACCCGCTGTACCATCGGGCAAACGAAGGATGCCGTTGAAGCCGGCGCCACCAAAGATGAGGTGCTGGAAGCCGTCTCCGTGGCAATTGTCATGGGCGGCACGGCCGTCAGCGCCGAGACCTGGCGGGTGGTGAAAGTGCTGGAAGAACTGGGGAAGTGGTAGGGACAGCTTATTTGCCGGCGGCTACCTGCCGGAAGTATTGTCTCATTTCCCAAAGATAATGGCGCAATGGGCTAGCTCCTTGATTTGCCAGGCGGTCTCATCTCGGTGCCTTGGTTATCCCGTCATGTTTCGTCAACGTACACAGTGGCACAATGAGTCCTGGGGAGGAAGGCATAGATGCGGTTTCGTTTACCATCAAAGCCAATCGTATGCGCACCTGGTCCGGTTGGCAGGGTCTCAATGCGCTTCAGTACCCGGGTATCAAATACGTCAATGACACCCGGGTCGCCAATAGCGATATACAGGTGGTTTAGCACTGGATTAAAAAAGACCACGTCCGGCACGCCGGAAAGGTCCGCCTCGTTCAATCCCTTTCCGGAGTCGGCGTCAAGCACAATTAGCTTCTTCCCGTCGCAGGCGCAGAACAAGCGTCTTTTCTCCGTGTCAAGGTCCAGACCATGCGGCCCTAGAACGGGAATCTGCCACGCACCTGCCACGCGGGACGGATCGTACGCGGCGATAACCACTATCTGCGGCGGCTCCGTAATGTTCACATAGAAGACTTCGGCACGGCGGTCAAATAACGCCCAGCGTGTGCGCCCCGGCACGGGAATACTGGCCACCATCATTCGCCTGGCCACGTCTACCATAGACACAGTGACTGAACCAGGGACAGATGGGTCGCCCACATTCGCCGCCAGCAGGAGATTACGCCCAGAGTCATATGCCAGCCCGTTTGGCCGCCCTCTAACGTCTACCCTGACGAGGCCGCCTTCGTCATCCGGCTCGAATATGCCAACCGTACCTTCTGCGCGGTTAGAGGTGAAGATAAGGCTGCGATCGTCAGAAACCAGCACCCCGGCGACGCCGGCCAGGTTTGGGACCGAATGCAGGTACCGGTCATTGGCACAATCTATCACATCCACGGCATCATTGGCGGTATGCGCCACGTACATGCGCTGGCTTCTCAAATGGATTGCCGCATGGTCAAATCCTCCTGGTTTGACATGCGCTGGCAGGTCGAAAGTCCCCAAATATTTTAGTGCCACAGTTGCCTCCTGATTGTTTCGGGTACAGTCTCAGGGCATCGTAAATCTGGACGGAACGATTCGGCGTCAGGCAAAACGCGACCCCTGAATGGGCGGCCGCGTCTTGCCTGGTTGCTGGATAGTCTAGCCCTTTGCTACCTGCAACCTGCACCAGGCATACAGCGCATCATAGACTTCAAACTGGTGGTCGAGGTTCTCCTCGTCCTCCGGAAAGCGAAGGCTGTAGCCGACGGCGATTGCTTCCAGCCCCCGGGCGACCGGCTCTTTGTCGATGTCAGGGGTAACGTCCGCCGAGTGGACAATCTTCGCCAGCCGCACCAGTGCCGGGTCTTTCAGCCCGTATTTCAGCATGATGGACTCGAAAGAGCATCGGTTTTCGTGATGTCCCAACTCCACGTCCGGGGCATCGAACGGTATGGCGCCGGTATCAGCTACCACCTGCTTGATCTGCCCTGATGGGACGAACAGGAATTCGGCGCTATTGTCCACAAACCTGAGAATCAGCCACGGGCACGCAACACGGTCGACGTGCACATGAGAGCGGGTTATCCATTTCATGACGAACCTCCAATTTTTTGTATCATATTTTCCGAACATGGCCGGACGCGGCCTTTTGAAGTCACTACAGTAATTTGTCTAAGTAATGAATATCACCTCCTTTCGACTATTTCCCAGTTTCAAGGCTTCGCGAAAACGCAGAGTATAGTCCTTCAAAGAGGGAGACTCCCTTTGATTCGAGTTCGACGTCAGATAGGCTGGCCATCGACCAACCGCTGAGGAGTGTCTCGATTCCTGCAATTTCGGGCCATGCGTACCGGTCATCATGCAGGTCAATCTCGTGAACAATCTCGGCAATAGCCTGCAACCCCGGGCTTTCTAATCCAAAAGCCAGCTTCATCGTTTCGAATGTGCATAGATTACCCCGGTGCCCAAATTCGCCCTGATTCATATCAAAGGCGACCTCATCCTGATTTGCCCGGTTGGAATAGCGGATGCTGGCCTGAGGGTTGACGAAATGGCGAATGAGCCAGGCGCATGCCAGGCGGTCCACGTAGGGATGCGGGCGCGTTACCCAACGCTTATCCCGATATTGGGCCACGTCTGCATGGGGGACATAATGACCCGCAGATGCAGCCGGTGAAAGAGAACGCTCAATGTCGTTAAGGAGCGATGCAACTCGCCTCCCCTCCGTGCACTCGAAGTAATCGATACGTGCGATCTCGGCATAACGCCGGCGCAACTTGCCCAGAGTGTCGCGCGCTTGGGACACATCCATCCCCTTTCCATCGGCGAGATTTTGCCTCAAGTCGGCGGCATGGGTCTCGATGTGGCGGTAGTCTTCGACCCGTGCCGCGCAGAACAGTGCGACCACCTGCTGATCGGTTAGCCCTTCGAACTGAGTAATACGCATGACCGCGGCTTCTCCATTCGTTGTCCGTGTCTCTTGAGCCAGCCATTGGAAAGCTTCCATGCACTCGTCCCGGGCGGGAAGAATCTGTACACCTCCCGCGATAGGGAGTGCACCCAGTCGCCGCAGACGACGCCACAGCGCAACGCGCGGGCTTGAACCCTCTTTCGATGGGAGCGAATAACAAAACGCAATCCAATCCATACGTTCGCAATGCAGTGTAACACATATTACTTCTCATTGCAAATTACGTTACACAATGCTAACATTGGAAGAATGAAGGCACGAATCTCGCCCTTCCTGCTCCTCTGCATCATGGGCGGGCTGGCCATTTTCAGTTCCACCATGGCCAAGAACCCGGTGCTCCCGCTTTTTATCCGTTCGCTGGGAGTGCCGGTGAGCACGGTGGGCGTTATCGCTGCGGCTTCCACGGTCGTTGGCATCCTGGTAAGCATCCCGGCGGGTATTCTTTCGGACATCATCGGGCGGAAACGGGTAATCCTGGTGGCGGCGTTTGTTTTCGCCTCGGCGCCTTTCCTCTATCTGCTGGTGCACTTGCCCTGGCAATTGGTGCTAGTGCGTGTCTATCACGGCCTGGCGACTGCCATCATGGGACCCGTGGCGATGGCCGCCGTCGCGGATACCTACCAGCAGGGCCGCGGCGAGCGCATGGGCTGGTATTCCTCGGCGACCATGGTGGGGCGTTTCATGGCGCCATTTGTGGGCGGCGCGCTCATCTTCGGAGAGAACTACCACTGGGTATTTCTGGCGGACGGAATCATTGGTGTGCTGGCATTGCTTGCCGCCATCCGCCTGCCTCTTGCCAGTGCGGCAACGGGTCCGGTGAGGGAGACTTTCCGGCGCGAGCGCGGCAAGATCGGCCGCGAATTGGGCGTCATTTTCCGCCACCCGGGCATTCTGGCGACGAGCGGCATTGAGGCGGCGCAGTATTTCGCCTATGGCGCCCTGGAAACATATCTGCCCATCTATTTGAACGAGAAGCTCAAGTACACGCCCGTGGAGATAGGCCTGCTTTTCACCGTGCAAATAGTGGCGGCCACGCTGACCAAGCCGGTCATGGGCCGCGTCTCCGACCGTTATGGCCGCGTGCCGATGATTGCCGCCGGCCTGGCTTTAGGCGGTGTCACTGCGGCTGTCATGATTCTCTCCAGCAACTACCTGGTCATAGCCGTGCTCATCGGGGTTTTTGGGCTGGGCCTGGCGACCACCACGGCTTCCACGTCCGCGCTCGTCGCCGACCTGTCCAAGACATATACTCGCGGGAGCGCGCTGGGAGTGCTTTCCAGCATTATGGATGTGGGCCATTCCGCGGGACCCATGGTCGCCGGCGTCCTGATCGCCGCCACTTCCTACCAGATGACATTCGGGATTGTGGGCATATTCCTGGTCTCTATCGGCCTTATCTACGGACTGGGCATGCGGCGGGTTTCAGTCCCTGCCGGCGAATAACCTCCGCAGTCTTTGCTCCAGAAGTCATCCGGTTTTGTCTGCCTTTTCATGTCTTCCTTAACGGCGGACTTTAATAAGTACGGGTTTTTTTGAGTCAAAACTACGTACCTTTACGAATTTCAGTCGCGGGAACGTGGTTGCTACCATAAAAGCGTCAGTCCGCAGGGGAAGTGTGACCGTGCCGGTATCAGAGCTAACCTATTCTGACAAAACAGTGGTATGATATTGCATAATACGGTATCCCCAATGGAGGAGGTAAGGTCATGAGACTGCGCAGGTTCGCGTCCTTTCTATCAATAATCATGGTGCTGGCATCGCTGGCGGTACTTCTGCCCGCGGCGCCCGCGCTGGCGCTGGCGTCAGTTAACGTGGCTATTCTGCCTATTACCGGACCGGTTGGCACCATAGTGACCATCACTGGTAGTGGCTTTACGGCGAGCGCAACTTTCACCGTAAAAATCGATGGTGCGGGAATCATCAGTGGCACGATTACCCCAAATCCAGGTGGGGGCGCGATTCCCGCGGCGTTCACTTTCACCGTGCCGGCTTTGCCGGTCGGCGGGCACTCGGTGACGGTTACCACGGACGTGCTGGACACAAGTAATACCGTAACGTTTACAGTGACGCCCAGCATTACTCCGGGCGTTGTCACTGGGCAAGTGGGTAACACTGTGTCGCTGATCGGAAATGGCTTTAGTGCGGGGGCTACCGCCACCACCTACTGGGATACGACTACAATCAGTACGACAACCACCACCGCGGCCGGCTCTTTCCTTATCAGCTTTTCGGTCCCGCAGGCAACCAACGGGCATCACACCCTCACCACCACAGACACTTTTGGCTACTCCGCAACATTCGGCTTCACCGTAGCACCTTCCACGACTCTGAATTCGAGCACCGTAACCGTCGGCTCCCAGATGACGATTTCGGGCGCCGGGTATTTGGGAAACTCCACAATCTCCATTTACATTAATAGTTCTGTCGTTGCCACCACCCGGACCAATCTCACGGGTTCGTTCAGCTATAACCTGGCGGTACCGGCACTGGTGCGTGGGAGCTACACGCTGGCAATTTTCGATGGTTCGGGGAATACGGCCTCTACCGGTTTCGTGGTCAACTCCGCGGCTACAGTCACACCCGCTTCTTTTACCAGCGGCAATACCGTGGCTGTCAGCGGCACAGGTTTTGCCCCGTCATCCGTTATTTCAACCCTGATTGATGGGAATGTGATCAACGCCAGTGCCGCCACAACCGACTCTCTGGGTGGTTTTAGCCTCACCGGTTTTACCATTCCGAAGCTTCCCGGAGGTTCGCATTCGCTCCAGTTGAAGGACGCCATCGGCAATACCGTAACCGTGAACTTCAACATTACGCAGGCCATTACCGTGACGCCGCAGTCCGGGCAACCCGGCACGAACGTGCAGGTGACAGGCAGCGGTTTTAGCGCCACCGCCCCGGTTACCATTTACTTCGACGGTCCTAAGGTGACAAGCGCGCCCGCGGCGCCCGTGACTGACGCATCGGGCGGTTTCAGCGCCAGTTTTGTGGTGCCTCCCAGTGCTGGCGGAAACCATCAGATCCTGGCAAGCGACGGCACCTTTTCCGCCGCGGCAGGTTTCGGGGTAACGTCAAGCGCGAACATTAACCCGGTAAGCGGTACGGTGGGCACAACCGTTGCGGTTAGCGGCACGAGTTTTGCCTCCAAGGGGACCATCAGCATTACTTTTGACTCCACTCCCGTTGCCACCATCACGGCTGATACTGCGGGGTCGTTCAACACAACGTTCGCTGTCCCCCAGAGTGCCACCGGGACTCGTCCAGTCGTCGTCAGTGATGGGACCAGAAGCGTGACTTTCAGCTTCGCCATGGTGCCATCAATAACGGTCACCCCGGCTACCGGCTACGTAGGCACTGCCATTACCGTTAAGGGTTCGGGATTCGCTGGCAACGGTCAGATATCAACTAAGTATGACGCCGCTCAAATAACGACCGCGTCGGCCAATGCTGTAGGATCATTTGCCGTTGTATTCAATGCCCCCGTCAGCAAAGGCGGTAACCATTCCATTGTTGTGTCCGACACTGCGAATACTGTAACCGCCACCTTCTCAATGGACGCGACCCCGCCGCCAGTGCCCGGTCTCGTTTTGCCGCTCGATGGCACCAAGGCGGATGCCCTGGCTGAGTTCCAGTGGGTAATAGTCACCGACCCGAACGGCGTAAGCTATCAGTTTCAGATATCCCGCGACCGGAACTTCAGTGTGGTGCTCCTGGAGAAAAAAGAGCTGACCTCGCCCGGGTATACACTTAGAGTGCAGGAGAAACTGCGCCCGGCGAGCAAGAGCAAGCCGTATTACTGGCGTGTCAGGGCAATAGATGCCTCCTCGAACGAGAGCGCCTGGTCGCCGGTGCAGTCGTTTTATGTGGGTTTTGTTCTGCCGGGCTGGGCAATGTACGCCATTTTCGCGGTGGTAGTGGTCATAGCATTTGCGGCGGGACTGTGGCTAGGCGGCAGAAGACATCCCGCTCGCCCGGCGGAACCTGCGAGCCGTCCCGAGATAGGGAACGCTGGTTAGGGGCCGGAGGGTGGCAACATGGTGCCCAAAGGTAACGTAGCTGCTTTCTGAGAACGCGTGACGAATATTTTTGCCCAATACGAACGGCAGAATTTCTCCCAGGTCACTTTCACGAAAGCCCTGGAGCCGGTATTCCACTGGTCTTGAGTGAGATAGCCGCTCGGGTCGTGCAAATAGAGATAGTTCTTCCCATTTTCTACGGAGTAGCCAACTACGACCACCGTGTGGCCCGGGATGCCGAAGGTGGAAACGATGACCGGCTCACCGCCGGCGTTACTGAGAACTATCTTGAACCGCTCAAAAGTCCATGCCGCCAGCGAACGGTGCAGGGAAAGGTCCGACCAGCGCGCTACATACGAGCCAACCCATCCGAAGAAAACGTCAATAATGCTGGTGGCGCGGTCGGGGTTGGCATTGCATGCGCCCGCGATATCTGTGGGCTGGACGCTCTTGCCGTTGTATTGCAGAATCATGCACAAAGCGGCCTGAAAACACCACCGGGTGGGTCCCTGGTCAACATACGGCACGCCGAGCAGTTTCATGGAATCGCCGTTGGAGACCGGAGGCAGGCTGTTTTCCTCGACAGACGCCGCGGGCGATGGTGTGCCCGTGTCCACTACGAAGCCCAGGATAAGTGAACAGACCGCCAGCCCCGCCAGTAAATACCTTGCTCTGCGCACCCACTTCATGATGAAGTCCCTACCCGCTCAGTCAGCATTGGAGCGCGCGAAAAGGTAGCGGGCAGACACAGAATAATATCGACTTCTGCGTCAATCCGGATTTTTCAGTTGTATTCCGCTACGTAACCTGACGTATTTCCGCGAGCACATCGTAGCACTGCCGCGGTCTGCCGTAAATAGGCAAAAGCACTGATTTTTGGGCCGGGGCTGGCGTTTCGCAACCGCAGAAATGTCATAGCTATGTAACATTCCCGGCGGGTTTTATATAACTTTGTAATCCGTACTAAGTTACACTTCAGATACATATTATGAATTTGCGAATAAACCCGCGGAAACCGGGTATGGCGGCTATGCACAGTGACAGTGTAGAAAGGGCGAGGCTGACGCAGGAGGCCAGGCGGCTCATCGAGCGGGCGGCCCGCGCCCTGGATGGCCGTAATGTCGCGGCATGGGTGGAACTAAATCTCAGGGTAGGGCAACTGAAAAGCCTGTTGCTGGTGCATTCCACCGGAGGCATGAGCGTCAAGCAACTCGCTGGCATTCTCGGAGTGGCTTCGCCCAATGTCACCAGGATTGTGGATGGGCTGGTAGAACAGGGGCTGGTAAGGCGGGAAGAGAACCCGCAAGACCGCCGGATGCTGGTAATTACAGCCACTGAGAAAGGTGGAGCGCTAATTGGCGACCTGAGAGAAAGCGTCTTAACGCAGTTTGCCCGACTCATGGAGGACTTAAGCACGGAAGAGCTATCTGCGTTCTCACAAAGCATGGTGCCCCTGGTGAGAGCCGCGGAAGCGCGCCGGCAAGAGAACCGCGGCGTGTCGGGAATGAGTCCTGTGGCGGGTGGATACCGGCGGCGGGAGGAAAACCGATGAACAGGAAGGAAGCCGAGTCCGCATGTATCTGCGATGCCTGCCCCACGTATGTAGATTGCGGCGAAAGGCTCGCCTTCTGCATGTGGGAAACGGGTAAGAGCAAGTGCATCAGGGACGAGAACGGCTGTATTTGCCCGGACTGTGTGGTTCAGGTGGAGATGCGCTACGAGCACGAATATTACTGCACCCATGGCGGTGAAAAAGTGTTTACGCAGAAGAAGACCGGCGGGGAAAGTTTACCAGGTTGAATCTCCTGAAGATGGGATGCACACCGCTCCGCTGGCTATTGACAGACAGGGTAAAATACAGTATCAGCAATACGGGAAATCGCCAAATGAAATTCCGTCGTATGAGGTGCCCGGAGTCCCGGTCCATGTGATGAGTGGAGAGGCGCGGGGGCATCCTTCGAGCGGAAAGGAGATGACATAATGCGCGGTGGCATATCAATCGGGAAGGCTTTCGGCATCCAGCTTAAACTCCATTACTCCTGGTTTATCATTTTCGCCCTGGTCACCTGGACTCTCGTCGGTAGCTACTATCCCGTCACCTACCCGAACTGGACGCTGTCCATGAAAATTGCCGCCGGGCTGATTACGAGCCTATTGTTCTTCGGCTCGGTACTGTTCCATGAGCTTATGCACAGCATCGTGGCAATCCATGAGGGCATTCCCATACAGGGGATAACGCTATTTATCCTGGGCGGCGTCTCAGAAATGACTGACGAGCCGAAGACGGCCAAAGATGAGTTCCGCATGGCAATCGCGGGACCGGGAACGAGCCTTATCCTGGGCGGCATTTTTTGGGGTATATATTCCGCATTAGGCAAACCAACGGAAAATCCATTGCAGTTTATTTCCGCTATCGCCCGTTGGTTAGGCTACATCAACCTGGCGCTGGGTGTCTTTAACCTCATTCCCGGTTTCCCTCTCGATGGCGGCCGCGTATTCCGGTCGCTACTCTGGTGGCGAACCGGGAAATTGCACCGCGCCACAAAGATTGCCTCCAACATCGGACGGGTAATCGGCTACCTTTTTATCCTCGGCGGTATATATCTCATCTTCACCAATAACTGGCTCAACGGCATATGGTTTGCCCTTATTGGCTGGTTCCTGGAGAGCGCTGCGGCAGGGAGCTACCGACAGTTGATTTTGCAGGACCTGCTGAAAGGGCATGTGGCAAGTGAAATCATGACGCGTGATTGCCAGACCGTTTCGCCCGACCTGACAATCGAACGGCTGGTGAATGAGTATGTACTGGCGACCGGGCGCCGTTGCTTCCCCGTGTCCGAGGGGGGTAGGGTGGAAGGTCTGGTGACAGTGAGTGATGTCCAGCGTGTGCCGCGCGACCAGTGGAATGTGAAGCCAGTCCGCGATGCCATGACGCCGCTGGAAAAGCTGAAGTCGGTAAAGCCGGACGAAGACCTGAATACGGTGATGAAGACGCTGACGCAGAATGATATTAACCAGGTGCCCGTAATTCAGGACAAGAATATCGTGGGCATGGTGGCGAGGGACAGCGTGCTCAACTTCATCAACCTGCGTGCGCAACTGGCCGGCGACCCAAAAGAATAGTCCGACCTGGTTCTTAGCTCTTCACATGACGGGGGGCCCCGGTGCGGGTATCAGTCTCAATTGAGCCTATCTTTCATCTGGCGTTCATGTTCCGTTAACGCCCAATTCATCCGCGGATGCTAAAGTGAGATAAAAGGCGTACCCACGTCACGGCGAGTCCGCACGAATTTTTCATGAAATTACCAATCGGTGTTGCCATTCGGCAGGGTGGCTGGAGTGTGATGAGGCGGTTCATAAATTACCTGAAACTGCATAAGAAATTCGTCATCATTGCCTCCATCATCGGGGGTTCTCTCGCAATCTTTCCCTTAATTATTCTGGGCGCTTACCAGGTGGTCCAGGCGGTCGATTCCAATGCCTTCTGCACCCAGGTCTGCCATGACGTCCACGTGGCTGAAGCCGCGACTTATCAGGTCAGCCCGCATGCAGAAGTGCCCTGTGCCAGTTGTCACGTGGGGGCTGGCACGGGTAATCTGGTCAGGTCGAAAATTGGTGGCCTGAGCGATATTATCCCGGCGATTACCCGCAATTATCCGCGTCCCATTCCCACGCCGTTAAAAGACCTGCGTCCTTCCAGTGAGACCTGCGAAAAGTGTCATTCGGCCGAAAAATTCTACGGCGACGTGCCGCAAATCACGACGAGTTACGCGGCGGACGAAAACAACACCAAAAGCATCGTCACCAGGGTGTTGAAAATCGGTGGTGGCAGAGAAGAGGTGGCGGCCGGCATACACTGGCACAGCACGGCTACCGTCTGGTACCTGGCACTGGACGCGCAACGGCTGAAGATTGCCTGGATTGCCACCGAAGACACTAACGGCAAGGTCACGGAATACACCGACCCTCAATACGCCGCTGAAGTCACTCCCGAGCGTATCGAGGCGGAGAAGCGGCTGATGGACTGCGTGGACTGCCACAACCGCACGCCGCACCAAATCGAATCGCCGGATAAGCTTATTGATAAGGCGCTGGCTGATGGCAGTATCGACGCCGGGCTTCCTTTTATCAGACTCGAGGCAGTGAAAGCCCTCGTTCCTCAAAACGTCAGCCTCAGCCAAGCATACGCGAAAATTGCGGCAATAGGAGATTACTATCGGGTTTCATATCCCCGGGTCTATAAGGAAAAAGCGGCCGCCATAGACCAGGCTCTGCTCAAACTTAAGGAGATTGCGAAACTCACCACTTTTCAGGACGGCCTGGACTGGAATACGTATTATGACCAGTCTGCCCACGACCGGCCGGACGCGGAAATGAAGGTGAATTTTGGCGCCATCTCCGCGCTGGACAGTTCCCCGGGTTGCTTCCGCTGTCATGGCAACCTGGTAAAAGTGGAAAACAAGGCGGGAGCCGACACGGGCGGTGCAGGTGGCGCCACCGTAATGAACATAGCGGCGCCTGATTCGGCTGCTCCATCCGCGGTCGGGAGCGCGGCGGATACGGGCAAACTTGATGCCGAATGCAGTTCGTGCCACTACACGCTGAAAACGGCGCCGAATTCGCCGCTGTCGCCAGCCACCTCGCATCCCATCGATGGTCTGGAGAACTGTCTTGCCTGCCATAGCCCGGGGGCCGCCAAGCCGTTCAAAACAAACCACCCATGGAGCACTAACGAGGCCTGCAATACCTGTCACCAATCAGCCCCGAAGTTGAAATCGCTTCCGGCAATCGGAACGCCGGAAGAAAAACCGATCAACCACGATGTCAACAAACTGGAGAACTGCCTCGCCTGCCACGGGCCGACTGGCGCGGCGCCATTCAAGTCTAACCATCCCTGGTCAACCAACGAAACGTGCAAAGTTTGCCATACGCTGTCAACTAGCCTGAAAGTGCAATCTTCGGGTGTTTCCCCACAGTCGAAGCCGGTGACACACCCGGTCAACAAACTTACTGATTGTCTCGCCTGCCACGGTCCGACGGCGGCCGTACATTTCCCTGCGGACCACCCATGGAGTACCAATGAAACCTGCGTCACCTGCCATCAGCCATCGCCCGTGCCTTTAGCCCAGCCGGTATCCGCCCCGCCCCAGGCTTCCCCGGTAAGACATCCGACTTCGGGACTCGGCGACTGCACGTCCTGCCACAATCCATCCGGGCAGGGACCTTTCCCTGCCGACCATGCGGGCCGGCCTGAAAGCTGGTGTGGCATTTGCCATAAATCGGCGGGAACCATTGCGCAAACGCCGGCGCCACTCTTGATTGGACTCGCTATACCGCATTCCACCACCGGTCTGGGGGTCTGTTCTTCGTGCCATAATTCATCGGGACTGGGTCTGTTTCCTGCCAACCATGCCGGACGTCCCGATAGCTTCTGTTCCATCTGCCACAAACCCGGGGCGGCGGCAACGCAACCGTCTTCATCATCCGCTCCAGCCATTCCCCACGCCGTTGACAGTGTGCATCAGGACTGTTTGCTGTGCCACGGACCTTCCGGCGTCATTCCGGTCGGCTCCACGCACAACGGACGTGCCAATAGCACCTGTGTCACCTGTCACATCCCGTCGTCAGGCACCTCATCAATGCCTTCCGCGGCCACCTCGCTGGCAGGAACCGCGGCAAGCGTCACCAGCGTCGACTTGACATGGACGGACAATTCGGGGAACGAGACAGGTTTCAGGGTGGAACAGGCCACAAATAACGCTTTTACGGCCAACCTGGTCACGGTTACGGTAGGGGCAAATACCTCCAGCTACGGCGATACTTCCGTTGCAGCGCGGACAACCTACTACTACCGCGTATTTGCTTTCAATGCTGCCGGTGATTCGGGCGCATCCAATACGGTTTCAGTCACGACTCCGGCTTCCGGCAGCACGGGTGGGAATACCCCGGCCGCACCCACCAACCTCGCCGCTTTGGCCATAAGCGCCACACAGATAAACCTGACCTGGGTGGATAATTCCAGTAATGAGACCGGTTTCCGCATTGACCGGGCGACCGACAGCGCGTTTACCGCCGGCCTGGTGACGTTCACAGTAGCCGGCAATGCCACGGCTTACAGCGATACCTCGGTCACCGCCGGGACGTTATACTACTACCGTGTCCTTGCCACCGGGGCCACCGGCAATTCCACCGCGTCAAACACCGCCAGTGTGACCACGCCTGCTTCTGGTGGGGGTGGCGGAGGCATTGTGGCGGCGCCTGCCAGTCTCTCGGCTGTGGCCATAAGCGGCACACAGGTAAACCTGACCTGGGTAGATAATGCCAGCAATGAGACCGGTTTCCGCATTGACCGGGCGACCGACAGCGCGTTTACCGCCGGTCTGGTGACATTCACGGTAGCTGCCAATGCTACCACCTACAGCGATACCTCGGTCACCGCCGGGACGTTATACTACTACCGTGTACTGGCCACCGGGGCCACCGGCAATTCCACCGCGTCAAACACCGCCAGTGTGACCACGCCTGCAACGGTCGATGCCGCCGCCCTGTTTGCCACGAACTGCGCCAGATGCCACGGGGCCAACCGGCAGGGAGGGGCAGGGCCCGCATTAACCACCACCGCCCTCGCCCAACGTACGGTTGCCTGGCTGGTCAATTTCATATCGGGTCACCGGAGCGGCCTGATCCCAGCGCAGGTAGGCGCGCTGGCCGGTTTTTTGAAGAACACGCCGCCATAGGCTATCACGAAAGGTCGACCTGCGTGGCTCCTTCTCCACCTCGCCGTGAATCAGCCGTCGCTTGAGACCTGACCAGTGTGTGCCTGGCCAGATGCCGCCTCATCTCCTGGCGCAACCTGCCCGAACCCTTGCCGTGCACTACCCAGACGCGGCGGCGGCCCGCTCTGTACGCCTCGTAAAGAAAATCGTCTAGCCGGGGGATGGCTTCATCCACGGTAAGCCCGTGCAGGTCTATTTCGTCCGGGGCGGGTTGAATATGGTCGTTTCGCATAAATATTGTCTGTGGAATGTCGAACCTCTACAATTATAGCATTGGTTTGCGCCGAATTACGTGTATTTTTGCGGGAAAGTATGTAGGTATACGGATAGCCTGCGGGGGGCAAAGGTCGGAGAATAGAACAGTGGGCATCACAATGAAAAGATGGTTGCGGCAGGCGCGGATTCCCGTCTGTGTCCTGCTGGACGTTCTTCTGGCAGTCTCGCTGGCTATGCCCGTCGCATTCGCCCATCCGCCGGTTACTTCGGCGGCCGGGATTGCCCTGAACGGCACCGTGCAGGTCTCATTCCCCAACTCCATGACCTTCAACGTCAAGGCGCAGAGCGATGTCAATGTCACCAGCCTCAGACTGCATTACATTGTCAACCGGCAGAATTACGCCAGCGTGGTCAGTGAAGGCTGGGCGGTGTTTACTCATGCCACGACCGTGAACACGCGGTGGGTCTGGGACATGCGCAAGAGTTCCCTGCCGCCCGGCGCCCGGGTGGAGTACTGGTGGACCGGCCAGGATGCGGCGGGCAAGACCTCGGAGACGGGCCATTCCACCGTCACCTTCGATGACGACCGGTATAGCTGGCAATCGATTACGGCGGCGCCCGTGACCATTCTGTGGCACAGCGGGAACCAGGCGTTTGCCAGTGCGCTGATGACGGCCGCCCAGCAGGGATTGCAGAGAATCGAGGGTGATGTGGGGGTGGTGCCGCAGGGCGATGTGCGCATCTATATTTACGCCAGCGCGCAGGAATTGCAGGGCGCCCAGCTATTCGCGCCGCAGTGGGAAGGCGGCGTCACCTTTCAGGGCTTCGATGTCATCGCCGTCGGTGTATCTACCGTCCAGCTTTCCTATGGTCAGCGCGCCGTCCCACACGAACTGACGCACTGGATTGTAGGGCAAATAACATTCAATAACTTCGGCGCCGGACTGCCGGTGTGGCTTGATGAAGGCCTGGCGACCTACGGCGAGGGCACGGTTGCCCCGGAGTATAAGACCGCCCTTCAGGGCGCTATTAGCAATAATCAGCTCATCTCCGTCCGCAGTCTGTCCAGTCCGTTTTCCGCCGACCCCACGCAGGCATATATATCCTACGGCGAAAGCAACAGTATCGTGACATTCTTGATACAGAAGTACGGGAAGGATAAGATGCGCCAGCTCCTCGAAGTATTTCACCAGGGGAGCGGGTACGACGACGCGTTGAAACAGGTCTATGGTTTCGACCAGGACGGTCTGGATAAGCTGTGGCGTCAGAATCTGGGCATCAAAACGGCCTCCGCCACGCAGGGCGAGATAGCGCTGGCCGGAGTGCGGTAGTAGTTTGACTGATGGGGAGAAAGCCGACCGCAATGTTTTTTAAGTCTGCTGGCAGAAAAACGGTGCTCCTGGCGGTCAGTGTGGCGCTGGTCATGTCTCTTTTGGCGGGCTGTGTCGCCACGAAACCGGGCGGTACCTCCACTTCCGCGGCGCAACCGGCCGGCGGACAGGGCGTACTGAACCTGGCGGACACAGGTCCCATCACGCTTGACCCAGCTACGGCCGCCGAAGCATCATCCGCGCAGTACATCGTGCAGATTTTCAGCGGATTGGTGCGCCTGGACGAAAACATGAAAGTGGCGGCGGACATTGCGCAAACCTGGGACGAAAGCACCGACGGCAAGACCTACACATTCCACCTGCGCCAGGACGTCAGGTTCCACGATGGCAAGCAGGTCACCGCCGCCGATTTCAAGTACTCATGGGAGCGGGCGTTGACCCCGGCCACGCAATCCCTGACAGCCGGGACATACTTGAATGACATCGTGGGGGCGGCCGATATGCTTGCCGGGAAAGCCACGCAGTTGAGCGGCGTCAAAGTGTTGGACAACTACACTCTCCAGGTCACCATTGACGCGCCCAAGGCGTATTTCCTGGACAAAATGGCATATCCCACGGCTTTCGTGGTGGACAGGGCGAACGTGGCTTCCGGCGGCGAATGGTGGCGTCATCCCAATGGCACGGGTCCCTTCCGGCTCAAACAGTGGCAGGTTGACCAGCTTGTGGTGCTGGAGCGAAATCCCACCTATTATGGGGAAAAAGCGCTGCTGAGCGAGGTGGATTTCCAGTTGTATGGTGGCAATCCCATCCAGTCATACCAGGAAGGGAAAATCGACGTGTCTTTTGTGGGAGCCGCATACATGGGACTGGTCACCGACCCCACCAATCCCGTTTCCAAAGAGCTTCAGATGTACCCGGAATTGAGCCTGTCATATATCGGTTTCAATACCACCGTGCCGCCCTTCGATGATGCAAAAGTCCGGCAGGCGTTCAGTTATGCAATCGATAGGGAGCGCTTGACCGCTCTGACGGTGCAGAACACGGTGGCCACCGCCTATGGCATACTGTCGCCGGGAATGCCGGGCTACAGCGCCAGTCTCAAGGGCTTGCGTTTCGACCCGCAGATGGCAAAACAGCTTATCGCCGCGTCTAAATACGGGGACGTGTCCAAACTACCGCCGCTGGTACTGACTACGGCCGGCTGGGGCAATGATATTTCGAGTATTCTGGGAGGCTTGATCGACGACTGGCGGCGTAACCTGGGTGTTGAGGTCACGGTGCGCCAGCTTGAGCCGGAAAACTTCCTCTATGCGCTCAGTCAGGAAAAGGATAACCTCTTCGATAACGGCTGGATTGCGGACTACCACGATCCCCAGGACTTCCTTGACGTGCTTTTCCGCACAGGTTCACAGAATAATACGGGCGGCTACAGCAACCCTCAGCTTGACGCGCTATTGAACAAGGCGGCTATCGAGCAGGACCCGGCGGTGCGGCTTCAGATGTACCAGCAGGCGGAACAGATAATTGTGCAGGACGCCGCCATGCTACCGTTATTCTTCGGGCGGAGCTATGTTCTGGTGAAGCCATACGTCAAGAATTACTCTCTTAGCCCGCTCGGCTACCCCATGATCAGCAAGATCAGCATTCAGAAATAGTCCCGTGGGACCTGCCATTGGGACAGCCCGCAAATCCCTCGCTGCCATTCCACCG
>Ga0315284_10001031_pt1 | contig 38931 bp, 31 predicted proteins | sample YL17G09_16_MG_FD_203696 | JGI IMG/M metagenome (GOLD analysis project Ga0315284, IMG submission 203696) | Sediment microbial communities from Yellowstone Lake, YNP, Wyoming, USA - YL17G09_16 | ecosystem: Environmental > Aquatic > Freshwater > Lake > Sediment | place: USA: Wyoming | collected...
GCTGTCGGCGAATCGCTGCCGGAAGCGGGCCGCATCGGGGTCCCCCGGCACCAGGATGCCGGTGACGCCGTCCGCCACCGTTTCCGTCAGGGCGCAATAGCGGCTGGCCACCACCGGTAGGCCACAGGCGGCGGCCTCCAGCGCGCTGATGCAGCTCGTTTCCGGGAAATGCGTTGGATACACCAGGGCGCCGGCCTCCTGCATCTGCCGGTACAGCTCGCCCTTGGGTAGCGCGCCCAGCAGCTCGACCCCCTCCAGCCGCGCCGTCTGCTCACGCAGCCGCCCGTACAGATCGGCCATCCGTCGGTCGGCCTCGGGGTGCAGGTAATGGGCGATGCCCAGGGTGAGCCTGGGTTCAGCTTCCCGCAGCTTGGGCCAGAGATCGAGCAGCCGCTCCAGCCCGCGCTCGGGCCGGCTGGTGTAGAGCAGCCGGTAGCGGTCTCGCCGGCCGCCGCCGGCTGCCCGCACGCTGGCCAGGTCCACCCCGTTGCGGGTCACCCAGAGCGCCCGGTCCGCCTCCGGCAGCCGCTGCCGGTACTGCTCCCGCTGGAACTGCGAGAGCACGAACAGGTAGTCAAGCTTCCACAGCAGCCGCTGCAGCGTGCCGGCCCCCTCCTCGGTGAGCACGTCGTGGTTCCAGAGCACGCCCAGCTCGCTGCGCACCGGGGCCGCCAGGGCACCGGCAAAGCGGGACACCACCAGCACCTCGCACCGGCCTGCCGCCCCAAAGCGGCCGAAGTCGGCCAGGTCCCGGTAGCGCACGCCCGCATACTCCCCCGGCCGCGGGCAGCGGCAGAACACCTGCACCCGGTGGCCGACCCCCACCAGGGCCCGGGCCACGTACACCAAGGCCGATTCCGACCCGCCCAGCCCTTCCCGCTCTGGGGTCTCGCCGTCGAAAGGCAGCCCCTCGGTGTAGAAGACGATGTGCAAGCCCTGCTCCTTCCCGGGAATAAGGACGGGGGCGCCCGCGCGGGGCGCCCCCATGCTCTCCGGCCGCGGCCGGGCTTAGGCCAGGCCGTGCATCAGCCCGTGGGCGTTCTCGTTGCGCAGCTCCAGGGTGTACTCGCCGACGATCTGCCCCCGTACGAAGTCGCCGGTCTTGGCCAGCTCCTCGTAGCCGAAGGTGCGCCCCGCCAGGGGCACCACCTTGATCCGCCGGGAGTCCAGCGCCAGCAGCGTGTCGCTGGGCAGCCAGCGGCTCATCACCACCCGCTGGGTGCCGAAGTCGGACTCGTACACCTCCACCGCGTTGCGGAAGGTGCGCTCGTCGCTGGTGACCATGATCCGGCTGCTGTTCCAGCCGGATACCACCCGCTTCAGCTTCGGAGGCACCACCAGCAGGTCCACGTCCTTGCTCCCCTGGTGGTAGCAGGACTGCAGCAGGTCGCCCAGGGTGGTCTCCGTGAGCGTGCCGCAGCTGGTGACGTTGGTGCTCAGGCTGCACACCATCCCGGCCATGGTGCGCCGGCCGCTGTCACTGCCGATGGTGGCCGTGTCGGTGCGGCCCAGGATGATGGTCTTCTCCAGGTCTCGCAGCAGCTCCCGGGTGCGCGCCAGCTTGCTGTCCGCCAGCTTGTTGCGGGTGGTCGCCCAGCCCACCGCCTGCGCGGTGCCGGACACCTTCACCCCCACCTTCATGATCTGGCAGTAGTTGCTCCGGCGCACCTGGGTGGTGGTGCGGTCCTCGTCCGTCTCGTCCCCCTCCAGGGCGGCGTTGCCGATGATAGTCACCGCGCCCCCGGCCCCCAGGCTGGTCACGATGGTGGAGCCACCATAGCCCGAGAGCGCCCCGATGGTGTTGGTGGCCGAGACGCTGTTGACCATCAGCACCTCCTTGTTGATCTGCACCAGGTCGCCCACCCGGAAGTACCCCGGGTGCGCCACCGTCAGCGTCACCTGGTCCCCGGCCGCCCGGCCGGTGGAGCTGATCCCCGCCGAGAGGGTGTCCGTGGTCGGGTTGAGCGTGTCCTCCAGCCACTCGTGCTTCACGTTGGTGGCCGGGTAGTCGCTTGTCCCCACCAGGTCCAGCAGCGGGGTCTCATAGGGAGCCAGAAAGGCGACCAGGTCGCTCACGTCCTCCCCGATCCCGCTGAAGTTGTCGTATACCGCCAAGCCGTTGAATGCCATTGGTCCTAACCTCCCTTGTGTTTGCCTGCGGCGGGGCGCTCGCCCCTACCGCCCTTGAGGAGGCCCGCCCTCTCGCCCTGCGGCGGCTACTTCCTGGACCCCACCACTTCCTCGCGCAGGTGGGCATACTCGCGCAGCGCGCGCTCATCTCCCGCCCGGGCCCGCACGGCCAATTGTCCCAGCCGTCCCCGCTCCTCTCCGGCGCTGCCCGCCGGGTTGGTGTTGGTGCCGGCGCCTCCGGCTAGCCGCTCCGCCAGCCGCTTCGCCTTCTGCACGTACTCGGCCACCTCTGCCGGCTCCCCCTCCGGTACCAGCTCCGCCACCTCGGGCGGCAAGCCGGCCTCCAGCAGCGCCTGCGCCCGTGCCGCCTTGCGCTCGGCGGTCCGCAGCTGCTCGCGCAGCCGCGCCAGCTCCTGCTCCGCCTCCTGTCCCCGCTCCGCTCCGCTCGCGGTCTCCCGCTCCCGGTACTGGGCCAGCTCCCGCTCCATCTTCTCGGCCTGGCGCTTCAGGTAGAAGTACTCCTCCGGCTTGATCGCCGGGCTCCCCTCCCTCACCTGCTCGCCCCCGGTGTCCGTCGCCTCGCTCATGCTCGCTCCTTGGGTGGTATCGCGCTCCTGTGGCTATCCGCCGTTGTTGCCCTGGTTGCCGGCGGCCCGCAGCATCTCCCGCTCCTCCACCGGCAGGATGGGCTCGGCCGCAATCCGATTGGACTTGTCGGGGAAGTCCCCCCGGCCCTGCAGCTCCAGCATCCGCAGCGCCATCCGGTTCGCCCGCTCCATTCCGGCGAAGTAGTTGCCCCGCAGCTCCTTGATCTTCTGCACCAGCTCCACCAGCTGCAGGCTGATGGCATACCCGCTCAGCGTGGGATGCTCGTTGACCAGGGTGAGTGCCAGCTCCGGGGTGTAGCGCTGGATGGCCCCCTCCATGCGGTCCACGAAGGCCAGCACCTCCGGGATGTTCCCCCGCCACTCCAGCATCTCGAAGCTGCCGTCTGCCTGGGGCACCCACCACACAGTGGCCATGGGCTTGCCGTCGGCCGCCACCGTCTGCTTCTTGAGCTGCCCCCGGTCCATCCCTCGACCCACGATCACTGGGTCGGCGTAGAGCTTGATGATCTGCACCATGAACGAGGCCACCTCGTTCAGGGCATCAATGGTGGGCAGCAGGTTGTGGAACGAGCACAGCCCAAACTCCGCCCCCACGTCCAGGTGCTTGATGTGCACCACCGGGATGAAGCCGGCCCGGTTGGGGAAGCGGGCGGTCACCTGGTCCGGGTCCTGCTCGTCGTAGATCAGGATCTCCTGCGGGGTGATCACTTCCTTGTACACCTGCGTGCCGTGCACGTACTCGATCTTGCAGGCCAGCATCTGCTTGCGGTCGTGCGGGTTGTAGCGGGGGGCCACCGCATCCGGCGGCAGCACGTTGAGCAGTACCGGCACCTGGGAGTCCGGCTCCGGGTTGAGCTCCCAGGGCCGGTTGTCCACCACCTTCAGAAAGGCGTCGCCGCAGCACGCGCCATAGCGGCCGAGCAGGTACTTCTCCTGCTGCAGGTCGCTGTCCGCCCAGATCGCCGCCAGCGCCTCTGCTGCCCCCGGCGCCGCCTGCACCCCCAGCTGCTCTCCCATCAGAAACCGGGTGTCCACGTCCACGACCTTGGTCACCTGGTTGAAGATCGAGCGCATGCTGGCATACATGCCCTCCTGCCGGGTCTCGTACTGGCAGTTCTTGTAGTAGCGCCAGTTGCGCTGGTAGCGCAGGTTCCGGTCGTAGTCCGTCTCCCGCAGGGAAAGCACCGCCAGGTCCACCGGGGAAATACTCATCCGCTTCTCCTGCCACCAAAGAATCAGGGGCGCCGCAAGGCGCCCCTGGTGATCCGGCTGGCCGCTGCCGACCTGTATGCTGGCGGGGGCAAGCTACCCCCAAACGCGAAAGGTGCCCGGACCCTGGTCCCGGCACCTTCCCCGACTACTATAGCATGCGCTGTCAAGAGCAGTTATGGGTGGAAGTAGAGCTACTCCACCCGATATCCCGGCCCGAACCTCGTCCTCCCCTCCGCCACCAGCCGCAGCTCCAGCCCCGCGGGGGCGGAGGCAGGCAGGGGCAGGGCGACCGTGACGTCACCATAGCGGGGGACGTCCTGGGGGAGGGGGGCGCGGGCCACTTCCCGGCCCTGGGCGCTCACCACCAGGTACACCGCCCCCGGGCGCCCGGCTGCAGAGGCTTCCGACAGCCAGGTCGCCTCGCCGGTGTTGCCCAGGGAGACCACCAGCCGGTCGCCCTCCCGGCGCACCGTGTTGAACTCCCCGTTCAGGTACTTGGGGGGGTTGCTCCCGTTCCAGGGGACGTCCCCCACCGCCACCGGCGAGCAGTCGGCCGAGGTGGTGCCGGTGCCCTCAGTGCGCAGGCCCACGTGCCTCCCCTCGTGGGCCGCGCGCACGTACTCCTCGCGGTGGCGCCCCCAAATCTGGGAGTATCCCCGGGGGTGCAGGTCCCGGTTGATGGTAATCAAGTAGTCCGGCACCGGCGGAGGCCGGTCCGCCCGGATCTGGGGCGCCGCCTCCCGTAGCGCCAACGCCGACAGGCGCGGCGTGCCGTCCGGGTTCATCATCCCAAAATCGCTGTTCTCGCCTATCCGCAGTCCGCCTGGGAACCACCACCCGGCTGAGCCGTTGGCCCCGGACTCCAGCAGCATGCGATAGGTATTGCGGTAGAGCGCCCCTTGCTCCCGGTAGCGCTCGGGCGTCGTGTCTGGGTAGATGGTGTATCCGAACTCTGCCCAGAATACGGGCCTCCCCTGGCCGGCCCACCGCCCATAGAGTGTGGTGAAGCCGCCGGCCTCGAAGTTCTCCCAGGCCCCGTTCAGGCCGTAACCCTCCGGGGAGGTGAAGTCCAGGTGCTTGGCCCCGGCCACCAGGTCAAACGGCATGGCCTGGTCCACCCCCTCCTGCCCAGTGCCCCCGTAACCCGTGCGGGCGCCGAACAGGTGCGTGTCGTCCGCCTCCCGCAGCGCCCGGATCACCCGGTTGTACCCCGCGGACACTGTGTCATCCACGAACCGCCGGAAGGCGGCCACCATTTGCCGCTGCTCGCCGTCGCCCAGGATCTGCTCCTGGCTGGGCCCGGACAGCGTGCCGTCCGGGTTGCGGGGGGCGCTCATCCCCCAGTCCTGCTCCGCCGCCGCTACCGAGCCATAGCGATCCTGCACCCAGTCCGCCCACTGCCTATCCAGCCCGTGCCGGGCATTGGCATCCCCCAGCGCCGGTTCCCACGCCAAGTCGTAGGCGAAGATGCCCGGGTTGCCCGCAAAGCGCCCCTCCCGCACCAGTCCGGTGCACAGCTCCAGGTCGGTGGACAGTGGGTGCGCGCCGGAAAGGAAGATGTTGGTGAGAATACCGTGGGCCTGGGCCCGCGCCAGGAAGTCGTTCATGGCCGGGAGCTGCTCCCGGTTGTGGAGCTGGATGGATACCACGTTGGCGCCCAGGGCCTCCAGGTGCGCCAGGTCCCGCTCCACCACCTCCGGATCGTACTGCTGCGAGCTCAGCCAATGCAGCCAGTATTCGAACGGCGCCAGGGCGGTGGCGTTGGAGGGCCAGTAGTTGATCCCGTGCGGGTACCAGCGCTTCCCCTCTAGCCAGAAGTCGCCGTCATGCTGGGTCACCACCTGCTCTCTTCCCCCACCTGGCGCGGCCAGCACCCGGAACTCGTGCTCCGCGCTGTCCACCGCCCGCCCCCCCTCCTCGAGCACCGCCCGCACCCGGTAGCACCCCGGCGCCAGGGGCCGGTCTATCGGCCTTTGCAGCAGGACGGAGGCTCCCGCCGCCACGGTGCCAGCCAGGGTGCCCTCCCAGATGAGCTTCTCGCTGCCCACCTCCCGCACCGTCAGGGCGCAGGCCGCCTGGCGCGGGCGGCCGGCAAAGTTGGCCACCTGCAGGCCGGCCCGCACCGGCTCCTCCGGGAAGTAGCTGAAGCGGTCCACCCCGCCCTTCACTAGCCACAGGTCCTGGGCCAGCCGCCGCGCCAGGCCGGTCACCAGCGGCGCCAGGGTGTCGAAATGCCGCAGCACGTCACGACTGTCCGGGAGGCCGATGCTGGTCCAGGTGGCGTTGCGGAAAGGCCCCGTGAAGCTGACGTAGGTGGAGGCCACCGCTCCCCGGTACTGGTCGCCCTCCCAGGCCTCCAGTAGCGGGAGCCAGCGCCCGGGCCGGGGCGCCTGCAGCCCCAGCCCCCGGGCGCGGGGGATCGGGCATACTACCGCCAGGCGCTCACCCCGGGGCAGTGCCTGCCTGCTCCCTCCGGGCACGCCCAGCCCGCTGGCCTGGGTGCGATAAACCTTGTAAGGCGGGCTCATGGTCTCGATGGTGGGCCGGTCGGTCGGCTGCGGCCCCAGCGGCGAGCGGGCGGTGCCCACCTCCCCCACCCACAGGGTGTAGGGCCCCCCGCTGGGGAAGGAGCCGTGCCCCTGTGCCAGCCCGATGCTGAAAGTGCTCAGGTGCTCCGGCCGCGGCCGGTCTCCCTGCCGGCCGCGGGTCTTCGGGCTGCCGTCGGCCCAGAAGGTGAAGTCCGATAGCGCCAGGGTGCAGCGCTGCCAATCCGGCCCCAGCCGCACCGGTGCCAGCCAGCGGGTGCCGTCCTCCTCCGTCCACTCCACCAGGGCGGTCAGCTTCTCGCTGGCCCGGGCCCAGAAGATGGTCAGGTTCTGGTCGGGTGCCAGCGCCTTGATGGGCGGAGACTTGAAGGTGTCCCAGCCGTCCAGGTGGGGGATGTCCATGCGCAGCACCGGGGCCCCACCCGGCCCCTCCGGCACCACCGCGTGCCGGGTGGCGTACTGCGGGTGGCTGGTGGCCCGGGACCAGGCCGATAGCTGCTGCTGGGGCCATGCCACCACCCGCACCGCCGGCTGCGCTTGTGCCAGCAGGTCTTGCACCGTCAGCCAGTGTCCGTCCGCCGCATACAGGAGCTGCTCGCACAGGGGCCCGCCGAATGCCAGCAGGTTGCCGCCGCCCCGCAGGTAGCCTAGCATCCCCTCCCGGGCCGCCGCCGGGAACGTGTGGCACTGGGGCACCGCCAGCAAGAGGTAGCGATCCGCGGAGAAGCGCGCCCGGTCGGCGATCGCCTCCGGGGCCAGCAGGTCCACCTGCAGCCCGGCCGCCTGCAGCGCGCCGGCGATGCGTTTGGGCAGCTCCGCCGGCATCCCCGGCAGCGCCGCCTCCAGCACCGCCGCCCGTCGCTCCCGGCCCTGCCGCTGCGCCGCCCGCTTGCCCGTATGCTCGCTGGTAACCGTGATCTCGCTGATCGCCGCTGGGAGGTCAATCGCCTTCACCGCCACCCGGCCGCTCTGCACTGCCGGGGTGCCTGCGGGAAAGCGGTACCCACCGCGGTAGACCAGCTCGCCTCCCTCCAGCGACCGGATCTCCCCCCTGATCCCCCCCGGCCGCACCTGCAGCGTGAGCCGGTACTTGCCCGCCCCCCAAGCCTGGCTCACCGGCTCCCCTTCCCGCGGGAGCTGGGTGACGCCCCCGGCCTGTGCCTGCCACTGCTGGTCGTACTGCTCTGCCAGCTCTCCGTACCGGGTCCCGTCCGGGGCGATCACCAGCACCAGGTGCCAGTAGTTGCCTACATCCTGCGCGAGCTGCAGCCCGGCATGCGCCCAGCTCCCGGGGGAGGTGCGCTCGCCCAGGGTAATGGTGGCCGTGATCGTCTGTTCGTCCAGCTCCGGGGCGCCGAAGGCGTAGGCCATGTTCATCCCCTTCCCGGGGGTGCGCAGCGCCCCCGCCCGCACCGCCCACTGCCCCGCCAACAGGTCCCACCGGTCCTCCGGCAGCCCACCCGGTGCGGCCCGGGCGAAGTCCTCCTGGAACACCGGGGCGCCCAGCGCCGGCAGCACCGGCCCCAGCATCGCGAGCGCCAGCAGCAGGAATCTCATGCCTACCTCCTCGCGGGTGGCCCTGCCCCTCCCCCGGGTCAGGCGGGTGGGTGGTCGGGTTCCATGGTCATGGTGAACGCGGTCATCAGGAATACCAGCAGCGACAGCCCGGCCAGCACCTCCGAGGCGGTGATCAGCCGGGCGGCGGTGCTGGCGGGCAGGATGTCGCCGTAGCCCACGGTGGCGATGGTTACTACGCTGAAGTACAGGAACTGCAGCGGCGCCCAGCTCCCATCCAGCCCCCGGAAGGCGCCGCCCGGCACCAGGGCCTGCAGCCCGGAGAATACCCCCGCGTACCCCAGGATGACCATGGTCATGAGCCAGATGAACAGTCGGGCAAAATCGCGCAGCAGGTCCCCCCGCGAGGGGCACGCCGCCCCCGCCGGTGGCGTCACCGGCACCCCCAGCGGCGTCCCCCGGCGAAAGTAGGTGTCCATGCACCCCATGGTCAGCCGGTGGGTGAGCACGTGCAGGATCTCCACCCACAGCGCTGCCAGCAGCACCGCCACCCCGGCGGCCAGCAGCATCCGGTTGCCCGTCAGCACCAGCACCCCCACCTGCAGCAGGAGCAGGCTGGGCCAGCGGTAAACCCAGTGCTCCCCAAAGATATGCAGCGCGCGCAGCGGCACCTGCACCAGCGCCGGCCGCTCCCCCCGGGCCGTCCCCCAGGTGTCCCGGTGCTCGCGCACCAGCCCCGCGAACTCGTCTGGCCCGTAACCCAGGGTCTTCCAGGCCGGGATCTGCGCCAGCAGGTCCTGGGCGTAGTCCTTGCCGTGCAGGTAGGCCCACAGCATGGAGCGCGCCACCCCGTAGGTCTTCAGCAGCAGCAGCCCGGATACCGCCAACCCCAGCGCCACCCCGGCGCGGCCCAGTTGGTCCATCGGGAGGAAAGCGTTCATGGTAGTGTGCTCCCGCTTGGTATCGGGTGGTAGATCTCGAGCTCCGGCAGCAGCCTCTCGGCCCGCGCCAGCTCAGTCGGCGTGGGTACGCTGGGCTCGAGCTCGGCCCCCAGCGCCTCCGCCCACCCCCAGGCGAGCGCCTGGCAGGCCTCGTCAAAGCTCACCGGCCGCCCGGCCGCCTCTGGCAGCACCATCACCTGTTCCGCCTCCCGGGCCGCCGGCCCGAATACCGCCGCCTGCCGCTCCCGGTCAAACACCAGCGGCAGTGAGTTCTGCTGCAGCAGCTTGCCCGCTCGCTGCAGTTGCGCGCTGCCCACCAGCTTGCGCCCCTGGCAGCACAGGTCACAGCGCGCCCGCCGGGCGAAACACACCGGGTTCTCCCCCGGCCCCGCTTGTGGCTCCCCCTCCCGGTCCACCAGCTTGGCCGCGATCCCCAGCGCCCCCAGCCCGGCGGCGATCGCCTGGCCCAGCACCCGGTAGGAGTCCATCAGGCTCGCCACCCCCAGGCCGGACCGCGCGGCGACCACCGAAAAGGTCACCTCGCCCTCCTCGTGCAGGATGGCACCGCCCCCGGTGGGCCGCCGCGCCACCCCGATCCCCAGCCGCCGGCAAGCCGCCAGGTCCACGCTGCTCGCACCCTGGTTGCGCCCCAGGGTCACCCCCGCCGGCTGCCAGGTGTAATCGCGCAGGATGGGCGGATCGCCGGGCGCATGCTCCTCGAGCAGCGCCAGGTCCAGCGCCATGTTCTGCCCGGCCGGCATCGGCCCGGAGCGGATCAGCCGCCACGCCCACATGCCAGCGCCTCCAGCAGCTCCGCCAGCTCGGCTTCGGAGCTTACCTCCCGTGCCCCCTGGGCCAGCAGTTGCCCCTGCAGCTCCTGCGCCTGCCCGCCGGTGAAGTCCCGCTGCGTGAGCGGGGGGCCGGCCATCACCCACACCGGCAGCCCCCCCCGGGCGGCCGCCAGGGCCGCCTCCAGGTTGCGCAGGTTGCCCTGGCCAAACGGCACGGCCGTCAGCACTATTGCCTCCGCCCTGCAGGCCAACTCCAGGTTGCGGGCGTGCGCCTCCTCGCCGATGGCGCAGAATGGCGCCTCCTCCACCCGCTCCAGCCCTAGGGCCTCGGCGGCCACCTGGTCGCTGTCCTCCACGTTCAGCACCCCTGCCGACACTCGGTACCCCCGGGCCACGAGCGCGCGCATCAGGCCCTCCCCGGTGCCCGCGCCGCACAAGAGGTGCACACGCAGGCCGCCCCCGCTCTCCGCCGCCGCGGGCAGCGGCACCGTCAGGTAGGGCCGGCCCCGGGCGCTCTCCTTCACCAGCACCTGCATCCCGTAGGCCCGGCGCACGTGCTCTGGGGTGATCACCTGCGCCGGCTTCCCCTCCGCCAGCAGCCGGCCTTCGTGCAGCAGCACCATCCGGTCGCAGTACTGGGCGGCCAGGTTCAGGTCATGCAGCACGGCCAGGATGCCCAACCCCCCGTCACGCAGGGTGCACAGCAGGGACATGATCTCGAGCTGGTGGTTGAGGTCCAGGTGCGCGGTGGGCTCGTCCAGCACCAGCAGCTCCGGCTCCTGGGCCAGGGCCCGGGCGATCATCACCCGCTGCCGCTCGCCGCCAGAGACATCGACCAGCCGCCGCTCGGCCAGCTGCAGCGCCCCGGTAGCCTCCAGCGCCCGGCTCGCCACCTCCAGGTCCCGGCGGCGTTCCAGGCCGAATCGCCCCAGGTGCGGGGTGCGCCCCATCAGCGCCAGCTCCAGCACCTGGTAGCCGAAGCCCGCCGCCGGCTCCTGGGATACTACCGCCACCCGCCGGGCCACCGCCCGGCTGTCCGCCCGGTAGAGGTCAGCTCCGTCCAGGGTGACGGTGCCGGCCAGCGGCGGCAATACCCGGGAAAGGGCCCGTACCAGGGTGGATTTGCCGCTGCCGTTGGGCCCCACCAGCCCCACCAGCTCCCCCGAGTGCACGGCCAGCGACACCTCGTGCACCACGGGCGCATCCAGGTAGGCCAGGGTCACTCGCTCGGCCGCCAGGGTGGCCATGGTCAGCCTCGCGAGCGGGCGCGCAGCAGATAGCAGAAGAACGGCGCGCCCAATAGCGAGGTGACCACCCCCACCGGCAGCTCCCCCACCGCGAAGGCGCTGCGGGCCACCGTGTCCGCCAGCACCAGGAAACCGGCTCCGATCAGCCCGGCCGCCGGCAGCAGCACCCGGTGGTCCGGCCCCACCAGGCGCCGGGCGATGTGCGGGATGACCAGGCCCACGAAGCCGATGATCCCGGTCAGGCACACCGCGGCGGCGGTGAGCAGCGACCCCAGGGCGATGATCCGCACCTTCAGCCGCTCCACTTCCACCCCCGACTGCCGCGCCGCCTCCTCGCCCAGGGTAAGCACGTTGAGCTGGTAGGCGGACAGGTAGATGGCTCCCGCACTGGGCACCGCCAGCAGCGCCACCAGCCCTACCTGGCGCCACTCGCCCACGTACAGCCGGCCCATCAGCCAGTAGACAATGGTGCCCAGGTCCTGCCCGGCTATGCTCATGAAGATGGTCACCAGCCCCCACATGAAGGAGCCGACCACCACCCCGGCCAGGATGAACCCCTCCACCGACACCTTGCCCCGCACCTGCGAGAGCGCGTACACCGCGGTCACCGTCAGCACCGCCCCCAGGAAGGCGAACGCCGGCACCCCCAGCCCCCCGGCCCAGCTATCCAGGTGGCGCATCAGGGCAAAGGCCGCCCCTGCCCCCGCGCCGGCGGACACCCCGATCAGGTAGGGGTCCGCCAGCGGGTTCATCAGCAGCCCCTGGAAAGTGCCGCCGGCCACCGCCAGCGCCATCCCCACTAGCGCCCCCAGCACCACCCGGGACAGCCGCACCTGCCACAGGATGTAGTCGGTGTTCCAGGGCAGGCCGCTCTCCCGGCCGGTCACCCGCGCTAGCAGCGAGTGCAGCACCTGCCCCAGGGGAATGTGTTCGGCGCCCACCGCCAGCGACACCAGGCAGCTGACCGCCAAGAGCGGGACCAGCACCGCCAGGGCGCGCGCCAGCCGCACCACCAGTGCCCGGTGCCGGCCGATCACCTGCTCCCTGGTCAGTGCTTCCGCCATCTACTCGGCCACGGCCCGCAGCGCGGTCAGGGCCGCCTCCTCCACGATGTACTGCGTCTGCGGGGAGAGCGGCAGCACCCCGTACCAGCGTACCGCCCCCTCCACCTCGTACCCGCCCTCGGCAAAGGCCGCCTCCGTGGGCAGGTAGCCGATCATGGCCCCCGCGTAGCCCAGCACCAGGGTGTGGGGGAAGACGGCGGCCGCCTTGATGTCCCGGCCCAGTTCCGTGAACGGCTCGCCCGGTAGCCCTACCAGCCCCACCGCGCCCAGCCCGATCGCCTGCACCTCGGAAGTGGGGGGATCGGGCGCGGTGCCGGCCTGGGCATGGCGCAGCAGGTCGGCCGCCCACTGGTAGAGCCCCCGCGCGGTGCGCTTGGCGCCCGCGTCCTCGCCCCCTTCCGCCCGGCGCAGATTGGTCACGCACTCCTGGTAGCTGGCCTGCGCCTGCTCCAGGCCGGGCATCGGCTGCAGGGGAATGGTCACCGGCTCCGAGTGCACCCGCACCGGCACCTCGGCGTACTTGATCTCCTCCAGCACCTTGAGCGCTTCCTTGCCCACCGTGCGGCCGTGCTCCGTCACCAGCTCGAAGGTGCCCCGGGGGTCGGGGTTCACGTCCCCGCAGCAGCCGTTAGCCACCATCACCACTGCGCCCGGCACCCCCTCGGCCACCGTGCGCACCGCCTCCCCCGGCCAGTCCGCGCTCACCAGCACGTTGTCCGAGCCCATGGTGGTACCGTGGCAGGCGTGGTTGACGAGGATCGCGAGCGGGCTGCCGTCCACGCGGGCCACCGCCAGCACGCACACGTCCCGGTCGATCACCGTGCCCGGGTTGCGCCCGATGGTCACCCCCCTCTCGGTCATCTCCCGCCGGTTGATGCCGATGGCCGCCTTGCCCACCGCGTACCCCAGCTTCGCCAGCTGCAGGGACCCGGCCGCCTGGCATACCGCCTCCGCGATCCGCCCCTGCAGCTCCCCCAAGTAGCGGGTGTCGAGCTGCCCCATGCGCGACAGGCAGGACACCATCGGCCCGGCGTGGGTGTGGGTGGCGGTGAGCAGCAGGTGCTCCGGCGCCAGTGCGCCCCGCCGGCCCACCTCACCCCGAATCGCCCCCACCAGCTCGCGGTCGAACCCGATCAGGTCGCAGGTGACCAAACCCACTCGGGCCTGCCCGTCGTCCAGCACCAGCGCCCGGGCATACAGGGCGTCGTGCACCCCCGCGGCCGGGCCCGGCCGGGCCGAATACCCGGAGAGCTCGGTGCCCAGGGGCGGGGTGATCTCCACCTCGTGCACGCCGGCGCTAAACATGGCAGCACCTCCTAGAGGGCGATGCGCGGCTCGGCCGCTACCAGGTCGGCGACCTGCGGGCACAGCTGCTGCGCCTGTTCCCGCTGCCGTGCCGCCTCCTCTTTCTCTCCCTGCCCCGCCAGCACCTGGGAGAGCCGGTAGCGGGTGCGCGCCTCCAGCTCCACCAGCTCCGGCGGTAGCCGGTCGTTGCCGGTGGCCACGGCCTCCAGTATCTGCGACACGGTGGGCACCTGGCGCGCCTGGACGATCGGGGCCAGTGCCGCCTCTGCCTCCCGCCGCGCCTCTGCCCGGGCTTCCGGCCCGCCTTCCCCCATCAGCCGTCGCAGCCGCCAGTAGTGGGCGAAGGCGAACTCCGTTTCCGGCGCCTGCAGCGCCTGGTAATGCCCGTACGGCCCGGCCTCTAGTACCAGCAGCTCCCGGTAGCAATCATCCGCCTGCCGGTACTGCCGCTGCGTCTCGTACACCTGGGCCAACTCCCGCCAGGCCGCGGTGTAGTGTGGGCTCTGCCGCAGCGCCAGCCGGTACCAGCCGATGGCCGCCTGCCGATCCCCCTCGCGCACCAGCAGCCGCCCGGCCAGCGCGTAGTTCAGCGCGTTGGTGGGCTCGACCGCCGCCGCCCGCCTTACCAGGCGCAGCCCCTCCTCCAGCCCCGACATGCGGGCGAGCTGGCGCAGGGCCTGCGGGTAGTCGGGCCGGATCGCCACCGCCTGCTGGCAGTCGGCCCGGGCCTGGTAGTAGTCGCCCTGGGCCTCCGCCTGGTCAGCCGCCTCCAGCCGCTGGTCAGCCGTGGCCAGGCTGGCCGCGTTCCAGGTGGTTGCCAGCAGGGGGACCAGCAGCGCCGCGGTTACCAGGCCCCGGGACCAGGGCCGGGTGAGGCTGAGCCCGGAGGGGGGCGGCGCCGCTTCCTGGCCTCGGCGCCCCTGGCGCACCGGCTCCCGCGCCGGCTCCCCGGGGGCCAGGTTGGCCGCCACCCCCAGCAGTCCGCAGTAGGCGAGCATGATCGGCCCCAGGTACCACCCGTAATCGAGCAGGCTGTGCAGCAGCAGCCCCACTCCCCCGGCTGCGCAGGCGGCCAGCACCAGCCGGGCGCCCAGCGGCTTCCAACCCGCCCAGGCCCGGCGCAGGCAGAGCGCCCCTGCCCCCGCCAGCCACAGGAACGCCCCCAGCCCGGCCAGCCCCATCTCCGCCGCCAGCTGCAGGTAGTTCTGGTGCGCCATCATGGTGAACCCGGCGATGGCAAACCGGGGGTAGACCAGGGCGAAGCTGCCGGCCCCGGTCCCTAGCAGCGGGTGAGCCAGGGCCATCTTCAGGCTCGATTGCCACACCAGGTAGCGAAAGATCATGGAGGCGTCCTGCCCCGCGAACAGCCCCACCAGCCTCACCCGCAGCGGGGTAACCGCCAGGGCCGCCAGGGCGCAGCCTCCCACCGCGGCCAGCGCCAGCCCCCACGCCAGCCGCCGCCGCTGGTAGGCGTGCCCCATCAGGAGCAGGAACAGCGCCAGGGCGGGCAGGAACGCGAGCTGCCCTCCCCGGGAGCCGGAGAGGAAGATCCCGGCGCCTGTCAGTGCCGCCGCCACCCCCCACACCGTGTGGCCCACCAGCGAGCGGGAGAGCACCACCAGCGCCACCGCCGCGGGCAGGGCCATGATCAGGTAGCCGGCCAGACCGTTGGGGGTGATGAAGCCGCCGAACGCCCGCCACACCGCATTGTTGGCCACCACCGTCTCGTACACGTACTCCCGCGCGCCCAGCCACCCCGCGGCCGCGCCCCCCAGGGCCAACGCCGCCAGCGCCAGCTGCGCCCGGGCCAGGGACACCGGCTCCCGCGCCAGGGCCACCAGCAGCGCCGCCCCCACCGCCAGCCTCCCCGCCTCCACCCAGGTGGCGAAGCGGGATACCGACACCGCCGCCGAGGCCAGGGCCACCGCTACCAGCACCACCATGGGCAGCGGCACCGGCCCCCGGGGCAGCCGGAGCGAGCCCGGCGGGCGGGCCGCCGCCAGTAGCAGCACCCAGGCCGCACTCACCAGCGTGCTCGCCACCGCCAGCCCGGAGTACTGCATCCGGCCCCAGGCCAGGGGCGCGGTGCAGAGCGCTCCCGCCAGCAGCACGTCCGCCGCGGTGTTGGCATGGCGCCGCCACTGGCTCATGGGCCCGCCTCTGCCCGGCGCCGGCGGAGCCGGAAGGGGAGGTTGCGCACGGAGGTCACCAGGTTCTCGGTCAGTACCACCGAGCAGCGCGCCAGGATCCCCAGCGGGGGAATCCAGCGCAGCGGCCAGCGGTATTGCACGGCGTAGTGCTTCCAGTAGAAGCGAATCATGGAGTCATGGAAGCGCAGTACCATCGCCAGCGGGCGCTGGTCGGAGCTGCGCCCAATGTAGTGCGTGATCACCGCCTCCGGTACGTAGTACACCTTCCACCCGCGCTGCCGCGCCCGCCAGCACCAGTCCACGTCCTCGCAGTACATGTAGTACCCCTCATCCAGCAGGCCCACGTCCTTGATCGCCTCCCGGCGCAGGCAGGCGGCCGCGCCCGACACCCAGTCTACCTCCCGCACCTGGTTGTGGTCCCAGTCGCTCATCAGGTACTCGCGGTTGTAGCGGTTCTCCGGTAGCAGCCGGCCCAGGGGTACTTTGCGGAAGAACCCGGCCATCATCCGCGGGAAGCGCCGGCAGGAGAACTGCAGGCTGCCGTCGCCATTGAGCAGCTTGGCCCCGGCTACCGCGCAGTCCGGGTGATCCCGCATGAACTCCACCAGTCGGGCCAGGGCCCCGGGGTGCACCAGCGTGTCCGAGTTAAGCAGCAGCACGAAGTCGCCCTTGCTCTGCGCGATCGCCTGGTTGTTGGCGGCGGCAAAGCCCAGGTTCGCCTGGTTGCAGATGAGCTGCACTTGGGGGAAGCGCTCCTTCACCATGCGCACGGAGTCGTCGCGGGAGCGGTTGTCAACCACGATGATCTCGTACTCTAGCCCCCTCCCGCCCTGCGCCAGGGACCCCAGCGCCCGCTCCAGGTCGCGGCTGGTATTCCAGTTCACGATGCATACCGACAGGTCCATGCGCTAGGGTTCCTTGGGCGGCTCGGCCTCTTCCACCAGCAAAATGGGGATGCCGTCAGTTACCGGATACCGCTTCCGGCAGCCTTGGCAAACCAGGCAGTCCCCCTCCTCCCTTAGTCGTTGGTGGCAATCCGGGCACACCAGGATGGCTACCAGCTCCGGGTCCAGCATCAAGGCTCCTCTTCCGCCACCACCGCCCCCAGGGCCGCCAGGTGGCGGGCAAAGTCCGGGTACGAGGTCGCGATGCACTCGGCGCCGTGCACGCGCACCGGGCGGGCCGCCACCAGCCCCGCCACCGCCAGCGACATCGCCATTCGGTGGTCGCCGTAGCACTGGCTGTCCCCTCCCTGCAGCCGCCGCCCTCCCTCGATCTCGAGGCCGTCCTCGAGCTCGGTGATCTTGGCCCCCAACTGCCCCAGCTCCACTGCCAGGCTGTGCAGCCGGTCGGATTCCTTGATCCGCAGCGCCTGTGCTCCCCGGATCACCGTCCGCCCCTCCGCTAGGCAGGCGGCCACCGCCAGGATGGGCACCTCGTCCAGCAGCCGGGGGATTAGCTCCCCCCCGAGCTCCACCCCCCGCAGGGAGCTATGCCGGGCCTCCACCCGAGCCAGTGGTTCCCCGCCCGCGCCGGCCAGGGGGGTCACCACCAGGTCGGCCCCCATCGCCGCCAGCACCTCCAGCGCGCCCGTGCGGGTGGGGTTCACCCCCACGTTCTCCACCACCACCCGGGAGCCGGGCACCAGGCAGGCGGCTACCAGCAGGAAAGCCGCCGCAGACAGGTCCCCAGGCACGGTGAATGCCCCCCCGCGCAGCCGCACCGGCCCTTGCAGCGCCACCGTAGTGCCCGATACCTGCAGGTTCGCTCCCATCGCCGCCAGCATCCGCTCCGTATGGTCCCGGGAGGGGCTGGGCTCGCTGATGGTAGTGATCCCCTCGGCCTGCGCCCCGGCCAACAGCAGCGCCGACTTGAGCTGCGCGCTGGCGATCGGCGTTTCGTAGCTGAGCGGGCGCAGCCGCCCGCCCTGCACCCGCACCGGCGGCAGGCAGCGCTCCCCCCGGCCGCTCACCCGCGCCCCCATCCGCCGCAGCGGCCGCGCCACGTGGTCGTTGGGCCGGCGGGACAGCGACTCGTCCCCCATCAGCACCGACCGGAACGGCCGCCCCGCCAGTATTCCCAAGAGCAGCCGCAGGCTGGTCCCGGAGTTGCCCACGTCCAGCGGCCCCGCCGGTGGGCACAGCCCCTCGAACCCCGCGCCGGCGACGGTGGCCCGGCCCTCGCCAGCCAGCACCAGTTCCACCCCCAGCGTCCGCAGGCAGGCGGCGCTGCTGCGCACGTCCTCGGCCTCCAGCAGGCCCCTGATCCGGGTCTCGCCGTGCGCCACCGCTCCCAGCAGCAGCGCGCGATGCGAGATAGACTTGTCACCGGGCACGCTCACGCTGCCGCGCAGCGGTCCCGCCGGCGAGCTCACCAGGGTGCTCATTGCTCTAGCCTCGCGCGGGCTTGGGCCGCGTCCCGCAGCATCGCCTCCAGCCGCTCCGGCTGCTCTAGCGCCGCCTCCAGCGCCACCAGCTCCCGGCGCAGGGAGGCCAGGGCCGCCCCTACCTGGGGGGCGTTGGTGGTGAAGATGTCCCGCCACATCGCCGGGTCGCCCACTGCCACCTGTGAGCCCTGCCGGAAGCCGCCGGCCACCAGCCGCGCCAAGTTCGGGTGCTCCCCCTCCACGGCCTGGAAGGTGCGTACCAGGGCCACCGCCAGGGCATGCGGGAGGTGGCTGGTGTAGGCCACCAGTTGATCGTGCAGCTCTGGCGGCAGCACCAGCGGGCGCGCCCCCAGCGCGCTCGCCAGCCCTTCCACCTGGGCCAGGCACTCGGGGGAGGTCTTCGGGCTGGGGGTGAGCAGCCAGGTGGCGCCGGCAAACAGGTCCGCCCGGGCCTGTGCCGGCCCGGAGTGGTGCGACCCGGCCATGGGATGCCCCGGAACGAATCGCTCCGGCGAGGGCAGGCTCCCGGCCGCCGCGGTGATGGCGCTCTTGGTGGATCCCAGGTCGGTCACCAGCGCCTCCGCGGCCAGCCAGGGGCCGATCTTGCGCAGTTGGTCCACGATCGTGAGCACCGGGGTGGCCAGCACCACCAGGTCCGCCCCGCGCAGGGCGGCCGCCAGGTCCCCCGTGACCTCGTCCGCAGCCCCTACCCTGCGCGCGGCCTCCCGGGTCTCGGCTCGCCGGGCCACCCCCACCACGCTTCCGGCCAGGTGCCGTTCCTGCAGGGCCAAGCCCAGCGAGGCCCCAAGCAGGCCGATGCCCACAATGGCCGCACGCTCCCACCGGGGCTGCTGGTCCACCTACACCTCCCGGCCCACCGCTTTCGCCACCGCCGCCAGCTCCACCATCAGCGCCGCGAAGGCCTCCGGACGCAGGGACTGCGGGCCGTCCTTGAGCGCCTGCTCCGGGTGGGGATGCACTTCCACGATCACCCCGTCCGCCCCCGCCGCGATCGCCGCCCGGGCCACCGCCGGCACCATGCTCGCCCGCCCTGTCCCGTGGCTCGGGTCCACGATCACCGGCAGGTGCGCCAGCTCCTTCACCGCCGGCACCGCGCTGATGTCCACCGTGTTGCGGGTGAAGGTCTCAAAGGTGCGGATCCCCCGCTCGCACAGGATCACCTGGTGGTTGCCGCCCAGCATGATGTATTCCGCCGCCTGCAGCCATTCCTCGATGGTGGATGCCATCCCCCGCTTCAGCAGCACCGGCTTGCGCGTCAGCCCCACCTCGGTCAGCAGGGTGAAGTTGGCCATGTTCCGGGTGCCGATCTGCAGGATGTCCGCATAGTTGGCTACCAGGGGGACGTCCCGGGGGTCCATCACCTCCGTCACTACCAGCATCCCTTCCCGATCGGCGGCCTTGCGCAGCAGCGCCAGCCCCTCCTTCTCCAGGCCGCGGAAGCCATAGGGCGAGGTGGAGGGCTTGAACGCCCCACCGCGCAGGATGCTCGCCCCGGCCGCCTTCACCGCTCGTGCCACACAGAGTACCTGCTCCTCGCTCTCCACCGAGCACGGGCCGGCCATCACCACCACCTTCCGGCCGCCAATGCGCACCGGGCCTATCTCGATCACCGAGCGGTCCGGCTTGGCCTCCAGGCTCACCAGCTTGTAGGGCCGCAGGATGGGGATCACCCGCTCCACGCTGGGGAAGGCCTCCAGCTGCTCGGCCACGGTGGCCTTCTCCTCATCCCGGGCACCGATGGCCCCGATGATGGTGCGCTCCACCCCGCGGGAGATGTGCGTGCCGTAGCCTCGCTCTCGCAGGGACTCCGCTACCTGCTCGATGTCCTGGTCCGTGGCCCCGGAGCGTAAGATGATAATCATCGCGTTAACCTCGCCTGAGAAGCGGACTGTCCCGGCTGGCCGGGACAGCGGTATCGCCATTATACCAGTACCAGCAGCCGGCAAGAAACGGGCGGGCGGGGGGCGTGCCGCCGGGGGCTAGCGCAGGTCCTCCAGGTAAGCCATCACCGGCAGCGGCCCCACCAGGGGCCGGACGTAGTCTAGGAAGGCGGGGGTGATGTCGCTGCCGCTGGGAGCCAGGAACTCGCCTGGCATCTCCTTGGTGCCCGCCGCCACCGCCTCCAGGGGAGCATGCTCGTAGCTCACCGTGTAGCGGCCGCCCTCCCGGTTGCAGCGCATCACCACGCTGCCGTCCAGGTCCCCGGTGGTGGCGAACTGCACCGCCCGCCGCCCGCACTCCCGGGCCTCCTGGGCATCCGTCTCGCTCACCACCCCCGGGAACGAGCGCTGCAGGTAGCCCAGGGTGTCGGCGCGCATCCGCATCCCGGTCCCCATCTGCTCCTTCAGGTAGCCCACCAGCCAGTCCCCCAGCGTGCCCGACCCGGAAAGCTGCTTCGACCGGTACTCGGAGACCTCCAGGTCCTGGCGAATGGTCTCCAGGAAGGTCACCCCCTCCCCGGCCGCCTCGTCCTCCACCCCCTCGCATACCGCCACCACGCACCAGCCTAGCCGCTCATGCACCGCCGCCACCTCGTCCCGGATCCGCTCCCGGGTTACCGGCCGCTCCGGCACGTAGATCAGGTGCGGGCCGTCCTCCTCCCGCTGCCGGGCCAGTGCCGCCGCGGCGGTGAGAAAGCCCGCGTGCCGGCCCATTACCACGTTTACCTTGATCCCGGGCAGGGAGCGATTGTCCAGGTTGTCGCCGGCAAACGCCAGGGCCACGAAGCGCCCGGCGCTGCCGTAGCCGGGGCAGTGGTCGGTGACCAGCAGGTCGTTGTCAATGGTCTTGGGCACGTGGAAGCAGCGCAGCGGGTACCCGGCGCCCCGGGCTACGTCGTTGACGATCTTCACCGCCTCCGCGGTATCGTTGCCGCCGATGTAGAAGAAGTAATGCACCCCGTGGCGGCGCATCACCTCGAACATCTGCAGGCACTGCGCCTCCGTGGGCCGCTTGCGCGTGGAGCCCAGGGCCGCCCCCGGGGTGGCCGCCACTGCCTCCAGGGTCTGGCGGGATTGCCGGCCCAGGTCCAGGAAGCTCTCCCCCAGGATCCCCTCCATCCCGTGCCGGGCGCCCAGCACCACCTCGATCTCGGGCCGATCCTCGGCCGCCTCCACGATCCCCACCAGCGTCTGGTTGATCACCACGGTGGGGCCACCTGCCTGGGCCACGATCGCATTACCTGCCAGCTTCGCCATCTCGCTCGCCTCCAACCCCTCGCCAACCGCTTGCTTGGTAGGCAGCAGCGGCTGGCCGGTGGGGAACGGGGATTGTCTTCCTGCTATGCCCGCGCCGCCGGCATCGCCTCCTCCAGGGCGGCGATGAAGCGCCGGTTCTGCGCCATGGTGCCGGTGGTCACCCGGATGTGCGTGGGGTGGCCGAAAACGTCCCCGGTGCGCACGATCACCCCGCGCCTGAGCAGCTCCACGAACAAGGGCCGGCAGGGCACCTTGGTGTCCACGTACACGAAGTTGGCTTGGCTGGGCACGTAGGGTAGCCCCAGTCGCGCGAACTCCCGGTACAGGTACTCCAGCCCCTCCCGGTTCAGGTTGCGGCTGCGCACCACCTGGTCGGGGTCCCCCAGGCTGGCGATCGCCGCCGCCTGGGCCACGCTGGCCACGTTGAACGGCTCCCGTACCTGCTGTAGGTAGCGCATCATCTCCACCGGCGCCATCCCGTACCCCAGGCGCAGGCCGGCCAAGGCGTAGATCTTGGAGAAGGTGCGCAGCACGATTACCCGCTTGCCCGCCCGCACGTAATCCAGGCTGGAAGGGTACTCCAGGTCCGTTACGTACTCGCAGTAGGCCTCGTCCAGCACCAGGATGGCGTTGGCGGGCAGGGCCGCCAGCATTTGCTCCACTTCCCCCTTGGTCACCATCGCCCCGGTGGGGTTGTTGGGGTTGGCGATAAAGATCAGCTTCGTCCGCTCCCCGAAGCGCGCGATCATGGCCGGGATGTCCTGGCGGAACTCCCGCATCGGCACCTGCACCTGCACCGCCCCCATCAGCTGCGCGGTGAACTCGTACAGGGTGAACGGGGGCTCGGGCATGATCACCTCGTCCCCGAGGTGCAGGAAGGCCAGCCCCAGCATGTGGATCACCTCGTCGCTGCCCCGCCCCACGATCAGCGTCTCCTCCGGCATCCCCAGGTGCTTGGCCAGCTCCAGCTTCAGGTAGAAGCACTCATTGTCCGGGTAGAGGCGAACCTTGCCTGTCGCCTCCTGCATCGCCTGCACCGCCGCCGGGGAGGGCCCCAGCGGGTTCTCGTTGGAGGCCAGCTTGATAATGTCGCTGATCCCAAACTCCCGCTCCACCTCCTCGATCGGCTTGCCGGGCTGGTAGGGCCGCAGCCCCTCTACCTCGGGTCGCACCATGCGCTCGTACTCGCTCATCCCTGCTCGTCCTCCGGGTCTGCCCCCGCCTCCGGCTTCACCTGCAGTACCAGGCTGCCTTCCTGCCGGGTGCAGCAGCCGTCCACCAGGGCTCGGGTCTTGGGTTCCAGGGCTGGGGCAATCTCCTGGTAGGCGCCACTGTCCAGTCGCACTACCCGCTCAAAAAGCCCAAGCGGCTCCAGCACCTGCCGGAGCCGGCCCATATCGTAGACCTTTTTCGCCATCCTGTTAAGCCTGGCTACATACCCCCCCGCCCGGTACTGGCTCACCTGCGCTTGCTCGAGCAGCTCCCGCACCCGGGCCTTGAGCTGCTCATGCTCCCGCTCCAGGGATGCTTTCTCCCGACCTACCTCGTAGCAGCGCCGCAGCAGCTCGGCCGGGTCCGTCTCCGCCGGCACCGCCCCCGGCGTGCGGAACATCTCGCACGCCGCCTTCACCTCGCACCAGTCGCAGTGCGGGCCCACCCGGGGGGCGAAGTAGCCGGCCCCGATCTCCTGCGCCGCCTTCAGCGCCCCCAGCCGGGCTACCTCCAGCCGCTCCTCCGTCACCCGGGGGGTCATGGTCACCCCCCAGCTCACGTAGTGCAGCCGGGGGGTGATCTGCTTGCCCGGGAAAAGCTGCCGGCCCGCCAGGCAGTACAGCGCCATCTGCAGGTCGTCGTCCACCTGCGCCTGGTCGGGCAGCTTCGCCCCGGACTTGAAGTCCACCAGCTCCAGCGCCTCCGGCCCAGCCACGTCAATGCGGTCGATCCGGCCGGAGAGCGCCACCTCCCCCTCCAGCGGTACCAGGAAGTTGCGCTCCACGTCCGCCGTCCGCCGCTGGTCCTCCCGGTGCTCCTGCCAGTACCGGCGCAGCACCTCCAGCCCGTGCTCGAAATGCGCCAGCTTCTGCTCGTCGTCGCTCAGCCCGGCGACCTTGAACTGCTCGGCGTAGACGGCCAGCACCTCCTCCTCGGGAGGCGCCTGCAGCCGAGAGGGATGGTGGAAATAAGCCAGCGCCGCATGCAGCGCGCTCCCGGCCACCTGCCGCAGCCCTGGCGCCGGCCGCAGCCCCTCCCGGTAGCGCAGCTTGTACGCCTGTGGGCATTGCTGGTAGGTGTCGATCTGGGAGTAGCTCAGCTTCATCGCTTACTCCTCCTCGCCCAGCCCCACAAAGAGCGACCGCTCCAGCATCCGGTCGTACTCCGTCCACACCTGCCCTGGCGCGCGCTGTCGCGCCTGGTCGATCTTGGCCAGGAACTGGTTCACCTTGGTCTCCAGGTACTCGGCGTAGTGCAGGGCCGCCGCCTCCGCCGTCGCCGGCAGCACCGGCGCCCCAAACTCCCGCTCGCCATGGTGCGAGATCAGCATGTGCAGCAGGCGGGCCGCTAGGTCGGTGGGGAAGTCAGGCACCTCCTCCAGCGCCCGCTGCACCAGCGCGGTCCCTATCACCACGTGCCCCAGCAGCCGGCCGTGCGCGGTGTAGTCGAGCACTGTGTCATAGCGGTACTCCTGCAGCTTGCCGATGTCGTGCAAGAGACAGGCGGTCACCAAGAGGTCCCGGTCCAGCGCCGGGTAGATCCGGCATAACTCCTCCAGCAGGCGCGCCACCTGCAGCGTGTGCTCCAGCAGCCCGCCCAGGTAGGCGTGGTGCGCCCGGATGGAGCCCGGGGCCTGGGCGAAAGCCTCCTTGGTCTCGGCAGTAAACACCTGCTCCAGCAGCGCCTGCAGTTGGGCCTGCTCCACCGACCCGATCAGGCCCTCCAGCTCCGCCGTCATCTCCTCCACCGGCCGGGCGGAGGTGGGCAGGAAGTCGGCCAGGTCCACCTCCTCCAGCGGCACCGGCCAGGCTCCCTGGCACTTGATCTGCGGCCGGTCTTGGAAGGTCTCCACATAGCCCTTAATTCGGGCCGGCGCGCCCTCCTCCAGGGCCGCCGCCAGCTCCGGGCCGTTGTCCCAGGCCTTGGCCTCGATCACCCCCGTGCGGTCCTCCAGCTGCAGCGCCAAGTACTGCCCGGGCTTGTTGCGGAAGCTCTCCAGCCGCTTGCGCCGCACCAGGAACACCGCGTCCACCTGGTCGCCCTCTTTGAGCTCGTTGACAAACATCCTGGCCATCGCGCGCCCCCTTCCTTCCATCTGCAGTGGGACCCCCTGTATGCTTACGACGCGCCGGGGCGCTTGCCTTCCGGCAGGGGGGCTGGCCTGGCCAGGGCGCAGGGCCGCCTTACGGCGGAAGGCAGGAGCAAGCTCCTACTCCTACGGTAGCAGCGGGGAGCGCTCATCAGCCAGGCCGAGCATGGCCTGCCGGGCGCTTGCCTACCGCCCCATCCGCCACCGTCCCCCCACGATTTGCCAATCGGCGCTGAGGGTGGTGCCGGGGAAATAGCGGGCCAGGATGGCCCGGTAGTCGGCGCCGGCAGCCGCCAGCCCCACCGCCCCGATCTGGCACATCCCCACCCCGTGTCCCCAGCCCGCGCCGGTGAAGGTGAAGCAGGCGGGCAGGCCGTCGCTGCCGGTGGTCACGCTTGCCACGAAGTTGCTGCTGCGCAGCCCCCCCAGGGCCTTGCGGATGGTGTACTCCGGGCCCAGCGTGGCCTGGCCCGCGCTGCCCTGCACCACCAGCGACTTGATCCGCCCCGAGACCCCCCGCGCCAGCGGCTCCAGGGCGAGCAGGCTGCCCACCCGCACCCCCGCCGCCGCCAGCGCCTGCTCCAGCTCGGACCGGCTCTTGGTCACCTGCCAGCGGAAATACTCCGGCTTGCTCCACTCGGGCTGTCGGCAATAGGTGTCCACCGGGTTGGCTACGAAATCGGCCAGCGCCTGCCCGGACAGCGGGAAGCGCAGCTCCGGGTGGGCGGCCGGGTCGAAGTCCGGCTGCCCGCGCAGGTAGGGCAGGGGGGCAACGTCCCAGACGTCCTCGTTGTTCTCGGTGTGCCCCCCGCATACCGCGCTGTAGACGCAGCGGGCGATCCCCCCTTGGTAGGTCAGCACCTGCCCCCGGGTGGCCTCCACCGCCTGGTTGGTGCGGGGATCCTCGCTGGTGGCCCCGCCGTACACCTGGCAGTGCTGGGTGTTGCACATGTCCGCTCCGTCCACCAGGTGCCGGCCCAGACAGGAGAGGCACTCCGTGCGCGCCGCCACCGCCTGCGCCTTGAGCGCCTCCAGCGGGTAGCGCACCGCCATCTCGGAGGGCACCACCCCCCTCAGGTAGATCTCCAGGTCCACCGCGTTGACCAGCGTCAGCCCATGCGCGGCCCGCACCACCTGCAGGTAGCCCCGGTAGCTGCGGGTGGATACCTTGTCCCAGTGGTCGGCGGCCGCCCCCAACACCTGCAGGTTCCCCCACACCGGCCGGATGGTCAGGGGTAGAGGGGAGGCGGCCACCGTTTTCCCCTGGGCGTTCACCAGGAGAACTTCGTCGTCCGGCTGCAGGGGGCAGGGCGCCTGCTCGCGCGGGGCCGACCACACCCACGCCGGGACCGGGGTTATCCGCCACCCTTCCCCCGCCCGGGCCACCAGCAGCCGCCGGCCGGTCGGGTGCACGAAGGCGAAATCCCCCTCGCCACTCACCTGCACGCTCTGCTGGCGCAGCAGCAGGCCGATATGCAGCGTGGGGTTGCTGGCGGCGGCCGGGTGGGCCAAGGTCAGGGCGAGCAGGCCGCAGCAGCACCACGCCGCCACTCTCCATCGCCGGGGCATGGGCGCTCTCCTTGTGCGGTACTCTAGCATGGGGGCTTGGCAACGTCAACGCGCCCCGAGCGTGGGCGGGCGGCCGGGCAGGGCGGCTTCCGCCGGGCGGCGAACTAACGGGCGCGATGCGCATGGTGCCCTGCCCCAATTGCGGGGCTGATAACAGTGAGAAGCGCACCACCTGCTTCCAATGCCAGAAGCCGCTGCAGGCGGAGGCGCCCACCCCGCCGGGGCCGGCCACCAGCCTGGGCGGGCGGCTGATCGAGCTGGAGCACCCGGCGGTGGGCCCCCAGGCTCCCCCCGAAGAGACCCCGAAACGTCTCTCCCTGGTTAAGCAGGCGGCCCTCTCCGGCAGCATGTTCTACGGCGGTCGCGGCCAGGTGCGCCGGGCGGCTATCTTCTTCCGGGAGCTTTCCGCCCTGCTCGCCAGCGGCATGGGCATGGTGCAAGCCCTCTCCCACCTGGAGAGCAAGGTCGGCCACGCCACTCGCTCCACCCTGCGCTCCATGCAGCAGGCGGTGGCCGCCGGCAAGCCGCTCTCCGAGGCCATGGTCGGCCACCCCCGGCTTTTCCTCGCCTACCAGGTGGGGTTGGTACAGGCCTCGGAGCTCACCGGCGCCCTCCCCCGGGTGCTGGAACAGATCGCCCTCCACCTGGAGAGCGATTACGACATGCGCCTCGACCTGGCCACCCGCACCTTCGTGCTCAAGCTCTTCCACATCCCCGTCCTGCTCGGGGCGCTGCCGCTGGTGGTCATGCTCGCCCGGGGGAACCCGGAGCGCTGGGCTACCTCCATCATGTCCGTGATCCGGGAGTACCTGCACTATCTCGCCCTGGTCAGCCTGCCCATCGCTGCGGCCCTGGTGGCCGGCCTGCTGCTGTGGCCGGTGCTGGTGCAGCTCTCCTTCGTCCAGCGCTGGCACGAGCGGGTGATGCACAGCATCCCTCTGGTGGGCCGCATCTTCCGCCTGGCCGTGCTCAGCCGCTTCACCGGGATGCTTGCTTCCCTGTGGGGCGCCGGCCTGCCGCCCGCCGAGGCCTTGGACGCCGCCGCCCTCGCCAGCGGCAGCCGCCAGTTCGCCGAGCGCATCTTCCCGGTGTCCGAGCAGCTCTACACCGGCACCGGCCTCTCCGCCATCCTGGAGCAGGTCCGCCTCTTCGATCGCGACTTCGTGCAGTTCCTGCACGTGGGGGAGGTGAGCGGCAGCCTGCCCGAGGCCCTCTCCTCGCTCGCCAGCCGCTACCAGTCCGAGTACGAGCGCCTCTCCCGCCTGCTTCCTGTGCTCGCTTTCTACTCCGTCTACCTGGCGGTGGGCGGGGCCATGGTGGCTGTCATCTTCTTCTTCTTCCGCATGTACATCAAGTACGCGTGGCTGGAACCTGCCAAGTGGATCGGTGAATAGGGCAGGAATCTCCCCCCCCGGCGAGAACTCTCGCGGCAAACGCTCGCAGGGGTTACTCCAGATGGGCAAGCAGGTGGTCCATAGTCCCCACCTCCCCCCCGCCAAGGGTCCCTATTCGCCTGGGGTGCGGGTGGGCGATCTCCTCTTCGTCTCCGGCATGGGGCCGCTCGATCCGGCTACCGGGGCCGTCATCTCGGGGGACTTTGCGGCTATGGTTCACCGCACCCTGGACAACATCGCCCTGGTCCTGGCCGCGGCCGGCGTGGGCATGGACCGGGTGGTCAAGACCACCGTCTACCTGGCCGACCTGGGCCGGTTCGCCGAGATGAACGAGATCTACGCCGGCTACTTCCCGGGGGTGCCGCCTGCCCGCACCACCATCCAGGCCGCCCGGCTGCCCCTGGATATCCCGATCGAGATCGAGGCGATCGCCTACCTGGGCTAGCTCGCCGCCTGGGAGGCGTTTCCGGCAAGGAGAACTGCCATGCGCAAGCTCTGGCCCGTCCTGCTCATCGCCCTGCTCGCCGCCCTGCCCGCCTGGGGGTTGCGCATCATGACCGGTGATGCCGTGGTGGTGAGCGAGCCGGTGAACGACGACCTGCTGGCCGCCGGCAACCGGGTCACCATCTCTGCACCGGTGCAGGGGGACCTCTTGCTGTTCGCCCAGCAGGGCCGCCTGGAATCCACCGTCCAGGGCAGCGCCATCATGGTAGCTCAGACCCTGACCGTGATCGGGGAAATCAAGGGCAGCGGCTATGCCGCCGGCGACCAGGTGAGCTGGGAGGGCAAGGTCGGGCGGAATCTCAGTCTCGCCGGCAACACTGTCCAGCTCACCCCTGGCGCCCGCGTGGCCCGGGACCTATTCCTGGCCGGCGCTCGCGCCACCATCTCCGGCGCCATCTCCGGCCAGCTCCAGGCCGCCGCCGGCGACCTGGACCTGCAGGGCCAGGTGGGCCAGAGCGCCACCGTCCGCGGTGACCGCCTCGCGCTGGGCCCCTCCGCCCGGGTGGGCGGCGACCTGGTCTACACCTCGTCTGTGCCGGCCGAGATCGCCGGCAGCGCCGTGATCGGCGGCCGGGTGCGCTATCAGGAGAGAAAGGACGGCGGGGGGGCGACCGCGCGTTGGGTCTTCCACCTCTTCCGCATCGTCGCCGCCCTGGGCTTCCTGCTGGTGACCCTGCTTGCCGCTTTCCTGCTCCCGCTGCCCCTGGGCCACGCCGCCGAAGAGATTCAGCGCCAGCCCTGGCTCGCCCTGGGAGTGGGCGCGCTGGTGCTCATCGTCACCCCCATCGCCGCCCTGCTGGCGGCCATCACCATCGTCGGCCTGCCCCTGGCCCTGCTCATCATGGTCATCTGGGGGCTGTGGCTTTACATCGCCAACGTGGTGGTCGCCGCCTTCGTGGGCGCGGCTATCTTCCGCGCCGCCCGCACCCGCTCCGTGCATCTGGCGGCCGCCGCCATCATCGGGGCGCTGGTGCTCATCGCCCTGGGGTGGGTGCCGGTGCTGGGGACCCTGGTCCGCTTGGCCGTGGTGCTCTTTGGCCTGGGCGCCGTGGCCATGACCGCCTGGTGGCTCACCCACGGGCGCCCGGCCGCCCGGATGGTACCCCCGGCCGCTCCCACCATGCTGGTGACCGCCCCGCCGCCGCCGGAGCCCCCGGCCGCTACTTGACCAGCAGGATCCCGAGCACGATCAGCAGCGCCCCGCCCGCCCGAGACAGGGTGAGCGGCTCCCGCAGCACCAGGATGCCCAGCATCACCGTCACCAGCGGGTAGCAGGCGACGATCGGCACCACCGCCGACGCCGGGCCCATCTTCAGCGCCCGAAAGTAGGTGAACTGCCCCACCAGCGCCGCCAGCAGCCCCCCTGCCGCTAGTAGCAGCACCGTCCGCCGGTCGAGCGCCGCCAGGTCCCCCATCTTCCCGGTGGCCGCCACGATAAGCACCGACACCAGCCCCACTACCACCCCCCGCACCGCCACCGCCGCCATCGGCTGCGCCCTCCCCATGGCCAGGCGGTCCAGGATCGGCGTCGTCCCCCAAAACAGCGTGGTGACGAGCGCGAATGTCAGCCAGTGCTTCATGCCTGCCTCCTTCGGAGCACGGGGCCGGTCTCCCGGCCCCCGGGGTGGCTCTGCCTGCGCTGCCGCACTAGCCCGCCAGGCTGCCGATCAGCTCCATCACCGTGCCGATGCCGGCCCCGGTCGGCCCCTTCGCCGCATAGGGCTTGTCCTGCTCGCTCCAGGAGGTGCCCGCGATGTCCAGGTGCGCCCAGGGGGTGTCCCCCGCAAACTCGGACAGGAACGCCGCCCCGGTCACCGCCCCCGCCGGCCGGCCGGAGTGGTTGCTGATGTCTGCCACCATGGACTTGAGCAGCTCCCGGTACTCCGGGTAGAGCGGCATCTGCCACACTTTCTCCCCGGCCCGGGCGGCCGCCGCCTTTACCTGCTCGGCCCATTCGGGGTTGTTGGCGGTCATCCCCGCCGCCACGTGCCCCAGCGCGGTGACCGTGGCCCCGGCCAGGGTGGCCAGGTCCACCAGCCGCTGGGCGCCCTCCCGGCGGGCATACTCCAGGCAGTCGGCCAGCACCAGCCGCCCCTCGGCGTCCATGTTGTCGATCTCGATCGTCTTCCCGCTCAGGCTGCGCACCACGTCCCCCGGCTTGCTGGCATGCCCGCTGGGCATGTTCTCCGTGGCCCCGATCACCCCGATCACGTTCAGCGCCGGTTGCAGCCGGGCCACGATGCGCATGATCGCCAGCACGTCCGCACCCCCCGCCATGTCCCCCCGCATCCGCTCCATGCCCTCGCTGGGCTTGATGTTGATCCCCCCGGTGTCGAAGGTGATCCCCTTGCCTACCACCCCCAGGGTGCCCCGGGCCCCCTCGGCCTGGTAGCGCATTACGATCAGTTGGCAGGGCTCGTCACTCCCCCGGGCCACCGCCAGCATGGCGTTCATCCCCAGTTCTCGGATCTCGTCGGGCCCCAGTACCTGGCACGCCAGCCCCAGCTCCCGGCAGGCCGCCTCCGCCTTCTCCGCCAGCACCCGGGGGGTGAGTAGGTTGGAGGGCTCGTTCGTCAGGTAACGCGCCAGGTCGGTCTCCTCGCCAATCACCTCCCCCCGGGCCACCGCCGGCTCCATCTCTGCCAGCTTCCCGGCGTCCTGCTCCACCACCAGCAGCCGTTCCAGCTCCGGCGGGGCCTCGCCGGTGGTGTGGGTCTCGGTGCGGAAGGCCCCCAGGAACGCCCCCTGTACGCACTGCTGGGCGGCCGCCGCCGGGTCCAGCCCCCCGATGCCGGCCCCGTGCACGATGGTGGCCAGCGTGCGCACCCCCTTGCCCTGCAGCCGCCGGGCCACCGCTCCCATCACCTGCCGCACTCGCTCCAGGTCAAACTGGTCGCTCTTGCCCAGCCCCGCCACCACCACCCGCATTGCCGGCACCCGGCCCGCGCTGTGGATCACCGTCACCTCGTGCAGCTTGCCCTTGATCTCCCCGCTGGCGATGAGCTGGCCGATCAGCCCCAAAAGGGCGCGGTCAGCCGCTCCCGTCGCCCCTCCCGGCTGGGTCACCCCCTCGCACAGGTTGACCACGATCGCGTCCGCCTCTACCTCGGTGATGGAGCCGCAAACCGTCCTTACCTCCATCCCAAACCCCCTTGCCTCAGGCCGGTCCTGCTCCGCAAGCGGAGCGGGCCGCTTTAGCCCTGTCTAGGATAGTGGGCAGAGCCGCGTTTTCCTTTCGCTCTCTGTACGGTAGCCATCCCAGTCACTTCATCTTGCTGCCGCCTGGCCATTGCCTGCCGGCACCTCATGCTACCGGTCAAGTCCATGGTCCGGGCGCTTGCCATCTCTTGTGGAAGGGCTCACCCGCGGACAATGCCTGGGTCACTGGCCCCAGAAAGACTGCCAGGTCACCCACCACCTCCGCTAGGTCTGTTGGCGCATCCGTCAGCCGACTGCGGTGCAGCAATGCCCGCCACTGGGCGGTCTTGGTGCCGTCGGAAGCGAAACCCGCAGTCAATACCTCCGGCTCGCCCTCCACCTGTGCGCCGCGACGGGCAAACGTAGCCCGGATCGCCTCGGCCAACGTGTCGCCGCTGAAGCTTGAGTGGCGCGACAGCAGCCAGACGTCGAAGAAGTCCTTCATTCTGCTCGTCAGCAGCCCTCTGCCGGTCATCACATGCAGTTTCTCGGCTATGGTGCTTTCTCTGCTGTACCCTGAGAGCCGGGGGCCTGGAAAGTCCAAGAGAGCGGGATAGTCCACCACCTCGGCTGAGGGTATCACCACATCCCCGAATCCGACATCAACCTGCATGCTGATCGCCGCGTTGCCGAGGGATCCTCGGAAACGAAGCCGCACCCCCTCATATTGGGCTTCCTCCATGATCCGCTCACCCACCAGGGTGCTGGCATCGAACGCGATCCCGTCTGCTTCCACGTCTAGATTGCAGACTGCTCCAAACAGCCTCACCAGCCCCTCTATGCTGTTGTTGGTACGTCCCAGCAGGTCGATATCCATGGTCGGCCGTCCTACTGGCACGCCCCAGACCGTAAGCATGAGTGCGCCTTTCAGGATGAAGCGCTCGGCATATTCGGACCTGGACAGGCGAAAGAGGAAACGCTCCATCGCAAAGTGCTGAAGCAGGTAGTTAAAGGGCTGGCCCGTATCCCTGGCGCGGTTGAGAAGCCGCCGGTGCACAGAGGCAGGCAGGTTGGCGTGACTGCGCCTCTTCACAGCAAGGCCTCCAGGTAAGGGCGCATCGCCTTCTCCACCCGGCAGATGCGAGCGAATCTGAGCAGCTCCTGGGCCCTGATGTGCCCGCGCGCGCGGTATAGCCTGAGCGCCTCGACGGCGACCTCCAGACCGAGCTTGTTCCGGTACTTGAAGCAATCGGCCAGGGTCTTCTCCGGGCTGTAGATGCGTACTGCTGTGCCGTCGAGGATGTGGGTTTCGATCCCCTCGGTGAAGGCTGCGCCAGTGAACCAGAAGACTTTCAGCGGTGGGTACCCGAGCCGGGGCGGCTCTGCCCCGCGGGGGAGGGCGAGGTAGAGCTCGTGAGGAATCTGGGTGGTGAGCCCGTGGTAGGACAGTGCGGATATCAGGCAGATAACCCCACCAGGAACCTTGCGCGCCGCCGCCACCAGGTCCGGGCTTCCCAGCGTGGGCAGATCAGCCAGCCGGTAGAGGCCCCGGCTGAGCCGCTCGATCATCCCCGCCTCGCGCATGGCATAAAGGGTCCGCGGGTGAATGCCCAGCCGGATCGCCTCGCTCGTCCTCAGGATCCCCCCACGCTCCATGAAGCGAGCTTTCGCTTGCTCGATGCGCTTTGCCATTCGCCTGTTGACAGCCATGGAAGAAAGACCAGCATATGGTTGCAATATGCTGGTAATTCTATCCTTTGCGATAAACGGGGTCAAGCCCCATGGTTGCAGTTGTCATGGCAAGCGCGCGGGCGGCCTGCCCCCGGGTGCGGAAGGGGACCTACATCCGGTGCACCAGGTCCCGCAGCGTGGGGTAGATCTGCCGGTAGAGCTGGTAGCTCTCCTCGTAGCGGGCCACCTCCTGGGGCTGGGGGGCATAGGTGTCGGTCACCTGCACCGTGGCCGCCACCGCCTGGTCCAGGTCCCGGTACTCCCCTACCGCCCAGCCCGCCAGCAGCGCCGCCCCCAGGCAGGCGGCCTCGCTCACCGAGAGCGCGTACACCGGCCGGTTGAAGATGTTCGCCTTGAGCTGCAGCCAGGTGGGCGACTTCGCCCCGCCCCCGATTGCCCGCAGCTTGTTGATCCGCACTCCCGCCGCCCCCAGGTAGTCCAGGTTCAGCCGCATCTCGTAGGTGATCCCGTCCAGCAGCCCCTTGATGATGTCCCCCTTGCTGGTGGCCAGGGTCAGCCCCAGCATCGCCCCCTTGGCCCGGCTGTCCATCCAGGGGGTGCCGGTCACCGTGAAGTGCGGCAGCACGAACACGCTCGCCGGGCCGTTGGCCGCCAGGCCGATCATCACGTCGTACACGTCTAGCCCGCTCACCTCCGCCTCGTCCCGCTCCTGCTTGCCCAGCACATCCCGGTACCAGCGCAGGAGCGACCCGCCGGTGAAGTTGAACGCCAGGGCCACGTACATCCCCGGCGCTACGTGGCAGTAGCAGGGGTAGTTGTACTCCAGCATCTGGGGGGTGAGCACCGGGTGGTCGAAGGCCGGCGTGATGCACTCTACCGTGCCCGTGGCATCCATCGCCACCCCCGGCTCGATGATCCCCGCCCCCAGCGCCCCGCAGGGCTGGTCGTGCCCCCCCGTTACCACCGCCACCCCCGCCGGCAGCCCCAGCTCTCGGGCCATTTGCTCGCTCACCTGGCCGATTACCGTCCCCGCCGGGGCCACCCCCGGCAGGCAGCTCTCGTCCACCTCCGCCAGGTCCAGGATCTTGCGCGACCACTCCTTGCGGTTGAGGTCGAAGGCCATGGTGCGGCAGGCCATCGAATAGTCCATCACCGGCTCCGCGCCTAGCCGGTGGCTGGTGAGGTCGCCGTAGCACAGGAACTTCCAGGTGGCCGCGTAGAGCTCGGGGGCGTTCTCCCGCCACCACATGATCTTGTTGATGGTGTACATCGGGTGCAGGGGCTGGCCGCTGATGGCAAACAGCGCCTCCTTGCCCATCGCCTGCTCCCACCACTGGCTCTGGGGGATGGTGCGGCTGTCGAAGGTCACGATGGTGTTCGCCAGGGGCCGCCCGGCCCGGTCCAGAGGCGTCACCGCCTCCCCCTGGGTGGACACCGCCAGCGCCCGCACCGGGTCGGCCTTGCCCGCCTGCGCGGTGGCCGCCCGGATGGCGTTGCATACCCCACCCCATACCTGCTCGGAGTCCAGCTCGGCCCAGCCCGGCTGCGGGTAGTGCAACGGGTACTCCTGGTACCCCTGCCCCAGGATTCGCCCCTCCAGGTTGAACACCATCGCCTTGCACCCGGTGGTGCCCACGTCCAGCCCCAGCAGGCTCATGCTCCAGTCTCCTTTGCCGCCCGGACACGGCAGGCGGGGGGATGGCTGCTGGATTCGGCAGGTCTCGCCAGCGCTCCTGCCAGCAGGGCTGGCACCAACCGGTGCCGAACTGCACTGGACTTGCGGATAACTGTAGGAATTGGGGGCGAAAATGACCGAAATCAGGCCCCTGCGTGAGGACTACCTGCTGCCCCGCTGCCTGCACGCGGGACCGATGGACACCCTGGCGGAGCCGTCCGCAGTGCCAGGGCCCGACCTTCCGCCCCACCCCTGGAGCGATGACACCATCTGCGCTCTCGCCGCCAACGGCTCCGGTTGGCCCCTCTGCCAGGCCGGGAGCGGGTGGCCGGCCGGGCTGATGCGGGAGCTGATCCACCGCCATGGCACCTGCGCGCTGCTGGCCTGGGAGGGGCGGTCGGTCGCCGGCTTCGTCCGCTTCTACCCGCTGACCCTCGCCCGCATGATGGCCGAAGCGGACGGGGGCTGGGCCGAGCCCATCCTCGACCCCAGGGTGGCGGGTGAGCCCGGCGCTGAACCGGGCACCCTCTGGGTGCACTGCGTGATGACCAGCCGCCCCTACACCGGTGGCACTGCGGCCGGCCACACCGTGGGCGGTCACGGCATCTTCCGCACCCCCCAGGAGGCGGGCGCCCGCCGGGGCATCGGCCTCCAGCTCGCCCATGCTCTCGTGCCCTGGGCCCGCGAGCATGGGTGGGAGCGCCTGCTCAAGATCGCCCACCCCGACCTGGACTTCTACTACGGCATCTGGGGTGGCGGGGGCAAGCGCTTCTGGGAGCAGGCCGGGTTTGAGGTGGCCGATTCCTTCTACCAGCCCCAGCCGTGGCACCAGCCGGAGATGGCCACCCTGCGCGCCCAGATGCAGGAACGGGGGATCACCGTGCGGGAGGCCTTCACCTTCTACCGCATGACCTGCGAGCTGTAGCGGGCGGGACGCTCCTCCTTGGCGCCGCCTCCCCCTCTCTCCCCCCGTTCCGCTCTGGCCCTCGCCTCCCGGGCGGCCGGCTCTTCCCCTGGGCCGGGCAAAGATGTTACAGTAGGAAGGCGGAGGCTGCCCTGGAGGGCGAGCTGCCCCGCCAGGGGAGCATCTGTATGCCTGAGAGCAAGAACTCGACCGGCTTGCGGGACGTGGTCGCTTGCGACTCCTCGATCACCTGCATCGATCCGGACAAGGGCACCCTCGCCTATCGCGGTTACGACATCGCCGACCTGGTCGAGCATTCCACCTTTGAGGAAACCGCCTACCTGCTCTGGTATGGCCGCCTACCCGGGGAGCTGGAATACCGCGCCTTCCTGGACGGCTTCACCGGGGCCATCGAGCTCCCTATGGAGACGGTGATGATCCTGCGCCTCTTCCCTCGGGCCGCCACCCCTATGGAAGTGCTGCGCACCTCCGTCTCCTCCCTGGGCCACTGGGATCCCGATAGCGGCAACACCCTGCGCGATGCCTGCCTGCGCAAGGCCATCCGCCTCACCACCCGCCTGCCCCTGCTGGTGTCCAGCCACCAGCGGCTGCGGGACGGCCGGGAGCCCATCCATCCCGTCCCCGGGCGCAGCATCGCCTATAACTTCCTCTATACCCTCACCGGGCAGGAGCCGGACGCGCTGGTCAAGCGCACCTTCGACCAGGCGCTGATCATGCACGTCGACCACGAGCTCAACGCCTCCACCTTCGCCGCCCGGGTCACCGCCGCTACCATGGCCGATATCTATTCCTCGGTCACCAGCGCCATCGGCGCCCTCAAGGGCCCCCTGCACGGCGGCGCCAACGAGCAGGTGATGCGCATGCTGACCGACATCGGCAAGCCGCAGCGGGCGGAGGCCTGGGTCAAGGAGCGGCTGGCCGGCAAGGCCAAGATTTCGGGGTTCGGGCACCCGGTTTATCGCACCGAGGACCCCCGCGCCGCCATCCTGCGCGGCTTGGCGGAGCAGCTTTCCAAGCACGTGGGCAACGACCTGTGGTACGCCATCACCCGGGAAGTGGAGCGCGTGATGCGGGAGAGTACCAGCGTCTTCCCCAACGTGGATCTCTACTCCGCCAGCGTCTACCACCTGATGGGCATCCCCACCGAGCTCTTCACGCCCATCTTTGCCTGCAGCCGGGTGGTGGGCTGGACCGCACATATCCTGGAGCAGTGGGAGAATAACCGCATCATCCGGCCGCGGGCCAACTACACTGGCCCGGATCGCATCCGCTATGTGCCCATGCGGGAGCGCCACTAGCCTCGGGGGGTAGGCTCCGTCTCTTCCTGGGCCCGGGGGGGGTCGCGGTGCCGGGCGGCCAGCAGCCGGGCGCGCACGATCCGCTTCAGCCAGCGCCAGGCTCGCGCCCCCAGCACGCTGAAGAACAACCCGCCCCCCAGGAGCAAGGCGTCCAGCCGGCCAAACACCGGCGCCCTGCCGTCCAGCACCTGCGCCAGTAGATGCCACAGCACCATCCCGCTCAGGGCCAGCCCCAGCCACATCGCCAGCCAGATCGCCAGCCGGATGCGTGCCGGGTGCTCGATCAGGTAGCCCAGGTCGGTGCCGCAGTGCGGGCAAACAGGGGAAAACGCCGGGTATTCCCGGGTGCAGCTAGGGCAATGGAGCGGCACGGCGGTCACACTCTTCACGCAGATAGGGGCAGGCATCTACGTTATTCCATAACCGCCGCCCCTCTCTCACCGCCCCGCCACACCGTTCGCGGGAAGGGGCGCTCCCGCCGTGGGCAGAACCAGCCCTGGGGGCATCCGCCCCCGGGAGGATAGTATGCCCCGGCTGCCCGTGCTCATTGCCCTTGCCCTGCTTTCGCTCCGCCCGGCCTTCCCGGCGCCGGTCACCATTTCCGGCCGCCAGCTCGCCGCCACCTTCGCGGACGGCTGCCTGGTGGACGCCCGCAACCTGGCCACCGGCGAGCGCTACTTCACCACCACCGCCCCCCAGCCCCTGGTCGGGCTCACCGGCCGCCCCGGGCTGCTACCCGCCGCCCGCGTCCTGGGCCGGGGGGCCGTCCCCGGGGGCTACCGCTGGGTGGCCGAGACCCAGGGCCCGGATCCCGCCCGGGTCACCACCACCGTGCGCGTGGAGGAGGCCACCGGTGGCATCACCGTGGAGCAGCAGGTGAGCCGGCCCGTCGGCGGCATCGCCGGCGTCCAGTGGGGCTGGCGCGGGCTCGACCTGCGCCAGGTGCGCCTGCTCCTGCCCGCGGCCGGCGGCGTGGTGGTGGACCCCGCCCGCACCGAGCGCCAGGTCAACTACGAATGGCCGGGCTCCTGGCAGGCCGCCGCCCTCTTCGTGCAGGGCCGCCGGGGCGGACTCTGGCTGTGGACCCAGGACTCGCGGCGCTGCTTCAAGGACCTGCGCTACCAGGGGGAGGGCGGCGTCGCCACCCTCGCCTTCGCTGCCCAGACCGACGGCCGGCCCTCGTTGCACCGCCAGTTCTCCTCGGTTACCTGGCACCTGGCCGCCTATCAGGGCAATTGGCAGGGCCCCGCTGCCCGCTACCGGGCGCTGATGGAGGCCTCCTACCGGCTCACGCCCCTTGCCCGCCGCCGCCCCGCCTGGCTGGCGCAGGTGCGCTTCGTGGTGCGCGGGGAAGCGGGTCTCACCCCCGCCGACCTGGAGCGGCTGGCACGGGAGGTTCCCCCCACCCGCACCCTCATCTACCTCCCCGACTGGCGCACCCTGGGCTACGACGTCAACTATCCGGAGTACACCCCCCGCCCGGAGGTGGTGGCCTGGGTGCGCCAAGCCCGCAGCCTGGGGTTCCACGTGCTCGCCCACTTCAACTTCGCCGGGCTCAACCCCCGCCACCCCCTGCGACTGCAGTACGAGGACATGCTCCAGCACGATCGCTGGAGCGGGGAGCTGGTGGGCTGGTACCTGGACCGCCCCCAGGACCCCCAGCACCAGATCGTGGTGCTCAATCCTGCCTACCCCCAGGCCCGCCGGCTGCTGGTCGAGCGCATTGCCGCCGCACAGCGGGAGCTGGGCTGCGACGCCGTCCACCTGGACTTCCCCGTGCTCATCAACACCGCCTCCGGCCGCGCCGGAGGGCTCAACCCCCTCGGTGGCGCCGAGCTGTACCTGCGCGAGCTCCAGCAAGCCATGCCCGAGGTGGCCCTAGGCACCGAGGGCACGCACGAGATCCTGCTCCCCTGCTCCTTCGTCCAGCTCGGCGAGATCTTCTGGAACCAGGGCGAGCACCTGGGCACCTACCACCCGGTGCGCTCCTTCCTCTTCTCGCCCTATGTCTACCTCTACGGCCACCTGGGCATGCCCGAGCCCACCTCCGCCCTCCCCGCCTTCACCGATGCCACCCTGGTCGGCCTCCGCCTGGCCGGCCTGCCCACCCTTCCCCTGCCCTATCAGCCGGTAGCTTGGCAGGCCGATGGCGTCCAGCTCGCGCTGGAGCTGGGCCGGGCCTGGGCCGAGCATGACCTCCAGCCGGACTTCACCCTGCGGGAGGGGGAGGCCATGGCCTGGCGGGGCAAGGGCGGTTACCGGCTCAGCCTGCGCCGGGATGCCACCGGCTGGGTGCTCGCCGGCCCAGATCGCGCCCTGCTG